>WBZP01000868.1_pt1 | contig 39581 bp, 35 predicted proteins | sample 5204301 | NCBI WGS metagenome assembly WBZP01 (sample SAMN12412401, study PRJNA552823) | activated sludge metagenome | isolation source: activated sludge from nitrification reactor of wastewater treatment plant... | place: USA: Pennsylvania | collected 2017
CCACCTGCTGCTGGTGGCCGGGATCGTGCTGGTGGCCCTCGGGCTCAAGACCGTCATCGCGCACGTGGCCGACCCCCTCCCGATCGAGGTCGCGACCGCCCTCGCGGGCGGGGTGGCGTTGTACCTGGTCGGCCACGTGATGTTCCGATGGCGCTTCGCTCGCAGCATCAACCGCGAACGGCTGGGTGTGGCCGCCCTGCTCACCGCCCTGGTTCCCCTGAGCACCTCGGTGCCCGGCTGGCTCGCCCTGGCCGCGGTTGCGGCTGTGACGTGGGCTCTGGTGATCTACGAGACGACCGCCTGGTCCGACACCCGCCGACTGATCCGGGACGAGCACGGCATGCCCGGGCAGGACGCGGCCGTCGACAGCCCCTCCCAGAATCCCGCCGACGACCCCGAGGTCTGATGCAGCCCCAGATCCGCTCCCTGCCGCCGATGAGCCCACCCCAGGCCTATTGGCGAGGCACGGTCACCGCGCTCGTGGTCGCCCTGCCCGCCGGGGTGATGAACCAGGTGCTGGTCAGCGGCGGCGACATCGATCCCGGCTCGCCGTGGACGTTCCTGTTCTGGATCCTGATCATGCTGGGCGGCGCGGCGGGAGGCTGGGCCGTGCGACGCCTCGCCCCCGGCTCCCACCTGGCCTGGGCCGCCGGAGCGGCGGCCACCGCGTACGTCGTGGTCCAGGCGATCGGCGTCGTCCGACGGCTCGTCACCGGCGACCCGATCAGCTGGATCGCGTACCCGTTCCTGGCGCTGCTCATGGCCACCTGCGGCGTCATGGGCGCGGCGTACGCGGGCCGCATGACCCGTCGCTACGGTGAGGGCGAACGGGGCTGACCCACAGCGGCCGCGGCCGCGTCCGACAGCCCGATCCACCACCGACGAGGGGGCGACGTGAGCATCCTGGTGATCGACCTGGGAACCAGCGGGGTACGGGCCGCGATCGTCGGTGCCGACGCCTCGGTCACCCACGAGTTCCGTTCGCCGACGCTGCCGGACTCCCCCGCTCCGGGCCTGGTCGAGTTCGACGCGAACGCCTACGCGGCCGCCGCGCTCGACTGCGCCCGGTCCGCACTCGACGCCCACGGCCCGGTCGACGCCGTCGGTGTCACCAACCAGCGGGGCTCGACGATCGTGTGGGACCGGGCCACCGGCGAACCGCTCGCCCCCGCCCAGGGCTGGCAGGACCTCCGCACCGTCGGCGACTGCCTGGTCCTCGCGGCCGACGGCATCCGCCTGGCTCCCAACCAGTCGGCGACCAAGCTCGCCAACATCCTCGACGCGGTCGACCCGGACCGCACCCGGGACCTGTGCTTCGGCACCCCGGACTCGTGGATCGTGTGGAAGTTGACCGACGGCGCGCATCACGTCTCGGACCTCACCAACGCCGCGATCTGGGGGCTGCTGTCGCCCGACGGTTCGCACTACGACGTCGCGGTGATGGACCGGTTGCGGATCCCGGCGTCGATCCTGCCCCGCATCGTCGACTCGTCGGGCCCGATCGGCGAGGCCACCGCCCTTCCGGGGGCGCCGATGGTGTGCGGGGTCGCCGGCGACCAGCAGGCGTCGCTGATCGGGCAGGGCTGCGTGCGGTCCGGATCGGCCAAGATCACCTTCGGCACCGGCGGCATGCTCGACGTGTGCGTGGGTCCGCAGCCGCCGGCCGTTGCGGGACGGGCCGGTGCGGGCACGTTCCCGATCGTGTGCTGGCGGGTGGGCCAGGAGACCGTCTGGGGCGTCGAGGCGGTCATGTTGTCCGCGGGGACCAACGTCGAGTGGCTGGTCGAGGACCTGGGGGTGCTCGACCGCCCCGAGGACTCCGGGGCGCTGGCGGCCTCGGTGCCCGACGCCGACGGAGTCGTGTACGTCCCGGCGCTGCTCGGCCTGGGAACGCCGCGGTGGGACTACGGCGCCCGCGGGACGCTGCTCGGGCTCACCCGGGGATCGGGACGGGCGCACGTCGTGCGGGCGGTCCTCGAAGGCGTCGCCGAGCGGGGAGCCGACCTGGTCGACGCGGCCGAGGCCGACGCCGGCGTCTCCCTGTCCAGCCTGCGCATCGACGGCGGCATGTCCGACAACGACGTGTTCGTCCAGCACCTGGCCGATGCCACCCAGCGGCCCGTCGAGGTGTCACCGGTCCGCGAGGCGACGGCCCTGGGGGCCGGTTTCCTGGCCGGCCTGGCCATCGGCACGTGGTCCGGGTGGGACCACGTTGCGGACACGTGGACCCCGTCGCGGCGTGTCGAGCCCGGAACGCCGACCGACCGCGACCGCTGGCGTGAGGCCCTCGATCGCGCCGCGGGCTGGCACGAGGACCTGTCCGCGCTCGACTTCTGAGCGTCGGACTCCCGCTCGGAGGCGTCTGGGCCACCGGTTCCGGGTGCTGGGCCGGACGACCCTTCCCTCTGGGGCGGCGGTCCCGACGGCCTTCAGGAACCTCCGGGACCGGCCGTAGACATCCACATGAAGCGCAACGACGACATCCTCACCGGAACAGCGATCGCCGCGCCGGCCAGCCGGGCCCTCCGGCGGGCCCGGAAGGCCGCGGTGGTCTCCCAACCTCGACTGCAGATCGGCTTCGACCGATGCAGCGGCGAGTACAGCCTCGCCCTCCTCTGACCCGTTTCCCATCTGACACGTCCCCCGGGACCCCAGTGCACTGAACACGTCCGGGGGCGAGCTCGCCCCACCAATCCGATCGGCGACGGGAGGAGCGCGGCCTCCCGTCGCCGGTCTGCTTTTCGGGCTCCGCCCCCGGCCCGCCCCCGCCGAACTTGTAGCCCACCGGTCGTCTCACGGCCTGCCCGCTACAAGTTCGACGCACCCTGCCGAACTTGTAGCCCACAGGCCGCCCCACGACCCACTGGCTACAAGTTCGACGACGGGTTCGACGGCGCTCGACGGTCGGGTTGCCGGAACCTCAGGCCGGCGCGGCGAACGTGACCGGGATCTCGTTCTCCTCACCCGGGTTGGCGGCTGCCCCGCTGCCCGGGTACGTGATCACCGCGTAGCGGCCGGTGCACGGCGCGGCGGTGAGCGTCACGTCGACGTCGAAGCTCCCGTCGGCCCCCATCAGCACCGCACCGGCGGCCGCACCACCGATGGCGTCGAACTGGGCCTGGCCGGGGACCGCCCAGAACTGCTGGATGATCTGCCGACTGGAGCCGGTGGCCCCCTGCGACGGCCGCCAGGGGTCCGACACGCAGGCGAAGATCACGTACACCCCGGCCGGCTGGGCGAACAGCGGGGGTCGGGTCCCGATGTTGGCCGCCGGGTTGTAGCCACGGCCGCTCACGCGCACGACCGAGCCGTCGACGACCCCGACGGTCGACGTCGCCGCGGTCAGGGTGGCACCCGCCGTCGGCCCGGGATCGGCCACGCAGCCGACCGCCACCAGGGTCGCGACCGTCAGAGCCGCCATCGACGACGCCGCCCACCTGCGGCTCGGGCGTCGGTGTGCCCCGGTGTTGCTCGGTCGGGTCGATCCTGTCTGCTCGGTTGCGGCAGTGGGGTTGTCCATCGGTACCTCCGGTTCGGTGTCGGTGCGGTAAGTTAGCCATCCCTAACATTTGTTCCCAAGTTTGCTGGTCAACTTGTCATTGCCATACCGATCCTCCAATGATTGGCCAGGTGCAGACCCCTCCTCCGGAACCAGCCGCCGTCGCACCGTCACCGCGACCCCGTCATCGGGGGCCGGGCCGGCGCCGAACCACAACGACGCTGCTCAGCGCCGCCGTCGGCGCGCTCGTCCTCGCAACGTCCTGCGGTGGCTCCTCGACCGCGGCGACCGCCGGCTCCCGCGGCTCCACCGACGACGTGGTGTGCCGGGGCCCGCGACACGCGGTCGCCCAGGACTGGGTCGAGCCGGTGACGGACCCGTCGACCCCCGTCCTGCCGACCACGGTGACCGACTTCACCGGCGAGTCGGTCACCGTGACCGACGCCGAGCGCATCCTCGCTCTCGACACCTACGGGACCCTGGCCACGACGGTGTACGCGCTCGGGCTGGGTGACCGCCTGGTGGGTCGGGACATCTCGACCGGCGTCCCCGCGCTGCGGGACCTGCCGGTGGTCACCCACAACGGCCACGAGCTCAACGCCGAGGCGATCCTCGAGCTGGACCCGTCGGTCGTCCTGACCGACTACTCGATCGGCCCGCTCGAGGTGCAGCTGCAGCTGAAGGAGGCGGGCATCCCCGTCGTGGTCATGGACGGCCAGCGCAACCGGGCGGTGATCGGCGACCAGATCCGGGCGGTCGCCGAGGTCCTCGGGGTGCCGACGGCGGGCGAGACGTTGGCCGCGTCGGTGGCCGAGGACATCGCCCGGGCCGAGTCCGAGGTGACCGCGATGGCCGAAGCGGCGGCGGACCCCCGGATGGTCTTCCTCTACCTGCGGGGCAACGCGGGGGTCTACCACTGGTTCGGCAAGGGGTCCGGGGCCGATGACCTCATCGCCGCGCTCGGCGGCGTCGACGTGGCCGGCGAGTCCGGCCTCGAGGGCTCCCGGCCGCTCAACGCCGAGGGGCTGGTCCGCTCCGAGCCCGACCTGTACCTGATGATGAGCGACGGGCTGGGCTCGGTCGGCGGTGCTGACGGGCTGCTCGAGATCCCCGGGGTGGCCGACACCGCGGCGGGCGTCGACGGCTGCGTCGTCGACATGGACGACGCCCAGATCCTGAGCTTCGGTCCGCAGTTCCCGGCCACGCTGAGAGCTCTCGGCGACGCCGTCTACGGCCCCGACGGGGTGCTCGGTGCCGGGACGGAGCAGGACGGCACGGAGCCGTCGTGACCACCGCGGTCAGGCCGGGTGTCGAACGCACCCCCGCCACCGACGCTCCCGGGGTCGGGCGTCGCCGGCCACGCCCGATGGCCCTGCTCGTCGCGCTCGGGGTGGCGCTCGTGACCGCGGCGATCGTCGCCGCTGCGGTCGGTCAGCTCCCGATCGCGCCGTCGGAGGTGCTCGGGTCGGTTCTGCACCGGGTCGGGGGGTGGGTCGGGCTCGACATCGGCTCCGTGCCGTCGCACCCACGGGGCGAGGCGGCCCTGTGGAACGTCCGGTTCCCCCGGGTGCTGCTCGCAGCGCTCGTCGGCGCCGCCCTCGGTGGGGCCGGAGCGGTCCTGCAGGCGGTGTTCGGCAACCCGTTGGCCGAGCCCAGCGTGATCGGGGTGTCCGGAGGTGCCGCGGTCGGGGCGTGCTCGGTGATCGTGTTCGGCTGGAGCTTCCTCGGCGGCTACACCGTGCCGGCGATCGCCTTCGCCACGGCGCTCGGCACCACGCTGGTCATCTACGCCATGGCCCGCCACGGTGGCCGCACCGAGGTGGTCACGTTGGTGCTGATGGGCATCGCCGTCAACGCGGTCACCGCCGCGGTCATCGCCTACCTGGTGTTCCTCGGCGACAGCCAGGCCCGTGAGCAGATCGTGTTCTGGCAGCTGGGGAGCTTCAACGGCTCGCGGTGGGAGGCGGTCCGCGTCGTCGCCCCGGTGGTCGCGGTCGGGCTCGCCGGCGTCATGGCGATCACCCGGCAACTGGACCTGCTCGCCCTGGGCGAGCGCTCGGCACGGCACCTGGGGGTGAACGTCGAACGGCTGCGCCTGACATCGATCGTGATCGTGTCGCTGCTCGTCGCGTCCGGGGTGGCGTTCGTCGGCATCATCGCGTTCATCGGGCTGATCGTCCCGCACCTGGTGCGGATGGTCGTCGGACCGTCGCACCGGACGCTCGTGCCCGCCAGCGTCCTCGGTGGGGCGCTCCTGGTGGTGATCGCCGACGTCGTCGCCCGCACTGCGGTGGACTACGCCGATCTGCCGATCGGGATGCTCACCGCTCTGGTCGGCGGGCCGTTCTTCTTCTGGATGCTGCACCGGACCCGCGCCGCGGCCGGGGGCTGGGGGTGAGCGTCGCGACCACCCTGCGGGGCCTGCGCCGCGACGTGCGCCGACCCGACCGCAGCGCGACCCCCGGACCGGCGATCCGGGCGAGGGGGATCGGCGTGGTCCTCGACGGTGCATCGGTGCTGGACGACGTCGACGTCGACGTCGACACCGGTCACCTGCTGGCGCTGGTGGGTCCCAACGGAGCGGGCAAGTCGACGCTGCTGTCGGTGCTCGCCGGGGACCGACAGCCGGAGCGGGGCGACGTCGAGATCGACGGGCTCCCCGTCGGCTCGTGGAGCGCGGTGGAGATGGCCATGCGCCGGGCGGTCCTGCTGCAGCAGGTGACCTTGTCGTTCCCCTTCACCGTGCGCCAGATGGTGGAGATGGGCCGGGCTCCGTGGGCGGGCCAGCCCGAGGAGGCCGACGACGAGCGTCGGGTCGTCGAGTCGATGGCCGCGACCGACGTGTCGCACCTGGCGGAGCGGACCGTCCCGTCGCTGTCGGGCGGGGAACGGGCCCGGGCCGCGTTGGCCCGGGTGCTCGCCCAGGACACCGGGATCCTCCTGCTCGACGAGCCGACCGCCGCGCTCGACGTCCGCCACCAGGAGCAGGTTCTGGCGCTGGCGTCCGACGCGGCCGCGTCGGGCCGGGCGGTCGTGGTCGTCATGCACGACCTCGGGCTGGCCGCGGCGCACGCGGACCGGGTGGTCGTGCTCGCGGGTGGGTCCGTCGCCGCCGACGGAGCGCCGGCCGACGTCCTGACCGCACCGCTGCTGAGCGAGGTCTACGAGCACCCGATCGACGTGCTGCGCCACCCGCAGGACGGACGGTTGCTCATCGTTCCCGGCCATGACCGGCCCTCGACGACTATCAGGCATCCCTGACGCAGCTTCAAATCGTGTTTGACATTCGACTATTAGGGATGCCTAACCTCTCGGCGATGCAGCCCCGTCCACTGCGGATCCGCCGGATCGTCGTCGCCCTGATGGCGATCGCGGCCACGCTCCTGCCCGCCCTCGGGGCACCCGGTTGGTCGAGCCCCGCTGCCGCGCAGGGCACCTGCGGGAACACCGACGCCACCCCTCGGTTGACCGTCACTCCGACCGCCCTCCCCGCCGCGGCCACATCGACGATCACCGTCACCGGATCGGACTTCCTGGTCCCCCCGCACCCGTGCGGGGCGACGGTGTTCGGCGGGTTGTACCTGTTCTTCGGCTGGGTGGCGCCCGGCGGGCAGTGGGGCCCGAGCTGGCGCAACAGCACCGACTCGACCGGGCAGTTCGGCGTGACGTTCTCGTACCCGGGCGAGGGTGGTGGCGGCGACACCCGCGACGACGGGACCGGCCTGGTGCGCCTGATCAGCTTCACCCCCGGTGGGACATCGGGATCCGAGACGCCGTTCCACCTCGACGACGGCGGCGGCTTCTCCACGACCCTCACCGTGCGCGGGGCGCTGTACTCGTGGACCGACATCTCCACCGGCCGGACCAACACCGTCGACTGCCGGACGGTTCAGTGCGGAGTGTTCACCATCGGCGCCCACGGCAAGTCCAGCCGCACCAACGAGCAGTTCGTCCCCGTGACGTTCCGCACCGACGGCCCGGCACCCACCGTCGCCCCCGGCGGGGTGAGCGCCGCTCCCCTGCCCGGCTCGAGCGGCACCCGCGTGGCACCGGGGGCGACGTCGCGGCCCGCGGGCGCCGGAGCCGCAGCCGGCGCCACGGGCCTGGACGACCGGTCCGCGGGCCCGACGCCCCCCGCAGACGGCAGCACCGACGCCGGCCCCGCCACGACCGCCCCGGGCGCACCCACCGTCGAAGGCCCGGGAGGGGACACACCGGTCGACGCCGACGACTCCCCCGCAGACGGCCGCTCCGGTCGCCGGATCATCGCCGGCGAGGTGATCGCCGTGCAGCACTTCTACGGCCGACGCAGCCCCGATCCCGCGCTCGCAGCCGCGCTGGTCCTTTGCGTCGGCGCGGCGACCGTCGGGCGGCGCTGGCACCGACGCCGTACGCACGTCCAGGGACCGACACCGTGAGCCGACTGCGTCGCCTCCGCACTCCCGCCCTCGCCGCGGCCGCCACCGTGCTCGTCGGCGCGGGCTCGCTCCTGTCGCTCGGAGCCGGAGCCGAGGGCGGCCCCATGACCGTCGAGGGCGCATCCCTCGAGTGGGCGCTGTCCGAGGAGCTCAACACCGGCGCCTTCGACGGATCGTGCAACCACCTGAGCGCCGGACGCACCGACGGTTCCGCCGCCGCCTACACGGGCACCGACGGCGACGTCACCGTGCTGAAGCGCACCGCGGGCGGCTCCGACGTGGTCGTGTCGGACTGGGCATCCCGATGCCTCGACGCCGCGGGCACCCGGGTGACCGCCGGTGGATCGGCCCGCCTCGGCCTGCGGGTCCGGCTCACCGGCGGCGACGGGACCCACGACCCGGACAGCGGGGCCACGACGGTCCGTTGGAGCGGCACGATCAGCGCCAACCTCTACGACGAGCTGGTCCCGACGTGGTTCAGCGACCTGACGTTGAGCATCGACGACGCCGGGAGCGGGACGCTGAGCGCGACCGTGGCCGGCTACGCCTCCAGCCTGGAGAACCCCGACGTCCGCCAGGAGGTCCCGCCGATCCCCGGCGTGGTGATCGCCCGGTTCCGCACGACCGGCACCGGTCCGGGCCCGATGACGGTCACACCGGATTACCTCGGTGTCCGCTACGAGTCGACCGCCGCTCCCCAGGTGCGCACGACACCGTCGTGGGGCGCATGGCCCCCGGCGATGGTCGCCGCCATGGAGCGGACGGGGACCGCCGCGTACTGGTACTCGACCGGATCGTCCTCCGACACGCGCAAGGTCCCCACCCCGATCACGTTCTCGTCGGGATCCCCGACCGGTCCCACCACCACAGCCCCGACCACCACAGCCCCGACCACCACACCACCGACCACCACAGCCCCGACCACCACACCACCGACCACCACAGCCCCGACCACCACGCCCTCGACCACCACACCACCGACCACCGCGCCCTCGACCACCACACCACCGACGACCGCAGCGGTCCCGACCACCGCCGGGGACGCCACCGTGCTCGCGGCGCCCTCGAACGCCGCGACATCGCCCGAGACCCGCACACCCCGGTCCTCGACCAGCAGTACCCGGCCCTCGACACGCGTCCCCGGGAGCACCGGAGCGACCGAGGGGACGCCGGTCGCGGTTGCGACCGCCGACCCGGGCGACACCGCCATCACCGCGGGGAGCGCAGCCGACACCACGTCGCCGGCCGCCGCGACGGCTCGTACCGCCGATGCCGCCCTCCGCTACAGCGCGATGAGCGCCACCTACCAGCGGAGCTGGAACCCCGCGTCCCCCGGCAGCGTGAGGATCACCTACGAGGTCGAGAACGTCGGAGACGTCACCGTCGCCGCCCGCGGTCGCGCCGAGGTGTCCACCTCGATCGGCCCCACGGGCCCCGACGCCGCCGTCGAGGTCCGGGCGATCGCCCCCGGCCGGTCCCGCACCGTCGAGCACGTCCTCGACGGCGTGTGGCCCGGCTTCGGAGCCGCCGCCGTCGTCGAGCTCGAGCCCTACGTACCCGCCGAGCCCGGCGTCGACCTGGCGTCGGCCACGATCACCGCGCACAGCTCCGCCCCCGCATGGCCCTGGCCCCAGATCCTGCTGTTCGCAGCCCTCGCCGCCACGGCGGTCCTGGCCCTCGGACGTGTCCGCCGTCGCCGGCCGACCGGGGCATCGACCGAACCCGCTCACCGACCCGAGGAGAACCTCCCATGAGCACCCCGCCAGCCAGCCGCCGGTCCAGCCGACCGGCCACCCGTCGCCGCCTGCTCGGCGCCGCAGTCACCGCCGTGGCGATGGCCGCCGTCGCCTGCGCACCGGATCCCGGCCCCGCCCCGAACCCGGACCCGTCGCAGCGATCGGTCTCGAACGCGGTGCTCGAGTGGACGATCAGCCGCGAGGCCGACAACGCGTCGCTCGCACCGGGGATCGTCAACTACTGGTCGGCCGGTCGCTCCGACGGCACCGCCGCCACCTACGTTCCGACCAACGGCAACGTCACGGTGCAGAAGAAGAACGCCGCGGGATCCTTCGTACCCATCGGCAGCGAGCCGGCCGTGTCGTGGGCCAACAAGAACCGCGACGGCAACGGCAACCTGGTCACCGCCACCAACGCCTACTTCCTGGGCCAGCGCGTCCGCTACACCGGCGGGACCGGCACGGTGAACACCGCCACCGGGGCCGCGACCATTCGCTGGAGCGGCACGTTCACCGTCAACTTCTACGGGAGCTACACGCCGTTCTGGATCGTCGACCCGACGCTGACCGTCGACGCCGGCGGCGCCGCTCGCCTCACCGCGACGATCGGCGGCCGCGGCTCCTCGCAGGAGAACCCCGACATCCAGATCACGCTTCCCGACACGCCCATCACCCTCGCCGAGTTCGCAGACGTCTACGCCGGCGGAGCGATCGCCAGCGGGTGGACCGCCCCGACCCGCTATCTCGGCTCGAACGTCACTCCCCCCGCCGGGAGCCCGGCCCAGGTCGGAGGTGTCCACAAGGGCGCCTGGCCGCAGTCGTTCGTGAACTTCCACGGCCAGACCGGAACCGCGGCGTACTGGTACTCGAGCGGCGCGGCGGCGGACCCGCTCAAGGCGCAGGAACCCGTGGGCGTGCACTACTCGCTCAACCCGTGACCCGAACAGCCCTGCCCGAACAGCCCCGCCCGAACGACAGCACTGGAGACAGGACACCGATGACCACCACCGACACGATCGAGCTGGACCCGCCCTTCTCGGTCCGGATCCGCAACGCGACGATGGCCGCACACCGGGCCGCTGAGCGCAGGCAGTTCGTCCACCGCCTGATGCGGGGCCAGCTCCCGATCGACGGCGTGGCCGACCTGATGGTCCAACACCACGCGATCTACCGGGCCCTCGAGCAGACCGGGGACGGCCTGGCCGACGACGCGGTCGTCGGCCCCTTCGTCGGAGCGGAGCTGCGTCGGGTCCCGAGGATCGAGGCCGACCTGGCGAACCTGGTGGGAGCCGACTGGTCCGAGCGGTTCGGCACCCGACCCGCGACCCGGGCGTACGTCGAGCTGATCCGCTCGAGCGGCGCGGAGCCGGCACGGTTCGTCGCCCAGCACTACACGAGGCTCCTCGGCGACCTCTCGGGGGGCCAGGCGATCCGTCGCACCCTCGAGCGTCACTACGGCGAGCGGTTGGCCGGTTCCCTGTCGTTCTACGACTTCGACATCGACGACCTGGACGCGTACAAGGACGCGTACCGGGCCCGATTGGACGACGCCCCGTGGGCCGACGCCGAGCTCGACGCCTTCATCGCCGAGACCAACCGGGCCTACGACGCCAACTCGGCGATGTTCGTCGAGCTCGACGAGGCCTGGCCCGCCTGATCCCGCTCCCCCGCCGAACTTGTAGCCCACAGGCCGTCTCACGACCCACCAGCTACAAGATCGTCGCACCCCGCCGAACTTGTAGCCCACCGGTCGTCTCACGGCATGCCCGCTACAAGTTCGGCGGGGTGGCCGAGTGCTGGCACACTGGGAGCGCTGGTGAGTCGTCCGGGTGGCCGCGGCGGCGCAGACCTCAGGGTCCGTGCCGTCGAGGAAGGTCGGGACTCCGCAGGGCAGGGTGCTGGCGAGAGCCAGGTCGGAGCGATCTGACGGATCGGGCAACAGAGAGCAGACCGCCGATGGCCGACCCTCGGGGTCGGCACAGGCAAGGGTGAAACGGTGCGGTAAGAGCGCACCATCGCCGGGGGCGACCCCGGCGGATGGCAACCCCCACCCGGAGCAAGGCCGAGCAGAGGACGTGGACGGCCCGTCCGCCCTTCGGGGCACTCCTCGGGTAGGCCGCAGAGATGGATGGTCACCCATCCGGACTCCCGCGAGGGGCCGGTGGACAGAATCCCGCCTACAGGGCGACTCACCAGCGCCCCGACCGCCCGAGGTTCAGACGGACCGAAGGGCGTGAGCCGCCTCCAGCACCGCGTCCACCGTGGATCCGTCGGATCGACTGAGCTGTTCGACAGCCAGCGCGGCCAGTTCTGCATCCGGTCCTCCACCCATGAGCGAGGCCGTCGAGCCCGAGCCGGCAGCGGCGGCCGAGATGCGCACCAGGGCGAGGGTGCTCATGGTGGCGTAGGTGCGAGCCGCCACCTCCGCGTCCAGCCCGCCGTCGACAAGGGCCTGCACCACCCGGCCGATGACGGCGACCGAACGCTCCGTGCGTGGACCCCGGTGGGCGAGCAGCAGGGCGAGCTCGGGCAGGTTGCCGAAGGCGTCGACGAGCCGTGACTCGAGCCGCCGCATGAGCACTTCGGGAGCGAGGCCCTCGTCGATGTCGCCGAGTCGGTCGAGGGCATCGTCGACGATCGCGTCGAGAAGACCCTCTCGGTTGGCGACGTGGCGGTAGATGGCCATCGGGGTGACGGCCAGGTCATCCGCCAGCGAGCGCATGCTGAGGCTCGAGAGCCCGTGTTCAGCGACTCGCGATCGGGCGGCGGCCACGACGGTGGATCGGGTGAGGGTGGCGATACGCCGACGGTACCACTCGGTGTCTACGGTGTAGACGTGTACGGTGTAGACGTACTCGGCGTAGAGACGCGCGACGACCATGGAGGATCGACGATGCAGCGATGGGGTTTCATCCACACGCTGGGAGCCGATGCAACGACCCGACGGGTCGACGTCATCGGCTCACCGACCTGCGAGCTGATCGCTGTCGGAGTCGCCTCCCCCGCCGACGGAGCCGATGCCGCCACGTGGCTGGTCGACCAGGGCGCCGAACTGGTCGAGATGTGCGGCGCCTTCGGCCCTGCCGATCAGGCCTCGGTCGCCGCCGCCCTGTCCCGCTCGACCGCCGAGCACCCGGTTCCGCACGGCGCGGTGACCTACCCGTGCGACCAGGCCGCGGGGCTCCACCGCCTCTTCGGCTGATCCCCTACGGCCGGCGCTCACCGGTCCCCGAACGGTCCCCGGACGCGGACGAGCCCCGGTCCAAGGCGGGAGAGGAAGGTGGACCAGGGCTCGTCACCACGGCCGTTGCGAACCGTGGGGGTGATGATGAACCGGTCGTACCCGGCCACCACCCATTTCATGCACACACGTTGTGTGACATCCGTCACGCCTTGCGGACGGGCCAGGAGTCGCACGGTCGGGACCTCCGCCCGGACACGCAGAGGGGCCCCCGGCCCTGGGACCGGGGACCCCCACTGGTGGTCGCCCCACCACCGACAGGTACAACGGCACACGGACGCTTCGCGTTGACAGGCAGTGTTACCCAATGCGCTGTTACCCAATGCGCTGTTGCCCAATGCGCTGTTGCCCAATGCGTGCCGACCTGGCTCGCCGACCGCTCAGGATCCGCCGGCGCTGCATCTGTCCGACCGGACGGCCCGCATCATCGCCTCCACCTCTGCGATGTCCGTATGATTCGGCGCCGATGGATGCGGTACGGGACGGGGCACCACCTCGCGGTGGGCGGCGGGTGGCGCTCGCGGTCCTGCTCGCCCTCGTCGCGTCGGCCTCGCTGCTCTCCTCGCTGGCCGGCGCCCAGGAGCCGAACCCGACCGATCCGGTTCCCGCCCCGACCACCACTGCTCCGACCACCCCCGCTCCGACCACCACAGCCCCGGGCGGGGTCACGGGTCCCGCCATCACGACGACGATCACGGCCGGCAAGGGCGGCGAGCCCATCGAGGGCGTGGTCATCACCGTCAGCCGCGACGGCGAGCAGATCGGCCGGGCGACATCCGGCCCCGACGGCACGCTGACGATCCCGGTTCCCGAGTCGGGCCAGTACCAGGTCACCCTCGACAAGAAGTCGCTGCCCGACGGCGTCGAGGTCCAGAAGGGCGCCCCGAGCACCCTCACCCCGTTCGTGCAGGCGAGCGGATCGCTCCCGGTCGTGTTCCGTCTGACCGAGGCCGGCCAGGCCGACTCCGGCGGCGGACCGTCCGACGTCGAACGCCTCACCAGCCTGGCCGCCAGCGGGATCCGCTTCGGGCTGGTCATCGCCCTCGCCGCGGTGGGGTTGTCGCTGATCTTCGGCACCACCGGACTCACCAACTTCGCCCACGGCGAGCTGATCGCCTTCGGAGCGATCGTCACGTGGTACCTCAACGCACCCAACGGAGGCCTGGGCCTGCCGCTGCTGGTGGCCGCGGTCGGCGGGATCCTCGCGAGCGGCCTGTTCGGCGCGAGCTTCGAGCTCGGCGTGTACCGACCGCTGCGACGTCGGGGCATGCCGGTCGTATCGCAGATGGTGGTGTCGATCGGCCTCGCCTTCGCTCTCCGCTACCTGTTCAGCATCGTGTTCGGCCAGTCCCCCCAGCAGTACGCCCAGTACGCCGCGCAGTCGCCGACGGTGTCACTCGGGCCCGTGTCGCTGCGGCCCAAGGATCTGGTGATCACCGCCGTCGCGTTCGCCTGCCTGATCGCCATCGGCCTGTTCCTGCAACGGGCCCGGCTCGGCACCGCCATCCGGGCCGTGTCGGACAACCGCGACCTGTCGATCGCGTCCGGCATCGACGACCAGCGGGTCATCCTGATCGTGTGGGTGGTCGCCGGGGCGCTGGCGGGGTTGTCGGGGATCATGCTGGCCAGTTCGGACTCGACGTCGTGGAACATGGGCCAGCGGGTGCTGCTCGTCACCTTCGCCGCGGTCGTGCTCGGCGGCCTGGGCACGACCTTCGGCGCCATGGTCGGCGGGCTGGTCGTGGGGATCGTGTCGGACATGTCGACGTTCTGGCTCGACGCCGACCTGAAGATCGTCGTGGCGTTGGCGACCCTGGTCGTCGTGCTGCTCATCCGCCCGCAGGGGATCTTCGGCGTGAGGACGCGAACCGCATGAGCGAGGCCCGCCGGTGAACCTCGGCGCCGCGCTCGTCGACGGGCTCCGCGACATGGTCGCGGTCCCCAGCGTCGTGTACGCGCTCGGAGCGATCGGGCTCAACATCCAGTTCGGGTTCGCGGGCCTGCTGAACTTCGGCTCCGTCGCCTCGGGCCTGGTCGGCGCGTACGGCGCCTCGATCGCGGTGGACCAGGGCCTTCCGCTCTGGGTCGGCGTCATCATCGGCCTGGCTGCCGCCGCCCTGCTGGGTCTCCTGCTCGGGCTTCCCACGTTGCGGCTGCGCGCCGACTACCTGGCCATCGCCACCATCTCGGCGGCCGAGATCATCCGGGTGATCGTGAACTCCGCGCGACTCCAGGACGTGACCGGCGGACCGATCGGGCTGACCGGCGGCGCCGATGACTTCTTCGCCGTCAACCCGATCCCCGAAGGGCGCTACGGCTGGGGGTCGTTCTCGTTCAACCAGAACACGCTGTGGACGATCAGCGTCGGGTGGACGATCGTGATCGTGCTGTGCCTGTTCGTGTGGGGTCTCGCCCGCAGCCCGTGGGGCCGTCTGCTCAAGGCGGTGCGCGAGGACGAGGACGCGGCGCGGTCGCTCGGCAAGAACGTGTTCAAGCTGAAGCTGCAGGCGTTCGTCCTCGGCAGCGTGATCGGCGGCATCGCCGGCATCATCTTCATGTTCGACGGCGGGTTCGTGAAGCCGGACTTCTTCGTCTCTCAGACCACGTTCAACTGGTACCTGGTCGTCATCCTGGGCGGCGTCGCCACCGTGCTGGGCCCACCGGTCGGGGCGATCGTCTACTGGTTCGTCATCTCGGTCCTCAACAGCGTGCTCACCCAGGTGATCGGCGACGGGTGGTGGATCTTCGACACGACCGACACCGGAGCGATCCGCTACGTGCTGGTCGGCCTCACGATCGTGCTGCTGCTGGTGTTCCGCCCCCAGGGCCTGCTGGGCGACAAGGACGAGGCGGTCATCGGTGAGTGACACCACCCGCGCTCCCGACGACGGCCCGATCCTGATCGCGGACGGGGTGCACCGTTCCTTCGGTGGTGTGCGCGCCGTCGACGTCGAGCACATGGAGGTCGAGCGCGGCAGCGTCGTCGCCCTGATCGGTCCCAACGGCGCCGGGAAGACCACCTTCTTCAACGTCCTCACGGGGTTCGAGCGGGCCGACGGTGGCACGTGGCGATTCGAGGGCCACGACGTCAGCGGTCAGGCCGCCTACGCGGCGGCACGGGTGGGGATGGTCCGCACGTTCCAGACCGCCCGCGTGTTCCCTCGGCTCTCGGTGCTCGACAACATCCGCCTGGCCGCCAAGGACCAGAAGGGCGAGCACCTGCGCTCGGCGTTGCTGCCCTGGGTGTGGCGACGCCAGGAGGCCGAGCTGGGCGAGCGGGCCGCCGAGCTCGGCCGCTGGGTCGGTCTGGGAGACAAGCTCGAGGACCGGGCCGGAACCCTGTCGGGGGGTCAGCGAAAGCTCCTCGAGCTGGCCCGCGGCGTGATGGCCGCCCCCCGGCTGCTCATGCTCGACGAGCCGATGGCCGGCGTGAACCCGGCGCTGCGTCAGCTGCTCCTCGACAAGATCCGCGAGCTGCCCGGCGAGGGCATCACCGTCCTGTTCGTCGAGCACGACATGGACGTGGTCTCGGCCATCTCCGACGTGGTGGTGTGCATGGCCGAGGGCCGCATCATCGCCTCGGGGACCGCCGGGCAGGTCGCATCGGATCCGCGGGTGATCGACGCCTACCTGGGCGGATCGAGCGGTGACCTTCGCGACATGGCCGACGAGCTCGCTCCCGTCGTCGACGAGCTCTACGCCGACGGCACAGATCCCGACAGCACAGATCCCGACAGCACAGAACCCGACGGAGCACGGCCATGACCGGCGAACCGCTCCTCATCGTCCGTGACCTCGTCGCCGGCTACGTCCCCGGCGTCGACATCCTCAGGGGCACGTCGATCGACGTCGCCCGATCCGAGCTGGTCGGCATCATCGGACCCAACGGCGCCGGGAAGTCCACGCTGATCAAGGCCGTGTTCGGCCTGGTCCCTGTCCGGTCCGGCACGATGACCCTCGACGGCGACGACATCGTCGGCGTCCACGGCTACGACCTGGTGTCGCGCGGGGTCGGCTACGTCCCCCAGGTCCGCAACGTGTTCGGCACCCTGAGCGTCGAGGAGAACCTCCGCATGGGCGTGTACCTGCGCCCGGACCGCTTTGCCGCTCGACGCGACGACGTGCTCGACCTGTTCCCCACGCTGAGGGACCGACGCGGGGATCGGGCCGACGCCCTCTCCGGCGGGCAACGCCAGGTGCTCGCCATGGCCCGGGCGCTGATGATGGAGCCCAGCCTCCTCCTGCTCGACGAGCCGTCCGCCGGCCTGTCCCCCGCCATGCAGGACGAGGTGTTCGCCCGCATCGCCGCGATCAACCACGCGGGCGTGTCGGTGCTCATCGTCGAGCAGAACGCCCACAAGGCGCTGCGGATCTGCCATCGGGGCTACGTGCTCGACAACGGCACCGACGCCTACACCGGCACGGGAGCAGAGCTCCTCGAGGACCCCAAGGTCATCGAGCTGTACCTGGGCTCGTTGGTCCGCAACCGCTGAGCGGGATCCGGCCCAAATCGACCCGAACCCCGGACGCTGACCCGACCCCGGACGCGCTGCGGGGCGCCCCCGGAAGGGCGCCCCGCAGGAGAGTCGTACGGCCGGAGCCGTCCGTCGGCCCGATCAGCCGATCTTGATCTGGGCCGCGCCCTCCACGTTGGCGTCCTTGCCTTCGGCGGTGTAGGCCCAGACGTCGTAGACGCCGGTGCCGGGCTCCATCTTGTTCCACTTCTCGAACGCCGAGGAGGCGCCGCGGTAGTGGATCGACTTGCCCTCTTCGAGGAGCGCCTTGCAGTCCTTGAAGTTGTTGCAGTCGTTGTCGCCCTCGAGGTTGGCGGCGAAGTTCTCGGCGATCGCCTCACCGCTGTCGCTCTTGGCCTTGACCGCCGCGAGCGCCATCAGGTTGGTGCAGTCCCAGTAGTACGACGAGAAGATCGTGTCGATGCCGGTCTTGGCGAACTCAGCGGTGAACGGGCTCTCGACCCCCTGGGGAGCGGACGCCGGAGCGGTGCCGCGGATGCCCTCGACCTTGGACGGGTCCGACGGGTCGACGGTCTTGCCGAAGCTCGAGCCCTTCATCCCGTCCGCGGTGTACAGCGGCATCTGCGACGGGCCGGCGCCCTTGCCGATCAGCGTGCTGACGACCTTGGCGCCGTCGTCGTTGAAGCCGAGGATGACCACGGCGTCGGGCGACGAATCGAGGGCCTTCTGGACATCCGCGTCGAAGTTCGAGGCGTCGGGGTTGTACAGCACGGTCTCGGTGACCTGCGCACCGCTCGACTCGAGCGCCTTGGACAGGGACTCCGAGAAGCCCTTGCCGTAGTCGTCGTTGCGGGCGAGGATCGCCACCTTCTCGTGCTTGTCGCCCGTGATCAGGGTCGCCAGCGCCGGGCCCTGGAGGTCATCGCCGGGGGCGGTCCGGAAGAAGTAGCCGTCGCCGCCGCCGCTCAGGTTGGCCGCGGTGGTCGAACCGGAGCAGGTCGGGACCTTGTCGGTGCCGAACGAGTTGAGCATCTTGGCGGCCACACCCGACGGTGCCGGGCCGATGATGGCGTCGACCTTGTCGGTGTTGATCAGCTTGGCGTAGCTGGTGGCGGCCACGTTCGGGTTGGTGCCGTCATCGGCGACGACGAGCTCCACCGGCTTGCCGTTGACGCCACCGGCGTCGTTGATCGCCTTGACCGCCATGGCCACCGGCGTCTCCAGCGACTTGACGATGACGTTCAGGTCGCCGGTCTGGGGGACGAGGTTGCCCAGCTTCAGCTGGCCGTCGACGTTGCCGCGGTCGCCGCCGCTGTTCGACGCCTCTGTCGTGGTCGTGGACTTGTCGCTCGACTCGTCGTCGCCCCCGCAGGCCGAGGCGATCAGCCCCAGTGCCGCGATGGCGACGATGAGCGCTCGCGTGACGTTCTTTCGCATCACCCGTGTCTCCTCGGATCGTCCCCCGGACGCCGTGTCCGGGTCCGACCACCCTAGGTTCGCGGGAGCCGCCGGTGACGGCTTTCGCGGTCAGGCAGCGCGGGATCGACCGCGACGGGGCCGGTGGCTGACCAGGCGGGTCGCGGATCGCCACACGGAGCGGTAGTGCTCGCGGGTCTGCTCGCCGAGGTCGTGGGGCTCGGAGATGACCGACGCTCCGCTGCCGACAGCGGACGGCAGACCGCCCACCTGCAGGACCCGGTCCCGACTGACGACGCAGCGGTCCTGGATCTCCTCGGCCGCCGCGACGCGGATGCGCAGCTTCAGGTCGCGATGGCCCAGGGACCGGACGTGCTCCACCAGGCCGGCGAGCTCCTCGTCGTCGAGGCGATCGCTGACCAGCACCCGCGTGACCGACGTGTGGGCGACCAGGTACTCGAGCTCGCTGCGACGGCAGTACGGGTCGACGACCATCGGTCGGTGCAGCGACGCTACCCGACCGACGATTCGGGCGAAGGCCAGCGGATCGCTCGAGCTGAGGTCCGCGTCGAGCACCTCGAAGGTGGGGAAGCCGTCCTCGAGCCCGAGTGCGTCGATCACCCGACGCCCCAGCTCGGTCGGGGCCATGCCGGACGCGCCGACGGACTGCAGGAGACCCCGGCGCAGCAACGACTCCACCGATCCCTCCTGGAACTCGGAGTGCCGACCGGTCAGTCCGGTGACCGTCGCGAGCCCGGCCGGCCGGCGGCCCTCGGCGAGTCCCGTCAGCTCGGCGCGGCTCGGAGCGTGTCCCACCTCGTGCAGGCGGACCGCCCACAGAAGGATCCGATGAGACTCCTCGTCCAACAACTCCATTCCCCCCAACCTAGAGGGGTGGCGCGACGAACCGGCGACTCTGGGGGTGACCGTCGTCATATCGGGCTCAGCCCGCGGCGAGTCCGACCAGGTGACCGGTCTCGTTGAAGGACCGGAGCCGGGGTCGGCCGCCGTCGACGTCGATGCGGGTGATCGACGCCGGGTCGACGTGGCTGGTCCAGTTCACGTCCGCACCGAGCGCCCAGCCGACAGCCGCTTTGACCGGCGACACGTGGGTGGCGACGACCACCGATCCGTCCCCGGCTCGAGCGGCCCAGTCCCGGCACGCCTCGTCGACCCTCGCCGCCACGCCGTGCAGGGACTCGCCCGCGGTCGGGCTGAAGTGCGGGTCCGAGCGCCACTCGGACCAGACCTCGGGTGGGACCTCGGACAGCGGTCGACCGTCCCAGTCGCCGTAGTCGACCTCGATGAAGCGCTCGTCGACCTCGACGGGCAGCCCGAACGCCTCGGCGGTCTCGACCGCCCGACGCAACGGGCTCGACACCACGGTCCGGATCGGTCCGCTCGACGCGGTCACCGCGGCGGCAAGTGCGACCGCCTGGCGGCGTCCGAGCGCGTCCAGGTCCACGTCGAGCCGTCCGAGCAGCAGCCCCGCAGCGTTGGCCGCGGTCCGACCGTGACGCACGACGACCAGGGAGCTCACGGCGTCCTCCCCCCCGAACGGGGGCCCGGGCCCCCCATGACCGCCCGGTCGAGCTGTCCGGTGCGCAGGAACCGTGACCGCCGCTCCGCGTCGTCGAGCCCGAAGCGCCTCCACGCCCACCACCCGAGCGCGAGGCCGGCGAGCTCCATGACCACGCTCCAGAGACCACGGTCGAGCTCGGGTGCGGGACCGGGGGTGAACGACCAGCCCAGGAAAGGCCACCAGAACGTGGCGGTCAGCGTGAACGCCAGGTCGACGACCAGGTGCATGTACATGCCGATCGGCAGGCCCAACCACCGGCGTCGTACCAGACGCCGACGGACCGTGGCCGCCATCACGACCACGAGCACCGCCGTCGGCGCCACCAGGGCGTGCAGCGGGCCGGCACCGAAGGGAACCTCGACCACGGGCAGCACCGAGCCGAGGGCCACCAGCCGGTAGTCGATCGCGGGGCTCTGGAACACCGCCCAGGTGATCACCACCCCGAGGACCGCGAACCAGACGAACACGACCGCGCACCTACTCCGCAGCGCTCAGCGCACCAGGATGCGGTCGCACTCCGGACACAGCACCAACGCGTCCTCGGGGGCGTGTCGCAGCGCTTCCAGCTCGGCCGACGGGATCTCCAGGTGGCACCCCTCGCAGCGGTTGCCGAGCAGTCGGGCCGCCCCCACCCCGCCCAGGCGGCTGCGGGTGCTCTCGTAGGCGACGAGCACATCGTCGGGCACCGCACCGGCCGCCACGGCCCTCTCACGTTCCAGGGTCGCGAGCTCCCCGTCGAGCTCGGATCGCGCCGCGTCCATCTCGGCGGTCAGGGCGTCCAGGCGGGCGTCGAGCCCGGCGACCTCGGCTTCGAGCGCGTCGACCTCGGCCTGGATGGGTTCGGCCGCTTCCATGATCTCGATGGCCTCGTCCTCGAGCTCGGACTGGCGGGCCTTGAGCAGTCGGTGGTCGGCCTGGAACGCCTCGAGCTCCTTGTGGGCGACCACGCTTCCGTCGTAGAGCTTGCGGTCGATCTCGGCCGCCTTGTCCTCGACCAGAGCGGCTTCGTCCTCCAACGCCTTCTCGCGCCGTACCAGCTCGCGGAGCCGACCCCGGGCGGTCTCGGCCCGGGCGTCCGCGGCGTCGCGGTCCCGACGGGCCTCGGCCGCCGCCTCCGCCTGCGGGAGGTGGTCACGCCGATGCCGGACCTGATCGGCCCGGGTGTCCAGCGTCTGCACGTCGATCAGGCCGTCGAGCGATCCCACGCCGCAGAACCTACAGGGCGGACCGCAGCTCAGCCGCCGGCACCGGCTCCGCCGCCACCTGCACCGCCACCTGTCCCCGTCCCACCGGTCCCCGTCCCGGCGCCGGTACCGCCGCCGTTGCCGCCCCCTGCAACGCCGTCGCCTCCGGCCCCACCGCCGGTGCTGCCGGCGGGGCCCCCGGATCCGCTCGACCCGGATCCGCCCGTGCCGGAACCGGGCGCGGTGGTCGTCGAACGTGACCGCGACCGGGTCGGGAACTTCGACGTCGAGCCGGTCGACTTCGACGACGATCCCTTCCACGGATCGGGCACGGCCTTGGCCTTGGGGAGCTTGTCGGCCTCGGGGAAGTCGAGCACCGGGGCGCCGTCGAGGACGTCGGACATGAACGCGTGCCAGACCCGGGCTGCGGTGGCACCGCCCTGAACCTTGCCGCCCTTCATGTGGGTGTTGGCCGCCGGGTTGCCGATCCACACCGCGGTCGACAGCTGCGGGGTGAAGCCGATGAACCAGACGTCGGTGTTCTTGCCGCCGTCGACCTCGGTGGTGCCGGTCTTGCCGGCCGCCGGACGCCGTTGGGGCAGGGACCCGGCGGAGTAGGTGCCGCTGGTGACGACCTTCTCCATGCCGACGATGGCCTGACGGGCGACGTCGACGGGGATGACCTGTTCGTTGCGGGGCTTGGCCTCGAAGATCACCTTGCCGGTCCGGTCCTCCACTTTCGAGACGAAGTGGGCGTCGTTGCGCCGTCCGTCGTTGGCGATCGTGGCGTAGGCCAGGGCCATGTCGAGCGGCTTGACCAGGGCGTCGCAGCCGATGGTGAAGCACGCCGGCTCGACGTGGTTGGGATCGAGCGACGACGCGGTGATGCCCAGCTTCACCGCCGTGTCCTTGACCGCGTCGAAACCCACCGCCCCCTGCAGGCGCATGAACGCGCAGTTGTTCGACTGCGCCAGGGCCCGACCCAGGTCGACCATCCCCTGCGACGGGCAGTCGTCGGGGTAGGGCCCCGACTCCTTGACCCCCCACAGCTTCTTCATGTTGTCGGGGGCATAGGCCCCCGACACGGTGCTGTTGATGCTGTAGCCGGCTTCGAGAGCGGCGACCAGGGTGAACACCTTGAACGACGATCCCGATGAGCGCCCGCTGAGCGGGGCCGCCGTCTCGACCAGGCCCTTGCCGGGGACGTCGGCCTCGCCGACGATCGCCCGGACCGCTCCGGTGGCGGGCTCGACCGTGGCCAGCGCCACCGCGGTCTCGGGGTTGGCCGCATGCAGCGGGTTCGTCGCGGCCGCAGCCTCGGCCGCCGCCTGCATCTGCGGATCGATGGTGGTGGTGATGCGCAGCCCGCCGTTGAACACCAGGTACCGCCTCAGGTCCTCGGTCGGCGCCAGCCACTCAGCCTTCACCAGCTCGTCGCGGACCTTGCGCTCGACGTAGGTCAGCGACTCGGTGGTGGTGGCCACCGGCCGGCCGTAGGCCCTGGTGGGAAGCGGGAGCGAGGCGATGAACGTGGCCTGGTTCTGGTCGATGAGACCCCGATCCTGCATCCGCTTGAGCACGACCAGCCGGCGCTCCTTGGCCACCTTCGGGAAGCGGATCGGGTCGTACCCGTTGGGGTAGCGGATCAGCGATGCCAGCACCGTCGCTTCGGCGTAGTTGATCTCCGACGCCGGCTTGTCGAAGTAGGTCTGGGCGCCGGCCTGCACCCCGTACGCGCCGCGACCCAGGTAGACGGTGTTCAGGTACTGCTCGAGGATCTGGTCCTTGCACACCTTCTTGGCCACGCCGTCGCAGAGCTGCTGCTCGAGCTGCACCGCGAGGGACGCCTCCTTCATCTTGCGGGTGAAGTTCCGCTCGTCACCGACCAGGGAGAGCTTGACCAGCTGCTGGGTGATCGTCGAGCCGCCCTGGGAGATGGTTCCCGCGTCGCTGTTGGCTCGGAACGCTCGCAGGATCGATCGAACCGACACGCCGTCGTGGTCGTAGAAGTCGGCGTCCTCCACCGCCAGCACCGTCTTCTGCAGCTCGGGCGAGATCTGGTCGAGTGTGACCACGTCGCGGTTCTCCACCCCGGCCAGGATCCCGTACTGCTCGCCGGACTGCGTGACGATGTGGGAGGCCTCCGGCAGGGACGGCAGCGCGATCTTGGTCCGGGCGGTGAAGGACGCGGCCTCGGGGAGCTTGCCGATCTGGGGCAGGAGAGCTGCCGCGACCAGGGCGAGCGCGCTGACGCCCAGCACGACGATCGCGGTGAAGCGCAGGAGGAGTCGGGTCGGTCGGTTCATGGCAGGGGGTCGCCGGCGGCGGCTCCGTCCCACGCTACCGGTCGACGACGGCCCGGTCGGGGCGCCAGCAGGCGTGCTCGGCGATGACGGAGCAGTTCCTCAGGGACGCAGATCCGCAGGGTCGGCCGGTAGCGTGCCCGGCCATGGCCCATCGGTTCCGCTTCGGCATCCAGAGCACCCGCCCCTTCGAGGGGATGACGTGGTCCGAGACCGCCCGACGGATCGAGGAGCTCGGCTACAGCACCCTGTTCGTCCCCGACCACTTCGGCGACCAGCTCGCGCCGATCGCGGCGCTGTCGGTGGCAGCCGAGGCCACCACCACGCTGAAGGTCGGCGCCCTGGTGTTCGACAACGACTACCGACACCCGGTCACGCTGGCCAAGGAGATGGCCACGCTGGACCTGCTCAGCTCGGGCCGGGTCGAGCTCGGGCTCGGCGCCGGCTGGATGGTCACCGACTACGAGCAGTCCGGCATGACCTACGACCCGCCTGCGGTCCGCGTCGACCGCTTCGAAGAGGCGCTTGCCGTCGTTCAGGGCCTGTTCGGCGACGGCCCGGTCGACTTCGACGGCGAGCACTACCGGATCTCGGGTCTGGAAGGCCTGCCTCGCCCCCACACCCCCGGCGGCCCCCCGCTGCTGATCGGCGGTGGAGGCCGACGGGTGCTGTCGATCGCGGCCCGCCACGCCGACATCGTCGGGGTCAACCCCGACCTGCGCGCCGGTCGGATCGACGCGGCGACCACCGCCGACGCACTCGCCTCGGCGGTCGACCGCAAGATCGCATGGGTCCGCGAGGCCGCCGGGGACCGCATCGAGCAGATCGAGCTCAACCAGCTGTGCTTCGCGGCCACCATCACCGATGACCTCGACCCGTACGTCGAGTTCCTGGCCGGGCTGTTCGGCACCCCGGCCGACGAGGTGCTCGAGTCGCCGACCGTGGTCGCCGGGTCCCTTCCCGAGGTCGTCGACCGCCTGGAAGCCCGACGGGACCGCTGGGGGTTCAGCTACCACGTGTTCCAGGGCGACGCGGCCGAGGTCATGGCCCCGGTCGTGGCCGAGCTGAGCGGGCGCTGACGGTCACCCCGTGATCCGGCGGTCGCGCTCCACCCGCTCCACCCGCGACGGCGGCGACGCCACCACCGTCGCGCTCGCCGGGGCCGGCGCCATCGCCGTCGTGCACGCCCTGGCCGCGCCGTCCGCCGGCTGTCGGGTGACCGCGGTGGCGTCGGCCGGTGGTTCGTCGGCCCGGCACCTGGCGGGCCAGCTCGACGAGCAGGTGCGCCACGCGGTGCGCGCCGTGCCGATCGACGACCTGCCCGCCGGGGCCGACCTGCTGGTCGTCGCCAGCCCGCCGGACTCCCACGTCGCTCTCGCCCTGCAGGGCCTGGCCGCGGGAGCCGACGTGCTGGTCGAGAAGCCGCTGGCGACGAACCTGGCCGACGCCGACCGCCTCGTCGACGCCACCCGGGCCGCCACCGCGTCCGGGGTGGTCCTCCGATGCGCCGAGAACCTGCTGCACGCCCCGAGCTGGGCGGTGATCACCGAACACCGCTCCGCCATGGGGCCGTTGCAGCACCTGTCGGCCCGGACCCTGCAACCGCCGCCGAGTTGGGGGCACTTCACCCGACCGCTCACCGCCGGCGGCGTCCTGTTCGACCTCGGCCCGCACGCCCTGGCGCTGGTGATGGCGCTGGCAGGCGAGCCGGTCGTGTCGGTGACCGGCGAGCTGTCCTCCACCCGCGACGACGGCGCCGACGACGACGCGTCGGTGCAGTTGCGCTTCGCCTCCGGACTGGTCGCTACCGTCGAGGTGTCGTGGACCGCACCGGAGGTGGAGTGGTCGCTGCAGGCCGCGTCGGCCGACGGCGTCGCCCGCCTGGAGCTCTCGCCCGACGTGCTGGTCGAGATCGACGGCGAGCCGGTGGCGGTCCCGGACCGGGTCGCCGACGCGGCGGACCCGGCGTTGGAGCGGATGGGCTACATCGGACAGCTGGCCCGCTTCGACGCGGCCCAGACCGTCGAGGCGGCCCGCGACGTGCTCGAGGTGATCTGCGCCGCGTACGCGTCGGCCGGCGACGGCGGGACCGAGGTGCCGGTGCCGTTCGCCGGCGACCGGACGCTCACCCCGATGCAGCTGTGGCAGGGCTGATCGACCCCTCCCCGTCCGAGGCCCGACGCACCTGCACCGCGGCGTACTTGTAGCCCGGTTGCCGCGACTGGGGATCGAACGCCGGCGACGTGAGCACGTTGACCGTGCGGTCGTGCATCGGCAGGAACACCTGACCCGCCTCGACCGTCGGCGTCACGAAAGCCGTCGCGTCGATCGCACCGCGACGGGACGCCACCCGGACCCGATCGCCCGAGCGGATTCCGCGCTCGTCGGCGTCGGCCGCCGACATCTCGACGTGCAGGCGCTCCGGTGAGAGTCGGGCGAGCACCGGCGACCGCGCCGTCCTCGTCTGGGTGTGCCACTGCGCGGTGGACCCCCGGCCGGTGAGCAGCACGAGCGGGAAGCGCTCCGACGGCCTCTCCGGCGGGGGCACCGGGTCGCCGGCGACGAACCGGGCGCGCCCGTCGGGGGTGAAGAACCGGCCGTCGGCGAACAGCCGGCGGTCGCCGTCGAGATCGCGGCCGCCGAGAGGCACCTCAGGTGCCGGCCACTGGACGCCACCGGCGTCGAGGTCGCGGTAGCCGTCGAGTCCGCTGATGTCGCACGGCCGACCCCGACTCAGCTCCTGGAGGATCCCGAACACGGTCTCGGGGTTGCGCCACGAGCGGAACATCGGTCCGCAGCCCCAGGCCTCGGCGATGCCCTGGATGATCTCGAAGTCGGTCCGTGCCTGACCCGAAGGGCGCCGGCTGCGGCGCACACGTCCGATGCGACGCTCGGAGTTGATGAAGGTCCCCTCCTTCTCCGACCACCCCGCGGCGGGAAGGTAGAGGTCGGCGACGCGGGCCGTCTCGGTGTCCGGGTAGAGGTCCTGCACCACGAGGAGGTCGAGTCGCCCGAGCATGTCGCGCAGGTGCGATTGGTTGATCCAGGAGTGTGCGGGGTTGGTGGCGATCACCCACAGGCCCCGGATGTCACCGCGGGCGATCCCCTCGACGATCTGGTCGTAGCTCCAGCTCGCCCGGTCGGGGATCGCCGCGACGTCGATCCCCAGCACCTCGGCGACCTCCCGACGATCCGCCTCGTCGGTGAAGCTCCGCCCGGCGAACAACGACGCGGTGTTCGAGAACAACCGGGAGCCCATCGCGTTGCACTGGCCGGTGATCGAGTTGGCACCCGTCCCGGGCCGACCGATGCTGCCGGTCATCAGGGCCAAGGCGATGATCGCCTGCGCGGTGCGGGTGGCGCCGTGGCCCTGGTTCACACCCATCGTCCACCAGAACGACACGCGCTCCCCCGCCGCGATCGCGTCGACGGCCCGCCGGAGCACGCCGGGATCCAGACCGGTCTCGACGCACACGAGCTCGGGGGTGAACCGCTCGACGTGACGGACATAGCCGTCGAAGCCCGACGTGTGCGACGCGACGAAATCCGCGTCGATCGCACCCCGAGCGATCAACTCCCGAGCGACCCCGTACAGCAGGACCTGATCCGACTTGGGGGCGATGGCCAGGTGCTGCGTCGCGACCATCGCCGTCTCGGTCGCTCGCGGATCGATCACGATCACCTCGGGTCGATGCGGGTTGCGCTGCAACCGCTCGAACAGGATCGGGTGCGCCACCGCCAGGTTCGAGCCGACGAGGACGACCACGTCGGACTCCTCGAGGTCCCGGTAGGAGTACGGCGGCGCGTCGAACCCGAAGCACTCCTTGTAGGCGGCGACGGCTGTGGCCATGCACTGGCGGGTGTTCCCGTCGCCGTGGACCATGCCGAGGCCGAACTTGGCGACCGCCCCCAGCAACGCCATCTCCTCGGTGACGATCTGACCTGTCGACAGGAAGGCGACCGAGTCGGGTCCGTGCTCCTCCTGGACCCGCCGGACCCGACGGCAGAACTCGTCGAAGGCCCGGTTCCAGCTGATCACCTCGGTGCGCCGACCCCGACGGATCATCGGTCGCAGACCCCTGCCGTCGGCCACCATGGGGGCGAGCGCCTCCCAGCCCTTGGGGCACGCAGATCCGGCGTTGACCGGGTAGGCCCGTGTCGGCGTGAGGTTGACCGGCACCGAGTCCCTGACGTGCACGTCGAGCGAACAGCCCGTCGAGCAGTAGCCGCACACCGACGCCACCACGCGCTCGCCGACCCGTGACGCGGGCACCTGTGCGCCGTCGACACCGCGAACCCGTCGGAGCTCGTCGATCCGGGGTCCGCTCCGGGCCCGCAACGGCGGGATCCGGTCGGTCCACTTGGACTCATCCCGGTTCAATGGAATCCCCCCGGCATCCGGTCGGGAGCCGACGCGGTGAAGAAGAGGCTCCGCTCAGCACCCGCCGCCGCTGTCACCGCCATCAACGCGACCACCCAGCAGCCGGTGGAGCCCGCCGGCGACGTGGTGGCCGCGGCCGCGACGGCGGCGGCCACCGCGACGAGTGCGAGGCCCACCCCCGTCAGCGCCGTCCGTCGAAGGGTGTGGGTGAGGAGCCAGACCGTCCGACCCAGGGGACCGGGTCGACCGTGGTGGCGCAGGACGAAGGACCCCGCGGCCGCCAGACCGCACCCGACCGACCCCGCGACCAGGACGCACACCGTCGTCGTGGAGGCCGCGGTCGCTTCGCCCGCGACCCAGGAGCCGGCCGCGGACGCCACACCGACCGCGGCGGCTCCGGCGCCCAGCCCGGTCACCGCGAATCGCAGCAACGTCCGGTCGAGTCGCCACCACGCCCGACCGGTCACCGCGTACAGCTGAGCCGAGCAGGCGACGCCGATGATCCCGACGACCACCGCAGCCGAGCCGAGCGGCACGGACCAGGACCCGGGCAGGACGTCGTCGGCCGCCGCAGCCGCCACCGCCGCCGTGCCGTAGCCCCCGAAGGCGACAATCTCACGGGACAGCCAGGAGTGGCCGAGTCCCAGCACGGCACGCCACGCGACCAGGGGACGGCCCAGGTGCAGCACGCTCGCACCGATCGCGACGACCGCTGCCAGGAGGGCCAGCTCGACCGCCGTGCCACCGGCGACGTCACGTCCCACCCACGAGCCGGCCTGCGAGACCAGCACCGCGCCGACCGAGAGCTGGGTGAGGACGAGCATGACCACCAACGGGACGTGGTTGCTGGCCGGGACGATCCGGTGGTCGTCGGCCGCGACGGCGTCGGTCGGAACCGCCCGGGCGGTGCGGTACCTCGTCGACGGGACCGTCAGCGACGACACCGGAGCGGTCGGCACCAGCCGGGTGGGTCCAGACTCCGGGTCCTCGATCCCGACCTCGAGCAGGAGCTCGGAGCGGTCGACGACGCCGATGGAGATGGCGTCGGTCGGACATCCCTGAACGCAGGCCGGGGCCTCGCCCTCCGCCAGCCGGTCCGCGCACATGTCGCACTTGCGGACCACGCCGAGGCGCTTCGAGAACGTGGGCACCTCGTACGGGCAGGTCAGCTGGCAGTAGCGACAGCCGATGCACTGGTCGTCGAGGTGGGCGACGATCCCGGTGACAGGGTCCTTCTCGTAGGCATCGACGGGGCACCCGGCCAGACACAAGGGCTCCACGCAGTGGTGGCAGGCGGTCGTCACGTTCTGGTTCCACACCGGCGCCGACCCTCCGCCGCCGACGAGCAGCCCGACCGAGCGCCAGATCTCGGACTCCTCGAGTCCGTTGAGCGAGTGGCACGCCGAGACGCACGCCTTGCAGCCGCTGCACGCATCGAGGTCGACCTCGAAGCGGTACTGCTCACCCGCGCGCAACGGCGTCGTCGGCAGAAGAGACCGGTACCGGGCGCCGGCGTCGTCACCTGCATCGCCGCCGCCACGGTCGTGCCAGTCGCCGAACGCGTCGACCGCGGTCGGCCCTGCGGTCGGCCCTGCGGTCGGAGTCGACACGGAGAGTGGCGTCATGGAGCCATGGTCGACGTCCGGGCTTTCCGCAGGGTGTGGCGGGGGTTACGTTCCGGGCACGGGTCGCTCACGTCTCGATCCGCGGCCTGTGCGCAACGCTCTCAGTCCACATCGAGGCGGTACCCGCGCCGCATGACCGTGTCGATCGAGGCGCCGATGGGACCCAGTCGCTTGCGGAGTCGCCCGACGGTCACCTCCACCGCGTGGTCATCCGCGGCGCCGGCCCAGACACGCTCGATCAACGCCCGCTTCGAGACGACCGCGCCGGGTCGATCCGAGAGCGCGTCGAGCACCGCCCGCTCACGCTCGCTGAGTCGGATCGGCTCGGCGCCATCGACGACGACCAAACGGCCCTGGACGAACACCTGCGCTCCGTTCAGCTCGAGCGTCCTCGACCGGCCCTCGAACGTCCGCACCAACGCCTGGACCATGGCGCCGAGGCGCGGGCGGGTGGGTTCGACAGGATCACCCATCCCCGCCGTTCGCGCCGCGTCGGCGGTCACCGGTCCGACGCAGCACACGACCACGTCGCGGTCGACCGATTGCAGGACCTGCTCCCACGCGCCCGACCGACGGGCGATCTCGACGAAGTTCACCACCGCCCGGGCCGAGGTGAACGTCACGGCGTCGAGCAGTCGCTCGGCCGCGGCTTCGACGAGCCGTTCTGCTGGTCCGGTGTCCTCGGGCAGCTCCCAGCGATAGACCCGCACGCCGACGACGTCGTATCCGTGCTCGGTCAGCGACTCGCACATCCCCGACGAGTCCTGTCCGTCGAGCTGCACCGCGACCCGCACCCGCGTGCCGTCGGCGCGGGTGGCGGGGCGGGCCGACAGATGCTCGACCACCTCCCGGTAGGTCGCACCGGGAGCCACCCACTGAACCGGGACACCGAGTGCGACCGCGGCTCCGGCCGCCTTGGGGCTCCGGGCGATCACCTCGGCCGAACCGAGCGCGACCGCCAGCCCGTCGTCGAGGCCCAGCGCCTCGGCCCCCGAGAACCATCCGCGGGCGCCGACGCCGGTGCACAGCACCACCACGTCGGGGGGATCGTCGACCAGAACGCGCGTCGCGAGCTCGAGCGCCGGCTCGTCGCTGAGCGGAAGGGTCCTGATCACCGCACCGGTGACCGGGGTACCGCCGCGTCGGGCGATGAGCTCGGCCTGCTCCTCGCACCGCCGGTCCGCCGTGATTCCGATCGTGTAGCCGCTGAGCGCTCCGAGCACCACGGACCCACGCTCGCGGATCGACGTTTCGGGCCGGTTTCCGGATGGTGACCGGGGCGAGGATTCCGGTCCGCTCAGCCGAGCGACGCCGCGACCTCGACCCAGCCGTCACGGATTCGGACCGGATAGGACCCGGCCGCGGCCTCGGCGCCGTTCAGGGCGAGCCCGGTCCGCAGGTCGAAGCGCTGCTTGCGCAACGGGGACGCGACGTAGGGAACGGCGTCGCCATCGACGTCGGTCCACCCGACGAGACCGCGCGACAGCACCGAGGCGTCGCCGAACGGGTCGTGGTTGCCGATGGCGCGGACCGTGTCGTCACCCGAGGTCAGGAACACCGCGACCGCATCGCCTCCGACGAGGGCGCACACGCCCCGGTCCGGGGTGAGGTCCGCCAGCGCGCACACCGTCGCCCAGCGGCCATCGGGGGCGATCTCGCCCCTCGTCGTTCCAGCAGTGTCTCTCATCGTGAGCAGTCCTTCATCGTGAGCAGTCCTTCATCGTGGGGAACCGTTGATCGCCGCCCGTCGCTCCTGGGGCAGCTGGGGACGGTGCTGGCCACGCTGGGGGACCATGACGACTGTCGGGTCCTCCAGCGCGGGGGCGTTGACGAAGCTCACGAAGCGACGGAGCCGCTGCGGGTCCTCGAGCGTCGCCTTCCACTCGCATTCGTAGGAGTCGACGTGGGCTGCCATCTGGGCCTCGAGCTCCTCGGCCACCCCGAGCCGGTCCTCGATGACGACATCTCGGACGTGTCCGAGCCCGCCGTCCATCCGTTCGATCCACGTCGAGGTGCGCTCGAGCCGCTCCGCTGTCCTCACGTAGTACATGAGGAACCGATCGATGTAGAGCACCAGCGTCCGGTCGTCGAGGTCCTCGGCCAGCAGATCTGCGTGACGCGGCCGCGTGCCCCCGTTGCCTCCCACGTAGAGGTTCCAGCCCCGTTCGGTGGCGATGACACCCACGTCCTTGGAGCGGGCCTCGGCGCACTCGCGTGCACAGCCCGAGACCGCGAGCTTGATCTTGTGCGGCGACCGCAGCCCCCGGTACCGCTCCTCTAGGAGGATCGCCATGGTCGTCGAGTCCTGCACGCCGTAGCGGCACCAGGTGCTGCCGACGCAGGACTTCACGGTCCGCATCGACTTGCCGTAGGCATGTCCGGACTCGAAGCCGGCGTCGACGAGCACCCTCCAGATCGCCGGGAGCTGCTCGACCCGGGCGCCGAGCAGGTCGATGCGCTGACCGCCAGTGATCTTGGTGTACAGCCCGAAGTCGCGTGCGACCTCGCCCAGGACGATCAGCTTCTCGGGAGTGATCTCGCCGCCGGGGACACGCGGCACGACCGAGTAGGTGCCGTCACGCTGGAGGTTGGCCAGGAAGTGGTCGTTGGAGTCCTGGAGTGCGGCCTGCTCGCCGTCGAGGATGTGACCGCCGCCGAGCGACGACAGGATCGAGGCGACGGTCGGCCGACACACCTCACATCCACGACCCTCTCCCACGCCGGCGAGGATCTCGGCGAAGGTCCGGTACCCGCGGATGCGGACCACCTCGTACAGCTCCGACCGCGACATCGGGATGTCGACGCAGAGCCGGTCCGGAACCGCCTCGCCCCGACGCTCCAGCTCCGAGCGCAGCAGCTGCTCCAGCTCGGGCACGCACCCACCGCAGCCGGTGCCGGCCCCGGTGCAGGAGCGCAGGTCGTCCAGCGAGCTGCAGCCGCCGGCGACGGCATCGAGCAGCGCGCCCCGGCTGAGGTTCTCGCACGAGCAGACCCCGGTGTCGCGACCGACCTCGGGTGTGTCGCCGCCCATCGGTCGGAGGAGGTTGGCCGGGTCGTCCACCGGACAGGTGCGACGGAAGTGGTCGAGGATCCGCCCGTACGCGTCGGCTTCGCCGACCAGCACGGCCGACACCACCCGACCCGATTCGTCGACGTCGAGACGCTGGTACACGCCGCTGACCGGGTCGTCCCACACGAGCGGGGTCCGATCGTCGCCGCCATGGACGTCGCCGATGCTGGCGACGGCGACGCCGAGCAGCTTCAACTTGGTCGAGAGGTCCACCGCCCGGAACTCCGAGACCCCCGACGGGTCGAGGCAGCCGATCTCGGCGGCGAGGTTCTCGGCCGCCACCCGGGCCATCTGGTAGCCGGGAGCCACCAGGCCGAAGGTCCGTCCGTCGAAGGCTGCGACCTCACCGATCGCCAGCACGTCCGGGTCGCTCGTGCGCATCCGCCGGTCGACGGCGACCCCGCCGCGCTCGGCGATCTCCAACCCGCAGTCACGAGCCAGTGCGTCTCGGGGGCGGATTCCCGCGGAGAACACGACCAGGTCGACCGGGAGCGGATCGTGACCGTCGAAGCGCAGCGCCACCGGGTGATCGGCCGCGTGCTCGACGGCGAGCGTGCGTCGACCCAGGTGGACCCGGATGCCGATCGACTCGATGCGGGAGCGCAGCGCCCGTCCCCCGCCGTCGTCGAGCTGGACCGGCATGAGCCTCGGAGCGAACTCGACGACGTGGGTCTCGAGCCCCAGGTTGTGCAGGGCGTTGGCGGCTTCGAGTCCGAGCAACCCGCCGCCCACGACGACTCCCTTCGTCACTCCGGGAGCGGTCGCCGACGACCGGATCGCCTCCAGGTCGTCGATGGTGCGGTACACGTGGCACCCCGGCCCGTCGCTGCCCTCCACCGGTGGGACGAACGGGAACGAGCCCGTCGCCAGCACGAGCCTGTCGAAGGACAACGCGGCGCCCGACGCGGTGTGCACAGTTCGGCCGACGCGGTCGATGCGCTCGACAGGATCGCCGAGCCGGCAGTCGATGCCGTGGCGGTCGAAGAAGTCGGGTTCGACCAGAGACAGGTCCTCCGGCGTCGAACCCGCGAACAGCGAGCTCAGCGCCACGCGGTCATAGGCCGCCCGGGTCTCCTCGCCGAGGACGGTGATGTCGAGCGAGACGGCGGCACCGAGCTCGACCAGGGTGGTGAGCAGACGGTGCCCGACCATCCCGTTTCCGACGACGATGAGGCGCTTCCGGTCCGGCGACTTCATGACGCCATCGAACACGGCCGCTCTTGCCGTGCCGTTTCCCGCCCGTGACGGTGCGGCGACGTCCCGCTCCCCTCATCCGCTGGTGGACGTGCGGGTGCTCACACACGCCGACAGGAGGTGTGGGTTGCGTGCGGCGTCGGCCCCGCTCAGGAAGACGGTCGCTCAGAAGGACGGTCGCTCAGAAGTCCTCGTCGAAGGCGACGTCGCCGGACACGCCCACCTGGTACGACGACACGGTCCGCTCGAAGAAGTTGGTCAGCTCCTGGACGTCCTGGAGCTCCATGAAGGCGAACGGGTTCTTCGATCCGTACACCTTGGACAGCCCCAGGGTGAGCAGCCGCTGGTCGGCCACGTACTGCAGGTACTCGCGCATGTCGACCAGCGACATGCCGGCCACGCCCTGGCTCAGGAGGTCCTCGGCGAAGCCGAACTCGCACTCGACCGCCTCGGAGATCATCTCGGTGACCCGGGCGCCGAGGTCGTCGTCGAACAGGTCGGGCTCCTCGCGTCGGACCTGCTCGATCACCTCGAAGGCGAAGTTCATGTGGCAGGACTCGTCGCGGAACACCCAGTTGGTGCCCGACGCCAACCCGTTGAGCAGGCCCTTGGAGCGCAGGAAGTAGACGTAGGCGAACGCCCCGAAGAAGAACAGCCCCTCGATGCAGGCCGCGAAGCAGATCAGGTTCAACAGGAACTGCTTGCGCTCCTCGCGGGTGCGCAGCTCGGCCAGGCCGTGGATCGAGTCGATCCACTTGAAGCAGAACTCGCCCTTTCGGCGGATCGACGGGATGTTGTCGATCGCCGCGAACGCCTGCGCCCGCTCGTCCTGGTCCGGGATGTAGGTGTCGAGCAGCGTCAGGTAGAACTGGACGTGCAGCGCCTCCTCGTAGAGCTGGCGGCTCAGGTACATCCGGGCTTCGGGCGTGTTGATGTGCTGGTACAGGTTCAGCACCAGGTTGTTCGACACGATCGAGTCGCCGGTGGCGAAGAACGCGACCAGGCGGTTGATCAGGTGCCGCTCGGCGGGCAGCAGCTTGCGCTGGAGGTCGACGAGGTCGTCGGAGAAGTCGATCTCCTCGACGGTCCAGGTGTTGCGGATCGCGGCGCGGTACATCTCGTAGAACTGCGGGTAGCGCATGGGCCGCAGGGTGAGGTGGAACCCGGGGTCGAGCAGCTGACCCGCAGCGGGCGCGGTGCCGGCGGTCGGGGCGACGGTGCCCGATGTGACGGCGGGGTCGAACAGGTCGGGGTCGAGCGAGACGGCTTCGTTCAGGGCCATGGGACGCGGTGCTCCTTGGGTGAGGGCGAGTGGGGCGGGTCGGAAGTAGGTGGAGTCGGGGTCGGCGGGCTGCTCAGCGAGCGCTGCTCACTGGCAGGCCTCGCACGCCTCGGGGTTCTCGAGCGAGCACGCCAAGGCCTCTTCGTCGGAGTAGGCGGTGGGCGCCGGCGCGGGTTCGCCGCCCCCCGGGCCTCCCGGTCCACCGGGACCCGAGCCGTCCGGAGTGCCCGACGTCGTCGCTCCCGTCGTCGTCTTGTTGATGCGGGTCGCCGGACGGGAACGCAGGTAGTAGGTGGTCTTCAGCCCGGACTTCCAGGCGTGGACGTACATCGACGACAGCTTCCCGATGGTCGGCGACTCCATGAACAGGTTCAGCGACTGGCTCTGGTCGATGTACGCGCCGCGGGCGGCGCCCATGTCGAGCAGGGCCCGCATCGGCAGCTCCCAGGCGGTGCGGTACACGGCCCGGACGTCCGCGGGGATGGCGTCGATGCCCTGGACCGATCCCTCGTCGCGCTTGATCGCCGAGATGATCGAGTCGGTCCACAGGCCGCGGGCCTGCAGCTCGCGGACCAGGTAGGTGTTGATCTGAAGGAACTCACCCGAGAGCGTCTCGCGCTTGAACAGGTTCGACACCTGCGGCTCGATGCACTCGTAGCAGCCGGCGATCGACGCGATCGTCGCGGTCGGCGCGATGGCGATCATCAGCGAGTTGCGGAGGCCGACCTCGGCGATGCGCGCCTTGAGGGCGTCCCAGCGGGCGGCGTCGGTCGGGGTGACGCCCCACAGGTCGAACTGGAGCTGGCCCGACGCGGCGCGGGTCTCGGCGAAGCCGTCGTGGGCGCCGTGGGCCTCGGCCAGGTCCGCGGACGCGGTCAGGGCGTTGAAGTAGATCTCCTCGGAGATGCGGGTCGACAGGTCCTTCGCCGCGTCGGAGTCGAACGGCAGGCCGAGCTTGAAGAACACGTCCTGCAGGCCCATCAGCCCCAGGCCGACCGGACGCCACTTGGAGTTGGAGCGGCCGGCGGCGTCGGTCGGGTAGAAGTTGATGTCGACGACCCGGTCGAGGAACGGCACCGCCAGGCGGACCACCTCGGCCAACCGGTCGAAGTCGAACGCGGGGGCGCCGTCGGCACCCGGACGCACCATGGCGCCGAGGTTGACCGAGCCCAGGTTGCACACCGCGGTCTCGGCCTGGTTGGTGACCTCGAGGATCTCGGTGCACAGGTTGGACAGGTGCACGACGTTGGGGGTGCCGTCGGCCTTGGTGGTCCCGGTCTGGTTGCACTTGAGGTTGGATGCGTCCTTGAACGTCATCCAGCCGTTGCCGGTCTCGGCCAGGGTGCGCATCATCCGCTGGTAGATCTGACGGGCCGGGACCTGACGCTCGAACAGGCCGTCGTTCTCGGCCTGGATGTAGGCGTCGCGGAACTCGTCGCCGTAGAGGTCGATCAGGTGCGGGACCTTCTTGGGGTCGAACAGCGACCACTGCCAGTCCTTCTCGACCCGCTCCATGAACAGGTCGGGGACCCAGTTGGCCAGGTTCAGGTTGAGCGTGCGCCGGGCGGTGTCGCCGACGTTGTCGCGCAGCTCGAGGAACTCCTCGATGTCGGCGTGCCAGGTCTCGAGGTAGACGCACGCGGCGCCCTTGCGCCGGCCGCCCTGGTTGACCGCCGCGACGGAGCTGTCGAGGGTCTTGAGCCACGGCACGATGCCGTTGGAGAGGCCGTTGGTGCCCCGGATCAGCGAGCCGCGGGACCGGACCCGGCTGTAGGACAGCCCGATGCCGCCGGCGTGCTTGGACAGGCGGGCGACGTCGCGGTAGCGGTCGTAGATGGCGTCGAGGTTGTCCTCGGGCGAGTCGAGCAGGTAGCAGCTCGACATCTGCGGATGGGCGGTTCCCGAGTTGAACAGCGTCGGCGAGCTCGGCAGGTACTCCAGGCTGGAGATCAGCTCGTAGAACTCGATCGCCTCCTCCGGGGTGCGCGACAGGCCGCAGGCGACGCGCAGCAGGAAGTACTGCGGCGTCTCGACGACCCGACGGGACTCGGGGTGGCGCAGCAGGTAGCGGTCGTACACGGTCCGCAGGCCGAAGAACTCGTAGAGCCAGTTGCGATCGGCCAGCACGGCGTCGTTGAGCTTGCGGGCGTTGGTGGCGACCATCGCCGCGGTCTCGTCGCCGATGATCCCCTGGGCGTGGCCCATGGCGACCGACTGGGAGAAGGAGTAGATGTCCTGGTTCTGGACCTCCTTGTCGATCACCGTCGCGAGCAGCCGGGCCGCCAGGCGCGAGTAGTTCGGCTCCTCGGAGATCAGCGCGGCCGCGGTGCGGATCGACAGCTCGTCGAGCTCCTCGGTGCTCGAGTGGTCGACCAGGCCCGAGATGGTGCGGGTGGCGACCCGCATCGGGTCGACGTTGTCGAGTCCCACCGCGCATCGGGCGACGGCGCGGACGATCTTGTTGAGATCGACGGGCTCCAGGCTGCCGTCGCGCTTGCGAACCTGCATCGGGGATCCGGTGGCCGAGTCGGTGAGGTCGACCAGACCGGTCGACGTCGGCGGCGCGGGGGTGTCGCCCACCACCTGCACCGGGCGTCCGGCCGCAGCGGTGTCGATGCTCTCGGTTGTGCTGACGACGTCCTGGTCGAGTGCCACGACTCGTCCCCCTTCTGCGCTCCCTGCGCTGGTGTCGGTGTCTCCGGTTCGCCCGAACCGGAGGGTTCTCATCACGTGCTGCGGGACCCTCGGGCCGACCTCGGGCCGTGCGACCAGCGGTCGGACTGGCACCAGATGTTGTGGCCGAGCGTTCCCCCACCCCCAAGATGTGGGGACAGGGCCGTAATTACAGCCAGGTAACTACAGAGGTGTCAACGCTTTCCGAAAACCTCGCTCCGCGTCCACCGGAACACCCTCAGAAACGTGACGATTGCCACTCTCCGCGCGAGTTCGGTATCGATCCCCGCGGTTCGGGGCCCGGGCGCGTCCTAGGGTGGGGCGATGGCCGACGACGCCGCTCCCCCGCTGCCGGGCTCCCCCGGAGCCCCGCTGTGGGACCCGCTCGCGGTGCCGGCCGCCACCGTCATCGTGCTGCGCGACGGCACCGACGGACCCGAGGCGCTCATGCTGAAGCGGGACCGCGACCTCAGCTTCGCCGGCGGGATGTGGGTGTTCCCCGGAGGTCGCATCGACGACACCGATTTCGACCGCGAAGCTCCCGGGAATCCCGACGATGCCGACGAGGCGGTCGAGAACGCGGCGCGTCGGGCCGCGGCCCGGGAGGCGATCGAGGAGTCCGGGGTCGAGGTCGATCCGACCGCACTTCGACGGTGGTCCCACTGGACACCTCCACCGCTGCAGGACAAGCGCTTCTCCACCGCCTTCTTCGTGGCCCCCGCCGTCGCCGCCGACGTCCGTGTCACCATCGACGACGGGGAGATCCGAGCGCACCGATGGGCCCGACCCGACGAGGTGATCCGCCGCCGCGACGCCGGCGAGGTCGCGCTGGCCCCGCCGACGTTCATCACCCTGACGCAGCTGCTCCGCCACGACTCGGTGGCTCGGATCCTCGACGCAGCGCCGACCGGTCCGATCGAGCACTTCTCGACCCGGGTCGCGATGCGCGACGGCGGGTGGACCGCCGTGTACCACGGCGACAGCACCTTCGACGCGCTCGGGGACCTGGGCGGCATGGGCGAGGTCGACCTCGATGCCCCCGGACCCCGGCACCGGCTGGTCATGGCCGAGCGCTGGTCCTACCAGCGCGAGGGGTGCTGAGGATGACCGACCCGTCCGATCACGCCGACCTCGAGCACGATCCCAACGACCCCGACGGGGCCCGGGGACACGCCGGGGCGTCGGTCACCGTGCCGATGACGATCGTGTGCGTCGACTGCGGTGGGACCTGCCACCTGCTGACCGCCCCGTTCGATGACGGGGTCGGCCCGGTCGGGTTCCGGCCCGGCGACATCGTGTCGTACCGCTGCGCCGACTGCCTGGACCGCTGGGACGTCGAACTCGACGAGTCAGACGTGAACTGAGCCTGGTTCCGCCGATCGGTGGGTTCGGGTTCAGGCGGCGGTGAGGAGGTGGTGGAGCAGTTCGTCGAGGGCGTAGGCGGTGAGGTGTTCTCCGCCGCCGTGGCAGCGACACGAGTCAGCCCCGATGTCTGGTGGCGG
>WBZP01000869.1_pt1 | contig 39581 bp, 36 predicted proteins | sample 5204301 | NCBI WGS metagenome assembly WBZP01 (sample SAMN12412401, study PRJNA552823) | activated sludge metagenome | isolation source: activated sludge from nitrification reactor of wastewater treatment plant... | place: USA: Pennsylvania | collected 2017
ACGTGCCGTCGCTCTTGTCGTCGTCGGGCAGGCTGTCGGGGCTGAAGTTCTCGCTACTGATGGCCGCCAGGCGGTCGTCAACGATCAGGTATTTGGCGTGCAGGTAGCGGTAGCGGCTATGCACCTGCCGCGCCTCGTCGCCGGCCATGAACCAGCACGCCCCACCGCCGGCCTCGATCAGCCCGCAGACGTAGCGCTCCTGGTCGCTCAACCCGCCCGGCGGCGCGCCTTCCAGCAGCGCCGTCACGGCCACGCCCCGCCGCGCCGCCCGCGCCAGCGCCTCGCCCAGCGCGGCGTTCTCCAGCGTCAGCGACGACAGGCGTATGGACGCTTGCGCGCCGTCAATCAGGCCGGCGAGCGCGGCATAGGCGTTGTCGGGGGCCACGGCCACAGTCAGCGTCGCCGTGGCGGTGATGACCACCGGGGCGGCGAAGCGGTCGGCCGACCAGCCGGGGTAGCGCACCTTGCGCCCGGCGATGGGGTCGGCGGTCATCTGCGCCCAGTCGGCGGCCGTGTCGCTGTCGGCCACAGGCAGGCCCGTCGCTTCGTCGCGCCGCCGGAAGAGGAGCTGCCCCTCGGCGGCGAAGACGCTGCTGACGCGATAGGGGGCCAGCGCCGGGCCGAACCAGCCGCGAGTCGTGTCGCCGGCCAGATAGACCAGCGCGTCAACCGTCGCCCCCGTCGCGTCCTGCAAGACGACCTCGTCGCCGCTGTTGCTGTAGCCGGGCCAGGGGGTCAGCTCCATATCGGCGTCGTGGCCGAACTGGAAGCGGAAGGCGGCGGCGTCGCGGGCCAACCACAGCGCCGCGCCGGGGGCCAGGGCCAGGCCGCCGGGCAGCGTGGCCGCGGCCGTGCCGTCGCCCAGCCGCCAGCCGCCGAGATTGACCGTCGTCGCGCCGACGTTGACCAGGCGCACGGCTTCGTCGGCGTCGTCGAGGGCGTAGCCGTCGGTGAGGACGCTGTCAATGAGGATGGGGGGTGGCAAGTGGGGGGTGGCGGGTGGCGCGCCGGCTAATGCTTCGGCCCACAGAGCAATGCCAACAACACTCAATCCGACACTAACGCATAAGGTAACAAAACGAGATAAATGGTTCACGGGATTCAATGACGCTCTAACGGTGAACCTGACACGGTGGAGGTTGGCTATTTAAGGCTTACGATAGACATCCTCGTGCGCCCCAATGTAACGGTGCGGGTCGTCCGGCGGTGTTTCACAAGGGCGACTCCAGGCTAAGAATAAACTCATCAATCGTGTCGAACGTTTCAAAGCGTCCTTCGGCCAGGTCTTCTTCCACAGCCCGCTCGGCCGCCTGCCATTCCGGCGACCAAAACCACTCCTGGCCCGGTTTGGCTGCGACCGGCCGAACAATGATGTCCAGCTCGCGCCCGGCAAACAGTGTCTTCAGCGCTTCGATCAAGGACGAGTCCAATTCGTCAGCCTTCGCACGGTAGATCGTTAGCATATCTCACCTCACATGAAGAGCATCACACGCATTGTAACCTATTATGGGCTTGCCTTAATAGCATACAACACCCCCGCCGCAAACCGAATCACAATATGCCGCCCATGCCGCACGCTGGGCCGGTCGAGGGTCAGGTCGCGCCACTCCTCGGCCGCGGCCAGCCACTCCGTCCGCCCATTGATCTCGATGCGGTAGGGTCGCCCCCAATCGGCCGTGCCGCGCATGAAGTTGAACGCCCGCCGCGCCGTCCAATCGGTCGAGATGGCGAAGTCGGCCTCGGTTGGGGCAGACTGCCGGCTGCCGCCCGGCCCTTGCCGCTGCCGCCGGACGACACCCACGGCCAACTCGTCCAGCACGCCGCCCAGCAAACCCAGCCCGGCCAGGGCCAACGTCCGCTCCGCCTCCGGCCCGCTGAGGCCGTCGGACAGCGGCAAGGCCGCTTGCGCGGCGATGTCGCCGGTGTCCAGTCCCTCATCCATGTGGTGGACGGTCGTACCCGTCGGCGCGCCGTCGCGCAGTTGCCAGAAGAGCGGCTGCGCCCCGCGATAGGCCGGCAACAGCGACGGATGCAGATTGAGGAAGCCCAGCCGCGGCACGGCCAGCGCCGCCGGCGGAATGCGGCGGGTGAAGCAGGCCACCACGGCCACGTCGGGCGCGAAGGCCCGCAACGCAGCCAGGGCATCGGCATGGTCGAAGTCGGCCACAGCCAGCACGGGCAGACCACGCTCCCAGGCCAGCGACAGCAAGCCGGCCGGCTCGCCCAGCGACAACGCTGAGACGGTTGGCGGGGACAGATAGGCGGTGGGCGGCGCGGGGTCGGACAGCAGGTGGGGCACGGCCGACGAAGGCACAACAACCCCGGCCACGTCGCGCCCATCATCCAGCAGCCCGCGCAAGACCACGGCCGACACCCCCGCCGGCAGGCCGAAGAAGAGGAGACGCATGAGAGGATTATAGAATTAGGAATTAGGAATTACGAATTAGGAATGAAGAGGGGCGGGTGGCCTGTCCCCCGCCCTACGGGAGGGGTTAGGGGAGGGCGTTGCTGAAGACCCTCTCCCTAACCCTCTCCCCCAGGGCGAGGGGACAGGCCACCCGCCACCCGCGCCGTTTGCGGCATCAAGCGTAACGACTTATCATAGGCTGGAGAAGAAGGTGCGAGGCACTTCGGAAAGTGCCAGGCGCCATGAGGTGAACTATGGCCCGCGAGACGAAGACGATCACGGTGGTACAGTGCGCCAAGCTGGGCGCGGAGTTGCCGGCGCTCGATAAGCCGCCCTTCCCCGGCAAGCTGGGGCAGCGCGTCTATGACGAGATCTCCAAGTACGCCTACAGCCTGTGGCAAGACCAGGCGCGGCTGATCATCAACCACTACGGTCTGAATATGGCCGACCCGCGTTCGCAGGAGTTCCTGTTCGAACAGATGGAATCGTTCCTGTTCGAGGAGGGAGCGCCCGAGGCGGCCGGCGCGCCGGTGGCCGGGGGCAAGGGCGGCCCGGCCCGCAAGTAATGACGCCGACCGCGCCCGCTGACGTGCTGCTCCTGGCCTGCTATGAGCTGGGCCACCAGCCGCTGAGCCTGGCCTGGCCGGCGGCCGTCTTGCGGCGGGCGGGCGTCCCGGTCACGGCCGTTGACCTGGCCGTGGAACCCTTCCCGCGCGCGGCGGTGGCTCGCGCCCGTTTCGTCGCCATCAGCGTGCCCATGCACACGGCCTTGCGCCTGGGCGTGCGCGCCGCGCAGGACGTGCGCGCCCTCAATCCCCAGGCCCACATCTGCTTCTACGGCCTCTACGCCTGGCTCAACGCCGATTACCTGCTGGCGACGGTGGCCGATTCGGTGTTGGCCGGGGAGATTGAGGAAGAACTGGCGGCGTATGTGGTGGGTGGCGAGTGGCGGGTGGCGGGCGGCGAGTCCCCCTCCCTCCGGGAGGGGGTAGGGGAGGGCATTGCTGAAAACCCTCTCCCTAACCCTCTCCCACAGGGCGAGGGAACAAGAGGCCCTCTCCCACAGGGCGAGGGAACAAGAGGCCCTCTCCCACAGGGCGAGGGAACAAGAAGACCTCTCCCGCAGGGCGAGGGAACCGGCGGGCAGCAACCAACGACTAACGACCAACGACCACTCCCCATTCTGGCCCGACTGTCGCTGCCGACACCCGACCGCGCCGGTCTGCCCTCCCTCGACCGCTACGCCCACTACGTGGACGGCGGCGTAGCGCGGCTGGCCGGCTACGTGGAGGCCAGCCGCGGCTGCCTGCACACCTGCCGCCACTGTCCGGTCGTGCCCGTCTACGGCGGGCGCTTCTTCGTCGTCCCGGCCGAGACGGTGCTGGCCGACGTGCGTCAGCAGGTGGCCGCCGGCGCCGAGCACATCACCTTCGGCGACCCCGACTTCCTCAACGGCCCCGGCCACGTTCTCAAGATCGTCCGCGCTCTGCACGCCGAATTCCCGCGCCTGACGTTCGACTTCACCACCAAAGTCGAACACATTCGCCAGCACCGCGCCCTCTTCCCAGAGTTGCGCGCCCTGGGGGCCAGCTTCGTCATCTCCGCCTTCGAGAGCGTCTCCGACACGGTGTTGACGCGCCTGGACAAGGGGCACACCGCGGCCGACCTCGACGACGCCCTGGCTGTGCTGGCCGGCGCGGCGCTGCCCGTCCAACCCACCTGGCTGCCCTTCACGCCCTGGACGACACTCGACGACTACGTAGACCTGCTGGCCTGGATTCGCTGCCGCGACCTGATCGCCAACGTCCCGGCCGTGCAGCTTTCCATTCGCCTGCTGGTGCCGCCGGGCAGCGCCCTGCTCGACGAGCCGGACGCCGCCGCCTGGCTCGGCCCGCGCGACGCGGCCAACTTCACTTACCAGTGGCGCAACCCCGACCCCTGTGTGGACGAGTTGCAGCGGCGGGTGGCCGCCGTGGCCGAGGCCGGCGGCGACGTCGACGCAGCCTTCGCCGCCATCGAGCGCCTGGCCTATGGCCTGGCCGGCCGCCGCCCACCCGCCACCTCCCCGCGCATCCACGCCAACCCCGCCCCCCCGCGCCTGACCGAAGACTGGTTCTGCTGAGCAGAGCCGACGGCCGATCAGTTTGATCGGCAGAAGTGAGTCGTTGTTAGTTGATAGGTGTCAGTTGTCAGTAGGAGACTGACAACTGACACCTATCAACTGATAACTGAATACTGACCTACTGAATACTTATGAAAAACCTGCTTCTCCTACTCCCCCTCCTCGCTCTTCTGGCCGCCGGCGTGGCGCGAACCAAACCTATCGCTGCATGGACAGACAAGACCGACCCGGCGCTGCTGGCGGCCACGGCCGGCGGGGCGACGGCCGAGTTCCTGGTCGTCCTCGACGCGCAGGCCGACCTGAGCGGCGCGGCGCGGTTGGGCGACAAGGTGGCCCGCGCCCGCGCCGTCTACGAGACGCTGACCGCCGTCGCCGCGCGCACACAGGCCCCCCTGCGCGCCCTGCTCGACGCCCGCGGCGCGACCTACCGCGCCTACTGGGTGACCAACATGCTCTGGGTGCGCGGCAACCGGGCGCTGGTGCAGACGCTGGCCGCCCGATCCGACGTGGCTCACGTATATGCGAACACGGCCCAGCGTGTCGGTCTGCCTGAGCCGTCGGCTGCCGCCCCGCGCGCCCTGACCGAAGGCATCGAGTGGAACATCGCCCTGGTCAACGCGCCGCAGGTCTGGGCCGCCGGCGTCACCGGCCAGGGGGCGGTTATTGGTGGCCAGGACACCGGCTACGACTGGCAGCACGAGGCCCTCCGGGCGCAGTATCGCGGCTGGAATGGCGCGCAGGCCAATCACAACTATAACTGGCACGACGCCATTCACGAGAACAACCCCAATACCGGCTCCGGCAACCCCTGCGGCTTCGACGCGCCCGCGCCCTGTGACGACCAGGGCCACGGCACGCACACGATGGGCACAATGGTCGGCGCGACCGCCACCCACCAGATCGGCATGGCCCCCGGCGCGCGCTGGATCGGCTGCCGCAACATGGAACAGGGCTGGGGCACGCCGGCCACTTACGCCGAATGTTACGAGTGGTTCATCGCCCCCTACCCCGTCGGCGGCGACCCGCTGACCGATGGCGACCCGGCCCGCGCGCCCCACGTCATCAACAACTCCTGGTCGTGCCCGCCGGTCGAAGGCTGCGCCGCGCCGGAGGTGCTACAAGACGTCGTTGAAGCGGTTCACGCCGCGGGCATCGTCACCGTCCACTCGGCCGGCAATAGCGGCGACGGGTGTTCAACGATTGGCGACCCGGCGGCCATCTATGACGCCTCGTTCACCGTCGGCGCGACGAACGCCAATGACACCATCGCCGGCCTCAGCAGCCGCGGCCCGGTGACCGTTGACGGCAGCGGGCGGCACAAGCCCGACGTGGTCGCCCCCGGCATCGGCGTCTTCTCCAGCTTGCCCGGGGGCTATGGCACTAATAGCGGCACAAGCATGGCCGCGCCGCACGTGGCCGGGCTGGTGGCGCTACTGGTCTCGGCCAAGCCGTCGCTGGCCGGCGACGTGGTCGCGCTGGAGGCGGCCATCACCCAGAACGCGCTGCATAAAACGACCAACCAGGGCTGCGGCGACGACACCCCGACCAGCGTGCCCAACAACGTCTACGGCTGGGGCCGCATTGACGCCCTGGCGGCCTATGAGTCGCTGGACGTTGTCAGGTATGAGATGCTGATGCCAGTGACAATTAAGAATTAAGAATTAGGAATTAGGAATTCAGAGAAGACCTCAATGACCTTCTTCATTCCTAATTCCTAATTCCTAATTCCTAATTCCTAATTCCTCATTTCTCCCAATCTCGCTACAATTGTCCCCAGAACCATCATGAGGGGAGACGATTATGCACTGCTTGATCATCGCCGGCGGCCAGGTGCGGCCGGAAGACGCCTTGTATCCATACACCCAGGGCCGTCCCAAAGCGCTCATTGACATGGGCGGGCGGACGATGCTGGAGCGGGTCGTGGCCGCGTTGCAAGGGTCGCGCCAGGTGGAGGACGTGCTCGTCGTCGGCCTCGATGCCGCCGCCACTACCGATCTCCGCTTCGCCCGGCCGGTGGAGTTTCTGCCCGACCAGGGCAGCATGGTCGGCAACATGCTGGCCGGCTGCGCCTGGTTTCTGGCCAACCGGCCCGGCGCGACGGCCATCCTCGGCTGCTCGGCCGACATCCCGTCCATCACCCCGGCCATCGTGGATGCCTTCATTGATGCCTGCCGGCCGTGGGACAAGGCCATTTACTACAACTTCGTCAGCCGCGAGACGCTGGAGAGCCGCTTCCCCAACTCCAAACGCACCTACTCCCGGCTGAGCGGCAAGGAAGTGGCCGGCGGCGACATGATCATCGTCCATCCTGAGGTGGCCGAGCGCAACCGGGCGCTCATCGAGATGTTGACCGGAGCGCGCAAACAGCCGTGGCGTATCGCCCGCATCGTCGGCCTGCCCTTCCTGCTGAAGTTCCTGTTCCGGCGGGTGACGTTCGCCGACGTGGAGGCCGTGGCCGAGCGCATTCTGGGCGCGCCGGCCAAGGTGGTGCTGGGCAGCCCGGCCGAACTGGCCATGGACGCCGACAAGCCTTACCAGGTTGACATGCTGCGCGCCGAATTCAGGCCGTAAGAGGTAATGATCCGCAGATTAGGCAGATTGGGCAGATTCAGAGGGCAACAGACAAGAGACCTGGCGAGTGTGCGCTGACGCTTCACCCCCGCCCCCCTGCCCCCCTGCCCACATAACAGACACCCATGAACAACAAGTACATCGCCATTGAGGGCGTCATCGGCGTCGGCAAGACGACGCTGACCCGCCTGCTGCAACCGCGCTACGACGCCAGCATCCTGCTGGAAGTGGTCGAAGACAACCCGTTCCTGCCCAAGTTCTACGGCGACCGGGAGCGCTACGCCTTCCAGACGCAGCTCTTCTTCCTGCTCAGCCGCTATCACCAGCAGTACCAGGCCATCCCCGCTGCCCTGCAACGCGGCGCGCTCATCTCCGACTACACTTTCGCCAAGGATGAGTTGTTCGCCTGGCTGAACCTGAAGGACGACGAGCTGGCCATGTACGGCCGCGTCCACGCCGCGCTGGGCGAGAAGATTCCCCGCCCCGATCTGATCGTCTATCTGCGCGCCGACCACAACGTACTCATGCGCCGCATCGCCCTGCGCGACCGGCCCTTCGAGCGCGACATGGACCCCGACTACATCCGCGAGCTGGCCGCCGCCTACGACGCCTGGTTGTCGCGCCTGACCGACATCCCGGTGCTGACCATCGAGACCGACAACCTGGACTACCTCTCGCGCGCCGAAGACCTCGACCGGGTGGTTGAACTGATCGCTGAGGCGCTGGACAAGGCCGCCCCGGCCGGCGCGCCGGAGGCCCAACTGCGGGCGCTGCAACAGGGGCGCGTAGCTGCCTTCCAACAGTTCCACCGCGAGCGCGAGGCGACCAACGGCACGGCCGTCAATCCGTTGGATCACTACCTGCTGCTGGTGGAGGAGGTGGGCGAACTGGCCACGGCCCTGCGGCGCGTCGCCGCCGACAGCCGCCGGCCGTCGTCCGGCGGCACGGCGTCGGCCCTCGAGGAGGCTATCGCCGCCCACCGCCCGGCGCTACGCGAAGAGCTGGCCGACCTGCTGGCCCACCTACTGAAGCTGGCCAACGACACCGGCGTAGACCTGGAGCAGGCCTACCTGGATAAGATGCGGCTGCAACTGGCCGCCGCGCCCCGCAGTGACACGCCGCACGCTGACGTGGCTCATGGGCACTAATCCCGGCGACCGCGTCGCCGACTACGACTACGACCTGCCGGCGGCACTCATCGCCCAGCGCCCCATCGAGCCGCGCGACGCCAGCCGCCTACTGCACCTCGACCGCGCCACCGGCGCTGTGGCCCACCGCCGCTTCCGCGACCTGGGCGACTTCCTGCGGCCGGGCGACATCCTGGTCGCCAACGACACGCGCGTCATCCCTGCTCGCCTCTTCGCCCGCAAGCCGAGCGGCGGGCGGGTGGAACTGCTGCTGCTGGAGCGACGCGAGGGGGACACCTGGGCGGCGCTGGTCGGCGGGCGCGGCGTGGGCGAAGGACTGACGCTGGCCGTGCTCGACCACGCCGGACAGCCGGCCGACGTGACTGCCACCGTGGTCGGCCGCGGCCCGGAGGCGCAACGACTGGTGCAGTTCAGCGCCCCGGTCGAGACGTGGATCGAGGCGCTGGGCTACACGCCCCTGCCGCCCTACATTCACGAGACGCTTGACGACCCGGAGCGCTATCAGACGATCTACGCCCGCCCCGCCGGCTCGGCCGCCGCGCCGACGGCCGGGCTGCACTTCACGCCCGACCTGCTGCTGGCCCTGCGCCGGCGCGGTGTCCTGTTCGAGACAGTGACGCTCCACGTCGGGCTGGACACGTTCAAGCCCGTCGCCGTGGAGACCGTGGGCGAGCACGTCATCCACAGCGAATGGGCGCGCCTGCCGGCCGACGCGGCGCAGCGCATCAACGAAGCCCATCTGGCCGGCGGGCGCATCGTGGCCGTGGGCACGACGACGGCCCGCGTGCTGGAGACAGCCGCCCTGCGCTCGGCGGGCATCACCGGCAGCCTGCGCACCATCAGCGCCCGCGACGCCGCCGGCGAGACGAGCGCCATCTGCCCCTGGCGGCCGGTGGCCGCCTTCGAGGGACCGACCGACCTGTTCATCTACCCCGGCTACCGCTTCCGCGCTCTGTCGGCGCTGCTGACCAACTTCCACCTGCCGCGCTCCAGCCTGCTGATGCTGGTGTCGGCCTTCGCCGGGCGCGAGGCGACACTGGCCGCCTACCGCGCCGCCGTGGCCGAGAAGTACCGCTTCTACTCCTTCGGCGACGCGATGCTCATCATGTAAGATAATCTCACGCAAAGACGCCAAGAACGCCAAGTAAAGAATTCTTTACTTGGCGTTCTTGGCGTCTTTGCGTGAGACTCTCTTTGCTTGGCGTGAGACCTTCTTTGCTAACCCGAAACTAACGCGCCGGGCGTACAATATAAGGTGGTTTGTCACAAACGCCGAGTGCGGCTAGAATTATCGTTTGACGTGGAGCGCCGGCGGCGCGACCGAGGTTACGACAGATGCCTTTGTATACCTACCGATGCAATGAAAACGGCCACGAGTTTGAGGTGCGCCAGCGCATGATGGACGATGCGCTGACCGAGTGCCCGGTATGCGGCGGGCCGGTGCGGCGCGTCGTCAGTTCCGTGGGCGTGGTCTTCAAGGGCAGCGGCTTCTACGTGACCGATAACCGGACGAGCAACGCCAACGGCAAACCCACCAAGTCGAAGAGCAAAGATGGCAAAGAGGGCGGCAATACATCGGAGAGCACGGCCAAGTCTGACTCCGGCTCCGGCAGCGCCCCCGCCCCTTCCCCCTCGGCGTCTGGCGAATAGACTCTAGATTTGAAAGCCGCGCGTGCCGGCGATCACTTTCTGATTGTAGTCCAGCACAAATTCCTGTAGCTTATCCGTCAGCTCCGCCCACTCGTCGGTTTGCATGACCCGCAGCATGGCGTCGGTCGAGTCCATGACCCCCTCGGCCATCTTCTGTTCGCACGTGCCGTAAGCCGTGTACCACACCTGAATGTCGCTGATGCCCAGCTTGTTCATGGACGGGATGAGTTCATGAACCAGGAACTCGAAGTACTCCGACTCCATCTCCTGGCGCACATTCCAGCGCATAATCACCTTTGCAGACATAGCCAACTCCGCGCCGCTGTCCGGGGACTAACCGGCCGGCATTTGCTCCCTGTGCGCCAAAATGATCACTTCCGTCTCCTGCGGCAGGCTGTCGGCGCTGGTCAGCTTGAGGCTGTTCTCGCGCTTGGCTTCGCTGACGCCCATCTCCTTCAGGAACTTGTCCAGCGGCTCCAACGGCGTCTCCAGGCCGGGCAACTGGTAGTGCATGGGCACGACCACGTTCGGCTCCAGCATGGACACCAGTTCGGCCGCTCGCGCGGCGTTGAGGCTGCTGCCCGCCCCTACCGGCACCAGCAGCACGTTGACCATCTCCAGGTCTTCGATCTGCTTCTGCGAGGGCACGTCGCCGATGTCGCCCAGGTGAGCGATGGTCAGGCCGTTGTAGTTGAACAGGTAGACGACGTTGTTGAACTTGCCCGTCTTGCTGGGCGTGGCGATGCCGGTGATGAACACGCCGCCGATCTCATACTCGCCGGGGCCGTCGAGCGTGTGCTCCATGCCGCTGACGGCGTGGAGGTGGTTGTGGCCAGGGGCGTCGTGGCTGACGGTGACGACGTCGGACTTCAACCTTAACTCGCCCAGTCCGATGGCCGGGGCGAATGGGTCGGTGACAATTGTGGCCAGTTTGCGTTCCGTGATACGGAAGCAACTCATGCCATACCAGGTGATTTCCATGTGAGCGTTGCTCCTCTGAATGTCGGCCGCTCCGCTGTCGGGTACACGTAGTGGCCCCATGAGACAGGGCCTGACGGATTCTCTGCCGGCGGCGACAAGTCCGGTATTATAGCTCATGCTCCATTCCACTCAAAACGTTCCCAACGGGCCGGGCCAACGGGTGCTGGCGGTGGGCGGCGGGCAGGTCAGCGCCGATGGCGGGCTACGCTTCATGCTGCCGGCCGCGGCTACCGGCTATGCCGACGCCCAGATTGACGACTACGGCGGAGAGCGTCCGCCCGGCTTGCCCCGCTTCGCCCACCGGCCGGGCGTGGCTCTGTCGTTGCGCGCCCGCTTCTCCCACCCGGCCGACGAGCTGCGCGGCACGGCCGGCTTCGGCTTCTGGAACGCGCCCTATGGCGACCCGACGACCCGCCGCCCGTCGCTGCCCGCCGCGGCGTGGTTCTTCTTCGCCTCGCCTCCCAACGATCTGCCCTTCGCGCCGGAGCCGGGCCGCGGCTGGTTCGCGGCCACGCTGGACGCCACCACGCCGCGCGCCCTGGCGCTAATCCCCCTGGCCCCGCCCGTCCTGCTGCTCAACCAGTTCGCGCCGCTGCGCCGCCGCCTGTGGCCGGCCGTCGGCCGCCGGCTGGGTATCGCCGCCGCGCCGCTGGCCGTTGACCCGCGCGACTGGCACGCCTACTGCCTGGAGTGGCGGCGCGACGGCTGCCGCTTCCTCGTAGACGGCGCGCCCGTGCTGACCACCCCCACTGCCCCACGCGGCCCGTTGGGTTTCGTCTGCTGGCTCGACAATCAGTACCTCGTCCTGACGCCGCGCGGCCGGTTTCGCGCCGGGGTGCTGCCGGTGGAGCAGGAGCAGTGGCTGGAGGTGTCGGACCTGACTGTCGAAGGAATGGCACGCTGATGGACGCTGATATCAGCGTCCATCAGCGTGCCATTCTTCAGCCTGCGGCTGATTGACAGCGCCCGCCCTTTTCTACTAGAATGCGGGCACGCCTTCCTCAACAGTCGCCAGTACTGGATCGAGCTTGCAATAGGAGAAGCACCTCATGCCCGACATCCCCCATCCCATCGCCCCCGTCGCTACCGCCGCCAACACGGCCGAGGCCGCCGGCTTCGCCGCCGACACCGACCTGAACCGCGTGCCCGCCGGCGGATCGTTCCGGGCCACGTGGACTTTCCGCAACAGCGGCCAGACCACGTGGGGCGGCGACTACCGCCTGGTCTACGCCGACACCCCTCACCCGGAGACGACGGCCAACGCCCGCTCCACGCTGGGCGCGGCCAACGGCTACACCCTGGCCGAACTGGGCGCGCCGCCCGTCCGGCCGGGCGAGACGGTGGCCCTGACGCTGACCTTCCACGCGCCCAAGCCGGTCGGAACCTACGCCACCAACTGGCAACTGGCCGCGCCCGACGGCGCGCGCTTCGGCCCCGTCCGCTGGCTGCGGGCGGTCGTCGTCGCCGTGGCCGAGGCGGCGACGCTGCGCCACGACGTTCTCAGCTTCATCAACACCGCCGGCGACTTCAACAACCTCCAACCCGGCCGCGAGTTCAGCGGCATCTGGACGCTGCGCAACAGCGGCAACCGCGCCTGGGACGGCGACTTCCGCGTCGTCATCCTCGACCGCTCCCTGCCGGAGACAGCCGACGCCCCACGCGACCGCATGGGGGCCAAGCCGCTCAGCACCCTGCGCCAACTGTCGGGCCGCGAGAGTGTAGCCCCGGGCGAGACGGTGGACATCCGCTTCGACCTGGTGGCCCCCACCGCGCCGGGGGCCTACGCCCTACACTGGCAACTGGAGAACGCCGCGGGCGAGGCGTTCGGCGGCGTGCGCTGGCTGCGCGTCGGCGTCGTCGGCGGGGGCGAGCCGCGCCGGCCCCGCCCGGCGGCCGAAGGCGTGCAGTTCGGCATGAACGTCAACCCCGAAGTCCACGGCCTGGACGCCGACCGGCTGGCCGGGCTGGGCTGGGTGCGCTTCGTCTTATTCGCCTCGCGCCTCAACCTCAGCCCGGAGGAGGCCTACCAGCGCCGCTACCGGAGCTGGATTCAGACCTACGCCGCGGCGGGCATCAAGTCGCTCATCATCCTGCACCAGGACACCGAGTGGGGCAACGCGCCGTGGGACAACGGCGGCTGGGAGCAGTACGCCGAGACATTCGCCAAGGCCTGCGGCCGGGTGGCCGCCGCCTGCGCCGAGTTCGGCGACTGCGTGGCCTACCAGATCTTCAACGAGCAGGACAGCGGCCCCGATAACAAGTCGGCCATCGGCATCGCCCCGGAGAACTACGCCATCGTCCTCGACCAGGCGCAGGCGGCCATCCGCCGCGCCCACCCCGGCGCGCTGGTCATCTTCGGCGGGCTGAACACCGGCCCGGAGAACGGCGTCCGCTACACCCGCGCCGTGCAGGCCCGGCTGGGCGGCCGGCTGCCGGTGGACGCGCTGGCCGTCCACCCCTACGGCCGCTACGTCCGCACCACCCTATTCAACTTTGGCGCCATCGGCAAGCTGAGCGACGCGCTCGACCGCTTCCGCGACGCCTTCCCCGACAAGCCGGTGTGGATCACCGAGATCGGCGTGGCCGCCGACAGCCACATCGGCCCGGAGCACTACCACAACATCGGCATCTACGTGCGCGAAGTGGTGGACGAGATTGTAGATAACTACGCCGGCACCGTGCCGGTGCTCATCTGGTTCGCCTGGACGGACAGGATGCGCAATTCGGGCATCCTGACCGCCGACGGCCAGCCCAAACCCGACATCTTCGACGCCTTCCGCCACATGGTCGCCCGCGGCAAGGAGATTCCCGAGGGGCTGGAGGCGCTGGCCGGGCTGGAGGCGCTCAACCAGTCCAAGGCCGACTTCGTCTCCTACGCCACAACGCTGGCCAACCACAACGCCGTGCCCGCCGGGTCGAGCTTCACCAACCGCTGGCGCTTCCGCAACGGTGGGGCGACGACCTGGGGCCAGGGCTTCCGGCTGGTCTACGTGCCCGAGGGGGCCAACAGCAACCCGATGATGGGCCAGATGGCGTTCGACCTGGCCGCCGTGGCCGCGCCGATGCCCGTCCCGCCGGGGGCAGAGACGGAGATCACCCTGACCATGACCGCGCCGCCGCAGTTCGGCCGCGCCTATCGCAGCCGCTGGCAACTGCGCGACGGCGACGACGTCGCCTTCGGCCACCTCTACGCCGAGATCACCGTCATCCCCGCCCCGCCGCCGCCGACCGCCCGCCGCGCCGGCATGACCTTCCTGCGCGACCAGACCGTGCCCGACGGCTCGCCAACCGTGGCCGGGACGGACTTCCACAAGCAGTGGGCAGTGCGCAACAGCGGCGAGCGCCATTGGGGCAGCGGCTTCCGGCTGGTCTTTGTGCAGGGGGATGTGCAGATGGCCCGCGGCGTGACGGCCCACATCGTGCCCGAGGCCGCGCCGGGCGACGAGGTCATCCTGTCCGTGCCCATGAGCGCCCCGGCGGCGCAGAACGGCGCGCCGACGCCCTACAACAGCCTGTGGCGCTTGCAGGACGACCGCGGCGCGTTCTTCGGCGACCCCATCTGGGCCAAGATCGTGGCCACGTCGGGCGGCAACGCGGTGGACGGCCAACTCATGGGCGGCACGCCCCTCGGCCGCCTGCTCAACGACCCGTCGGCCTGGTACTCGCAACTCGATGGGCGCTGGGCCAAGACGGCCGTCGGTCACGGCCAGCAGCGCATCGAGTCGTGGGGCTGCCTGATGTGCTGCATGGCCATGGCCCTGACCGCCTATGGCCAGCGCGTCAGTCCGCTGGAACTCAACGACCGCCTGAAAACCGAGGGGGACAACGGCTTCCGCGGCGGCAACATCCAGTTCATCGGCCCGACCTACGTCCTCAAGGGCCTGCGGCAGGGCAACAACAAACGCACCTATGAGACGCCGCCGCTCGACGCCACGACGTATGACAGCGAAGACCAACTGGCGCGCATTGACCGCAATCTGGCCGCCGGGGCGATCGTCTTGGCCCAGGTGGACACGCGCCCCAACGACGGCCTCTACAACTCCAACATCGAGCAGCACTGGGTGGTCATCGTCAAGCGCACGCCCGACGGCGCGGACTACCTCATTCTCGACCCGGTTGTGCCCGCCGACCAGGTGCGCGACCAGCCGCGTTCGCTGATGCTGAAGTACGGCGACCGCAAAGCCAACCGCAGCAACGACGAGAACTTGCGGCAGGCGATTAAGTCTACGTTGGTGTATTACATGTGAGCGTGTGGCGGAGTGCGCATCCTCAGATGCGCACTCCGCCACACCCTTGCCCCCCACGCTACCCCATGCTATACTTTCCCCACGTTCCCTGGCCGGCGTAACCCGGAGGGATGGCAGAGCGGACGATTGCAGCGGTCTTGAAAACCGCAGTGGGCGCAAGTTCACCGGGGGTTCGAATCCCTCTCCCTCCGCCTGTTGACAAACGAACGCGACACGCTTCGCCCAACATGGGGAGGTGCCAGAGAGGTCGAATGGGGCCGCCTGCTAAGCGGTTACCGGGGTAAAACTCGGTCATGGGTTCGAATCCCATCCTCCCCGCTCCATGTTGGCGCTGCGGCTTAGATGAGTGGGCCGCGTCGAGGCTTGCCAAGCGCGCGCGTTTGGGGTATCCTTAGTGAAGTTAGGAAATGCGCCCTTAGCTCAGTGGATTAGAGCGCATGGCTACGAACCATGAGGCCGGGGGTTCGAATCCCTCAGGGCGTACTAGGTGCAATTCCGGAGAGCGGGCTATACTGGCAGTATAGCCCTTTCGTTTTGTATGGGGTAAGCCCAAGACCATGAAAACCCCCGCCGGCAAAGAGTGCCGCTTCTACTATCAGGACTTCTTCCGCGGCCGTTCGGAGCAGGAGTGCCGCCTGATCAAGGCCAATGCCCGCTCGCCGCAGTGGCGGCCCAAGGACTGCGCCAACTGCCCCGTGCCCGACATCCTGGCCGCCAACAGCAACCCCAACCTGGTGCTGGAGGCGACGGTCAAGCCCGGCATCCTGGGCATCGGCCGCCACGTGGAAGTGCGCGCCTTCTGCAGCCGCCACCTGATTGACGTGGACAAGCCCGAAGTCGGCTGCCCCCAATGCGCCGCCGAGCGCCCCGGCCTGCGCGAACTCTTCAGCGATCTCTAGGTGCATCGCTTCGGAATAATGATCCGCAGATTTGGCAGATTAGGCAGATTTCAGAACAGAGGATTCTGAAATCTGCCTAATCTGCCAAATCTGCGGATAACCCTTCTTAATCTGTGTCATCTGCCTAATCTGTGGTTACACTTCTCCCACAATGACCGCAACCATTCAAGCCGTCCTCCTGGACCTCGACGACACCCTGCTGGGCAACAACACGGCCGAGTTCATGAAGCGCTACTTCGCGCTGCTGGGCGAATACGCCCGGCCGGTCATGGACAACGACACCTTTCTGCCCCACCTCATCCAGGCCACCCAGGCCGTCATCCGCAACACCGACCCGGCTCACAGCAACGCCGAAGTCTTCTGGGCGAACTTCGAGGCGCTGACCGGCGGCCACCGCGACGATCTGGAGCCGTTCTTCAGCCGCTTCTACGAGACCGACTTCGTGCGGCTGCAACCGTCCACGCTGGTGCGCCCGGCGGCCGTCCATCTGGTGCGCGCCGCCTTCGAGCGCGGGCTGGCCGTCGTCATCGCCACCAACCCGCTCTTCCCGGCCACGGCCATCGAGCAGCGCCTGGCCTGGGCCGGTGTGCCGGTGGACGACTACCCCTACGCCCTGGTGACGACCTACGAGAACATGCACGCCGCCAAGCCGCAGCCCGCCTACTACCGCGAAATCCTGGCCGCCATCGGCTGCTTGGCCGAGCGCGCCCTGATGGTCGGCGACGACTGGAAGAACGACATCGCCCCCGCGGCGGCCGTCGGCCTGCGCACTTACTGGATCGCCCCCATTGACGCCGCGCCGCCCGACCCATCGCTGCTCAACGGCCAGGGGTCGCTCGACGTACTGGCCGAACTGGTCAGCGGCGGCTGGCTGGAGCGCCTCGGCCGCCCGGCCTGATCGCCATGCTGCCCGCCCGCACCCTGCTCAACCCGCCGCCCATTGGCGAACTGCTGGCCGAACTGGCCGCCTTTCGCGAGCGCGTGGCCCGGCTGCTGGCCGACGCCGCGGCCGACTGGCTGCGCCGCCCGGCCGCGGGAGAGTGGTCGCTGACCGAGATCGCCTGCCACCTGCGCGACGTGGAGCGCGAGGTGCATCAGGCGCGCTTCATGGCGCTGCTGGAGGATGACAGCGCCTTCCTGCCCGGCGTGGATGCTGACGAGTGGGCCGTGACGCGCAACTACCGGGCGCAGGACGGCCGCGCCGCCGCCGCCACGTTCGTAGCTGCCCGCGTCGAAACCATCGCCCGGCTGGCCCCCCTGCCGCTGGCCGTTTGGGAGCGCCAGGGGCAACACACCTTCTTCGGCCCCACGTCGCTACACGAGCTGGTCTACCTGGCCGTGCAGCACGATCGGGTGCATGGGGGGCAGATTGAGGGGATAGTGGGGCGGTAGGTCAGTAGGGCAGTGGGTCAGTAACCAGTATTCAGTTGTCAGTTGTCAGTTAATGGACGTTCGTCGTTGGTCGTTAGTCGTTAAGCACCTGCCACCCGCCACTCTTAATTCGTAGTTCGTAGTTCGTAGTTCGTAGTTCGTAATTCGTAGGTCATCCGTAGTTACTTCCCCCACTTAAGGACGAGCGCAGCCGCTCGGCCGCGGCCCGGCTGGGTTCGTCGCCGAAGATGGCGTGGTGGCGCTTGTAGTAGGCCAGTTCGCTGCACTCGCGGTAGCGGCGTCCGCTGCGCCGCCAGGCGCCCGGCCCTTCGCGCAGCAGCAGCCCCAGCCGCCGCCGGTTGCGCCCGGCGGCCGAACGCACCAGTTCGTACTCGTCGGCCGTCAGCGTCCCCAGCGCCACCTCATCGGCCAGATAGTGCCGCATCCACTGCCGCTCCTGATAGAGCACCAGGACGATGATCACCGCCGTCAGCGCCACCCCACCCCAGTCGAACGTCAGCCCGGCCAGCAGGCCCAGGGACGTGTTGGTGAACATGGCCACGTTGTGCAAGGCGTGCAGCGTAATGGCCGCGCCCAGGCCCAGCAGCGGAGCCAGAACCCGCACCGGCCGGCTGGGGCTGAGCCGGGCGGCGGCGATGCCCAGGCCGGTCAGCGACGTATAGAGCGCGTGGCTGAGGCCGAAGACGACGCCGCGCATGACCACCGTGCCGTTCCACACCGCCTGCCCGCCCTCCTCGAACGCCGTGACGTAGTAGAGCACGTTCTCGACCATGGCGAAGCCCATGCCGACCATCGCCCCGTAGATGAGGCCGTCGAGCGGGCTGTCCAGTTCGTGCCGCCAGAGGAAGAGGATCAGAAACAGGATGAGCGCTTTGGCCGTCTCTTCGATGATGGGGGCGATGAGGCCGCCGGAGATCAGTTCAGCCGGGCCGCTGTCGAGCAGCAGGTAGAACGGCGCGCTCAGCAGGGTGTTGAAGATGAGCGCCAGGATGGCCGCCGGGATGGCCCCCCATAGAAAGGCCGCCGCCAGCAGCCACCACGGCTCCTTCTCGTAGCGGTCGGCCCAGTAGATCAGCCCGACGTAGAGGGCCACCGGCACGGCCGCCGCCAGCAGCGACAGAAGCAGCACGTTGCCGGCCGTCATGCTCCCACCCCAGCCCACAATCCACGTGTTACAATTGGCATAGTGGACGATTATACCTTGCATCGGGGAGGTACGACGATGACTGAAGAGCAAGACCCGGCAGCCATCACCGGCACGTCAGACGAAGCAGTGGCGCGGGCCACCGGCAAGTCGTGGGCCGAGTGGCTGGCCATTCTCGACGCCGCCGGCGGGCGCGAGATGAACCATAAGCAGATCGTGGCCCATTTGCAAGCCCACACCGACGTCTCCAGTTGGTGGCAACAGCAGTTGACCGTCGGCTATGAGCAAAGCCGCGGTCTACGGGCCAAACACCAGATGACCGACGGCTACCAGATCAGCCGCAGCCGCACCGTGGCCGCGCCGGCCACGGCCGTCTACCACGCCTGGGCCGACGACGCGACCCGCGCCGGCTGGCTGCCCGACGCGACCTTCACCGTGCGCAAGGCCACGCCGCCCAGATCGTTGCGCCTGACCTGGAGCGACGCCGCCGGGGCCGGCACCACGACAGTCGAGGTCGCCCTGACCGACAAGGGGGAGCGGACGACGGTCACGGTGCAGCACAACAAGCTGCCCGACGCGGCGGCGGCCGAGCGGATGAAGGGGTATTGGGCGGCGGCGCTAGGGCGGCTGGCCGGCCTTTGGTAGAATAAGTCGCAATATGGCTGAACGTCTGCCAGATGATGAAACCCCCACAGCGCGCCGGCTGTTGATTGACCTGGCCCTGGCCCGATCTCGGCCCGGCGCGGGCAGCAGCCAAACCTTCATGCACAGGAGAACCGCGGTGCAAACTTTCCCCGACCTACGCAACGTCTTGCAGGACATTGACTGGCTGGCCGTCGGCGCGGTGGCCGCCCGCGCCTATATGCCCGAGCGGACGACGCAAGACCTCGACATCCTGGTGCGCGCCGCCGATGCGGCCCGCGTCGCCGCGCGGCTGGAGGCGGCCGGCTATGAGCGCGTCGCCGAACTGGGCATCCCCGGCACGGCCTTCGCCCGGGCGGACGAGCCGGAGGTTGACGTGTTGCTGGGCGATCAGCCGTGGCTGGAGGAGGCCCTGGCCGCGCCGGGGCAAGACCCGGCCGGCTTCCCGGTGCTGGCCCTGCCCTATCTCGCGCTGATGAAGCTGGCCGCCGGGCGGGCGCGCGACGTGGCCGATGTGGCCACCATGCTCGGCTGGGCCGACGACGACGCCCTGGCCGCCGTCCGCGACGCCTTCGACCGCTACAGTCCCGCCGACCTGCCCGACCTCGAATCGCTCATCTACCTCGGCCGCCGCGAGAGGCAGTAAGAGAATCCCACGCAAAGACGCAAAGATCGCAAAGCTTAAGAAGCTTTCTTTTCTTGGCGTGCTTTGCGTCTTTGCGTGAGACTTTCTTCTCTTCTTTGCGCCTTTGCCCCTTAGCGCCTTTGCGTGAGTCCTACGGCCCGACGGTGATCAAGTCCTTCATCGCCGCGAACTTCCCCTCGCCGATGCCCGGTACGTCCATGATCGCCTCGATGGTGGCGAACGGCCCGTTGGCCTCGCGGTGGGCGATGATGTTGGCGGCCATCGTCGGGCCGATGCCGGGCAGCATCTCCAGGTCGGCCTGTGTGGCCAGATTGATATTGATCAGTCCGGCCATCGTCACGCCGCCCATGCGGCTGGCCCCAAGGTCGGCCGTGGCCGCCGGGGCGCTGATCGGCGGCGGCGTGGGCGCGCCCTCGACCCGCGCCGGGACGTAGATTTGCATCCCGTCGGCCAGCGGCCCGGCCAGGTTGATGGCCACCGGGTCGGCTTCGGCGCTCAGGCCGCCGGCGGCGCGCACAGCGTCGTCAACGATGCTGCCCGCCGGCAGGGCGTAGACGGCCGGGTTGACCACCGCGCCGCTGACGTAGACGCGCAGGGGGCCGGGCGTGGCCATCGGCAGTGGCGTGGGCGGCGGGGCGGCGGTGGCCGTCGGCGCGGGCGGGATGATCTCGATGCCCTGCGGCTCGGCCGCGCCGCGCACGTTGGCCAGCGCGTAGCCGGCCCCCAGCAGGAGGATCGCGGTGACAACCAGGCCAATTACGATAGACCAGTTGAGTTTCATGGCTCGCTCCACACGTAAGAACCCTCTCCCCAGCCCTCTCCCGAAGGGCGAGGGAGCTAAGAACCCTCTCCCCAACCCTCTCCCAAAGGGCGAGGGGGTTATGCGCCCTCTCCCAAAGGGCGAGGAAGTTAGCTATCTCTCCCCTGCCCCCCTGCTCCCCTGCTCCCCCACTCCCCACCCTAATACAGCAAATCAATAAACGTCCCCACATCCATCGCCCCAAAGTAATCATTCAACTCCACATCGGCCAGGGCCGCGCCGAGGCGTTCGCGGTCGTAGGGCACGCCGACGAGGTGGGCCTCCAGTTCGGCCACGTCGCGCCGGCCGCTGAAGTCGCCGAAGAGGCGGATGGACCGCACGCGCCCTTCGTCCACGTCAATGCGCGCGTCAATCTTGCCCGCCGGGAAGCGGGCGCTCTTCTGGACGTTGAATTGGGGCGAACGGCCGTAGTTCCAACTCCACAGCCGGTAGCGCGTCTCGGCGATGTCCTCGACGCGCAGCCACTCGGCCCCGGTCAGGTCATAGGTGCGGATCGTCTCGCCGCCGAAGATGCCGCGCAGCAGAGCCGCCCGCAGGTCGGCCAGGGTCATGTCGCGCGGCAGCAGTTCGCGGATGTTGGCCACGGCGCTACGCACGGAGTGGACGGCCTTCGACTCGATCTGCATCCGCCGCGGGTTGATGGCCCGCAGCATCTCGCCCAGGTCGGTGTCGAACAGCAACGTGCCGTGGCTGAACATGCGCTTTGTGGTGGCGTATTGCGCGTTGCCGGAGATCTTGCGACCCTCGACCAGGATGTCGCTCCGGCCGCGCAACTCGGCCGGCACGCCCAGCGAACGCAGCACGTCCACCACCGGCCCGGTGAAGCGGGCGAAGTCGTTGAGGTGCTCTTTGCCGTTGGTGACGAAGCTGAAGTTGAGGTTGCCCAGGTCGTGGTAGACCGCGCCGCCGCCCGACAGCCGCCGCACGACGTGGATGCCGTGGTTGTTGACGTAGTCGGGGTCAATCTCCTCCAGCGTGTTCTGGTTGCGGCCGATGATGACCGACGGCTCGTTGACGTAGAACAGGAGCAGCGGCTCGTCGCTCTCGACGTGGCGCAATAGATACTCCTCGAACGCCAGATTCAGCCGCGGATCGTGGATATCGCTGTTGTCAACGTAAAGCATGTTCTCCATCCTATCACGCCAGCGGGAAGATGGCGACGAGCAGCCAACCGAAGAAGAGCGCGTTGCCGATGGCGTAGCTCCACGGCCGGTCTATGGCCGCGCCGGCCAGACTCATGCCGGCCAGGACGGCCGGAATGACCGGCAGCAACAGCGCGACGAAGCCCAGCCCGGGCACGAACAGGGTCGTCAGCAGCAGCCCGGCGACGATGACCACCGTCTGCAACAGCCACCAGCCGGCGCGCCGCCACGCGGTAGCGCCGTGCTGGGCCAGGCCGGCGGCCAACAGCCAGGGCAGCGCGCAGACGGCCGCCGGCAACCAGCGCGCCAACCGCTCCGGCGTCAGCCACCACGGCAGCCAGACGCGGTCGGCCATGACGCCGAAGGCCAGCGTCAGCACGGCGAAGAGGACGAGGCCCCCCAGCCCGTCGCGCCCGGCCGGCCGCGGCGGGCGGAAGCCGAGCAGCAGCCACACCACCCCCAACGCGCCAAACCACAGCGCCAGCGCCCCGCCGACAAGCACCCCGCCCAGACCGCTGATGTCGGCGAAGCGGCCCAGCGCGGCCAGCAGCAGCGCCGCCGCCAGCGCGCCCAACGGCAGCGCCAACCACGGCCACGGCGGGCGACGGCGGGCAGAGGCCGGCGCGGCGGCCGGGAAGAGCGGAGCCAGAGCCGTCACCAGCAGCAGCCAGCCGGCCAGATGAACCACGTACCAAACGACGCGCCGGTCGTCGGCGGCCGTCGCCGCCGGCCGGTCGAACGTCCGGTTCAACCAATCGAGCGCCGCCTGATGGGCAACGCCGCTGAAGAGGATAGTGATGTGCTCCACGTTGGGCACGTCCACCATCGCCCGGCCGCGCCCGCCGGCCAGGTCGTCGTTGGCTCCGCCGGCGCGGGCCAACAGATCGCGGCCGTTGGCGGCAAACTGCGGCTCCAGCGTGCCGGCCATCAGCAGCAAGTTGCGCGGGAACTCCGGCGAGACGGCCGCCCCCGTGGGCGAGACGGCGACAGTGGCCCGGTAGCGGTCGGCGTTGGCGATGGCCGCGCTCATCACCGCGCCGCTGCCCATCGAGTGGCCCAGCAGGGCCACGCGCGCCGGGTCAATCTCCGGTTGGGCGATCAGGGCGGCGTAGGCGGCGTCGAGATTGCGTTGCAGACTGCCGTCGTCGAGCCGGACGCGGGCCGAGCCGTGGCCGTCGAAGTCCAGGAGCATGACGCCATAGCCGGCGCGGGCCAGAATCTGGCCGAAGCCGAGCATGAACGGCGTCGAGCCGGAGAAGCCGTGGGCGATGATGACGCCGGGGACGCTGGTTGTGTCTTGCGGAACGAGGAAGCGCAATGGTTCACCGTTCACCCCGGTCAAGCGCCGGCTCTCCAGCCCGCGCCCCGCGCCCAGCACGCCCCACCAGGCCAGCAGGATGAGCAACAGGGCAAGGGCGGCCAGGGCCAGGCGGCGGGAAGAAAGGCGGGCAAAACGGCGGGGGCGATGGGGCGGCGATGACATGGCCCCTAATCATAAGCCCCTATAGGCCACTCGTCCAGATAGGAGTGCGATTTGACCTGACAGGTAGGCGGCCCCACGTCTTGTTTTGGTCAAAGTAACCACTGGCCGCCTACCTGTCAGGTCGAGCAAAGTGTGCTATCCTCTCTCCGTGCCCACGCGGACCAAATCAACCTGGATGCTCTACGGTGCCTATGGCTTCACCGGGCGGCTACTGCTGGCCGAGGCGGTGCGGCGCGGCCACCGGCCGGTTCTGGCCGGGCGCAACGCGGCCAAGCTGGCGGCGCTGGCCACGCAGTACGACCTCGACTGGCTGGCCCTCGATCTGGACTACGCCGAGCGGCTCAACAAGACGATTGAGCGTTTCACGCTGGTCTTCCACGCCGCCGGCCCGTTCATCCACACCAGCGAGCCGATGGTGCGCGCCTGCCTGGCCGGCCACACCCACTACCTCGACATCACCGGCGAACTGCCCGTCTTCGAGGCCACCTTTGCCCGCGACGCCGAAGCCCGCGCTCGCGGCGTCGTCCTCATGTCCGGCGCGGGTTACGACATCGTCCCTAGCGACTGCCTGGCCCGCCACGTGGCCGACCGCGCCCCCGGCGCAACCCACCTGGAGACGGCCCTGGTGGTGTCGGCCGACCTGTCATCGGGCACGGTCAAGTCGGGCCTGGTCAACGCCAACCGCTACCCCGGCGGCAGCCTGACGCGGCGCGACGGCCGCCTCGCGCCCACGCCGCTGGGCAAAGGGCGGCGCACGGTGCGCTTCAGCGACGGTCGGGAGCGCGAGGTGACGCCGTTCCCCTGGGGCGATCTGGTCACCGCCTATCACACGACGGGCATCGCCAACATCACCAGCTATCTGGCCCTGCCGCGGCTGCCGGGCATGGGGCTGCTGGCCCGCCCGGCGCTGAAGGTCATGGGGCTGGGCGCGGCGCAAAAGGTGGCCGACCGGGCGGCGACGTGGCTGTTCACCGGGCCGGACGAAGAGGCGCAGCACAAGGGGCGCACCTACCTCTGGGCGCGGGCCAGCGGGCCGGACGGCACGGCCGAGGCCTGGCTGGAGACGGGCGAGGTCTATCGCTTCACCGCTCTGGCCGGCGTGCGCCTGGTCGAGCAGGTGCTGGCCGCCGGCAAGCGCGACGCGCCGCCGCTGGCCGGGGCGCTGACGCCGGCCAGCGCGTTCGGGGCCGACTTCGTCCTCGACATCGAAGGCGTGCGGCGCTTTGATTCGCTGCCCTCAAGAAGCTAAACCACAGATTACGCAGATTACACAGATTTAAGAAAGGTTGATCCGCAGATTCGGCAGATTTCAGAAGAAGAGAATTGCTTTCTTGAAATCTGCCGAATCTGCCAAATTCTGCGGATGATTTCTCTTCATCAAGGCGCAGGAATTGGGGTGCGGAAGGGGGCGGTGACGATCTCTAGCGCTGTCACCTCGCCGTCGCGCACTTCGACCGGCTGCCGGTACTCCTCCCCCTGGTGCTCCACAAACACGGTATAGCGCCCCTCGGCCACCGGGCCGAAGACGAAGTTCTCACCCAGCGCCGGTTCGGGGTGGATGAGGTGATCGGGGTCGTCGAGGTACGTCCACGTGTTGAGCAACGCCCCGTCCTTGTCAATCAGCGTCACCGTGACCCCCTGCCAGGCGCGGCCGTCGGGGTCCACCAGCCGCCCGGCGATGACCCCGCTGCCCGACCACGGCTCCAGCCACAGCAGCGGGTTGCGCGTCGCCCCAAAGGTGTTGGCCCCCACGCGCACCTCCAGGTGTAGGTGGGCCACCGTGGCCACGCCGGCCGTGCCCTCGCGGGCCAGTGGCTCGCCGCGGGCCACGCGCTGCCCCTCAACAACCTGCACGTCCTTCACGTGGCCGAAGAGGACGTAGACCGGCTGCCCGTCGTGCGTCTCGTCCAGCCGCAGGACGACCACCTGCCCATACCAGTCGCAGCGCCAGCCGAACAGTTCATCCACGTCATCGCGGGCCAGCACAATCTCACCGTCGCCCGGAGCCACGGCCAGAGCGTCGTCCTCATCGGCCATGTCCAACCCGTTGTGCAGCAGGTAGCGCCCGCTGCCGTCGGAGCCGTAGGGGTAGCCGGCATTGCGCCCGGCCTCCGGCAGCGGATTGGCCAGCGACAGCGGCGGCGGGGCCGCGGCCGGGTCGGGCGTCGGCCAGGGGTCGGCTGTTAGCGCATAGGCGACGTAGTCGGGCTTGACCGGGGCGGGGTCGGGGCAGGGCAGGCCCACGGCGGGGTCGGGCGTCGGCGTCGGCGGGGTTGTGGGCGAAGGGACGGGCGTAGCTGTGGGCGACGCGGTGGCGGTGGCGGTGGGCGCGGCCGTGCCGGTGGCCGTCGGCCGCGGCGACGGCAGAGCGGGCGGCGTGGCCGTGGGCGCGGCGGTGGGCGACGAGATGACAACGGGCGCGGAAGTCGCCGGCGCGGTCGCCGACTGGCCGGGCGCGGCGCAGGCGGACAGGAGAAGCAGAATGAGCAGGTGAGCGGCCGGCAGGCGCGGCCGGATGGAGAAGTGCATGGCGGGCGATTCTCCGTCGCCGGGCGGTTGGCGTCAATATGGAGGTTGATAACGTTAAGAATAGCAAGCTGATTAACGCTGATTCGGACGCTGATCTCGCTGTTAACAATCACTAGCCTCGAAATCAGCGATTCAATCAGCGTCTATCAGCGTGCGCTTCTTCAATTGCCCACTTCCCCAACTTCCTCTATCATGCCGTCAACAGCCATGACCGCCCTTACCCTGACTCAGGCCCACCTCTACACCTTCCGCGCTTGCCCGCGCCGCTTCTACTTGCGCTATCTGGCCCGCGTGCCCTGGCCGGAAGCGCCATTGGGCGCGGCGCAGGAAGAGGCCTACGACCGCGGCCACCGCTTTCACCGCCGCGCCGAGCGCCACTTCCTCGGCCTGGCCGCCGACGAAGAGGAGAACGATGCCGTCCTGCGCGTCTGGTGGGACACCTTCCGCCGCCAGGGGCCGCCTCTGCCCCCCGGCCGCCGCTTCGTCGAGGCCGGGCTGACCGTGCCCATCGGCAATCACTACCTCACCGGCCGTTTCGACTTGCTCATCGTCGGCGCGGACGAGAGCGGCCGGCCGGCGGCCCACGTCTTCGACTGGAAGACGGGTGATCCGCGCCCGCTGGCCCGGTTGCGCGCTGCCTGGCAGACGCGCGTTTACCTGGCTGTGCTGGCCCAGGGGGGCGCGGCGCTGGTGCCGGAGGCGGCCGAGGCCTTCGCCCCCGACCGGCTGCGCTTCACCTACTGGTACGCCGCCGAACCCGACCGCCCGCGCGTCATCGCCTATGACGCCGCCGCCCACCGCCGCAACTGGGCCGAACTGGAGGGCATGGTGGCGGAAATTGACCGGCTGCTGGCGACGGGGACGGCCGACGCCTGGCCGCTGACCGACGACCTGGCCGAGTGCCGCCGCTGCGCCTACCAGGCTCTAACCGGCCGGCTGAGCGTCGGCGAGGCGGAACAGGTAGCGCCGGACGAGGATGAGCCGCCGCCTGATGAGTGGCTGGAGCCGCAGTGGGGATGAAGACGAGTTACGAGTTACGAGGTACGAGTTACGAGTGAAGAGTGGCGAGTGGCGAGCGACCACCGACCACCGACCAACGACCAACGACTGACCCACTGACCTACTGACCTACTGACCTACTAAATACTGACCACCGACCACTGACCTTCATGCGTCCTGAAGAGTTACGCTTCCTGTTCACCCCCGCCGGCCAAGCCGCCCTGGCCGAACTGACCGCCGCCCCGCCGACGCCCGACAGCCATATGGCCGTCGCCGCCCACTGGCGCGAGCGGCTGGGGCCGGAGCGCGCTCAGGCGGCGCTGGAGACGGCCCTGCTGCGGCAGCGGGCGGCACCCAAGTTCGTCCGCGCGGCGGAGATGTACTTCACCCGTGACGGGCTGGAGCAGGCTACGGCCGAGCCGGTGGCTGCCCACCGCGCGGCCCGTTTTGCCGCCGCCGGGGCGCGCAGCGTGGCCGACCTGGGCTGCGGCATCGGCGGCGACGCGCTGGCGTTGGCCGCGGCCGGCGCGGCCGTGGCCGGCGTAGACCGCGACCTGGCGCGCCTGATGATGGCCGCGGCCAATGCCGGCGTTTATGGTGTGGCCGAGCGCTTCCTGCCCATCCAGGCCGACTTGCGCCAATTGCCGCCGCTGCCGGCCGAGGCGTTCTTCTTCGACCCCGCCCGCCGCAGCGGCGGCGGCCCGCGGGGCGCGCCCAGCCGCCGCCTCCACACGGTGGCTGACTACCAACCACCGCTCAGCCTCATTGACGCCTGGCGGCCGGTCACGCCCCGCGGCGCGGTCAAGGTCAGCCCCGGCATTGACTACGCCGAACTGCCGGCGGGGGTCGAGGCGGAGTTCGTCTCCTTGGGTGGCGAGGTGAAGGAGGCGGTGCTGTGGTACGGCGAGTTGCGCACGGCGGCGCGGCGGGCGACACTGCTGCCCGGCGGCCACACGCTCAGCGGCGAGACCGACGAGGTCGCCCCCGTCATTGCGCCGCGGGCCATCCTCTACGAGCCGGACGGCGCGGTCATTCGCGCCCATCTGGTCGGCCTGCTGGCGGCGCAACTGGGCGCGGCGCTGATAGACCCGCAGATCGCCTATCTGACCGCCGACACCCCCCGGCCCACCCCCTTCGCCCGCGCCTTCGCCATTGACGACGCCTTCCCATTCCAGCTCAAGCGGCTGCGCGCCTACCTGCGCGAGCGCCGCGTGGGCCGGGTGACGATCAAAAAAAGAGGCTCGCCGCTGGACCCCGATGGCCTGCGGCAAGCCCTGCGCCTGCGTGGCGACAATGAAGCGGTGCTGTTCCTGACCCAGGTCATGGGCCGGCACACTGTCCTCGTAAGCAGAATTAGGAATTAGGAATGAAGAACGCTCTTCATTCCTAATTCCTAATTCCTAATTCCTAATTTCCCTACGGCCAGCCCACCTCCAGCGCGTGACACATGCCCCGCGCCACCCAGCCGGCGTCCACGTCCGGCGCGGGGTTGAGCATCTTCAGACGCACCGGCGCGGCCCCCGGCCCGTGGTAGTAGAGCACTTCCACGTAAACCGCCTGGAAGGTGATATCAATGTCTTGGAACCAGCCGCTGTCCTTCCAGCCGCTATCCGCTTCCCAACTGGCCAGATAGCGCCCGCCGATCTCCTGAGCGACGTAGAGGCCGCGCCGGGCTTCCTGGCCGCTGACATCGAAGTTGATGCGCAGGCAGGCCGGCAGCCGCGGCTCCTTGGTGGCCGTGGGGCTGGGCGACGGCGTGACAGTGGCCATGTCCGGCTCGGCCGTCGGCGTGACGGGCGTCGGCGTGCTGGTCGGCGTGGCCGCCACCGTCGCCGTCAGCGTCGGCGTGGCGATGAGCGTGCCGGTCAGCGTGGCCGTGGGCGACAGGGTCATCGTCGGCGTCAGGGTCGGCGTCGGCGTGAAGGTCGGCTCCAGCGTGGGGGTCAGCGTCGGCGTCACCGACGGCGTCAGCGTGACCTTTTTGTCGCACACGCTGATAAACACGCCGATGCTGTCGTTGGCAATATAGCCCAGTTCGCCATCGCGCGGGATGAAGAACCGGCCGCGCGTGGTCATCCCCTGCCCCATGGTGTAGATGATCCCGCCATCGAGGGTGAAGTAGTTGATACGCTCATCTTCATCGTCGTCAATGGTCGCGAAATCAATGACGCACCCCTTCTGCACCGGGCCGACGATGGTCGCGTTGTTAAACTCCGCCGCCGGCGCATCGAAATTCCCCAGAACTGACCACACGCGCTCGCCTTCGCGGGCGGTATATTCCGGGCCGGGCATGGTGATGAAGTGGTAAGGATGCCGAGCCTTGACGATGAAGTTGTACCCCTCGCCGACACTATAGCTGCCGCCTTCCCCCAAAAACGACAGCGCCGGCACTTCGCCATCCGCCTGGACCTGCCCCACCTGCATCAATGTCAGGACAGCCAGGCCCACCCCCAGACATATTGAGACAATCGTGACTACCCTTACTGCGTACTGCTTCATGTTGCTACCTCGAAACTGTGACGGACCCGCTTTACATTTTTAAGTGTATAGGGCCTGAGGGTGTGACTTAGTTAAAATCCCACATAAAAGGTGTAAAGCAGTTTACAGTGCCGTGAAGCCTTAGGGAAAAAGCACAGTTGTTGTAACGCAAAATGTAACACTTCGATCCTAGGGGGGATGGCCTAATGCCGATAACCGGAAGTCGCTCAACCGAAAATGTAAACGAAATATGGACAATTTCTTGATATGTCTGCACAACTGTGCTATGCTTACACTTAAGAACGCGCGGACAATGGCGGCACAAATGGTCAGTGATCAGACTCCGACTTATAACTTGAAGGCGGTCGTCCAGGAAACAGGACTCAAACCCGACACCTTGCGGGCCTGGGAGCGACGCTATGGCATCCCCGAACCAGATCGCAGCGGCGGCGGTCATCGCCTCTATTCACAACACGACATCAATACCCTCAAGTGGCTGCTGGCCCGGCAAGAAGAGGGCTTGAGCATCAGTCGCGCCGTAGCCTTGTGGCATAGCCTGACGGAGGAGGGGCGCGACCCGCTGCACGTCTATCCCCTGCACCCCAGTCAGGAGCAGTTTAGCGCCTATCCCCCGGCCACCTTCGAATCGGGCAGCGCCATTGCCGGTTTGCGTCAGGCCTGGATCGAGGCCTGCCTGGCCTTTGATGAGCGCCGCGCCGAAACCATCCTCAATCAGGCCTTTGCCTTCTACTCGCCCGAAGACGTCTGCTTCGACCTGCTGCAGAAGGGGTTGGTGGAGATAGGCGAAGGGTGGTATAAGGGGCAGATTTCGGTCCAGCAGGAGCATTTCACTTCGGCCCTGGCCATGCGCCGGCTCGATTCGCTGCTGGCGGCCACGCCCCCGCCGACGCTCGCCGGCCGCATCCTCGTCGGCTGTCCGCCGGGCGAAGGCCACACCTTCAGCCCCCTGATGGTGACGCTGCTGCTGCGGCGGCGGGGTTGGGACGTGCTCTATCTGGGGGCCGACGTGCCCACCAACCGGCTGCAAGCCACCATCGAGCGCACCCAGCCCGATCTGGTCGTCTTCTCCGCCCACCTGCTGGACACGGCCGCGTCGCTACTCGACGTGGCCACCTATCTGCAAGATATCAACCTGTCGTTGGGCTACAGCGGTTACATCTTCGGCGTCTTGCCCCAGTTGAGCCAACGCATTCCCGGCCACTTCCTCGGCTTCGATCTGCGCCAAACGCCCCAACTCATCGAGAACATCATCCTGAATCGGCCTGCCGCGCCGCCGGTCGAGCCGATTCCGGCAGCCTATCAACAGGCCTGGACCTACTTCCGCGATCGCTCTGGCCTGATCGAGGCCCACATCTGGCAGAGCGGCGAATCGGCGGCGGGCATCAGCGGCGTGGCCGAGGCCAATCGCCGCCTGACGAGCAACATCCTGGCGGCGCTGAAGCTGGGCGACCTGGACTTCATCGGCCCCAACCTGCAATGGCTGGAAGGGATGATGATCAACCACAACATGCCCCCCACAGTGTTGTGCAGCTTTCTGAAAACCTACCACAGCGCCGCCGTGCAACATCTGGACGCGCCGGCCGGCGAGCCTGTCGTGCGCTGGCTGGCCAAGGTCGCCGCCGCGTGTGAAGCGGCGACGCCACAGTTGGCCGACCACTACTGGCCGGCCGAGGGACTGCCCAAGGAGCAGCGATGAGCAAGCGCACTCTCATCACCGGCGGCTCAGGTATCATCGGCCGCGCCCTGGCCGCCGAACTCGTCGCCGCCGGCCACGAAGTCATTGTGCTAAGCCGCGATCCCTCGCGCCACACGCCCGCGCCCGGCGTGCGCGCCGTGGCCTGGGACGCCCGCACGGCCGAGGGCTGGGGCCATCTGGCCGATGGTGCCTTCGCCATCATCAACCTGGCCGGCGAGACGATCGGCGGTTCCGGCGTCATCCCCCTGCCCGGCACGTGGTCGCCGGAGCGCAAGCAGCGCATCAAGGAGAGCCGCCGCCAGGCCGGTGAGGCGGTCGTCGCCGCCGTCCAGGCGGCCCAGACCCGGCCGCAGGTCGTCATCCAGATGTCGGGCATTGACTACTACCCCAACGGCAACACCGTCATGACCGAGGAGAGCCTCCGCGGGCGGCAGTTTCTGGCCGACGTGGTGGCCGACTACTGGGAGCCGTCCACCGAGCCGGTGGAGGCGCTGGGCGTGCGGCGCGTCATCGCTCGCACCGCGCCGGTGCTGCACGCCGATACCGGCCCGCTGCCGGCGTCGCGGCTGCAATTCAAGCTCTTCGCCGGCGGGCGGTTGGGCAGCGGCCGGCAGTGGCTGGCCTGGATTCACATGGCCGACACCGTGCGCGCCCTGCGCTTCCTGGCCGAGAACGAGGCCGCCGCGGGCGTCTATAACCTGGCCACCCCTAACCCGGTCACCAACGCCGAATTCACGCGCGTCCTGAGCCGAGTCATGCGTCGCCCGGCGCTCATCCCCGTGCCCGAATTCGCCCTCAAGCTGCTGCTGGGCGAAGTGTCGGCCCTGGTACTGGAGGGGCGGCCGGTCAGCGTGGCCAAGCTCCAGGCGCTGGGCTTCACCTTCCTTTTCCCGACGCTGGAAGAAGCTCTGCGCGATATCCTGGACAAATGAGACGCACTGGCCCATGAGCGAAACCGTCCTGTGGTGGCTGCGCCGCGATCTGCGGCTGGCCGATAACGACGCGCTGGCGGCCGCCCTGGCCGGCGGACGGCGTGTCGTGCCTGTCTTTGTCCTCGATCCGGCGTTGCTCGACGGGCCGCGCAGTAGTCCGACGCGCACCGCCTTCCTGCTGGGTGGGTTGCGTGCGTTGGACGATGACTTGCGCGCTCGCGGCAGCCGGCTGGTAGTGCGCCGCGGCCGGCCGGCGGCCGAGCTGGCCCGCCTGCTGGCCGAGACGGGCGCGACGGCCATCTACGCCGAGGACGACCACTCCCCCTACGCCCACAACCGCGACGACGCCGTGCAGTTCGACCGGCCGTTGCGCCTCGTCGGCAGCGCGGCCGTCCGCCCGCCGGGCACGATCCTGAAGGCCAATGGTCAGCCCTACACCGTCTTCACCCCCTTCAGCCGCGCCTGGCTGTCCTTGCCGCTGCCCGACCCCACCGACCTGCGGCCCGCGCCCGCCGCCCTGCCCGATCCCGGCGACGTGGCCGGCGAACCCATCCCCGACACACCCGTCCTGCCGCCCGCCGTGCCCTTTCCGCCGGGCGAGGCCGAAGCGCAACGGCGCTTGCAGCGCTTTGTGGACGAAGCCATTGCCGGCTACGACGACACACGCGACCGCCTCGACCTGGACGGCACGTCGCGCCTGTCCCCCTACCTGCGCTTCGGCATGATCGCGCCGCGGGCCGCGGTCGTTGCCGCCCTGTCAGCGCGGGGGGTTGGGCCGGGCGCGGCGCGCTGGCTCAATGAACTCATCTGGCGCGACTTCTACATCCACATCCTGGAGCACTTCCCCCACGTGACCCGGCAGAGCTTCCAGCCGGCGCGGCGCGACGTGGTCTGGCGCAACGACCCCGACGACTTCGCCGCCTGGCGCGACGGGCAGACGGGCTACCCCGTGGTAGACGCGGCCATGCGCCAGATGGCCCAGAGCGGCTGGATGCACAACCGGGCGCGCATGATCGTGGCCTCGTTTCTGGTCAAGGATTTGCTGATTGACTGGCGCTGGGGCGAGCAGTGGTTCATGCGCTGCCTGGTGGACGGCGACCCGGCGGCCAACAACGGCGGCTGGCAGTGGACAGCGGGCACGGGCACCGACGCCGCGCCCTACTTCCGCATCTTCAACCCGGTGACGCAGGGGCGCAAGTTCGACCCCGACGGCGACTACGCGCGCCGCTGGCTGCCGGAACTGGCCGGCGTGAGCGGCGCGGCCGTCCATGAGCCGTGGCGGCTCAGCCCGGCCGAACGGCAGGCGGCCGGGCTTGTCCTAGGGCGCGACTATCCGCTGCCTATTGTGGATCATGCGGTTGCCCGCGAGCGCACTCTGGCGGCATACGGGGGACGGTAGTGCAGAACGAGTTGCTGTGCAGCGCTAGTTGCCTACGATCTTGGTCGTAAGAGGCGAGTTGGCAACTCGCGCTACAAGGCATGGAGGAATTTGTATGAGCCGCGATCCCGACATCGAACTGACCGCCAACGGCCGCGCCACGCGCGGCTATCTGGCCTTGCCCACCGGCGACGGCCCCTGGCCCGGCGTCATCGTCATCCAGGAGTGGTGGGGGCTGAATGACAACATCCGCGACATCGCCGACCGGGTAGCCGGCGAAGGCTTTGTCGCCCTGGCCCCCGACCTCTACTATGGCCACACTGCCCAGGAGCCGGACGAGGCGCGCAAATTGGCGATGGCTCTGGAGTATCCCGACGCCCTGGGTGTCATCCAGGCCGCCGTTGACCATCTCATCGGCCTGGACGCCGTCGCCCCCAAGCGGGTGGGGTTGGTCGGCTTCTGCATGGGCGGTGGGCTGGCTTGGCATGGCGCGGCGCAACTCAGCGGCATCGGGGCCAGTGTGCCCTGCTATGGTGGCGGGCCGGAGATGACCCCCGACGAGGCGGCGCGCATCACCGCGCCGGTGCTGGCCATCTACGGCGGTGAGGATCGCGGCGTGTCGCCCGAAGTAGCCCAACGGCGCGCGGCGCTAATGGACGCCGCCGGCGTGCAGCAGGAGACGGTCATCTATCCGGGGGCGCAACACGCCTTTATGAATGATCGGCGGCCGGTCTACGATGCCGAGGCGGCCGAGGATGCCTGGCGGCGCATCTTCGCCCTCTTCCGTGAGACGCTGCGCTGAAACAAAAATGGCGGCACCAGTCAGTTTCCCGACCGGTGCCGCCAATACCGCGAACGAACGGACAAAAGCGCTAAACTACAATGATAGGCGCGTTAGGCGCGCCGCGCGATCATGTTCCAGACGAACAAGACGATGACCGCACCAACCAGAGCCACCAGGAAACTGCCAATATTCCACTCGAAGTTCATGCCGTTGCCGGTCAGGAAGCCATAAAGCGCGCCGCCGACGAAAGCGCCGACGATGCCGGCCACAATATTGCCCAACAGCCCTTGCTGCGCGTTGCGGCCGGTAATGATGCTGGCGATCCAGCCCACGATGGCCCCGCCGATGATCCAACCCAGAAGACCAATGATTGTACCCATTTCTTCACTCCTCTTATTCGCTATGTGACAATACACAAACTCCAAATGTCCGCGGCCAACAACAATCACATCATAGAGGGTGTAGGCGAGCAACGGAATATGCCCTAGGCATATTTTTGTCAGAAACTCACCCGCGCGACCGATGGGTCGCGCGGGGTGAGTCTATATAGGGGCTGGAAAATGGAGACGGTGCGCCTCAGCCGGCTCAATCAGTAGCCAGGGCCAAGTCTTCGATGGCCTTCTTCCTGCGCTTCCGGCCGGGGCGACGGCGCTCTTGTTGCTGCAGCGCGCGTGTCTCTTCGACAAGCCTCACTCGCTCTTCTTCGAGACGGGCGAGGATCTCGGCGTTGCGCTTTCTCTGCTCCTCCGTCAAGACCACCTTCTTCTTGGACATCCTCAGTCAACTCCTTTCATGAGGTATAAAGACATGAGCGGGGCGAATGCCGAGGGGGCAGACAGCATCGGGCAAACGCTCCGCATTGAGGGTTATGTTAAGTATTTGTAGACAGCAACCCGCCCGGCAAACGCCAGAGACAGCCGGCAGCGTCGGCAAAGAGGGGGCAGAAGTTGGTGGGGCAGAGGCCCCATCGCGTCTGGTTGGGTAGTACACCCGACGCCGTGAGTGGACGACACTTTGCTACGTGTATGCACGATGCTAACCACGAATCCCTTCGCGCGTCTTGGCTCCTGAACGATTTGGCTCCTGAGCAGCGGCAGCAGTCCGCTCAGTTGTCGCCGCCGGCTGTTCGATCCGGCGCGACGCCATGCCAATCATCAGGCGCTCTTACTCTGACGACATTCTAACACAAACCGCAACTTTCTTCCAGTCCGATTTTCACAGGAAGTTTTCAGCTCTGCGCCGCGACCAGCGGCAGAGTGTGGTAGAATGATCCGGTCATGACAACGCCACTGTTTATCTGGCTGGGCGCGGGGCGCGCCCGCCGCCACCACGTCGGGCCGCCGGCGGCCCGGCTCGACCAGGCAGCCAATGCCGGTTTGCCGGTGCCCGCGGGAGCGGTGCTACTCGATGCGTTTTTCCGCGTCGCCCTGGCCAATGGGCTGGCGCAGGCCAACGGTGGCGTCGTCATTCCCGATGTCGAACTGTGGCACAACACGCTGCACCACAGCGCCCACCTGCCCCGCTTCCGGCGGCCGGTTGACATCTACGCCATAGCCGCTGACGAATCACCTGTGGGCCTACCCGCGCCCCTCAGCCGCACCGTGGAGTTCAACGATCCCCACGCGGCAGCGCGCGCGGTGGAACGGGTTTGGTCGGCCGGGCTGCCGGCGACCGAACCGCCACCCCGCGACGTGCTGATCGTCGAGACGGTGGCGGCGACGGTGGCAGGCACGGCCACGACCATTGCCGGCCAGCCCGCCGACCGGATCACGCTCCACCATTCACCTGATTCAACCTTTGACCTGCCCCAATTGAGCGGCCGCCAGCGCCCCGACTCGGACCAGCCCCCCTACGCCCGCCGCCTGCAACAACTGTTGCGCGGCGCGCGCCGGACGTTCGGCCCCGGCGCGTGGCAAATCGCCTGGGCCGACGACGGCCACATCTGTTGGCTGACGCTGGCCGCCCCAGCGGTGCCGGAGTTGGCCGGCTAAGCCGCCCGCGAACAGAAGGAACACCTTTATGAAACACGTCATTTTGCGCCTCGTCATCGTTCTACTCATCGGGCTGGCGGCTTGCGACACCGCCAATCCACCACAGGCGACGCTGGCCCCCACGGCCGCCGCGCCTGACCAGTCAGTCGGCGAGGTCCCGCCGGCGGCCACCGCGGGGGCGGCCGAGGTACCGGCCGCCACGGCCGAACTCCAAAACCCGGCCGCCACGGCCGCCACAGCCGCCACAGCCACCCCGGCCATTGCTACGCCCACCCCGGAGCCGTCGCCCACCCCGGCCCCGCCGCCGGTCTACACCTTCGAGATCATCAACACCTATCCCCACGACCCGACGGCCTTTACCCAGGGGCTGGTCATCACCGACGAAGGGCTATACGAAGGCACCGGTCGTTGGGGCGAATCTACAATCCGCGAAGTCGTGCTGGAGACGGGCGCGGTCGTGCGCACTCACGCCCTGGACCCCCAGTACTTCGGCGAGGGCATCGCCATCCTCAACGACCGCATCTACCAGTTAACCTGGCAAGAGCAGACCGGCTTTGTCTATGACCGGGCCACGTTTGAGGAGTTACAGACCTTCACCTATCCGCACGAGGGCTGGGGCATCACCCACGACGGCACGCGCCTCATCGTCAGCGACGGCACGGCCACCATTCGCTTCTGGGACCCGGCCACGCTGCAAGAGACCGGGCGCATCACCGTGCGGGACAATCAAGGGCCGGTCAACCGCCTGAACGAACTGGAGTTCGTTAACGGCGAACTGTGGGCCAACATCTGGCTGACCGACCTCATCGCCCGCATTGACCCGGCCACGGGTGACGTGCTGGGCTACATTGACCTGACCGGGCTGCTGGACACGAGCACCCTGACCCAGCCGGCCGACGTTCTCAACGGCATCGCCTATGACGCAGCCACGGGGCGGCTGTTCGTGACCGGCAAGCTGTGGCCGGCGCTGTACGAGATTCGCATCGTACCCAGCCAATGAGGCAGAGGAACGCAGAGAGAGGCGGAGGAGCGCGGAGAGACGCAGAGAGAAGAGTTGAGAAACGTTTCTTTGCATCCCTCTGCGTTTCTCTGTGCTCCTCCGCGTCTCTCTGCGTGCCTCTCCACACCTCTTGATCTCAGCCTGGTCTACGTGATATAATGAGAACTTACGTTCTACCCCATCGCCACCCGCACCTCCCACCATTCGGCAAGGAGAGCTATGCCTGACTTTCAACTGGTATCCGACTTTGCGGCCACGGGCGACCAGCCGGCCGCCATCGCCGAGCTTGTCACCGGCATGAACCGCGGCGACAAGTTCCAGACGCTGCTGGGCGCGACAGGCACGGGCAAGACCTTCACCATCGCCAACATCATCCAGCAGACGCAACGGCCGACGATCATCCTGGCCCACAACAAAACACTGGCCGCGCAACTCTACTCCGAGTTCCGCGACTTCTTCCCCCGCAACGCCGTCTCTTACTTCGTCAGCTACTACGACTACTACCAGCCGGAGGCCTACGTCCCGCGCCACGACCTCTTCATCGAGAAAGAGACGCAAATCAACGACGAGATTGAGCGCCTGCGCCTGCAAGCGATGTCGACGTTGAAGAGCCGCCAGGACGTCATCATCGTGGCCTCGGTGTCGTGCATCTACGGTATCGGCAACCCGGAGGCGTGGGGCAACGTCATCATTGACCTGGAGCGCGGCGGCCAGTATCGCCGCAACACGCTGCTGCGCCACCTGGTGGACGTTCACTACGACCGCAACGATATGGAGCTGCGGCGCGGCACGTTCCGCGTGCGCGGCGACACACTCCAGGTCTACCCCGCCTACGCCGAGACCGCCTTTCTGGTCGAGTTCTGGGGCGACACCGTCGAGCGCATCGCCGAGTTCGAGCCGCTGACGGGCGAGATTCTGCTGGAGCACACCCGCGTCACCATCTACCCCGCGCGCGAGTTCATCACCGACGAGGAGAAGCTGGCCCGGGCCATCAACGACATCGAGACGGAACTAACCGAGCGTATCGCCTTCTACAAGAACGAGAAACGCTTCCTGGAGGCGCAGCGCATCGAGCAGCGGGTCATGTACGACCTGGAGATGTTGCGCGAGGTCGGCTTCACGCCCGGCATCGAGAACTACAGCCGCCACCTCGACCAGCGCCCGCCCGGCTCCCGCCCCTGGACGCTGCTCGACTACTTCCCGGCCGACTACCTGATGGTCATTGACGAAAGTCATATGACCGTGCCCCAGGTGCGCGGCATGTGGGCCGGCGACCAGAGCCGCAAGAGCATCCTGGTGGACTATGGCTTCCGCCTGCCCAGCGCCATGGACAACCGGCCGCTCAACTTCGAGGAGTTCGAGAGCCTGCTCAACCAGGTCATCTTCACCAGCGCCACGCCCTCGGATTACGAGTTGAACCACTCGACCCAGGTTGTGCAGCAGATCATCCGGCCGACGGGCATCATTGACCCCGAAGTGGAGGTGCGGCCGGTGCGCGGCCAGGTGGACGACCTCATCGGCGAAGTCAACCGCCGCATCGCCAACGGCCAGCGCGCGCTGGTGACCACGCTGACCAAGCGCATGGCCGAAGACCTGAGCGATTATCTGCTGGAGATGGGCATCAAAGTCCACTACCTGCACTCCGAAGTGGCCACGCTGGAGCGCACCGAGATTCTGCGCGACCTGCGCTTGGGCGTCTACGACGTGGTCGTGGGCATCAACCTGCTTCGCGAGGGGCTGGACTTGCCGGAGGTGTCGCTGGTGGCCATCCTCGACGCCGACAAGGAGGGCTTCCTGCGCAGCGAGACGGCCCTGACGCAGACGATCGGCCGTGCCGCCCGCCACATTGACGGCAAGGTCATCATGTACGCCGACAACATGACCGACTCCATGCGTGGGGCCATCAACACCACCAACCAGCGCCGCGCCATCCAGCAGGCCTACAACGAGGCCCACGGCATCGAGCCGCGCAGCATCGTCAAGGCCGTCCACACGCTGACCGACGAGCTGACCGCCCAGCGCGAGATGGCCCGCGGCGAAGGCGCGCCGGCCATCGCCGAGTCGAAGGGCGGCTACGTCACCGCCGCCGACCTGCCCAAGGCCGAACTGGCCAAGATCATCGGCGAGTTGGAGAAGCAGATGAAGCAGGCGGCGCAACAACTGGAGTTCGAACGCGCCGCCGTCTTGCGCGACCAGGTTATGGAGATGCGCCAGATCATGGTGCTGAAGGACGCCGGCAAGAGCGACATCCCGGAGTGGGAGCGGATGCGGTTGTTGGATAAGGCGGGGATTGAATACGAAGTGGGTCAGTGAGCCAGTGGGTCAGTAGGTCAGTGGTTCAGTGGTTCAGTTTGGGCTTCTGAAGACTGACCTACTGACCTACTGACCTACTGAATACTGGACACTGGACACTGCTCTAGTCACCTGACACAAAAAATCAGGTAAAGAAAGGCACCAGCCTGAGCGAGACAGGCAGGTT
>WBZP01000125.1_pt2 | contig 39571 bp, 35 predicted proteins | sample 5204301 | NCBI WGS metagenome assembly WBZP01 (sample SAMN12412401, study PRJNA552823) | activated sludge metagenome | isolation source: activated sludge from nitrification reactor of wastewater treatment plant... | place: USA: Pennsylvania | collected 2017
CGACGACGAGCCACTCGTCTTCGCCTACTGACGGATAGGAATGATTGCCATGACCGACCTGTCCGCGCTCCAGATCGTCTGGTTCGTGCTCATCGCCGTCCTGTGGATCGGCTACCTCACCCTCGAAGGCTTCGACTTCGGGGTCGGCATGCTGTTGCCGATCCTCGGCAAGGCCACGAGCAATAGTGCGGCCGCGCTCGAGGACGCCGAGAAGCGCAAGCGGGTCATGCTCAACACCATCGGCCCGGTGTGGGACGGCAACGAGGTGTGGGTGCTCACCGCCGGTGGCGCTACGTTCGCGGCCTTCCCGCAGTGGTACGCCACGCTGTTCAGCGGCTACTACCTCGCCCTGGCGCTCATCCTCGTCGCGCTGATCCTGCGCGGCATGGGCCTGGACTACCGGCACAAGGTCGACAGCGAGAGCTGGCGGGCCCGGTGGGATCTGGCCATCACCGGGGGCTCCGGCTTGGCTGCCTTCCTGTGGGGCGTGGGCCTGACCAACATCGTCTGGGGCGGCCCGATCAAGGCCAACCCGCAGGTGAAGGGTGACTATTTCTTCGACGGCACCCTTTTCACCCTGCTCGGGCCGGTGCCGCTGCTCGGTGGGCTGACCTTCGTCGCGCTCTTCCTCACCCACGGGGCGTTCTTCATCGCACTCAAGACCGATGGCGACATCCGTTACGAGGCAAGGGTGTTCGGCCTTCGGAGTGGTCTCGTGACGGCAGTCCTTGCGGTCGCTCTGTTGCTCGCGGTCAACCTCAAGCACGGCACGATGCTCAGCTGGGGGGCCACGGTGCTCGCCGCAGTCGCGTTGCTCGGGGGTCTGGGGATGGCGGTCAAGGGTCGGGAGGGCTGGGCGTTCATCGGCACCTTCGCCGCGATCGCCTTCGCCGTCGTCGTCTATTTCGCGGCGTTGTTCCCCAACGCGATGCCGACCAGCTTGAGCGCGGCCGCCGGCGGCGCCGACCTCACCCTGCTGGCCGCGTCGAGCTCACCGAAGACGTTGACGATCATGACCTGGGCGGCGGCGGTCTTCACCCCGGTCGTGCTGCTCTACACGGGCTGGACCTATTGGGTCTTCCGCAAGCGGCTCGCGGTGCACCACATCCCCGACCCGGTGGCCGTCAAGGTCTGACCCCGATCAGGCGGGGGCGTCCGCCGATCGCCCCGCCTACCCTCATCCCGTGCGACCCTTCGACCCGCGCATCCTGCGGATCCTGCCCGAGACCCGCCCTGCCGTGGCGGGTCTCGCGGCGTTGGGTGTGGGGCAGGGCATCGTGGCGATCGCGCAGGCCGTCGCCGTTGCCGCCCTCGTCGTCGCCGTCGTCCGCTCGCTGGCTCCCGAGGGGTTGATCGATGGCGTTGCTGCGACGGCCGTCGACCTACCCCGTGCCCTGGTGCTGGTCGGCGTCGTCTTCGCGGTGCGAGCCGCGCTGGGAGCCCTCGCCGAGCGGACGGCCGCGCGGGCCGGCATACAGGTTGCCGCAGCGGTCCGCGACCGGCTGCTGCGGCGGTGGGTACGCGCACCGGCCGAGGACCGGCCCGCGCCCGACGACGCGACCACGCTGGCCACCCATGGGGCCACGAGCATCGAGCCGTACGTGGCGCGCTTCCTGCCGGCGCTCGTCGGCGCGGTGACGCTGCCGGTGCTCGTGGTCGGAGCCGTCGCGGTCGTCGACTGGGTCAGCGCGCTGGTCATCGTGCTCACCCTGCCGTTGCTGCCGCTCTTCGCCGCGCTCATCGGCCGCGCCACACAGGACAGCACGGAGCGCCGGTGGCGGGCACTCACCGCGCTGTCCGGGCACTTCCTCGACGTGGTGCGCGGGTTGCCGACGCTCGTCACCTACGGTCGCGCCGAGCGACAGGCTGCGACGATCCGCCAGGTCAGCGAACGGCACCGGGCGGCCACCGTGCGCACCCTGCGGATCGCCTTCCTCTCCTCGGCGGCCCTCGAACTGCTGGCCAGTATCTCGGTGGCCATCGTCGCGGTGACCGTCGGGCTGCGGCTCACCTACGGCACCCTCGACCTGGCCCCCGGCCTGGCCGCCATCCTCCTGGCGCCGGAAGCCTATTGGCCGATCCGGCGGGTCGGGGCCGAATACCACGCCGCCGCCGACGGCATCGCTGCCCTCGCTAGCGCGAGTGACCAGTTACGAGTCGAATCGCCTGTCGAGTCGTCGCCCGCCGCGCCGGGATGTGCCGCGTCACTCGGCTACACCTACCCAGGTGCCGCGTCGCCCGCCCTCGCCGACCTCGACCTCCGTATGCCGCCCACCGGCCTGGTCGTCGTCACCGGACCGTCCGGAGTCGGCAAGTCGACCCTGCTCGAGCTGTTGGCCGGCCGGCGCCGCCCCACAACCGGTGTGGTGGCGCCGCTCGACGCTCACCTGGTCAGCCAACGCCCGCTGCTCGTGACGGCCTCGGTACGCGCCAACCTCACCCTCGGCATCGACCCGCCCCCGAGCGACACCGCTCTGTGGGCAGCCGTGCGCGAGGTCGGGCTCGAGGCCGACCTGAGCGCGCGACCCGGTGGCCTCGACGGCGAGCTCGGTGACGACGGCTTCGGGCTCTCCGCGGGGCAACGGGCGCGGCTGGCCCTGGCCCGGGCCGGGCTCAGCGAAGCGCCCGCCATCCTGCTCGACGAACCGACCGCTCACCTCGACAACGCCTCTGCCGCAACGGCGCACGCGGTGATGGCCCGGCTGGCCCGCACCCGCCTCGTCATTGCGGTCACCCACCGCCCGGAGCTCGAAGCCATCGCCGACCTCGTTCTCGTGCTCCCGCCGCAACCAGCGGTGCCGGCGGACACGCCTGCGCTTGTGCCTGTGTCGGTGTCGGCGCCGCCCGTCGATCACCCCAAGAAGGCGGCGGCCCCGGATACGGCGGTTGCATCCCGCCCGGCTGTTTTCGACTCCCGGATCCTCGCCCCGGCGGCCGGCATCCGCTGCGCCGCAGTGATCGGCGGCCTGGCCTGGGCCAGCGGGATCGCCCTCACCGCCACTTCGGGGTGGCTCGTCGTCGCCGCCAGCCACCAGCCGGTCATCCTCACCCTGCTCGCGGTGATCGTCGCGGTCCGGGCCTTCGGCATCGCCCGCCCAGTGCTTCGGTATGCCGAGCGGGTCCGCTCGCACGACGCCGCCCTGGAGCTGCTCGCCGGGCGACGGGTCGCGGCATACCGGGCGCTTGTGCCGCTCACCCCGGCCCGGTTGGGGCGCCGATCCCGCGCGGAGGTGCTCACCGGCGCCGTCGACGACCTGGAGGATCTCGTCTTCGCCCAGGTGCGCGTCGTCGTGCCCGTGATCGGGGCCCTCGTCGCCGGGCTGCTGGCCGTGCTGGCCCTCGGGGTGCTCGTGCCGATCGGTGCCGTCGTGCTGCTGCTCGTGCTGCTGGCACACGCCGGGCTGGCGACCTTGGTTCGGCGTATGGAGATTACGGCACAACAGGATTGGCTGCGCGCCCGAGCGTTGGTGAGTCGTGTCGCCACGCTTCTTGCGCGGTCGGCGGGTGAGCTGGCCGGCCTCGGTGCGGGCGACGAGGGGCTGGCCTGGTTGGCTCAGGCCCAAGCCGATCAGCTGCGCGCGACCGCCCGCCTGGCCCGGGCCCGGGCCCTGGGGGTGGGTCTGGGGCATCTGGTGACCGGATGCGGCACGATCGTGGCCGCCCTCGCGGCGCAGTGGGCGATGAGCATCGGGCTGCCCGACGCCGTCGCTGCCGTCGTCGTGCTCGCCCCGCTCGCCGTCGGTGACGCCTTCGTCGGACTGCCCGATGCGATGGGAGCCTGGGCCCGGGCCCGGGGCAGTCAGACCCGCCTAAGGCAGCTGCTCGACCAACCACCCGCCGTCGTCGACCCCGTCGATGGTGCTGGCGCAGCGCCGCCTGCGGGCGCAGGGGCCGTCGCGGTGCCGCTTCCGCCGGCCGGAGCCGGAGCCGGTGTGGCGATCCAGCTGAGCCGAGTGAGCGCGCGATGGCTCGGCGGCGCCGATCCCACGCCCGGCGAAGCCGACCCGGCTGTCCTGGCGCTGCCGCCGACCGACCTCGCCGTCGCCCCCGGGGAGCATCTCGTGCTGACCGGGCCCACCGGGTGCGGGAAGTCGACGCTGCTCGCCGTGCTGGCCCGCCACCTCGACCCGGCCAGTGGGGTGTATCGGCTCGCCGACACCGACGTGCGCACCCAGCCGTTGGCGCGCGTGCGGGCGCTGTTGGCGGTGGTCGACGACGAACCGCACGTCTTCGCCTCGTCAGTGCGGGAGAACCTGCGCCTGGCCCGCCCCGCGGCCGCCGACGCCGACCTGCGCGCCGCCCTGGCCGCCGCGGGCCTGTCCGACTGGTATGCCGCGCTGCCCGCCGGCCTGGACACCCTGCTGGGTTCCGGCGGCCGAGGGGTCTCCGGCGGGGAGCGCGCTCGGCTCGCCCTGGCCCGCGCTCACGTCAGCGGGCGGCCGGTGCTGCTGCTCGACGAGCCGGTGGCCCACCTCGACCACGCCACTGCCGTGGCGGTGCTCGCCGACCTGCGCCGCGCCTTCGCCGGGCGCACCGTCGTCATGGTGAGCCACCGGCCCGACGGGGTCGCCGACTTCGACCGGGTCGTCGACCTGGCCGAACTCAGCGACCCCGCCGCCGATCCCGATCCCGCCCGTCGGCCCACCGGGCTCGGCGGACCCGACTGAGAAGCGGCTGTGGGACGATCACGGCCATGACCCTCACCGCGGCCGCGCTCGGCTTCGCGGTCGTCGCCGGGCTGATGACGATCACTCCTGGCCTCGACACCACGATCGTGTTGCGCACCGCGATCGCCTCGGGCAGCCGGGCCGCGTGGTCGGCCGCGTTCGGCGTCACCGCGGGGGTGCTCGCCTGGGCTGCTGCGGCGGCCGCCGGCGTGTCTGCCGTGGTCACCGCCAGCGAGACCGCCGCCGCCGTGTTGCGGTGGGGCGGTGCGGCATACCTGGCCTTCCTCGGGGCGCGGATGCTGGTCGCGGCCTGGCGTGACCGGGGCATTCACCCCGACTCGGCGCCGGCGCTGGTGGCCCCCGGGGCCGCTTTCCGCCAGGGCTTGCTCACGAACCTGCTCAACCCGAAGGTCGGCGCGTTCTACGTCGCCCTACTGCCCCAGTTCCTGCCGCAGGGCCACTCGGCCCTGCTCGTCGGGTTGCTGCTCGGGCTGGTGCACAACCTCGAAGGCATCCTGTGGTTCGGCCTGGTCATCGCGCTCGCCGCGCGGATGCGCCGCTGGTTGGCCCGTCCCGGCGTGCGGCGCGGGATCGACGCCGTCGCCGGGGTCGCGGTGCTCGGCTTCGGCGCCAAGCTCGCAGTGTCCGCTCGTCAGTAGCCGGTGCCCCAGCGGTGGCGCGCGAACAGCGTGTTCATCGCGGCGCGGTGGGTCTCAGCCGGCCCGGAGCACGACGAAGCCAGCCGGCGGCACGGTCACGAGCACCGCCCGACCGTTGCGCGACTCGACCGGTGCAGCCGGGCGGGCCGACTCGTCGGAGCTGAAGACATAGTCGAATGTTGTTGTCCCGGCGTGGATCTGAGCATCGACGGTGACCCATGCGGTGCGCTCGGCGTCGACGTCGGTGTTGACGGCGCAGACCACCTCCTCGTCGTTGAGCAACCGGCTCCAGGCGACGACCGAGGTCATCCGTTCCTCGCCGATCCGGCGCGGCAGCCCGAAACCGAGGCCGTCGCCGGAGAGGGGCCGCAGATACTGTCGCCCGAAGCGCAGCACCGGCATCCGGCGGCGTAGCGCGAGGAGGCGAGCGAGCGCGGCATACACCGGGTGCGTCTCGTCGAAGACGTGCCGACCGCTGCTGCGGAACGCCCCGAACGCGCCGCCGAACATCGTCTCCCGGATGTAGCGGTCGTTGCCGCCGGCGCCGTCCAGGGCCTGCTCACTGCCGTAGTAGAGGCACGGCAGCCCGAGTGTCGTGACATTGGTGGCGAGCGCGGCGAAGGCCAATCGCCGGCCCAGCTCGGTTGCCGCGAAACGGGATTTGTCGTCACTCTTGCGCACCTGGTCGTGGTCGTCGATCGAGGTGACCACCCGCTCGCCGAACCACGTGTGGCTGCCGCGCCCCACCAGCGAGGAATTGCGGAAGAGCTCGAAGTATGCCGCGGGGTCGCCCCAACCGGTCACGGCCGCTTCGAGTTTGCCCTGCAGGTCGGCCAACCCGAGCGCGGCGTCGAGGCCGGTCAACTCCAGCAGGTCGACGGCGAAGGCGCGGGTGCCGGTGATCTCGCCGACGAGATAGAAGTTGTGCTTGCCGATCCGCCGGCCGAACTCGTGCATCGCCGAGGCGACGAAGCGTGTCGCGCCCGGGTCCATGTGCTTGACCGTGTCGATGCGCATCCCATCGAGGTCGGCTTTGGCGATCCAATACTGGTATGCCGCAACGACCCCCCGCAGAGCCGGCGACACCCGGTAGTCGTCGACCGACCCCTCGCCCTGCCAGACGTCCTTGAGTCCGAAGAAGTCACCCCGCCGGTATTCGGGATCGTCGTCCCAGTGCCTGATATCGCCTTGGCAGGTGAAGACCCCGTCGGCCTGCAGCTCGCGGGGCCACAATGCGGCATCAGGGTCGGTGACCTGATCGGGGAAGGGCAGGGTCGGGGCACCGCCGGCGTCACGCCACCCGGCGGCGCGGCGCGGCATACCGTCCCAGGGCCGGTCGTCGCCGGGCAGGTACGCGAAGACGTCGCCGGTGTGGTTGAGGATGACGTCGAGGATGACGTGGATGCCGGCGGCGTGGGCCGCCCGGACCAGCTCGACGAGGTCGTCGTCGGTGCCGAACCGGGGGTCGACCTGCAGGAAGTCCTGGATCGCGTAGCCGTGGTAATGGTCGGCCCGGTCCGGCCGCTGACGCAGCACCGGGCTGAGCCACAGCGCCGTGACACCCAGCCGCGAGAGGTAACCGAGCTTGGAACGCACCCCGGCCAGCGTGCCCCCGACGAACCTCGCCCCCGCCGCCCGCCAGGCCGCCGCGTCGGCGTCGGTGCGGATCGCATTGCCCCGGTCGGCGTCGGTGAGCAGGGGTGTCGTGCCCGGCAGCAGCGCCCCGGCGAGGTCGCGGCAACCGTTTTCTTGGCCGTCGGAGAAGCGGTCGACGAGCAGGAAGTAGAGCACCTGCTCCGACCAGGCCACCGGCGAGGGGGTGAACGGCCCGGTGAGCAGGGCCGGCCAATCGACGTCGGCGATCGCCGCCGGCCGCCCGGCCGGTTGTGCCGCGCCGGCCAGGCGCGCCGCTGAAGCGCTACCACTGGGGGGTGCCGCGGGCCGGCTGGGGGTGAGTCGGGTCACGGGACTGGGCATGGCAGAACCTCCGGTCGGGGAGCGGGCCTGTCTCAAGGACACCGGCTACCGCCGCGGAATACCAGGGGGCCCGCGGCATACGCAAGAATCGACCCCATGACGGCAGAGGTGCACGAGCAGACCGACATTCTCCAGGTGGCCCGCGAGCAGGTGCTCGGGCGGGGCGAACGGCTGACCTACGAGCAGATCCTGGCGGTGCTGCGCACCCCCGACGAGCAGCTGCCGCAGCTGCTGGCGATCGCCCACGAGGTGCGGATGCGCTATATGGGCCCGGAGGTCGAGGTCGAGGGCATCATCAGCCTCAAGACCGGCGGCTGCCCGGAGGACTGCCACTTCTGCTCCCAGAGCGGCCAGTTCACCTCCCCGGTGCGCTCGGTGTGGCTCAACATCCCGGAACTGGTGCGGGCCGCCAAGCTGACCCGCGACACCGGCGCGAGCGAGTTCTGCATCGTCGCCGCGGTGCGCGGGCCGGACGAGAAGCTCATGGAGCAGATGCGCCAGGCCGTCGCGGCGATCCGCGAGAGCGTCGAGATCCACGTCGCCGCCTCGATCGGCATCCTCACCCCCGAGCAGGCCCGCGAGCTGGCCGAGATGGGCATCCACCGCTACAACCACAACCTCGAGGCCGGTCGGTCCTTCTTCCCGCAGGTGGTCACCACGCACTCCTGGGACGAGCGCTGGGACACCTGCCAGCTCATCAAGACCACCGGCATGCAGTTGTGCTGCGGCGGCCTCGTCGGCATGGGCGAGACCCTCGAGCAGCGCGCCGAACTGGCCGACCAGCTGGGCCAGTTGGAGCCGCACGAGGTGCCGCTCAACTTCCTCAACCCCCGGCCCGGCACGCCCTTCGGTGACCTGCCGGTGCTCGCCGCCAACGACGCCCTGCGCTGCATCGCCGCCTTCCGCCTGGCCCTGCCGCGCACCATCCTGCGCTATGCCGGCGGGCGGGAGCTCACCCTCGGTGACCTCGGCACCCGTGAGGGCCTGCTCGGTGGCATCAACGCGGTCATCGTCGGCAACTACCTCACCACGCTCGGGCGCGACCCGAAGGAGGATCTCGCGCTGCTCGACGAGCTGAAGATGCCGATCAAGGCCCTGTCGGACACCTTCTGAGTGCCGCCCGCGATGACTGCTGAGCTGCCCAACGACCCGCCCTACTGCCCGCGCTGCGGGAAGTCGGCCGCGGTCGGTGACCATGATGTATGCCGCGGTGCCCTCGCCCTGGAGCCGCCCCGCTACTGCCCGGACTGTCGGCGGCGGATGGTCGTGCAGGTCACCCCGTCGGACTGGACCGCTCGCTGCGCCGAGCACGGCGAGACCACCCGGGCCACCTGGGCGCCGGCCTAGCCCAATGCCCGGAGGGTGACCCTCGTGTCCGACGTCGACCTCGCTGCGCATGCCCGGCTGCTCGCCTACGACCGCGAGCACGTCTGGCATCCCTACTCCTCGGCGCTGGCCCCCCAGCACCCCTACCTGGTGGAGTCGGCCGCGGGGGTGCGGCTGCGGCTGCGGCTGCCCGATGGCCGGCGGCTCGAGTGCCTCGACGCGATGTCGTCGTGGTGGTGCGCGATCCACGGGTATGCCGTGCCGGAGCTCGACGCCGCGGCCCACGCGCAGCTGGCCCGGATGAGCCACGTGATGTTCGGCGGCCTCACCCACGAGCCGGCGGTGCACCTGGCCGAGCGCCTCGTCGCCCTGGCCCCCGGCGGCCGGCTCGGCGGCGGCACCGACGTCGACCCGGGCCGGCCACGGCTGGATCGGGTGTTCTTCGCCGACTCCGGGTCAGTGTCGGTCGAAGTCGCCATGAAGATGGCAGTGCAGGCCCAGTTGGGGCGGGGTCGGCGGCGCACCCGCTTCTTCACGATCCGGGGCGGCTACCACGGCGACACCTTCTCACCGATGTCGGTGACCGACCCCGACGGCGGCATGCACGCACTGTGGCGCGGCATTCTGCCCGAGCATGTCTTCGCCGCCCAGCCGCCGGCCTGGGGTGTGGGTCGCCCGGGCGAGGCCGACCGAGCGGCGGCGCTGGCCACCTGGGAGCAGCAGACCCGGCAGTTGTATGCCGCGCACGCCGACGAGATCGCCGGCGTCATCCTCGAGCCGGTCGTGCAGGGTGCTGGGGGGATGACCTTCCACGACCCACGCGTCGTGCAGGTGCTGGCCGAATTGGCCCGGGGCAGTGGCGCGTTGCTCATCCTCGACGAGATCGCCACCGGTTTCCGGCGCACCGGCCCGATGTGGGGGGCCGACCATGCCGGCGTCGTGCCCGACGTCATGTGTGTCGGCAAGGCGTTGACCGGCGGGTATCTCACCTTGGCCGCCGTGCTGTGCTCGGCGGAGGTGGCGCAGGCGGTGAGCGCCGAGGCGGCCGGCGGGGCGCTCATGCACGGGCCGACCTTCATGGCCAACCCGCTGGCCTGCGCGGTGGCCTCAGCCAGTCTGGATCTGTTGCAGCGCAACGATTCCCGGGCCAACGTCGAGGCTGTCGAGGCGGGCCTGCGGGCCGGGCTGGCACCCGCAGCTGCGCTCGACTCGGTGCGCGATGTGCGGGTGCTCGGCGCGATCGGCGTGATCCAGCTGCGCGAGCCGGCCCGCGGGGGTGAGCTCGCGGCATACGCGATCGAGCAGGGGGTGTGGGTGCGCCCGTTCCGCGATCTGGTCTACACGATGCCGCCGTACGTGACCGGCCCGACGGACCTGGCCCAGATCTGTGCGGCGCTCGTCGGGGCGGTCGCACACGTGCATGGCTGACCGCCGCCGCGCCGGCTCACCCTTCGGCGATGGCCCGCAGCGCGGCCAGGTGCCGGGTGTAGGCGGCCTCGCCCGCGGTGGAGAGCTTCAGCCACGTGCGGGGGCGTTTGCCGATGTAACCCTTCTTCACCACGACGTAGCCGGCCTGCTCGAGTTGGGACACCTGCTTGGACAGCACCGAGTCGGAGACCTGCACGGCATCGCGCACCGCAGCGAACTCGGCCTCGTCGACCTTGGCCAGGGCCGCGGCGATGGAGAAGCGCACCGGCGCGTGGATCACCTCGTCGAGCTCGAAGCGGGCGTGCGCCGGGGTGCTCATCGCCGCGCCCGCCGGTCGATGAGCACCGCGGCCACCAGCGACGGGACGGCGACGAGCACGCAGTAGGGCAGGAAGACCCCGGCAGGCACCGGGTCGGCGGCGCGGGGGGAGAACCAGGCGACCCCCACGGCATACAGGGCCATCGTGAGAGCCAACCCGCGGCCGTAGAGCCGCGCGAAGCCGCGAGGTGCGGCGTTGGCGCGCCGCTGCAGCGCGACGAGCAGAGCGATGGCGAGCCCGTAGCCGGCGAAGCTCGCGACGAAGCCGGCGGTGTTGCCGTTGCTCAGGGTCCACCAGGCCAGCGCGAGCACGCCGGCCACGACCGACCCGAGCGCGGCACAGTAGCCGACCAGCAGAAGCCGATCGGTGTCGGTGATCACCCGGGTGGTGTCGGCGGCCCGCAGTTGGGCAAGTGCCTCCTCCCGGCTCGGCGGCAGCGGCCGCTCCTCGGGCGCGCTCATCCGCGGGCCGTGGCAGCCGTGCGCACGCACGGGACGGCAAGGGCGGCGGCGACGACGAGGGTCAACGGCCAGGCAGGCAGGGTGGCCGGGCCGATGCTGCTGGCGATCCAGCCGAGGGCAACGCCGAACAGGGCGAGGGTCAGGCCCAGCGCCGCGCCGACCGACCGCTGGTTGCGACGTAGCCAGGAGCGGTCCAGGGCGACCGCCGCGGACGTCGCGAGGACCACCGCCATCATCGAGCCGCTCATCACGAGGGGGGCGGGGGAGCCCGAAGCGGCGCCGCCGCGGGCGGCGACGAACAGGCCGGCGCAGGCCAGGCCGATGCCGGCGAGGGCGACGCGGCTGCTCATCGGGGTGGCGGGTTGGGCTGCTGCGGTCCGACTGGTCATGACTGCTCCTGTGGATTCGGGTTGCTCTCCTGAGCAACTACTAGGAATCTAACAAGTACTTGCCAGCTTGGCAAGTACTTGTCTGAGGGGGCCCGCGTGTCACGTCGCAGCGCGGTCGAGGTCAGGACGATGGCCCGCGGCACGAGGGGGCTGACGGATGAGAGGATCACCGCCGTGACTGACTTCCTCGACTGGCTGGCCGACGCTGCCCGGGTGCGGGCGCAGCGCGGCCTCGTGCGCAGCACCCCGGTCACCGATCCGGGCCTGCTCGACCTGGCCGGCAACGACTACCTCGGCCTGCGCACCCACCCGCGGATCATCGCCGGGGCCGTCGAGGCTGCCCAGACCTACGGCGGCGGGGCCGGCGCCTCCCGCCTGGTCACCGGCACGCTGGCCATCCACGCCGAGCTCGAAGCCGCCCTCGCCGCGCTCACCGGTTCGCCTGCCGGGCTGGTCCTGTCCACCGGGTATGCCGCGAACCTCGCCGCGGTCACCGCCCTGTCCGATCCCGACACGCTCGTCGTCTCCGATGCCCACGTGCACGCCTCGCTCGTCGACGGCTGCCGTCTCTCCCGCGGCACGGTCGTCGTCGCGGCGCACAACGACGTCGCCGAGGTCGAGCGGCTGCTCGCGGCCCGCACCCAGCGGCGGGCCCTCGTCGTCGTCGAGTCGGTCTACTCGGTGCTCGGCGATGCCGCACCGCTGGCCGATCTCGTCTCGGTATGCCGCGCGCACGGCGCCGTCCTCGTCATCGACGAGGCACACGCCCTCGGCGTCGTCGGCGACCGCGGCGAGGGCCTGGCCGCCGGCCTGGGCATCACCGATCACCCCGACGTCGTGCTCACCCTCACGCTGTCGAAATCCCTTGGCGCGCAAGGCGGTGCGGTGCTCGCACATGGTGCGGTGCGCGATCAGCTGGTCAACACCGCGCGCTCGTTCATCTACGACACCGGCTTGGCGCCGGCGGCGGCGGGGGCGGCGCTGGCCGCCCTGCAGGTGCTCGGCGACGAGCCCGAGCGGGCCAAGCAGGTGCGCGCCAATGCCGCCGTGCTGGCCGACGCGATCGGGGTCGAGCCGCCCGCCGGCGCCGTGCTGTCCCGCCCGATGCCCGGCCCCGACGAGGCGCTCGCGGCGGTCGCCCAGGCCGCGGCCCACGGACTGCGGATCGGCTGCTTCCGCCCCCCGTCGACGCCCGACGGGATCAGCCGCATCCGGCTGACCGCCCACGCCGATCACGACGATCTGCACCACGCCACGACCGTGTTGCGCGCGATCACCGGTGGCTGAGTCGCTGACCCTGCCGGCTGTCGTGCTCGTCACGGGCACGAGCACCGGGGTCGGCAAGACGGTGGTGACGGCCGCCCTGGCCGGCCGGGTGCTGGCACGCGGGGCCCGGGTCGCGGTCTACAAGCCGGCCCAGACCGGGGTCGGCCCCGACGAGCCCGGTGACACCCATGAGGTATGCCGCCTGCTCGCCTCCCTGCTCGACTCCGTGCCCGGCTCCGTGCCCGACTACATGGCCCGGCTCACCGCCGCCGAAGGGGTGCGCCTGGCCGACCCGCTCGCCCCGTCGGCCGCGGCCCGGCTGGCCGGTCGCCCCCTGCCGACTGTGGCCGAGCACGCCGAGACCGTCCTGGCCCTGGCCCAAGAGCACGACGTCGTGCTCGTCGAAGGTGCCGGCGGGCTGCTCGTCGAGCTCGACGGCGCTGGTGGCACTCTGGCCGACCTCGGGATCTGTTTGGTGGGCAGCGGCGTGGAGCCGGCGACCGTCATCGTCTGCGCGGCGGGGCTGGGCACTCTCAACCACACTGCGCTCACCGCGCAGGCGCTGGCCAGCCGTGGCCTGCCGGTGATCGGGCTCATCGTCGGTGCCTGGCCGGCCGACCCGGAGGCGGTCGACCTGGCGATGCGCGAGAATCTCACCGATCTGCCTCGCGTCGCTGCCGCACCCCTGCTGGGGTGCCTGCCCGACGGTGTCGGGGCATGGGGCGCAACGGAGTTCGCCCGCGGCATACCGGAGTGGTTGAGTGGGGTTGGATAGGGGCGTGACCAGCGTGCGACCCACCCGTGTGACGATGATCTGCACCGGCAACATCTGCCGCTCTCCGATGGCCGAGGTGGTGCTGCGGCAGCTGCTCGACGAGGCCGGGGTGCCCGGCGTCGAGGTGACCTCCAGCGGCATGGGCGGCTGGCATGTCGGCGAGGGCGCCGACCGACGCACCGTGCAGGTGCTTCGCCGCCATGGCTACGACGGGTCTGCCCACGTGGCAAGCAAATTCGACAAGAGGTCGTTCGGCGACTTCGATCTCGTGCTCGCGGCCGACCGCGGGCATCTGCGCGAGTTGCACGCCGCCGCCGGCACGCCGGCGGACCGGGCCAAGGTGCGCCTGCTGCGCGAGTTCGACCCGGCCGCCGTCGCGGCCGACTCCCTCGAGGTCGACGACCCCTGGTACGGCGACATGTCCGACTTCGAGCGGTGCCTGGCCGAGGTCGAGGCGGCCTGCCGCGGGTTGGTTGAGCACCTGCGCCGCTGACCCGGCTACTGGGCGAGCCTGGCTGCCGGACGGCTCGGGCGCCGGTGGAAGGATGGGCGCATGGCCTCACTCGGTGACCTGCAGCCACCCATCGCCCTCGGGGCCCTCGACGGGCGCTACCGCGGTGCGGTCGCACCCCTGGTCGACCATCTCTCCGAGGCGGCGCTCAACCGCGAGCGGGTGCGGGTCGAGATCGAGTGGCTCATCCACCTCACCTCGGGCGCGGTCCTGCCCGGGGTGCGCGCACTGACCGTCGCGGAGCAGGATGCGTTGCGGCGCATCGTCGCCGACTTCGGGGCCGCCGAGATCGCGGCGCTGGCCGAGATCGAGCGGGTCACCGTGCACGACGTCAAGGCGGTCGAGTACTTCCTCAAGCAACGCCTCACCGCGATCGCCCCCGACCCGGCCGACGCGGGGCTCGGTGAGCTGATCCACTTCGCCTGCACGAGTGAGGATGTCAACAATCTCGCCTATGCGCTGATGGTCAAGGGTGCGGTCGAGCAGGTCTGGCTGCCCCGCGCGCAGGGCCTCGTCGAGCAGTTGGGGGCGATGGCGCGCGAGCACGCGGCGACTCCGATGCTGGCGCACACCCACGGCCAGCCGGCGACCCCGACGACCCTGGGCAAGGAGCTCGCGGTGCTCGCCTGGCGGTTGGTGCGGCAGCTGGATCGGGTGCGCGGCGCGGCATACCTGGGCAAGTTCAACGGCGCGACCGGCACCTTCGGCGCGCACCTGGCCGCGGTGCCCGATCACGACTGGCCGGCGACGTCGCGAGCGTTCGTGGAGAGCCTTGGGCTGCAATGGAATCCGCTGACCACGCAGATCGAGAGCCACGATTGGCAGGCCGAGCTGTATGCCGATGTGGCGCGGTTCAACCGGATCCTGCACGGGCTCGCGGTCGACGCGTGGACCTACATCTCGATGGGCTACTTCGCGCAGGTGCGCGGCCAGGGCACCGTCGGCAGCTCGACGATGCCGCACAAGGTCAACCCGATCCGCTTCGAGAACGCCGAGGCCAACCTCGAGGTCTCCTGCGCGCTGCTCGACGTGCTCGGTACGACGCTCGTCGAGAGCCGGATGCAGCGCGACCTCACCGACTCCTCGATGCAACGCAACATCGGCACCGCTTTCGGGCACTCGCTGCTGGCCATCGACAACGTATGCCGCGGGCTCGCCGGCCTCGACGCAGTGCCCGAGCGGATGGCCCAGGATCTCGACGCGAACTGGGAGGTGCTCGCCGAGCCGATCCAGTCGGCCATGAGAGCCCTTGCTGCGCAAGGTGTTCCGGGCATGGACAACCCGTACGAGCGGTTGAAGGAGCTGACCCGGGGGCGGCGGATCGGCGCGGCCGAGCTGCGCGACTTCGTCGCGTCGCTCGGCCTGCCGACCGACGTCGAGGCGCGGCTGCAGGCACTGAGCCCCGCGGCATACATCGGCCTGGCGCCGACGCTCGTGGCGCACCTGCCGACGACCTGAGCGGTGCGCCGAGGGCCGGCGCGATCGGTGGGGTTCCGCACCGTGGAATGGTTGAACGCGAAGTCGTCAATGACCTGACGATCTTGGCTAACTTTCCTGTCAGGTGCCGGTGTGGCACCCCACCATCTACTCTCCAACGAAGGGGAGGGCCCACGCATGGAGCTCCGGGAGGTCATCAGGCGAGGGCCGATGACCGGCTTCCAATGGACCGTCGTCATCATCGCGATCCTGCTCACCGTCGTCGACGGTTACGAGATCCTCGTGACGTCGTTCACGCTGTCCGCGCTGACCAAGTACTTCAGCCTGGGGCTGGGCGAGCAGGGGCTCGTCGCCTCGATCGGCACCCTGGGCATGGGCATCGGCGCTGCGGCGCTCTCGCCGCTGGCCGACCGACTCGGTCGACGCAAGCACATCGTCATGTCGCTCGTCGCGATCGTGGCGGGCATGACGCTCAGTGGGTTCGCGCCCAACTTCACGCTCTTCCTCATCTTCCGCTTCCTAGCCGGCCTCTTCCTCGGTGGCATCGTGCCGAGCATCAACGTGCTCGTCTCCGAATACGCCTCCGACGCCAAACGCGGCACCGTCATGGGCATCTACGGCATCGGCTTCCCGCTCGGGGCGGCGATCGGCGGCTTCCTGTCGATCTGGCTGATCGGCCAATTCGGTTGGCGTGGGCCGTTCTTCTTCTCCGCGATCGTCACCGCGCTCCTCACCGCGTGGGCGAGTGTCGCGCTGCCGGAGTCGGTCGGCTATCTCGTCGAGCGGCGCCCGGAGGGAGCCCTGGAGACCTACAACCGGATCGGCGGGAAGATGGGTCTGGCGCCCGCGGCCGACCTGCCACTCGCAGCGTCGAAGGCGTCGGCGCCCTCCATGGGGCGGGACATGTGGCAGGGCATCATGCTGCGACGCACCATCCTGCTGTGGGTCTCCTACGCCCTGCTCATCGCGGCCTTCTACTTCGCCAACAGCTTCACGGCCAAGCTGGTCACCGAGTCGACCGGCGACACCAGCATCGGCATCGTCGCGCAATCCCTGGTGGCAACCGGTGGAGTCGTCGGCGCGCTGCTCTTCGCTGCCCTGGCCAGCCGGGTCCACCCGCGCCTGGTCACCGCCGTCGTGATGTTCTTCGGCACCCTGGTCTTCTTCCTCTTCGCGTACTTCTTCACGGTCACCTCCCTCGTGCTCGTGCTCGCCGTGCTCGTCGGCGTGGCGGCCAACGGCGGGGTCGCGGCCTACTACGCGATCAGCCCACCGATCTACCCGACGAACATCCGCGCCGCCGCGGTCGGCCAGATGATGGGCTTCGGGCGGGTCGTGGCCTTCCTCGCTCCGAACATCGCCGCCTTCCTGCTCGGCCGCGGGCTCACCGCGCCGAACGTCTACCAGGTGTACGGCGTCGTGCTGGCCGTCTCCGGAGTCACCGTATGGCTGCTGCACCGGTCCTACTCGGGCGCCAACTCCCTCGACGCCATGCAGGTGGAGAGCCAGAGCGCTGAGCGGCTCGTCACACACTGACCCCGGCCGGGGATCGTGCGGGTGGCGGGATCGTGGGCACTGTTCACGATCCCGCCCTTGCGCGGCCGATCCGCCCCGCCAACCCTCAGGAAGGTCCAATCATGACCAAGGACAAGCGGATCGTCGTCGGGATCGACGGGTCCGAGCGCAGCGAACGGGCCCTGCGGTGGGCCGTCTACCTCGGCGCCAAGCTGGGCGCCCGGGTCGAAGTGGTCACCGCCTGGCACTACCCCCCGAGCGCGATCCTGCCGACCGAAGGCAGTTGGGACCCCGAAGTCGCCGGGCACCAGATGCTCGAAGAGACGGTGACCCGCGTCATCGGCCCGGACGCCCCGGTGGCCAAGCGCTTCCTCGCCGCCCCCACCGCCCCCGCGCTCATCGCGGAGTCCGCAGACGCGGAACTGCTCGTCGTCGGGTCGCGCGGGCACGGCGAGTTCGTCGGGATGATGCTCGGCTCGGTGAGCATGCACGTCGCCACCCACGCGAAATGCCCGGTGCTCATCGTCCGCGAGGACGACCCGCCGGCCCACTGAGCGCCCCGACTATGCCTGGGGGCGCCGCAGTACGCAGAACTCGTTGCCCTCCGGGTCGGCCAGCACCGCCCAACCCCGCTCTGGTCCCTCGCGCAGGTCGGCGACGAGGGTGGCCCCGAGGGCCAGCAGCCGCTCGACCTCGGCGTCCCGGTCCCGGTCGGCGGGCCGCAGGCAGAAGTGCTGCCGGTTCTTCACCGTCTTGCCCTCGGGCACCTTGAGGAACAGCAGCCAGCGCCCATCGGCGCCCCGGAGTCCGCACTCCTCGTCGCCCGGGGCCTGCTCGTCCTCGGGCATGGTGAAGTCCTCGAGCACCTGCGCCCACCACAAGGTCTGGGCGTAGGGGTCGTGGGCGTCGACGCTGAGGTTGGCGATTCGTGAGCTCATCGGCTCAGTGTGCCGGTCTTCCGGGTGACTTCCGACAGGTTCCTGGCACTTCCGACGCGGTGCAGCCTGTGGGAAGTGCCACGAACCTGTGGGAAGCCAAGCTCGCCCCACCCGTCGCGTCCACCCGTGGCGCCCTGCGCGATCACCCACCTGTCGTATGCCGCCGCGCGGCCGCCTGCAGGGCGTCTCGCCAGGCCTGCGGGGCTGCCCGCATCCGTGAGCGGTGGATGGCCCGGCCCATCCGGCGGGCGAGCGCTCGAGGCTGGTCCAGCTCCGACCACACGACCCGCTCGACCTCGAAGCCGAGCCCGCGCAGCCAGTCCTCACGGCGCTTCTCGGCGGCGAGCACCTGCCAACCGGGTCGCCCGTCGCCGTCGCGCTCCTGGTACTTGACCATCCCGTCGAACTCGACGACCACCGGGTGGTCGCGGAGCATGAAGTCGACCCGGGCCCAGCGCTCTTCGCCGACGATCTCGGCCTGTGACACCACCGGCAGGGCCATCAGATGGAAGGCGTGGCGCAGCCGGGTCTCCCCGGGCGACTCGGCCCGCGGGTCGGCGAGCGACAAGAACGGCCCGATCAGGTGGCTGCCTGGATGCCGGTGCACGAGAGCGACGGCCGCATCGAGGGCGGCCCGGTCGACCAGCCCACGGTGCCAGGCGGCATCTGCGGCGATGAGGGCGTCCATCGGCCCGCAGACGATGCCGGTCTGCACGATCGCCAAGGCCGGTCTGAGCTGCCCGCTGCGCGGCAGTCCAGCGGGCACCAGAGCACCGGGCACCGGCGCGTGCACCATCAAGCCGGGCCGGCGTCGGAAGACCCCGGCGGCGGTCCGGGTCAGATGCACGGTCTGCAGGTCGGCCCGGTGGAGCGGCAGCCCGAGGCGCAGCAGGGCGGTGTAGTGACTCGGCACGGCCGACCCGGCATACGCGAGCTCGTGGGCCCGGGCGCACAGCAGATGCCGGTCGGCGGGTGAGGTGGGGGGCCGCACGGCATACCAGCCGCGGGTGAGCGCGGTGAGGTGGCCGGACCGCACCAGCCGGCTGGTCTGGCGCGCGTCGACCCCGTGAGTGAGCAGCTCCGCGGCCGACAGCACGTCCCGACCGGTCGGCAGACCGTCGAGCAGATGGGTGACAGTCGCGGGCATGCCGGCACTCTGCCCGGTGCCGCGCTTGACTGTCGGAAGTTCTCCACAGGCGTGCTGACAAACCGACTCGACCGTCCGCAGGTCAGATCGAGCGTCCGAGATCTGGGATGGACCGGCACTGGCCACTAGGGTGACCTGCACACGTGTGAGCCAGGCCACAGCATCCTCCCGTATGCCGCGGCCCGTCCCCACGCACCTCCGGCAGGGATGCCGAGGGCGCAGCCGGCGACCCCGGCCCTGCCCCGCGGCCGAGGGCCGACCATGGGCCGGACACGATCCGGCCAGAAGGAGTGCCTGTGTTCGAAGTGAGCGGGGCGGCGCCCGGCCGGATGGCCGACGGCGGGCCCGACATGATCCAGTTGCTCACCCCCGAAGGTGAGCGGGTGCGGGTGTCCGAGCGGCACGAGCAGGCCGAGCGCTACGACGCGATCGTCGATGCCCTCGACGACGAGCGGCTGCGCGGCTTCTACCGCGACCTGGTGCTGGTGCGCCGCTTCGACGCCGAGGCGACCGCACTGCAACGCCAGGGTGAGCTCGGGCTGTGGGCCAGCCTGCTCGGCCAGGAGGCCGCCCAGGTGGGTGCCGGTCGCGCGTTGCGCCCGCAGGACCACGCCTTCCCGACCTACCGCGAGCACGGCGTGGCATGGTGCCGCGGGGTCGACCCGGTCAACCTCATGGGCATGTTCCGCGGCGTCAACCACGGCGGCTGGAACCCCAACGAGAACCACTTCCACCTCTACACGATCATCATCGGCGCCCAGACGCTGCACGCCACCGGCTATGCGATGGGTGTGCAGCGAGACGGCGCAGTCGGCACCGGTGACCCCGAGCGCGACACGGCGGTGATCGCCTTCCTCGGCGACGGCGCGACCAGCCAGGGTGACGTGAGTGAGGCGTTCGTCTTCGCCGGGGTCAACAACAGCCCGGTCGTCTTCTTCTGTCAGAACAACCAGTGGGCCATCTCGGAGCCCAACGAGAAGCAGACCCGGACCCCGCTCTATCACCGGGCTCGGGGTTTCGGTTTCCCCGGGCTGCGCGTCGACGGCAACGACGTGCTCGGGGTGTATGCCGTGACCACCGTCGCGCTGGACGCCGCGCGCTCCGGCGAGGGCCCGAGCTTCATCGAGGCCTTCACCTATCGGATGGGGGCGCACACCACCTCCGACGACCCGACGAAGTACCGGCTGTCCGCCGACGTCGAGGTGTGGAAGCTGCGCGACCCGATCGAACGGCTCAAGGCATGGCTGGCCCACGAGGGCAAGGGCGACCGCGCCTTCTTCGACGAGATCGCCACCGAGGCAGACGATTTCGCGGCCGACGTGCGGGCCCGCTGCCTGGCCCTGCCCGACCCGCCCGGCACCGACATGTTCCGGCACGTCTACGGCGACCCGCACCCGGTGACGGCTCGCGAGGAGGCCGAGTTCACGGCATACCAGGCGAATTTCGAGGGGGCTCACGCATGAGTGCGAAGGCCAAGGCGGACGGCCCGACGAGCTACCCGATGACGACCACGCTCGCCAAGGGCATCACCACCGGCCTGCGGGCGGCGATGGAGCGCGACCCCAAGGTCGTGCTCATGGGTGAGGACATCGGCAAGCTGGGCGGCGTCTTCCGGGTGACCGAGGGCCTGCAGAAGGACTTCGGCGAGGAGCGGGTCATCGACACCCCGCTGGCCGAGGCCGGCATCATGGGCACCGCGATCGGGCTCGCGCTGCGCGGCTATCGGCCGGTTGTGGAGATCCAGTTCGACGGTTTCGTCTACCCCGCGTTCGACCACATCGTGAGCTCGATCGCCAAGATGCGGGCTCGCTCGCTCGGGCACGTGCAGTTGCCGATCGTCATCCGCATCCCCTTCGGCGGCGGTATCGGTGCGGTGGAACATCATTCGGAGAGCAACGAGGCCTACTTCGCGCATACGGCGGGGCTGCGGGTGGTCTGCTGCTCCAACCCGCACGACGCGCACTGGATGATCCAGCAGGCCATCGAATGCCCCGACCCGGTGGTCTTCTACGAGCCGAAGCGTCGCTACTGGGACAAGGGCGAGGTCGCCGCGCAGCCCGGCCGCGGGCTCTTCGAGGCGGTCACCCTGCGCCCGGGCACCGACGTCACCGTGCTGGCCTACGGCCCGATGGTGCGCACCTGTCTGCAGGCCGCGCAGGCCGCCGACGAGGAGGGCATCAGCCTGGAGGTCATCGACCTGCGCTCGCTTTCGCCGTTGGACACCGCGCCGATCTTCGAGTCCGTATGCCGCACCGGGCGCTGCGTCATGGTCCACGAGGCATCCACCTTCCTGGGGCTGGGCGCCGAGCTCGCCGCGCAGATCCAGCAGGAGTGCTTCTACTCCCTCGAGGCGCCGGTGGCGCGGGTCGGCGGTTACAACGTGCCTTACCCGCCGAGCCGGATCGAAGAGGAGTTCCTGCCCGACCTCGACCGGGTGCTCGACACCGTCGACCGACTGATGGCCTTCTGAGAGTAGGCAACCCGTGAGCATTCGTGAATTCCTCCTGCCCGACCCCGGCGAGGGTCTCACCGAGGCCGAGATCGTCAGCTGGCGGGTCGCGGTCGGTGACACCGTCAAGGTGAACGACATCGTCGTCGAGATCGAGACCGCGAAATCGTTGGTGGAGTTGCCGATCCCCTGGGCCGGCACGGTCGCCGCGCTGCTGGTCGACGAGGGCGCGATGGTCGAGGTGGGCTCGCCGATCATCGCCATCGACGACCCGACGTATGCCGGTGGCGCACCTGCCGCTCCCGAGGAATCCACTACGCCGGCTCAGGCTGATGCCGCAGGTGCCGACGAGGCGGTCGGTGAGGGGCTGATCGGCGGCACGACCTCGACCGGTCGCACCGCCGTGCTGGTCGGCTACGGCATCAAGCAGACCGAGGCCAAACGCCGTCCGCGGCGCAAGGAGCAACTGGTGCGCACGGTCGCCGCGCCGCCCGGTGAGCACGTCGACAGCGAGCCACGGATGCGGATGGGCCAGTTGGTCGGCGCCCATGCACCGGAGATCCGCCGGGACACCCGGGCGTTGACCGAGCTGGCCCAGCCGCAGCACGCGGGCAGCAAGCAGGCGCCCGTGCTGGCTAAGCCGCCGGTGCGCAAATACGCCAAGGACCGCGGGGTCGACCTGGCGATGGTGCCGGCCGCCGGTGGGACGATCACTCGCGAGGACGTCGACGCCTTCCTGTCCGGGTCCGCAGGTGCGGCCGGTGGCGCAGGCGCCGCGGCATACGACTCCGGTATGCCGCCCGCCCCGACCGGCCCCGGCGGCCCCTCCGGTGGGCCGAGCCACCCGCAGGCGTCGCGGGGGTTCGCCGAGCGAGGCGAGACCCGCACCCCGATCAAGGGGGTGCGCAAGGTGACCGCGGCCGCGATGGTCGGCTCGGCCTTCACCGCGCCGCACGTCACCGAGTGGATCACCGTCGATGTCACCAAGACGATGGAGCTGGTCGACCGGCTCAAGAGCGACCGTGAGTTCCGTGATGTCAAGGTCACCCCGCTGCTCATCCTCGCCAAGGCGATGTGTCTGGCGGTCCGGCGGCACCCGGCGATCAATGCGGTGTGGGACGACGCGGCGCAGGAGATCGTCGTCAAGCACTACGTCAATCTCGGCATCGCGGCGGCCACGCCGCGGGGGCTCATCGTGCCGAACATCAAGGACGCCGACCTGATGACGCTGCGTGAGCTGGCCGATGCCCTGGCGGGCCTCACCGCGACGGCGCGCGCGGGGCGCACCCAGCCCGCCGAGATGAGCGGCGGCACGATCACCATCACGAACGTCGGCGTCTTCGGCGTCGACACCGGCTCGCCGATCATCAATCCGGGCGAGTCGGCGATCATGGCCTTCGGGGTGATCCGCAAACAGCCCTGGGTGGTGACCGGCACCGACGAGAGTGGCCGGGAGCGCGACGAGATCGCGATTCGGCACATCACCACGCTGGCGCTGAGCTTCGATCACCGCCTCGTCGACGGGGAGCTAGGCTCGACGTACCTCGCCAGTGTGGCGGCGCTCATGGAAGACCCGGCCCGGGCGCTGGTCTGGGGTTGAGATGAGGTGGGCTTCGTGAGCGAACAATCCCCCGGCCAGCCGCCGGTGCCGCGGTCCTATGACGACGACCTGCGCCGCCGCGCCGAGAAGCAGCTCAAGCGCAAGGCGCAGTTCCGCCAGCACCTGTCGTCGTATCTCGTGGTCAACGGCCTGCTCGTGGCGATCTGGGCGTTGACCGGCCGCAGCTACTTCTGGCCGATCTGGCCGATCCTCGGCTGGGGGGTGGGCCTGGCCTTCGATGCGCTGTCGTTGCGCGACGGCGGCCCACCCACCCTGGCACAGATCGAGGCCGAGGCCGAACGCCTGCGGCGGCGTGACGAGCGACGTGGTGGGGTCGGGGTGGACGGGCCCTCGAGCGGTCCGGCGCTGGGGCCCGGCGGCTCCACGCCGCCGCCGGGGCCGAGCACCTCCGGGCCGTGGGACATGACCCCCGGCCCGCAGGACGGCCGCTGAGGCGATCCGCCGATTCTGATTTCGCGGCTTCTGATTTCGCGGATTCTGATGTCGCGCCGACCCGGCTCCGGGACGACTTCGCCAACCCTGAGACTCTGCACGCACTATGCGTGCAGAGTCTCAGCGTTCCGGCCTGCGCCTCGACCGGGCACCCTGAGGATCAGGGGTGGGATCAGGGGTGTGCCGGCGGCGCGGGCTCGCTGTCGGCCTGCTCGGCGTCGTCGGCCGCGGCCGCGGCGTTGTCGGCGTTGCGCTGGGTCATCGCCGAGTGTTTGCGCAGTTCGACGTGGGGCAGGAAGAGCGAGGCGAGGAAGGCGACGACGAGCAGCGCGGAGGCGACCAGGAAGACCGTCGACATCGCCTCGCTGAAGCCGACGAGGAAGGGCCGGGCCAGGCGCGGGTCGATGAGCTGCAGGAAGGAGCTGTCGTTGAGCGCCCCGCCGAAAGCCGCGCTCGGATCGCCGGTCGCCGCACCGGCCTTCGCCTGCTGGATGAACGCGGCGTTGGCCGTGGCATCGCCGACTGGGGCCCGCAGCGCCGCCTGGAAGTCGGCCGTCGGGGCGATCGTCTTGAACGCCTCGGCGATCTTGTCCCGCGCGCCGGAGAACAGCAACGACAGGAAGATCGCAGTGCCCAGGGTGCCGCCGATCTGCCGGGTGAAGGTCGCCGACGAGGTGGCGACGCCGATGTCCCGCGGGCTCACGGCGTTCTGGATCGCGAGGGTGAGCGGCTGGAAGTTGAAGCCGAGCCCGACCCCGAAGAAGACCATGACGATCATCGCCTTCCACAGTGGCGTGTCGGAGTCGACGTAGTGGAACGCGAAGAGGGCGGCCACCAGCAGGGCGGCACCGATGATCGGATAGCGCCGGTAGCGGCCGGTGCGCGAGATCATCTGCCCGGAGAAGATCGAGCCGGCCATGATGCCCAGCGTCATCGGCAACAGCTGCAGGCCGGCCTGGGTGGCCGAGGCACCCTTGACGATCTGCAGGTAGAGCGGCAGCGCGGCCAGGCCACCGAACATGCCCATGCCGATGAAGACCGAGCCGATCGAGGCCCAGGCGACGGTGCGGTTGGTGAACAGTCGCAGCGGGATGAGCGCCTCGTCGCCCATCGAGCGCTCGACGAACCACCCCGCGATGAAGCCGGCGATCCCGATGGCGTAGCAGACGATCGCGGTCGTCGAGGTCCAGCCCCACTCGCGCCCCTGCTCGGCGACGATGAGCAGCGGCACCAGCGCGACGGTCAGCGTGAGGGCCCCCCACCAGTCGATCCGGTGGTCCAGGCGGTGGTGGTGCGGGTGCAAGGTGCGGGTCACCACGAACAACGCGGCCACCGCGATCGGCACATTGACCAGGAAGACCCAGCGCCAGCCGTCGATGCCCAGGATCGAGTCGGCGCCGGCGAAGAAGCCACCGATGACCGGGCCGAGCACCGAGGAGGTGCCGAAGACGGCCAGGAAGTACCCCTGGTATTTGGCTCGCTCCCGGGGCGGCACGATGTCACCGATGATCGCCAGCGCCAGCGAGAACAGGCCCCCCGCGCCCAACCCTTGGATCGCCCGGAAGCCGGCCAGGCTCGGGATCGACCAGGCGAACGCGCACAATGCGGAGCCGATGGTGAAGATCGTGATCGCCGCGATGAAGAACTGCTTGCGCCCGTAGATGTCCGAGAGCTTGCCGTAGAGCGGGGTGACGATCGTCGAGGTGATCAGGTATGCCGTGGTGACCCACGCCTGGGCGGACAGCCCCTGCAGGTGGTCGGCGATCACCCGCATCGCCGAGGCGACGATGGTCTGGTCGAGGGCGGCCAGGAACATCCCCATCATCAGCCCGATGAGGATGGTGACGATCTGCCGATGGGTCAGGGGGGCGCCGGGCTCGGCAGCGGCATACGGGGGCGTGGGCCTAGGGGCGGACATGCGAGGCTCCTGAAAGGGGTGTGGCGTCGAGAATCTTGGGACTGCTGGTCAGTGGCGGTGCCGGAGGCTGCTTCCCGGGGCTGGTGGCGTCGCGAGGCTGGTGGTTCGTGGTCCACCCATGCCGGTATGCCGCTCAGCCGTCCGGTCGTTCGAGGCGCGCCTTGGCGGCCTCGAGCGAGTCGGCGAACCTGGAGACATGGGCGAGAAAGGTCAGCGTGTCGTGCTCGCTCCAGTCCGCCATCACTGTGGCCAGCCAGGCGCCGCGCGAGTTCGTCACTCGTTCGATGACCGCCCGACCTTCCTCGGTGAGGGTGACCCGGTGCGCCCGACGGTCGTCCGGGTCGGGCACCTTCGCCGCCAAACCGTGTTTGACCAGGTGGGTGACCTGGCGGCTGACGGTCGAGACGTCGGCGTGCACGCACCCGGCAAGGTCGCTCACCCGTTTGGGGTCCTTGACGAGGTTGAAGAGCGCCGGGTAGTGCGTGGAGTCGACCGCTGGGTGCAGGGCCGGTGCGTACTGCCGCATCGCGACGAGCAGCTTGACCAAGCGGATGAGCTCTTCGCCCAGCTGCACGGTGGTCGCCGGGTCCGCAGCGAGGGGGCCGGCCGTCCCCGGGTCGCTCCATGTGCCCGGGTTGGTCCCGGGGCCGGCGGTAGGGCTGTCGAGCGGCTGCACCGCGCTACGATCTCATAGTTGCTTGCAGCACGCAAATGATTCGGTGGTGCCGGGGTGGAGCAGGCGTTTATCGGGTCACCCGAGAAACCCCGGCTTCACCCGAGAAGGTTTGTCGGGTGGAGCCGGTGGTTATCGGGTCACCCGATAAACGAGTGACTCATGGGGTGACGGGGAGGTGGTCCAAGACCCGAGCGGCGATGTCGGCATCGCCGTGCACGGTGTGGGGGGTGCGCTCGACCGACCAACGGCCGGCTCCCCGGCGGGTGAACGCCTCCGTGCTCAGCGTGATCGTCGTCGTCGGGCCGCCGCCGCCGTGCCGATCGCTTGCCCCGGAGAAGAGCAGTTCGCCGGTGCCACGCTCCGCATGCTCCCCGGCCGGGCTGTCGCCCTCGACGACGCGCACACCGACCCGTCCGACGAGGGGGCCGGTGATATCGAAGACCACGGCATACCCGATGGGGACGGCGGCGTCGCGGGCGACGATGCGCGGCAGGGCGTCGACGATGCTCTGCGTGAAGAGCTGCGCAGCAACGGAATCCAGATGCCCGGGGCGGTTGAGGGCGACCCGCAGATCCTGTTCGTGGCACCAGATGTCCAGGCACCTCAACCGCGCCAGCCCGAGGGCGGTGCGCGAGCCGAGTGGGCTGTCGACCACGGTGTCGGCGGTGCGTTTCGGGTCGGTCCACCACGCGACGCGACGGGGTAGCACCGCCTCCAACTGGGCGACGACGATCGAGCCCGGTATGCCGCGTCGGGCCTGCACGCCGCCCTCCATGAAGCGCCCGAAGTCGTTGCGCAGGTGCGGCAGGTCGGGGACGGCCACCTGCTGCCGCGGGTCACCGGCGAGCAGCGTCTCCAGGTCGACGACGTGACTGATCTGGTCCTTGACGCTCCACCCGGGGCAGTCGGTCGGCCGCTCGAAATCGGCCTCCGAGCAGCCGCGACCCAGCTCGAGCACCGCCCGCAGGGTGTGCGCGTACCCGGCCACCACGGTGGGTAGGTCGGTCGGTGGAGCCGGGTGTAGCGGCATACTCGACTGTACCTAAGGTGGTCACATGCCCCCGACGGCACCCTCGCGCACCCCCACCGGCCGCGCTGCTGCACCGGCAGCCCGACTCCCGTTCGTGCCGATCGTCCTCACGGCCGCTCTCGCCCTCATCGCCGTCGTCGTCGCGGTCGTCGTCGGTGGGGCGGCGCGCCCGGCCGCAGCCGGCCTGCAGGATCCTGGCGCCGTGGTGCGCTGGGGGTTGCCGTTGGCCCGAGCCGTGCACGACCTCGCCGCCGCCCTCACCGTCGGGTTGTTGCTGCTCGCAGCGGTGGCCGTGCCCGACCGCGCCAAGGCGGCGCTCCAGCAGGCGCCGCGGTTGGCTGTCGTCACCGGCACGGTCTGGGTGGTCGCCGGGCTGCTCGGGGTCGTGCTCGGCTTCGCCGACATCTCCGGCACCCCGCCGACCGACCCAGCCTTCCCGGCGCAGTTCCAGCGCTTCGTGTGGGGGTTGGAGGTGCTGCGCGAGGGGCTGATCAGCTCAGCTCTGGCCGCGATCGCGGTGACCATCGCCTTCGCGGCGACCAAGCGGGTCACCATCCTCTGGGCGGGCATCGTCTCGGTCGTCGCGATCCTGCCGCTGGCCCTGGCCGGCCACGCCGCGAGCACGGTGGAGCACGAGACCGCTGTCAACGCGCTCGCCTTCCACCTGGTCGGCTCGGTCGCCTGGGTCGGCGGCCTGGGTGCCCTGTGGCTGCTGCGCCCGGCCCTGGGCACCTGGCTGCCGGTCGTGGCCCAGCGTTACTCCAAGGTCGCGGCCTGGTCGTTGCTCACCGTCGCGCTGTCCGGGGTGGTGAGCGCCACGGTGCGGCTGTCCGGCTGGGGGGATCTCGGCACGGCATACGGGGCCTTGATCCTTGCCAAGGCCGTGGGGCTGGCCGCGTTGGGGCTCTTCGGGCTGACCCAGCGCCGTCGAGTCCTGGCCACGCTGCAGCAGCAGCCCGGCTCCCGCGCCCTCTTCGCCCGGCTGGTCGCGACCGAGCTGGCCGTCATGGGCCTGACCGTGGGCGTCGCCACGGCCCTGGCCCGCACCGGCAACCCCAGCACGGTGCGGCCCCCGCCGGCCACCCTCGCCGAAGAGCTGACCAACTACCCGCTGCCCCCGGCTCCGGACTCCTCGACGTGGATCACCGCGTGGCGCTGGGACTGGCTCTGGGGCACCGTCTGTGTCGTGGCGGTGGCGCTCTACCTCGGCGCGGTCGTGCGGCTGCACCGGCGCGGCGACCGCTGGCCCATCGGACGCACCATCAGCTGGCTGCTGGGCTTCCTCGTGCTCGCCTGGTCGACCTGCGGATCACCGGGCATCTACGGCCGAGTCGCCTTCTCCTGGCACATGACCAGCCACATGAGCATCGCCATGCTGGCCCCGATCCTGCTCGTGCTCGCCGCACCGCTGACCCTGGTCATGCGGGTGGAGCCGCACCGCAAGGACGGCACCTACGGCATCCGCGAGATCCTCCTCGGGATGGTGCACAGCAAATACGTCGCCTTCTGGGCCAACCCCATCGTGGCCGGCCTCAACTTTGTCTTCGGACTGCTCGTCTTCTACTACACGCCGCTGTTCGAGCTGGCCCTCGTCACGCACACCGGGCACGTGCTCATGGTCGTGCACTTCCTGCTCTCGGGGTATCTCTTCGCCATGGTGCTCGTCGGCACCGACCCCGGCCCGCCGAAGTGGAGCCCGCCGATGCGCCTCGTCGTGCTCTTCGCGACGATGAGCTTCCACGCCTTCTTCGGCATCTCGATGATGGCCCTGCAGACGGTGTTGGCCGCCGACTTCTTCCGGGCCGTCGCCATCCCGTGGGTGCCCGACCTGCTCGAGGACCAGCGCACCGGCGGGATGATCGCCTGGGGCATCGGTGATGTTCCCGCGCTGCTGTTGGCCATGCTCCTCGTGCTGGCCTGGGTGCGCACCGACGACGCCGAGGCCCGCCGTCACGACCGGCAGGCCGACCGCGACCACGATGCCGACCTCACGGCATACAACGCCCGGCTGGCCGCCTTGGCTGAGCAGGATGCCCGCGAGGGTCGCTAGCCTGACCGCCGTGAACACGCCCGACCCACGCAGCGCCGACGCGATCGCCGCGGCCACCGCACCCGACCGTGACCGATGGGCCGACACCCTGCGGGTCGGGTCGCTACTGGTCGTCATGCTCGGGCACTGGTTCATGGTCGCGCTGACGCCCGAGGGCGAGATCTCCAACGCGCTCAAGCTCATCCCGGCGCTGCAGCCGACGACCTGGCTGTTGCAGGTCATGCCGGTGTTCTTCCTCGTCGGCGGGGTCGCGCACGCCCACACGCTGGAGTCGCTGGCCCGCAAGGGCGTTTCCGGCCCCGGCTCGTATGCCGCGTTCCTGCGCGGCCGGGCCGCGCGCCTGCTGCGTCCCACCCTCGTGTTCCTCGGAGTGTGGTTGCTCTTCGGTTTCGCCGCTCATCTGCTGGGGTGGACGCGGGGCCCTGGAAGCGACGGCCGACTCGTGTCGGCGACGCTGGTCATGGTGCCGCAGTTGCTGTGGTTCATCGGGATCTACCTGGGGATCGCGGCGTTCGCGCCCGCGGCATACCGGTGGCATCAGCGCTGGGGGCTGCGCGCGCTGCTGGTCCTCGTCGCGCTCGCGGCGCTCGTTGACGTCGTGCGCTTCGGGCTCGGGGTGGGGATCGTCGGCAATCTCAACTTCCTGCTCGTCTGGCTCGCGCTGCACCAGTGCGGCTTCGCCTGGCGTGACGGCTCGTTGACGACTCCGGTCGCCGTGGGCCTGCTCGGCGTCGGGGCGGTCGGGCTGGTGCTCGCGGTGACCCGCGGCCCCTACCCGGTGTCGATGGTCGGCCTGCCCGCCGACGAGGTCTCCAACATGGCCCCGCCGACCGCTGCGCTGCTCGCCCAAGGTCTGGCGCTCATCGGGATCGCGGCGTTGCTGCGCGGGCCGATGGGTCGAGTGCTGGCCCGGCCCCGGGTCTGGCGCTGGGTGGTGCTGGCCGGAGCCTTCGCGATGACCGCGTTCCTGTGGCACCTCACCGCCCTGCTGCTCGTGCTGCTGTCGGCGCGAGCCTTGCGTCTCGGTCTGCCCGAGGTCGGCACATCGCTGTGGTGGTGGACCCGGCCGGTGTGGTTCGCCGTGTTGACGGTGCCGACGGCTGCGCTCGTCGCGGTGTTCGCCCGCTTCGACCGGGGCCCCAAGAGCGTCGAGACATCGGCGGGCAGTGCGAGCCCGGCGGCCACTCGGCTGGCGGATTGGCGGGTGGGCCTCGGCGCCTTCGTCACCGTCTTCGGCGTGCTCATGGTCTCGATCGCCGGGGTCGACCTGCTCGGCAACAACCCGCAGTTCTTCCTCGTCGGCATGGTGACCCCGTGGCAGTGCTTCGCCGTGCTGCTGGCCGGGCTGGCCTTGTTGCGCCTGCCGCTGCGCTGAGCCAGCGCGTCCGACCGGTCGCGGGGGTGCCACATGACAGGTGACCAACGAGAAGACTGAGACTCTGCACGCGTAGTGCGTGCAGAGTCTCAGTCTTCGGCGGCCCTACCCAGCCGTCCTGCCGGGGCAGGGCCGACCGGGGGCTTCCTTCCGGGCCCGACAGGTCACTCAGAAGGCCGACTCGGGCACGTCCATGAGGGAGTTGTCGGTGGCCTCGGCCATGGCGCGCTCGGCGGCCAAGCGAGGCAGCACCTGGTGCACGAAGAACTTCGCGGCGGCGATCTTGCCGGTGTAGAAGTCGACGTCCTTCTTGTCGGCGCCGGCGTCGAGGGCCGCCTTGGCGACCTCGGCCTGGCGCATCAGCAGCCACCCAACGATGAGGTCACCGCCGGCCAACAGCAGGCGCGTGGTGTTCTGGGCGACCTTGTAGAGGTTGCGCAGGTCGCCACCGGTGCGGGGGTCGGACTTCAGCGCGTTGCTGGCCATGTAGTTGACGATGCCCTGGACGCTCTCCAGGCCCTTGCCGAGGGCTTCGCGCTCGGCGTCGAAGAAGCCGTCCTGAGCGCCGAGGTCCTTGGCGAACTGGGCCATCTGCATCGACAGTGCCGTCATCGACCGGCCGTGGTCCTTGACGATCTTGCGGAAGAAGAAGTCCAGGCCCTGGATCGCGGTGGTGCCCTCGTAGAGGGTGTCGATCTTGGCGTCCCGCACGTACTGCTCCAGCGGGTATTCCTTGAGGAAGCCGGAACCGCCGAAGGTCTGCAGTGACTCGGTGCCGAGCAGCACCCAGGCCCGCTCCGAGCCCAGGCCCTTGACGATGGGCAGCAGCAGGTCGCTCATCCGGGAGGCGACGTCGGCGGGGCTGCCCTTCTCCGGGTGCACCCCGATGTCGCCGCCGGTCTGCATATCGACGACGTCCTGCTGCGTGGCGGTGAAGATGACCAACGCACGCAACCCCTCGGCATACGCCTTCTGCAGCATGAGCGAGCGGCGCACGTCGGGGTGGTGGGTGATGGTGACCCGGGGGGCGTCCTTGGACGGCGTGGTGAGGTCGGCGCCCTGCACCCGGTTCTTGGCGTAGTCGAGCGCGTTGAGGTAGCCGGTCGACAGGGTGGCGATCGCCTTGGTGCCCACGAACATCCGGGCGCCCTCGATGATGTGGAACATCTGGGCGATGCCGTCATGCACGTCACCGAGCAGGGTGCCGATCGCCGGGTGCTTGTCGCCGAAGGTCACCTCGCAGGTCGTCGACACCTTGAGGCCCATCTTGTCCTCGACGTTGGTGACGTAGACGCCGTTGCGCTCACCGAGAGCGCCGGTCTCCACGTCGACGTGGAACTTCGGCACGATGAACAACGACAGGCCCTTGGTGCCGACCACGGCGCCCTCCGGGCGGGCCAGCACGAAGTGTACGACGTTGTCGCACATGTCCGACTCGGCCGAGGTGATGAAGCGCTTCACGCCGCTGATGTGCCAGGTGCCGTCGGGCTGCTGCACGGCCTTGGTGCGGCCGGCGCCGACATCGGAACCGGCATCCGGCTCGGTGAGCACCATCGTCGTGTGCCAGGCATTGTCGACGATGAGCTTGGCCAGCTTCTTCTGCTCCTCGGTGCCGACCGCCCACAGCAGCCGGGCGAAGGAGAAGGTGGCGCTGTACATGTGCACCGCGGGGTTGGCCCCGCAGACCATCTCCGCGATGGCCCACCGCAACGACGGAGGCACCGACATGCCGCCGAGCCCGGTCGGGGTGTCCAGCCGCCCCCAGTCGCCGTCGAGGTAGGCCTGGTAGGACTTCTTGAACGACTCGGGGATGACCACCGAGCAGGTGCTCGGGTCGTAGACCGGCGGGTTGCGGTCGGCGTCGACGAAGCTTGCGGCCAGCTCGTTCTCGCAGAGCCGAGCCACTTCGCCGAGGATGTCCTTGGCGGACTCGACGTCGAGGTCCTCGTAGATCCCCGTGCCGAGGATGTCGCCTCGCCCGAAGACCTCGAAGAGGTTGAACTCGAGGTCGCGGACATTGGCTTTGTAGTGCCCCATGCGTCTTCCTTCGGGTCTGCTCGTGGACTGGAACGGCTGGCCGCAGCTGGGTGCGACACGCGGATGCGGTCGCGGGGTGCGCGGCATGGCCGGTGCGGCGCCGCGGCTGTCGCAAGTGTGCCTACTCACGAGTAACAAACGCAAGGGGTATGCCGCCGCCGCCACTGTGCCGCTGGCCACAGGTGGCCGACGGTCTGAGTATCCGTACCGATGTCGCGCCGGCCACCTGCTCGTACCGTGTCGTCATCGGGCAGCAAGGGGACGGCGTGAGCGATACGACCTACACGATCGACGCACGCGGCACGGCCACCGCGGCCGCCGCGATCAAGGAGCTGCGCAAGCCGTGCGAGGCGATCGAGCGCGAGCTGGGCACCGTCGAGCTGCCGAGCGCGACGTACAGCATCGGTGCGGCATTGAGTGAGTTCGGCCAGGTCTGGCGCGACGCGACCAGTGCCCTGGGCGGCTCGCTCACCTTCCTCGGTGACCAGGTGGTCGTGGCCGTGGCCAACTACGGCCGCAGCGAGGCCGATTCCACGGGGGACTACGACACCCGGCGTGGGGGGAGGAGAGAGGCGATCTGATGGGGCACGACGGCACCGGAGACGGGGGCGCGCCGGCGATCCACTACCCCTACCTCGGGGACACTCCGGGGGCAGTGCTGGCCGTCGCCTCGACCCTGGAGCGACAGGCGGCCGCGATGACCTCGCTCAACGATCGGCTCGCCAGGACTCTGCCGAGGCTGCGCAGTTCCTGGAGTGAGGGCGGAGCCGGCGATCGGGCCGCCGCCGCTGTCGGCACTGTGCTGGAGTTCACCCCGCGTGCGGCGCCGTCCTTCAGTGTGGTGCGCGGGGCGCTGGAGGAACATGCCGAGCACCTGCGCTCGGCCCGCACGTCCGTGGACGAGCTCAATGCGGCATACCGGCAGTTGGAGCCGGTGCAGCGACGAGTGGCCAGTTTCGGCGACTGGATCCCGCCGCAGCAGCAGACCAACTACGACAAGGCCTACACCGAGTTCCGGGTCGTCGCGCAGCGGGTCGGTTATGACTCGGTCGCGGACATCGACGCCACCTACCAGCGAGTTCGCCGCGCCGTCGATACGTATGTCGGCCAGTGCACCGACATCATCCAGGCCCAGACCCGGCAGGTGGCCCTGCCCGGAAGTCGGCCTGGCATGTCCACCCTGGCCAGTCAGCTGCCGCTGCCGACGGCCGCCGACATCCTGGCCGCGCACGGCCTCACCGGTCCCGCCGGCACGCCCGAGCAGGTCAAGGCGTTCTGGGACTCGTTGTCGGCGACCGAGCGCAAGATTCTGCTCGATGCCCAACCGCAGATCTGGGGCAACGCCAACGGTTTGCCCTGCCTCGACCGCGACTACGCGAACAAGATGGTGCTGGGCACCGAACTGGCCGCGTTGCAGCGGATCTTCGACGCCCACGGGTGGCCGGTCCCCAGGACGGTGGCCGACTTCGACAATCTCACCGCAGACCAGTTGTATGCGCTCGGTTGGGGTCCCAAACCTGGCGACCTGATCAACATGAACGAGGCCGGGGAGATCGCCATGGCGCGGTACAAGGACGCGGTGTCTACCGCCAGGACCCTCGAAACCGGCTCCCGTGCAGGCGTGGATACCTACTTGTACGCCTACGACTCGGCCCTCTATCACGGCGAGGGTCGGGCCGCGATCGCGTTCGGCAACCCTGACCTGGCCGACAACGTCGCTGTGTGTGTCCCGGGCCTCGAGTCCCGGGTCAGCAAGATGGACCTCGTCGGGTATGACGCGCTCGCCCTGTTCCAGGAGGCCAGTCGCGCCGACCACAGGCACACGACCGCGACGATCGCTTGGCAGGGCTACGACGCCCCCGAATTCGACACCGTGGCCTCGCAGGACAAGGCGGATGCCGGTGGGCAGCTGCTCGCGAAGGACCTGGCTGCACTCAACGTCACCCACGTCGGTGTCGATTCGCGGCTCACCCTGGTCGCCCACTCCTACGGGAGCACCACGGCCGGGCTGTCGCTGCAGCGCTACGGGGCGGCCGACGCGGTCGACCAGGTCGTCTTCATCGGGAGCCCGGGGGTGGGCGGCTCGGCGCACACGGTGGCCGACCTCCATCTGCGACCCGACCAGTTCTTCGCCGCATCGGCCAGTCGCGACATCGTCTCGACCACCTTCGCCGCCCACGGCGCAGATCCTTCGAGCGCTGACTTCGGGGGCACCCGGTTCAAGGCGGAGAACGTCAATCGTCAGAGTGGATTCATCTGGCAGACCGCCGATCACTCCTTGTACTACGACGACGTGACCCACTGTGAGTCGCTCTACGCGATGGCCGATATCGTCTCCGGGCATGCCGACCTGCTCGACGACCACGACATGATCGCCCGGGGCAGGGTGTGGACCGACAACGACGGCTACCCATACCGGGACGACCCGGAGACCCGCCGCACCCCCGCAGACGGTCATGTCCATGATTGAGCGCAGCCTTCCCAAAGAGACCCCGCAATGAGCCGACTGCCTGTGGGACGACTGCCTGTGGGACGACGGCCTGTGCGACGACCGGCTGCCGGGATCTGGACGGTGGCTGCCCTTGCGGTCGTGCTCTCCGGCGTCACCGGGTGCACTCCCCATCCGCCTGCTCCGCCCGCTGCGTCCGGAGGATCCACGATGAGCACGCCCGACCCCGATCGGCCCGCAGAGCCCTTCTCCGACCTCCCGAGGGATCCAGGGGCCGCGACCCAGGAGATCCGCCGCAGGATGATCGACGAGTGGCGGTCGGTGCTGCGGTCAACCGGTCGGCAGATCGACAAGGCCACGTTCGGCACGTCGTACCTCTCAGCGCCGCCCTCCTGGAGCGCCCAGATGACCGTCAGTTTCTCGGTGCGCGACGAGTCGCAGTGGCCCGACCTCGAGTCGGCTCTGGCCACGGCAGTCGCCCGGAACGGGTGGACCCAGGCCGGCGTCAGTCACGGGTTGAACGTGCGAAAGGGCCCGCTCTTCCTCAAGGGCGGCTGTTCGGTGTCGACCACGTGCACGTTCCAGGTGCGCACCGCGCGTCTGGAGGACGTGACCTTGGCGCCCAACGAACCGGGCGATGGCTCGGTTGCCGAGCTCGCCGAGTTCCTGGCTCATCCGACGCGGTCGGCCACCTGACGACGCCGGGCACTCAACAGCGGCGGTATGCCGCGGACGGCAGCCCGCGGCATACCGGCTCGGTTGCCTGCCCCGGCCAGCGCCGTCACCCCTTGACGCACAACAGCGTGGTCAGCCGGGTGACCACCTCGACCAGGTCGGTCTGCGCCGCGATCACCTCGTCGAGGTTCTTGTATGCCGCGGGGATCTCGTCGACGACACCAGCGTCCTTTCGGCACTCGACACCCTTGGTCTGGCGGGCCAGATCGGCGGCGGTGAACTGCTTGCGCGCGGCGTTGCGGCTCATCCGGCGGCCGGCGCCGTGCGAGGCCGAGCAGTAGGAAGCGGTGTTCCCGAGGCCGCGCACCACGAAGGACCCGGTGCCCATCGACCCGGGGATCAGCCCGAGGTCACCGGCGCCGGCCCGGATCGCGCCCTTACGGGTGACCAGCACATCGACGCCGTCGTAGGACTCCTCGGCGACGTAGTTGTGGTGGCACTGCACGGTCTGCTCCCAGCGCACCTCGCGCGCCCCGGAGGGCAGGCCGGCGAAGTACTGGCCGACGACCCGCTGCACGAGCGCCATCATCACTGCACGGTTGCGCAGCGCGTAGTCCTGCGCCCAGTAGAGGTCGCGTCGGTAGGCCTCCATCTCCGGTGTGCCGGAAAGGAACACGGCCAGGTCACGGTCGGCGATGCCCTGGTTGTGCGGCAGGTTGCGGGCCCGCTCCATGTGCGCCTGGGCCAGCAGGTTGCCGATCCCCCGCGAGCCCGAGTGCAGCATCACCCAGACGTTGCCGCCGCGGGCGTCGGCCCCGCTGGCCTCGGAGCCGAGCTCGTCGTCGGTGCACACCTCGATGAAGTGGTTGCCACCGCCGAGGGTGCCCATCTGCTGGTGAGCCTTCTTGGCCTGGTCCGCGACAGCCTTGTCGAGGTCATCGAAACGATCCCAGAAGCCGCCCCAGTCGCGGCGCACCTGGTCGGTCTGGCCGAGGCCCAGCTTGGTCGGCTCGACCGGCTGCTGGTGCCCACCGAAGCCGACCGGCACGGCCCGCTCGATCGCGGTGCGCAGCGGGTGCAGGTCGTCGGGCAGGTCGGCGGCACGCAGGTTGGTCTTGACCGCGGCCATCCCGCAGCCGATGTCGACGCCGACCGCGGCCGGGGCGACCGCCTGGTGCATCGCGATGACCGAGCCGACCGTCGCGCCCTTGCCCAGGTGCACGTCGGGCATGACCCGCACCCCGACCACCCAGGGCAGCGCGGCGATGTTGCGCAGCTGCTGCAGGGCCGCCGGCTCCACGTCGTGGCTGTGCGCCCACATGTGCACCCGGTCCTGGGTGCCGGGCAGCGTCGTCGGGAAAGTGCTCATCGCTCCAGGTTAGGTCTGCAGCAGCGTTGGCGCACTCGTGTTTTCAGCCCCTATGCCGCTCCCGGGCAGGCCCGCCGCACGCGGGCTGGGGGTGCCCGACGAGCGCTGTCTGAGGCATGAGCCAGGGCTTTGACTTCGGCCCGAAGAATCGTGGCCGCTTCGTCCGGAATCATCGCCCCTCCTTGTGTCGTGCACCCACCGAGCGAAATGATCACGAGGAGCGCCAGCGCGCCGGTCGCCCCAGACCTCCTGGGATGTCCTTCGGTGTTGACGGTTGATCCTGTCCGATCAGGACGCCCCACGGCGTGCTCGCGTCGTGCACCGGTGGGGTATAGACCTCAGGCGGGGCCGAGCCTGCGTGAAGGGCTGAGCGTCCCTGCGGCAGCACCGGATCGATCCGGTATGCCGCGGGGGCGCCGCCCGCTACGGCAGGCGCATCAGCACCTGTAGTGACCCGTCGGTGAGGGCCATGAGGGTGGCGATGGTGATCATCACCCGGGCATGGATGAAGCGCTCCCGGTCGATCTGGTGCGAGGGCAGCGGGAAGAGCGCCTGCACCAGCTGACGGCTGCGCCACAGGTCGTAGCCGAAGGCCTGCGAGCCGGCGTGGTCGGCGGCGAACCGGTTGGACGACATCGTCGTGCCCTCGACGAGGTTGACGATGACGAAGGCCTCCTGATGCCGGCCGCGCAGGGTCGACACACTGCCGGGGGCCTTGCGGTCCAGCAGGTCGAGGATCTCGCTGCGGTCGTGGAAGTAGCCCTGCGACCGGCTCTGCAGCACCAGCCCGGCACCCATCACCCGCAGGTAGTGGTCGCGGTTGAAGTGGCTGTCCAGGATCGTCTTGACCAGCCGCTTGTGGTCCTCGACGAGCCGCGGGTTGGTCATGCAGTCGAGCACCGACTGCAGGCCGTCGATGGCGCCGCAGCCGACGCCGTCGAGATTCTCGGCGTCGTCGCGGTGCCCGCCGGGTGAGAGGCCGAGCCGCAGGTAGGACTCGATCATCATTTCGGCGTCGCCGGTGAAGGTGCCTCGGGTGAGGTCGTCCTTGTCCACCCCGAGCCGATAGGCCAGCGCCGACCCGGGTGCGCCGCCGGGCACCTGCGGCCCGAGGGCCGCCTCGTCGAGCTCCGGGTCGTGCCGGCCGTCGATGCACCGCGTTTTGGCCCGCGGGTCGACCGACACGTAGTAGCCGTCCAGCCCGGAGACGACATCGGCGAGCTGACCGGCGGCACCGTTGGCGGACAACGGCCCCGGCCAGGCCTTGTCCGACAGGCGCCCGAGCGAGATCGTCTGGGTCCGATCGACATCGGGCTCGACGTGTGCCGACAGATGTGCGGCAAGGTTCTCGGTGAGCACGACGGATGATCCCATGTATGCCGCCGGCCCACCAGAGCCGAGCCGTTACGGCTACGTCCGGGTAGCCGGCACCGGGGTGATCGGCGGGTCGCCACGCAGCACGGCCAGCACGTTGCCGGCGGCCAATTCGGCCATGGCGGTGCGGGTCTCGGTGGTGGCGGAGCCGAGGTGGGGGAGCAGCACGACGTTCTCCAGGGCGAGCAGCCCTTCGTGCACCTGCGGCTCGTGCTCGAAGACGTCGAGCCCGGCGCCGGCGAGCTGACCGGACTGCAACGCGGCCACGAGCGCCGCCTCGTCGACGATCGGCCCGCGAGCGGTGTTGACCAGATAGGCCGTGGGCTTCATCCGGGCCAACCGGGCCGCGTCGACGAGGTGGTGGGTGGTCGGCAGGTAGGGGCAGTGCAGCGACACGACATCGGCGCTCTCGAACAGCTCGTCGAGCTCGACCCGCCGGGCGGCCAGCCCGTCGAGGGCCGCGGCGGGCGGTGCGACGTCATCGGCATACTCGACGCTCATCCCGAAGGCGACCGCCCGGCGGGCCATGGCCTGCCCGATCTGACCCATCCCGACGATGCCGATCGTCTTGCCCTGCAAGCCCATTCCCAACAGATAGAACATGCCCCACTGCCACGGGGTGCGGGAGCGGATGATCCGCTCGCCCTCACCGAAACGGCGGGTCACCATGAGCATGAGCCCGAACGCGGTGTCCGCGGTGGTCTCGGTGAGCACCCGCGGCGTGTTCGTCGCGATCACCCCTCGGGCCTGACAGGCCGGCATGTCGATGTTGTTGAAGCCGACCGCGACATTGGCCACCACCTGCAGCTGTGGCCCTGCGGCGTCGAGGAATTCGTCGTCGACCCGCTCGGTGAGCAGGGTGACGACGGCGTCGGCTCCGGCGATCAGACGCAACGTCTCGGCGCGCGAGATGCACTCCGGCTGCTCCCAGGCCCGCACCTCATGCACGGCCCGTAACGCGGCGAGGCCGGCGGCCGGGATCCGGTTGGTGACCGCGACGATCGCCATGTCAGGCCTCGATCCACTCGGCGAGGATACCCAGGCCCTCGCGGATGTCCTCGACCGGCAGTCCCGAATACGCGAAGCGCGCGTACATCCGGTCCTCACCGGGCTGCGGGGTGCCGAAGTGCAGTCGGGTGCAGAACGACACGCCGGTCTCCTTGAGGGCCCGCTCGGCGAACTCGGGCATCGTCGCGATCCCCATGTTGGTCATCGCTTCCGTCACGTCGGGGAAGAGGTAGAACGTCGAGTTGGGCCGCGCGAGGCGCAATCCCTTCGTCGTGGACAGCATCTCGTATGCC
>WBZP01000870.1_pt1 | contig 39558 bp, 38 predicted proteins | sample 5204301 | NCBI WGS metagenome assembly WBZP01 (sample SAMN12412401, study PRJNA552823) | activated sludge metagenome | isolation source: activated sludge from nitrification reactor of wastewater treatment plant... | place: USA: Pennsylvania | collected 2017
GGCGAGGGCCCCCCACCTGCACCACGTGTGGACTGTGCGTGGACGGAGTGGGTGGTCAAGGTAGAAGCTGCCTAGGCTGTCGAGGTCTATCGTCGGATCATGGGCGTGCTCCAGTTTGTCGATGACGACGACGGCTATCTCGATTGGATCACCCGAAACCCCGTTGGCTTTGTCATCCAATGTCGGCGCACGCCTACGCCGGACCACTTGATCATCCACGAAGCGACTTGCATCCTGATTAGTGCGCTTCCTTCGCACCAGAGCACGCTGACTGCTGACTATCGAAAGATCGTCGCGACCGACCCGGCTGAGCTGCTCCAATGGAGCTTCGACCAGACCGGGAGTCGCGCGCGGTCGTGTGGCTCATGTCTGCCCAGATCGATCTCGCGGCGACGAGGTCGCCCTCCCAAATCTGAGACGAACGAAAGCACGGTGTGGGAGTTGCTGCGTGAGTCGGTCAGAACACTTCCCGAGCCGTTTGGCAGACAGGCGGTTCTGTCTTGGTTCAGCAGGCACTACCCCGATGTGCTCCCCCAGACAATTTCCGCACACATGCAGTTTGCGACCTCGAATGCTCCCACTGCTAGCCGCGCTGGGTTCGCACGACGTACTCCGCTAGTCACACGAATCGGTCGAGGTGAATACATCCGCTACCGGGACCCGGCCGCGCCCGACCCCCCTCGTCCAAGCACTCCGACGCGACTTCGCGAGCCGCTGCCCTCCAACACGCCAGGCACCTCGGAGCTACTTGATGGCCAGTACGACGTCGCGCTGGTCGGCTGCGGACGTGCCAAGAGGGGGGCGCCATCTCCAGCCGCCGATCTCTACACCTCCGGTTCATTCCGCAATCGACGCAGGCTGGCAGAGAGGCGAGGTCGCGACTGGTTCGTGCTATCGGCTGAGTATGGATTGGTGGCGCCTGACGAGTGGCTCACGCCGTACGACCTGAAGCTGGATGAGACAAGTCCTGAGTATCAAGAGGCCTGGGGGAGTTGGGTAGTCGCACGTCTCCAGCGACGGTTGGGTTCCTTGAGGGACCGCACAATCCTGGTCCTGGCGCCGGGTGCGTATGCAAGAGCCATTATTGGACGGTTGCTCGAGTGTGATGCGCGAGTGAGCTGGCCACTTGCGGGCTTAGCTATGGGGCAGCAGGGTGCCTGGGTCGCCCGCGAACTCGACCTGGACGACGCAGGCGCACCAGCGCAGTTTGTCCCGACTCAAGCTGCTGTCGGCCACTCCAAACCAGTGGATCGAACTGCCATCGCGGCCGCTTTGCTCGCCTTCCGAGAAGCCGACCAGCAGCGCTACGCGACGCGGCTCGGTTATGCGCAAACTGAGGCCGCCGACCAGTTGCTCTTGACTGACCCCTTCGCCTTCTTGCTGGGAGTACTGCTGGACGAGGGCATCCCCGCCGAACGAGCTTGGCAAGGCCCATACGAACTCCGTGCCCGTCTCGGTCACCTCGATCCCCAACAGATTCGCTACGACTTGCGATCAGTGAGCGCGGCCGTGGATACGCAACCCAAGCTCCATCGCTTCGTCGACGTCATGGCTCGCGCCATCGTGGCCGCAGCAGACCGTGTTTGCCGCGAGTATGACGGTGACGCGGCTCAGATCTGGTCACCAGGGTCGACTGCAGCCGAGGTCGACGCTCGACTACGTGCCTTCGACAAGATTGGTCCTAAGAAGGCAGCAATGGCGGTCGAGTTGTTGGTGAGTCACTTCGGCGTCGAGCTGGAAGAGCTCAGCGGCAGCAACGTCGCGTATGACGTGCATGTACGACGAGTTTTCTTGCGCACAGGCCTCGTCGACCGAGACAGCATCAACGAAGTCACCCGCGCTGCGCGGGAGCTATGGCCAGAACGGCCAGGCTTGCTCGACCTTCCCACTTGGCTGATCGGTCGACAATGGTGTCACTCGGCCAATCCGACGTGTTCAACGTGCCCTCTTGGGCAGGTCTGCCCACGGCTAACCGAACGAAACCTCGGTTACTAAGCTGGCTACTCCTTCACCACTTCGCCACCAGCGGACTCCCATTCCTGGATGCCGCCAGTGAGGTCGTAGACCTTCTGGAACCCGGCTGCCTTCATCGCTGCGGTGGCGGTGGCTGAGCGGTTGCCGGAGCGGCAATAGACGGCATACGGCACGTTCGGATCGAGGCCGACCAGTCCGGAAGCGAATTCGGGGGACGACACGTCGAGGTTGACCGCATTGGGGAGGTGGCCGGCGTCGTACTCCGCTGGAGTGCGCACATCGAGGATCACTGTGTCGGGAAGTTTGAGCGCGGCGGCGAACTTCTCCACCTCTATCTGCGCCCCGTTGGGTGGTACGGCGGTGGCGGTGGGGCCGTCGGAGACGCTGACCTCCGCAGTCTTGGAGCAGGCCCCCAGAGTCAAGGCGAGTACTACGGCAAGGGCGAACGCGACACGATGTTTCACGGGAAACCTCCTCGGGTGCGACAAATATACCCATCGGGGTATTGGCCAGGATGAGCGGAGTCCGCCAGAACCGCAGACTAGAATCCCCGGGTGACTTCGACCGCCGTACTGCTCGCTCCTGTCGTACTGGCGGTGATCTTGTTGGTCTCCGGTGTGGCGAAGTCGCGCGACCGCCAAGCGACGTCGAGCGCGATCATGCTGCTGCGACTACCGCGCTTCTTGCACAAGACGTGGATCCCCAAGGCGCTGCCGATCGGCGAAATTGCGCTAGCCGCGCTGCTTTTGGCAAGTCCGAGCGGTGTTATGGCGGTCGGGGTCGCGACAGCAGCGCTGGTGCTGTTTGTGATCTATCTGGTGATCATCGCCCGGGCGATGACGTTCACCCCGCGGCCCAACTGTGGCTGTTTCGGACGAATCGGTGACCAGACTGTGCGCGCCCGCACTGTATGGCGCAATGGACTGTTTGTCGCCGCAGCGCTGATCTGGCTTGTGGCCACTCTCAATGGGGCCAGTGTGCCGGGACTGCTGAGTCGGCTGACCCCGTCGGGCTGGGCTTGGTTTGTGGGTGCGCTGTTTGCTGCAGTCGCAACTTGGTTCGTCGTGGGTGGCGGCACCAACCCGTTAGGTGAGCCGCACCGGCCGCAGCCGATGGAACCGGTGGTGGCTCCGGTCGATGAGTTCGATCCAGAACTCGACTACATCCGCGTCCCGATCCCAGCCGCCGTGCTTCTGGACCCTGCGGGCGAGCCCGCGTTGCTCACCGACCTGACCCAGACCAAAGCCGTCCTGCTGGTGATGGCGAACTGCTATTGCGGGCCGACGTACGCCGCCTGGGACATCCTCAAGCAGGCCAGACCGAAGATGCCGCAGATCGACACCCACATGGTCTTCTCGAACGTCCGACCACCGAAGGAGGTCAACGGGCAACCCGCACCGACGGCCCTCTTCGACCCTGGAGCCCTGGCCTGGAAGGCGCTAGAGGTCACCGGATCACCGGCTGCAGTGCTGTTGGGCGCAGACGGACTGCTCGCCGGCGGACCGGTGTCGGGCATTGAAGAGATCGAGGAGTTCGTTCGCGAGATCCAGGAGGCTCTGGACGAGCATCCCGTCGTACCAGCTGAGGCGATCACCGTGATCACCGAACCTGGGCATCTTCTCTAGGGTGGAGCCATGATGCTCACCCCAAGACTCTGGGTGGGCCACCTGGCACTGGCCCTCGCGCTCGCCGCGGTGTGGTGGTTGTCGGGCTGGCAGTTGGACACCTGGCGTGCCGAGCGGACCGCGGCTGAGCGCGACGTCGGCAGCATTCGGCCGGTTGTGCTGGATGAGTTGCTGGGCCCTGATGACGTCTTCGGTTCCGCGGCGCTCGGTCGTCAGGCGGTCGTGAAGGGGACGTGGTTGCCGCAGGTGTTCTTCGTTATGCGCGACCAGGGCTTTTGGGTGGTCAGCCCGGTTCGGGTGGACTCAAGTGGGTCGGCGATTCTCGTCGTACGAGGTGGAGCGGAGCGACCTGTCGCCGCGCCGATGAGCGGACCGGCAGCGCTCACCGGATGGCTGCAAGCTGGCGAAGGCTCCCGAGCCAGTGACAGCGATCCGGCCGACGAGATCTTCCCCGAACTGAGGATCCCGAGCTTCGTGGAGCGGATCGATCAGGATTTGTACGGCGGCTACGTGGTCGCGAATCCGCCGACCGATGGGCTCTCGGCGGTGACGCAGCACGACGTGCCGCCGGTGTCTCAGACCACCGGCCTGCGCAACCTGCTCTATGGCATCCAGTGGTGGATCTTTGGCGGATTCGCGGTGTTTATCTGGTGGCGCTGGTGTCGCGATCAATTGGCCGCCGCCAGGCCGCAACCAGTCGCTGAGTAGGTTGGCCGGGTGCGCAAGATCTTCTCCGCCTACCGGATCCTGGCCCTGATCGTGGGTGTGCTGCTCACCGCTTTGGTGTTTGTGGCGATGCCGCTGAAGTACTTCCCAGCGGAGGGCAGTGAGCTGCAGATGATGGGCGAGACGCTGACCTCAGTGATCGGGGTCGGTCACGGTTGGTTCTACATGGGCTACCTGGTCGCAGCCTTCATGATGATTCGTCGTACGACGTGGAGCACCGGGTTCAAGGTTCTTGTCTTGGCGGCCGGTTTGGTGCCGATCCTGATCTTCTGGGTGGAGAGTCGGGTTGCTCGGCGGGTGAAGGCGGAGTTCCCTGAGGTGGCGGGGTAGAAGTTCTTTTCCTAGGGGAAAAGTCACAAGTTAACTTGTGACTTTGTTACTTCACCCGGCAGATCTGCCAGGTGAAGTAACAAAGTCCCATGTGCAGTACCCGGGCTCACACCTGCGGCTTAGGCTCCGAATCGCCCTCGACGGCGTCTCCTTCAGCAGCACTGGCTTCGTGAAGGCCGGCCTGGCTCCCGAATGACTCGTCGCTCAGCGGGTCGACCTCGCTGGCGGCTTCGACCGCCTCGGTGGTCTCTTCGGGTGCAGGGGCTTCGTCGACGACGTCGGTAGCGTCGCTCACGATGGGCTCGTCGGAGGCAGCTTCTTCTTCGGTGGCGACGGGGACGTCTTCTACAGCCGACTCCTCGACCGGGGCGGGCGCCGCCGGGGTTTTGGCAGCGGGAGCAGGGACCGGCGACGGAGCGTCGTACGTCGTCTGCCAACCCGCGTCCTTGGCCCGCAGCTTCTTGAAGATGACCGCGCCAATGCCAGCCAGTCCGGCCAAGAGCAACAGCTTCTTGAGCGCGCCCCGCTTGGCGGGCTCGGGCTTGCCGGTCACGTCGGAGGCAAGCGTCTTGACCGACGCCGTTGCCGAGGTGGCGGCAGACTCGGCAGCCGACGACACCGAACCGGCCGCGTCCCGGGCCTTCACCTTGGCATCTTCGAGAAGCGGTCCGACCTGCTCGATGGCAGCTTCGATCGCTGGCTGCACCTTGGCGGCCAAGTCGTCGACCACTTCAGCGGCCTGGCTCAGGATTGGTTTGTTCTTGGCAAACATCATTGACTCCTAAAGTCCCGGGATTAGCGCCGATCATGCCCCGTCGGCATCTGGTTTGGGAACGACCAACCGGAGTGGGAAGTTTCACCTCGCATGGGAAGATGCTCCGCAGGGCATCCGCCCTCCCGACGTACGACGATCAAGGAACTCCATGTCTGACCTCCAGGCCACCCTGCACACCAACCACGGCGACATCGTGATCAACCTGCTGCCCAACCACGCTCCCAAGACGGTCGACAACTTCGTCGGGCTGGCTGAAGGCACCAAGGAGTTCAAGGACGACGCTGGTCGCAGTGGTGTGAAGTATTTCGACGGGCTCGGTTTCCACCGGATCATCGACGGCTTCATGATCCAGGGTGGCTGCCCGTTGGGCACCGGCACCGGTGGCCCGGGCTACAAGTTCGCCGATGAATTCCACCCCGAACTCGGCTTCACCAAGCCCTACCTCCTCGCCATGGCCAACGCCGGCCCGGGCACTAACGGCTCACAGTTCTTCATCACCGTGGGAGCCACCCCGTGGCTGACCGGTCGGCACACCATCTTTGGCGAGGTAGCCGACCAGGCCAGCCGCGACGTGGTCGACGCCATCGCCAAGGTCGCCACTGGACCGGGGGACCGGCCGGTGTCGCCGGTGGTGATCGAGTCCGTCGAGGTGACCCGCAACTGAGCGAGTCGGCTGAGGTGTCGACGTATTGCTATCGACACCCACTCACCCCCACCCTGATCCGCTGCCAACGCTGCGAGCGGCCCATCTGTCCTGCGTGCATGACCTCGGCCGCAGTTGGGTTTCAGTGCCCTGAGTGTGTGGCTGCCGGACGCAAGGAGACCAGGTCAGGTCAGGCGGCGTACGGCGGAGAGCGGTCGACAAACCCGATGCTGACCAGCATCGTGCTGATCGTGGTCAACGTGTTGGTCTGGTTGGCGATTCAAGCCACCGGCACCACCGGCCCGGTCCAGCAAGCGCTGGCGCTGCTCCCGCAGAGCACTCGCTGGACCCCGACCCTTGAAGTGGTGGGGGTCAGCGGGGGCGCTTGGTGGCAGGTGCTCACGTCCGCTTTCGTCCACATGGACGTCTTGCACCTTGCGATGAACATGGTCGCCCTCTACCTGCTCGGCCCAGCGGTCGAGCAGGTGGTGGGGCGAGTGCGGTTCTTGGCGATCTATCTCGTCTCGGCGCTCACTGGCAGCGCTGCGGTGATGCTGCTCGGCGAGCCCATGGTGCAGACCCTGGGCGCATCCGGAGCGATCTGGGGGATTCTGGCCGCGCTCCTGGTGATCGCGATCCGGCACAAGGGCGACACCCGGCAACTGTGGATCCTGATCGGGCTCAATGTGGCGATCACGGTCTGGGGGATGGCGTTCATCTCGTGGCAGGCCCACTTGGGCGGGTTCGTGGGTGGGCTGCTGGCCACCGGTGTACTCGCCTTCGCGCCGCGCGAGCAGCGGGGTCGTTGGCAGGTTGCTGGTTTGCTGGCGATTACCGCGTTGGCGGTGGTATTGATCGTGGTTCGGGCGATCTCGCTCAGCGTTGATTACTCGATGATGCTCTGAGCGGACGGGCGAAAACTTCCGGGTGAAGTAACAAAGTCACAAGTGAACTTGTGACTTTGTTGCCCGAGAGCGCCCCCAACCCCCCAGTTATCCACAGCACTTATCCACAGTGTGGATAACTACACGCGTGTAATTAACTCACTCCCACTTGGTCGCAAACGCGAACGAGGTCGCGATGATGGCCATGCCAAGAGCGAGATTCCACTGACCGAGGTGGTTCATCACCGGGATCTTGCCGGTGCTGCCGAGCAGATAGAACAGCACAATCCAGATCAGCCCGACGATCAGGCAGCCGACCATCCCGATCACCACGCCACGGCCGCGGCCCAGCGGGGTGGTCTTCTCTGCCGCCACCCACAGCGACGCCAAGATCAGGCCGAACCCGATCAGGTAGTTCCACAGCTTGAGTTTGGCCATCCACGGAATCGGGTTGCTGGGCTCTTTGCCGAACCCTTCTTGCCAGAAGGCGTGCGGTGCGGCGTACTTCGCAAACACCACGATCCACGCGATCCCGACCAGCAGCAGAAGTACGGCGATCGCAATCCGGCGAGGGGAATTCTCAAAGCCGGACATCGATCGGTCGAGGGCACTTGCCCGAGGTTTGGACACAACTACTCCTACAGGGATGCTTCAGAACCTCTGTAGCGTAGTCACCGACTGACCCGCCACCGAATCCCAACCCAGTTTGCCCCCACACAGGACCAAGAGGACACCAGTGCCGCACGGCTCACACACCGCCCCCGGGGCGGCTCGACGCCGCAGCCTGGTCGGTCGGCTTGCCACGTTCACCGCGGGAGTGGGGGCCGGCCTACTGTTCTTGGCCAGCCACACCACTGCCAATGGCAACGAGATTCGCGCAGCCAGCGTGACCGACCTGCGCACCTTGGTGCAGCGGCAGAAGACCGACACCGATCGGGTCGTGGACGAGGCCAACAAGATGGCCGAGGAAGTACGTCGACTCAGCAAGGGCCAAGGTGGCGCCGAAGGGGCGAAGCTTGAGCAGCAGATCGCCGAGAGTCGCCCACCGGCAGGGCTGACCGAGGTCACCGGAACAGGGATCACAGTGACGCTGAGTGATGCCCCCGCAGACTCGGTCAAGCAGGCGCTCAACGACGGCTCGACCCCTGTCGACCGACTCGTCGTGCACCAACAAGACATCCAGGCGGTGATCAACGCGCTCTGGGTCGGCGGTGCCCGAGCGGTCAGCGTGCAGGACGTGCGCGTGATCAGCACGACCGGGATCAAGTGTGTCGGCAACACAGTGATCCTCCACGGCGTGCCTTACTCGCCGCCGTACCGCATCGCCGCCGTCGGCGACCCCCTGCGTCTCCAGGCGGCCCTCGACTCCAGCGACTATCTGGCGGCCTATCGCCAAACCGCCGACCGCTATGGCCTTGGCTATGCGGTCAGCAGCGCCTATGGCCTGACCATCCCGAAGTTCGAGGGGATTGTGAAACTCCGCTACGCCCAACCCCTCAAACCGCGCTAGGGCGTGGGAGTTTCGGTCGGAGTGGGTTCCTCGGTCGGAGCAGCCGACACCACGATCGTGATCTCGGTGCCAGCAGGTTGAGTCGTGCCCGCGCTCGGCGACTGCTTGATCACCGTGCCGGCCGGCTCTGTGCTGTTGGGATCGGTGATCACCGACGGCACAAATCCCGCCTTGGTGATCGCGGCCTCCGCAGCGGCTTGGTCCATCCCCTCCACGTTGGGCACCGTCTCGGGGCCGTCGGACACATAGACCGTGACGCGCTTGTTGGCCGTCACCATCGTGCCCGCAGGTGGATCGGTCTCCAGCACTTGATCGGCCGGCGCATCGGATTCACGCACCACAAACTTCGCGCGCAATCCGACCGCACCCAACTCGGATTGGGCGGTGGCGCGGTCCTTGCCGACCACATCGGGTACGGCGACATCGGGCTTGCCGCTGCTGATCACCAAGTTGACCTCAGTGCCCTGATCGACGGTCTGGCCAGCGACGGGGTCTTGGGAGATCACGTCGCCGGCTTTCACCGTGTCGCTGGCCTGCTCCTCGGTGTTGCCCAGTCGCAGCCCGGCCTGAGTGAGTTTGGTCTCGGCACGGACCTGATTCATGTTGGTCACGTCGGGGACGCTGACCTGGGGAGTGCCGGGGTCGAGCAACTTGGGCAGCAGGATTGCTGCCGCGGCCAACGCTGCAATCAGCAGTAGCGACAGCAGCACCCACAAACCCGTGCGACGGCGAGGCTCGTCCGGCTCGGGGTCCGTCGTCGGCGGCAGCGGACTGGCCGCAGGCGCTGGTGGCAACGTCGTCGTGGCCTCGGCGGCCGCTGTCGGGATCGTAGTGGTTGCCGCAGCGGCGGCGACTGCACTGATCGGCTGACCAGCCAGCAGGCGCTCGATGTCGGCGCGCATCTCATCGGCGCTCTGATAGCGATCGGCTCGATCCTTCGCCAACGCCTTGAGCGCGATCGCATCCATCTCCGGGGTCAACTCATCGTCGTACGACGAAGGCGGCAGCGGAATCTCACGCACATGCTGATAGGCCACCGCGACGGGCGTGTCCGCGATGAAGGGGGGTCGGCCGGCGAGCAACTCATACATCAAGCACCCGGCGGAGTAGACGTCACTGCGCACGTCGACGTTGTCGCCGCGGGCCTGCTCCGGAGAGAGGTACTGCGCCGTGCCCACCACTGCAGACGTCTGGGTGACGCTACTGGTGTGATCGGCTAGGGCACGGGCGATGCCGAAGTCCATCACCTTGACGTTGCCGGTCGGGGTGAGCATGACGTTGGCAGGCTTGATGTCGCGGTGGATGATCCCCATCCGGTGGCTGTAGGCCAGGGCGGAGAGCACATCGGCGCTGATCTCCAGTGCCCGTTCGGGCAGGACTTTGCGCCCGTCGCGCAGGATGTCGCGCAGGGTGCGGCCGGCGACGTACTCCATCACGATGTAGGGCTGGGCCACCTGCTCCCCGGTATGAGCGTCGACCGTCCACTCCTCGCCGGTGTCATAGACCGCGACGATGGAGGGGTGGTTGAGCGCGGCGCTGGACTTGGCCTCACGGCGGAAGCGGGTCTGGAAGACCGGGTCGGTGGCCAGTTCGGTGCGCAGTCGCTTGATCGCCACGGTGCGACCCAAGCGGATGTCGGTGCCCTTGCGGACTTCGGCCATGCCGCCGCGCCCGAGCAGTTCACCGACTTCATATCGGCCGGCAATCAGGTGAGGTGTCGCGTTCACGAGCGCTCCTGCTTCATCGAATGACCGCCTCCATCACAGAGCGGGCGATCGGGGCCGCCAGTCCGTTGCCGGAGATGGCGTTGCGAGCCACGCCGGCATCTTGTACCAAGACTGCGACGGCGACCTGCGGATCATCTGCGGGGGCAAACGACACAAACCAGGCGTACGGCGGTCGGTTGGCCGCACTCTGCGCAGTGCCGGTCTTGCCCGCCACCTTGACCCCCGGGATCTGCGCACGGGTTCCGGTGCCCCGGTCGACGACGTTGACCATCATGTCGGTGAGTTGGCTGGCCACCGCCGGGCTCATCGCCGAGTCGTGAAGTTTGGTGGGCTGCGTCGACGACAGCACGGTCAGGTCAGGAGCCTGCACCTGATCGACCAAGTAGGGCCGATAGACGGTGCCACCGGCGGCCACTCCGGAGGCGACCATGGCCATCTGCAGCGCGCTCGCGCGCACATCGAACTGCCCGATGCCGGTGAACGCCTGTTGGGGTTCGTCGAGGTTGACCCCGGGGCTGATCACCCGGCTGATTGCCTGACGGGTGGTTGGGTCATCGAGGTCGGTGAAGTAGCGCTCACCGAATCCAAATCCCTCGCCCGTCGACACGAGAGCGTTCTGGCCGACCTTCATGCCCAACCAGCCATAGGCGACGTTGCAACTCACCCGCAACGCATCGGTCAGCGTCACCTTCGTCGCGCCACACGATCCGCCACTCTCGTTGCGCAGCACTCGCGTGGTCTGCGGGAGGTCCAGTGAGGCCCCACCCGGCACCAGAGAGTCGGCGCGGAAGCCCTTGCGCTGCATCGCCGCCGCACTGGTGACCACCTTGAAGGTCGATCCAGGCGGAAGCACTTCTTCGATGGCTCGATTGTTGAGCGGACTGTTGGAGTCGGTGCCGAGTCCGAGTTTGTAGCGCTTGGCCGCAGCGAAGTCGTGGGTGGCCAGTTTGTTGGGGTCATAGGTAGGTGAGGACACCATCGCCAGCACCTTGCCGCTATGCGGATCGAGCGCCACCACGGCACCTTTGATCTGGGGGCCGAGGGCGCGCAATCCGTCGTACGCCGCTCGCTGGGCCCTCGGGTTGATCGTCAGGGTGACGTTGCCGCCCTTGGGGGCGTTATTGCCAAACATGTCGATCACACGGCGAACGAAGAGGCGCGAGTCGGTGCCCGAAAGCAAGGCATTCTGCGACGCCTCGATCCCGCCGAGGCCGTAGTCCTTGGTGTAGTAGCCGGTGATCGCGGCATACATCGGACCCTGCGGATAGACCCGCTGGTATTGATAGGCGTCGTCGCTCTTCACGCTTTGAGCGATCGCCTTGCCGCGCACCAAGATCGCCCCGCGCTGCTGGGAGAACTGGTAGTCGCGCACCCGACGGTTGTCTGGGTGTTCGGTCAGGTTGGACAGCGAGTCGCCCTGCCAATACTGCAAGTAGGTCAGATTGAGCAGCAGCGCCAAGAAGAGCAGCATGGAGAAGACGCTGAGCATGCGGATCGGCCGGTTCATCGCAGCACGACCACCTGGGTCTTGTCGGTGTCGTCACCGAGCAACTCCGGTGGCGGCCGACGGGCGTGGTCTGAGACGCGCAGCAGCAAGCCGATGATGATCCAGTTGGCCACCAGCGACGACCCGCCCTGGGAGAGGAATGGCGTGGTCAGACCAGTCAGCGGAATCAACCGGGTCACGCCACCGATCACCACAAACACCTGCAGCGCAAACACGATCCCGAACCCGGCGGCGATCAGTTTGCCGAACCCGTCGCGACAGACCAGCGCCGTGCGCAACGAGCGCTCGACGATCAGCCCATAGAGGAGTACGACGGCCATCGCACCGGTCAACCCAAGTTCTTCACCGATGCTTGTGAAGATGAAGTCCGACCACGACAGCGGCGTGAGGTACGGCGAACCCTGACCGAGTCCGCGTCCGGTGAGGCCACCCCAACCCATCCCATAGAGCCCCTGCACCAACTGCGAAGCGCCGTCGTCGCCGACCGGGAAGGGGTTCAGCCAATCCGAGACCCGGGTGCCGACCCGAGCCACGAAGTAGTAGCCCAGCGTGGCGCCGAAGGCAAAGAGGGAGGTGCCGACCACGAGCCACCCGGGGCGTTCGGTGGCGACATAGAGCATCACCACAAACATCCCGAAGAAGAGCAGCGAGGTGCCCAGGTCGCGCTGGAACACCAAGACGCCGAGGCTGATCAACCACATCGCCATGATCGGACCAAGGTCGCGGCCGCGCGGGAAGTCGATGAACAGCACTCGTCGGCCAGCCAATGCGAGCGCGTCTCGGTGCACCACCAGATAGCCGGCGAACGCGATCACCAGCAGCACTTTGGCGATCTCGCCGGGTTGGAAGCTCAACCCGAAGAGCCGAATCCAGATCCGGGCGCCGTTGATATTGGCGCCCAAGCCGGGCAGTAGCGGCAGCAGCAGGAGCACAACGGCAGCCAACCCACTTGTGTAGGTGAATGCCTGCAGTCGTCGGTGATCACGCAAGAAGATCAGCACCGCGATAAACAGCGCGATCCCAAGCGAGGTCCAGATCAACTGCGACCGGGCCAGGTCGGCGCCGCGGGCCAAGTCAATCCGATGGATCATCGCCAGACCTAGGCCGTTGAGTGCGCTCACCACCGGCAGCAGCACTGGGTCGGCGTAGGGGGCGGTGAACCGGATCGTCACATGGGCGGCGAGCACCAAGACGGCCAGCCATCCGGCGTACACGAGAGTGTTGGGCGGCACAGAGCCGTCACGACCGAGACCGACCGCGACGTAGGCGCCGATGCCGACGACTAGAGCCAGCAGCAGCAGCCAAAGTTCGGCGCCACGGCGTTGGCGGTAGACGAAAGTCTGGCTCACTGGACCCCCTCACAGGGGTCGGGGCTGGGTGTCGCGGACGGCGTCGGGCTGGCCGACTTGGCGCCCTTCTTGGTCGGCTTCGGGGTGGGCTTGGGAGTCGGGGTCGAATTCTCACAGGCCGCTGCCACTCGCAACCGCTCTACGGTGTCGCGGGCATCAGCCAGGCTGGTCGCGTCCATGCCGTTGCGGACCTGCCCCTGCCGGAAGGGCGAGAGCGACTCGAGGGGAATACCGGTCTGCTCCACTTCGGAGTTCAAGCTCACCAGAGGTACGTCGGCCTGGACCCCTCGAAAGATCGCCACATAGTCGCCGGAGGCGCCCACGTAGTACTGCTTCTGCGTCCAGGCATAGGCCGCTGTGCCACCGAGCCAGAGCAGAACCGCGACCACGCCGAGGGCCAGCAGGCGGCGTAGCCAGCGAAACCGCTTGGGTGGCTGAGGGGCATAGCGCAGATCCTCGGGGTCAACCTCGGGTTCGAGTCGCTCTTCGACGTCGGTCTCGATCGGTGGCAGGTCGCTAGCCGTGGTGTCGGAGATCGGGTCGAAGCGGGGGGCTTCGGCGGCCGCACCCACCAAGAGTGGGCCGATGCTCATCGCGACCGTCTCGTTGGGGTCTTCGGCGTCGGCGTCGATGACTTCGGCCAGCACGACGGTGACGTTGTCGGTGGCGTTGGCCGCCAGTGCCGCCTGCACCAACTCCACAGCAGCGAAGTCGACGGTGCCCTCGCCGAGCAGGTGCGCCACGTCTGCGTCTTCGACCACCCCGGTGAGTCCGTCAGAGCAGACCAACAGGCGGTCGCCGACCTGGACCTCCACCAGGCTCAGGTCGGGGTCAGGCTCGCGGGCGCCGTCGACGGCGCGCAGGATCAGGTTGCGGTGGGGGTGCACGCGGGCTTCGTCGGCGCTGATCCGGCCCTCGTCGACCAATCCCTGCACGAAGGTGTGGTCGTGGGTGATCATGCTGAGTTCGCCCTCGCGAAGCAGGTAGGCCCGGCTGTCACCGACGTGGGCCAGGGCGATCCGGGAACCGTCGAAGAGCACTGCCGTGACTGTGGTGCTGGTGCCCTCCACCTCGGCATGGCGCTTGGTCAACGCCACGATCCGGTCGTGAACGCCGTTGAGCGAATGTTGCAGGTCAGAGAGCGGATCGTTGCCAGGCGGTGTGTCGAGGCGGCGCAACTCCTCAACTGCGGTCGCGCTGGCCACATCTCCGCGGGCCGACCCGCCGACCCCGTCGGCGACCATGAGCAGGTGTGGGCCGGCATAGCCGGAGTCTTGGTTGTTCTTGCGCACCGGACCGAGGTCCGACAACGCCGAATAGCGCCACCGCAGGCGTGACGTGCCGGTCACTTGCGCAACTCCAGGATGGTTTTGCCGATCCGCACCTGAGTGCCGAGGCTGATGCTGGTGGGCTGGGTGATCCGCGTCGAACCGACATAGGTGCCGTTGGTGGAACCCAGATCCTCGACGTACCACTGAGTGTCGGTGCGCGCGATCCGGGCGTGGCGAGTCGAGACGTAGTCGTCGTCGAGTCGGATCGCCGCGTCGGTGCCCCGCCCGATCAGCAGCGGGGCCAACTCCAGCGAGATCTCTTCGCCACGGTTGGCTCCCTCCAAGATCACCACCTTGGTCGGGTCGCCACGGCGCGGCTTGGCGGCCTTGGCAGCCTTCTGTCGGCGTGGACGTTTCTCCGCCTCTTGGCGGGCGGCTCTGGAGCCGAACATGTCGGAGCGGATCACACTCACCGCCGACAACACGAACACCCACAGCACGGCCAGATAGCCGAACCGGATCAACATCATCGTGAGCTCAGACACCTGTGCTCCCGTCGGTCATGTGCAACGTGATCGTGGTGTTGCCCACCCGGATCACGGCGCCGTCGGTGAGCGTGGCTTCTTCAGTACGACGACCGTTGACCGAGATCCCGTTGGTGCTGCCCAAGTCGTGCACGCTGACCCGGGCCCCGAACCCGGTGTCGACCACGCGAATCTCGGCATGGCGACGACTCACACCCGGGTCGTCGATCCGCAAGTGGGCGTCGTTGCCGCGCCCGATCACCAGTCCGGGTGGCTGCAGGGGGAGTTGTTTGCCGTTGACTTCGATGGTCGCGTAGGCCCGTCGTACGGCGGTGTCGGTGGGGTCGCCGCCGGTAGGCCGGACCTGGCTGCGGGTGCGACTGCTCACCTTGAAGACGCCGGTGGTCATCGTCTCGGACTCGACCAGGTCGATCGTGACCGGCCCGGAGAACACGTAGCTCTGGTTGGCAGCATGCTCACGCATCATCTCGGTGAGCTCGCGGGTCAGCCCACCACCCAAGCCGTTGAGGCGCTGGTAGTCGCTGCTGCTCAGCTGGATCTGAAACGTGTTGGGCACGATCCGTCGGTCGCGGCTGAGGATCTGAGCTGAGTTGTCGAGCTCGCGGTTGAGTTGGGAGGCGATCTCGACTGGCTCCACCTCGCTGCGGAAGGTGCGCGCAAACAGTCGAGAGATCAGCCCCTCAAGGCGACTCTCGAACTGGCGTAGCCCGCCCACGGCGTCCTCCTGCGCTCGACGTACGACGCTCGCGCGAGCGCGAGCCGGATTGCCATTGTGCCCGGTCGAACCCATTGCGTGTGGTCAACCCAGACGGCCACCCCCGATGGTATCCAGCCCACCGAGGCGGTTTGGGAACCGCGCGCGGCGTGCGTTAACCTTCGGATGCTTCACGCGCGAGTGGCGGAATAGGCAGACGCGCACGGTTCAGGTCCGTGTGCCCGAAAGGGCGTGGGGGTTCAACTCCCCCCTCGCGCACGTGATGAAACCCCAGGGTGACCTGGGGTTTCTGTCTTTATCCGTCGGTTGCGCCCACCAGCCGTCGGTTGCGCCCTTCGTCGTGGCTCAAGACAGGCTTGTCGAAACAACGGCCCCACTCCGCCGGTTGCGCCCACAAGCCGTCGGTTGAGCTTGTCGAAACCACGGAGCCACAACATGGGAACTGGCGGACTCGAGCCCTCTGGAGTCGTTCGCAAACGACCACTCCTCCCTCACCCGGCCTGGAGATGCGGGTGGCGTCCCGTGGTTTCGACAAGCTCAACCGACGGGTGTGGGGCAGGCTCAACCGACGGGGCCGTGGTTTCGACAAGCTCAACCGACGGGTGTGGGGCAGGCTCAACCGACGGGGCCGTGGTTTCGCCAAGCTCAACCGACGGGTGTGCGACAGGCTCAACCGACGGGGCCGTGGTTTCGACAAGCTCAACCGACGGGTGTGGGGCAGGCTCAACCGACGGGGCCGTGGTTTCGACGTGCTCAACCGACGGGGCCGTGGTTTCGACAAGCTCAACCGACGGGTGTGCGACAGGCTCAACCGAGGGATGTCCGGCGGAGTAGGTCGGCGCGTCGGGTTCGTACCAGTGGCATACCGCGGGCAATGCCGAAGGCCTTGCCGAGGAGCGCGCCGACTAAGAATCCGGTCGGGGCGACCAGCCACATTGGTCCGGGGAGTAGGAGCATCGCCGCTGGAGTGGCCGCGAGGGCCGCGGTCAGGCCTTCTTGGCAGCCGCAGGGGTCGGCTACCTCGGCGCGCCATCTTGCCGCCTCGGTGTCCGACATTCCCAGCGTGCGAGCCCGCTCCACCAACTCCAGCGCCTCGACCTCAGAACGCGACATGACTGCTCCCGCGCACGATCCAGCGCTGCATTGCGCCAAGGTTCTCACCACGACCGGTGTTGCCGATCGGATACATCAGGTTGTCCAGTTCGTCGCTGACGTGTGGCAGGCCGCAGCAGTGCCCGATCTCGTGGGACAGAGTGTTGTTGGTGGGTCACTTCCTCCCGGGTATGGCGAATGGTTTCGACCCAGCGGTCGACGACTTCGTGGCAGGTCTTCATGTGATTCAAGACGTCAGTTGAGTCGCCGTGATACATCCGGGTGGACCGTGTTTCGACAACACGAGCATCTGTCAGGTCTGGGGGTTAGTCTTAGCGGGCGCGAGCTCAAAGGGGGCAAATCGGATGCGGTCGTGGATGCTGGCAGCCGCCGTGGTGGTGGCGCTGACTGGTTGTGGTGGCAGCAAGGCCGATCCGCAGGCGGAGGCGGAGTCGAGTCCGACTGCGTCGGCAAGCAGTACGATGAGCGCCAGTGCCTCCGCGACTCCGACCGCCGAAGCGAGCGCGGCCGAGCCGAGTGCGGGTGACAACAACAAGGCTGAGCCCAGCGCCAACCCCACCCAGAGCAGCAGCCCGGCGGCGCCCGCGAGCGTCAAGCCGAGCCCGTCCGCCAAGCCGACCCTGGGCTCGTTCGGCCCACGCTCGAAGCAGTGCAAGGCGCTGTCGCAGGTCTTGATGAATGCCTCTCGGATCGGCCTGACTGCGCTCTATGGCACCGTCAAGCAAGAAGACGTGGATCTGGCTTATGCCAACACTGCCGGCGTACCCAAACTGGCGATGCCACTGGTCACGGCTAGCAAGACCGCGGCCCAAGACTTGGTCGGGCTGACCCCGAAGCAGGCAGAGGCCTATGCACCGGCGTTTAAGAAGGCGCAGGATGCCTTGGCGGCCGGGACCAAGAAGGTCTGCAAGCGCTAGGACTTCACCAATCGCTTGATCGCCGCGGTGGCCTCGGCGATCTTGGCCTCGGCCTCCGGACCGCCCTCCTGGGCGGCGTTGACCACGCAATGCCGCAGGTGATCTTCGAGCAATCCGAGGGCAACCGACTCCAGCGCACTGGTCAGCGCACTGATCTGGGTGAGGATGTCGATGCAATAGACGTCTTCGTCGACCATGCGGTGGATGCCGCGGGCCTGGCCCTCGATTCGCTTCAATCGGGTCAGATAGCGCTGTTTGTCGCCGATGTAGCCGTGGCTCATCGCGTACCTCCTTTGAAGCGCCGAAGGCGCAGACTGTTGCCGACCACAAACACGCTGGAGAATGCCATCGCAGCCCCCGCGAGCATCGGATTGAGCAGTCCTAAAGCAGCTAACGGGATGGCGGCCACGTTGTAGGCGAATGCCCAGGCCAAGTTGACCTTGATCGTTCGCAACGTCGCCCGAGATAGTGCAATTGCATCCGCCACGCTGCGCAGATCGCCACCCATCAAGGTGATGTCGGCTGCCTGGATGGCGACGTCGGTGCCGGTGCCCATGGCCATGCCGAGGTCCGCCTGGGCCAGGGCGGGTGCGTCGTTGACTCCGTCGCCCACCATGGCCACGACGGCTAGGTTGGCTTGGAGTTCGCTGACGGCGGTGACCTTGTCTTGGGGGAGTACGCCGGCGCGGACATCCTCGATGCCCACCTCACCCGCCACCTTGTGGGCCACGACCTCGTGGTCGCCGGTCAGCAGGACCGGAGTCAGACCGAGCCGCTTCAGCGCGGTGATGGCGTCGGCACTGGTCGGCTTCACCTGGTCAGCCACGGCGAGCAGACCGCGGACACTGCCGCCCCACCCGACGGCGACCACGGTCTGCCCGGCTTTCTGCATCCGGTCGGCCTCGGAATCCAGCGCGCCAAGATTTTCGAACAGTCCCGGTCGGCCCACCGTCACGACCTTGCCGTTGACCGTGCCGCAGGCGCCGAGACCGGGAAGGTTCTCGAATTCGGTCACCTCGGGGACTCGCCTGACCCCTGCACTGATCGCCCGCGCAATCGGATGCTCTGAGGCCGACTCGACGGCGGCTGCGGCGGCGCGCACCTCGTCGACGTGCTCTCCGGGTGCCGTGGCACTGTCAACCAATGCCATCCGGCCGGTCGTGACCGTGCCGGTCTTGTCGACCACGACGGTGTCGATGGCGCGAGTGGATTCGAGCACCTCGGGGCCTTTGATCACGATCCCCAATTGGGCGCCGCGACCGGTGCCAACCAGGAGCGCGGTGGGCGTGGCCAGTCCGAGGGCGCACGGGCAGGCGATGATCAAGACGGCCACGGCGGCGGTGAAGGCTGCCGTTGCGCCAGACCCGAGCAGCAGCCAGGCGGCCAGGGTGACCAGCGCGATGACGATCACGACCGGCACGAACACGCCAGAGACGCGATCGGCCAGACGCTGCACCTCGGCCTTGCCGGATTGGGCCTGCTCCACCATGCGGGCCATCTGGGCAAGTTGGGTGTCGGCCCCGACCCGCTCGGCGCGCACGACCAGACGACCGCTCTCGTTGACGGTCGCGCCGGTGACCGGGTCGCCCGCAGACACCGAGACCGGCACTGACTCGCCGGTGATCATGGAGCGGTCGACGGCCGAGCCACCGACCACGACGACGCCGTCGGTGGCGATCTTCTCGCCGGGACGTACGACGAAATGGTCGCCCACCTTGAGTTGGTCGATCGGGATGCTTTGCTCGACCTGGTCACGGATCACCGAGACCTCTTTGGCGCCCAGGGACAGCAATCCGCGGATCGCATCACCGGCGCGGCGCTTGGCGCGGCGCTCGAAGTACCGCCCCAACAGCACGAAGAAGATCACGCCTGCGGCGACCTCGAAGTAGATGTTGCCGGCGCCGTCACTGCGTGAGATGGAGAGTTCAAACTCGTGCTTCATGCCGGGCATACCGGCGTGGCCGAAGATCATCGCCCACACAGACCACCCGTAGGCGGCGAGTGTGCCGACCGTGATCAGGGTGTCCATCGTGGCGGCACCGTGGCGGAGGTTGGTCCAGGTGGCGCGGTGGAAGGGCAGCGCCGACCAGGCGATCACCGGGGTGGCGAGGGCGAGGGACACCCACTGCCAATAGGTGAACTGCAGCGCGGGCACCATCGCCAAAGCGATCACCGGCACGGCGAGCACACCGGCGACGATGAGTCGGCGACGCAGTGTGGGCAGGTCATCCTCGCGGTCGTGGGTGCTGGCCAGGGATGCGGTGTAGCCGGTGTTCTCGACGGTCTCGATCAGGGTCTGGACGTCGTACTTCGCTGAGGTGTGGACGCTGGCCTTCTCGGTGGCGTAGTTGACCGACGCCGTGACCCCGTCGAGTCGGTTGAGCTTCTTTTCGATGCGGTTTGCGCAAGTGGCGCAGGTCATCCCGCCGATGTCGAGATCGATGGTGGGCATGGGTGGAGTATACCCTGGGGGGGTATGGCACAAAGTCACAAGTTCACTTGTGACTTTGTTACTTCACATGGCAGATCTGCCATGTGAAGTAGGGGTCTGCCAGGTGAAGTGGCCCGGCCCTCGTCGTACGCCGTCGACTTCAGGCCACTTAGAGGCACTTCGGGCCGTGCGTGCCATAGGTGAAGCGCACCTAACTGGCCCGAAGTGACCGTAGAAACGCACTAGTGCAACAAAGTCACAAGTTCACTTGTGACTTTGATCCCCCCCAGCGGCCCGCAAACCCACCCAAAAAACTTCAGTGCTGATGCCCCCGCAGCTCACCCTCGGGCACAGGCGCGACTCGGTCGCTCAGCAAGGGTCGACTCGGGTCCCAAGCTGTGCCGTGGGCGGCGTCGTAGCGGCGGCGGGCGATTGCCGACAAAGCTTCCAAGACCACCCGGTTGGCCAACGCAGCCGTGATATCGGCGTGGTCATAGGGCGGGGCCACCTCGACTACATCGATTCCGACGACGGGCAGTTCGAGGCAGATTCGGCGCACGGAGTCGAGCAGTTCGCGAGCCGAGAGGCCGCCGGGTTCGGGGGTTCCGGTGCCGGGTGCATGGCCGGGGTCGCAGACGTCGATATCAACAGACAAGAAGACGCCGGTGCACTCGTCGACGGCGATCTCGAACGCCTCGGTCAGGCAGGCAGACAGGCCACGATGCACGATCTCGGTCATTTCAAACGATCGCATCTCCTGCTCTGCCATCCAGCCGAGCGTCTCCGGCCCCGGCCAATAGCCACGCAACCCCACTTGCAGGAACCGATCGCCACGCACCGCGCCAGACTCGATCAACCGCCGCATCGGCTGCCCGTGCCCCCATAGCGAACCGAATTCGATGTTGCCGGTGTCGGCGTGAGCGTCGAAGTGGATCAGCGACAGCGACCCGGCCCCACGTACGTCGGCCACCCCGGAGCAGTCGGCGTAGGTAATCGAGTGATCTCCGCCTAACACCACCGGGATCGCACCGGCCGCAGTCACCGCAGCGACCGCCTCGCGGATCTGACCCAACGACCGCTCGATGTCACCCGCGTAGACCTCGACGTCACCGACATCGACGATCGCAAGATCCTGCAAGGCGTCGGTTCGCAGCGCCAGCGACGGGCGCGACCCGTCATGGGGCAAGTAGTCGGTGCCCCTGATTGCCTGCGGCCCAAATCTCGCACCAGAGCGGTGCGAGGTGCCGCCGTCGAAGGGCGCGCCGATGATCACCACGTCGGCATCGGCGTACGACGATGGCTCCGCCAAGTCGCCGGCCGGAACTCCCAGAAACGTGAAGTCCGGCCCAAACAGATTGCCGATCCGCATCAGTGCACTCCCTCTGCATAGGTGTCCAGCACCTTCAACACCGTTGACCCGATCAACGCGACTTCGTCGTAGGTGACCACAAACGGCGGCGATATGTGCAGTGTGTTGTCGTGGATCAACCGCATCACGATGCCCTCGTCGATGCACGCAGACGACACCACGTCGCCTGAGACTCCGTCGGCCAAGCGCACTCCGGCCAGGAATCCTGAACCGGTGCGCAGCTCGGCAACACACCGATGCCCGGCCAACGGCGCCAGTGCCTGGACCAGCAACCCCTCCAGCTCCGCAGCTCGCGTGACCAGCCCCTCGCGCTCCACAATGTCGAGGTTGGCCTCGGCGATCACACAGGCCGTGGCGTGCCCCGAATAGGTGAGCCCGTGGCGAAACATCGGAGAATCCGGTCCAGCGAAGAACGCCTCGGCCACCGTCGGCGCCACGACCACCGCGCCAAGGGCCGCATAACCCGAGGTCAGCCCCTTGGCCATGGTGACGATATCGGGGGTGATGCCGTAGCGCTCGCAGCCAAACATCGTGCCGCAGCGGCCGAATCCGGTGATCACCTCATCAGCAATCAGCAAGAAGCCGAATTCCTGCGCCATCTCCTGCAACCCTGCGAAATAGCCCTCCGTTGGTCCGAACACACCCCCGGTGCCCACCACCGGCTCGGCGATCACGGCGGCTACCTTGTCTGGCCCGAGCGCTTCGATCTGACGGCGTACGACAGCAATGTCGTGGGTGTCGATCCGGGCCGTTTCCGGAACTAACGACTCGGTTCCGTAGCCCTCGCGGTTGTAGGGCAGACCGGTGATCGAGGTGCCAAACGTGTGCAAGCCGTGATAGGCGTGGTCGCGACTCAAGATGAACCGGCGCTCCGGGTGACCGTGTAGCTGCCAGTGTCGTCGGGCCAGTTTGCAGGCCAACTCCACCGAGTCCGAGCCACCGGAGGTGAGCATGACCTTGCCGTCTGGGATGGGTGACATCGAGGCGATCCGATCAGCGAGGCGCAGCGCTGGCTCGTTCGTGAACCGACCGAACGTGTGATAGGTCTCCAGCTTCCGAATCTGATCGGCGGCCGCCAGGGCGATCTCCTCGCGACCGTGCCCAATGTTGGCGTGCCACAGCCCGGCGGGGGTATCGAGCAGTTGCCGTCCGTCTGAGGTGGTCAGCCACGCGCCGTGGCCGGAGGTGATCACGATTCGCCCGGCCTTGGCCGAGGGCATGTGCGCCTGCTGGTGCCACAACGAGTGACCGAGGTTGTCCATGGACGGAGGCTAGAGGATCAAGCGGGCTCGGGCAGTCGCCGTCCGGACCCTCAGCACTGCGGCGCGTCCTCCAAAAGAGGGGCTTCGCTGGTGGCGTGTCTCTGCCAGACTGTCGGGGCTTGGCGGCCGGGGGGCCACATCTAGAGAAGTCCACACATGGACCGCGTCAATCGACGCACACTGATGCGCGGCACCGCCTGGTCGTGCCCGTTGTGCCGGCCACCGCAGCGGCCCCGGCCCACGGCCTGCTAGTCAGGTGCGCCTGTCAATCGAGGTGCGACAGGTCAATCAAGGTGCGACAGGGCCGCAGCGCCGACGATCCCAGCAGTGTTGCGCAACGTCGCGGGCACGATCTCGGTCTCGATCTCGATCAGCGGCAGGAACTTCGCCGCGTTCTTGCTGATTCCGCCGCCGACCACAAACAGGTCGGGGGAGAGCAAACGCTCCAGCGTGCGGTAGTAGGTGGTCAGTCGTCGGGCCCAGCGGCGATAGCTGAGGTCTTCGCGGGTCTTGGCTGCCGCACTGGTACGACGCTCAGCGTCTCGGCCGTCGATCTCGATATGACCGAGTTCGGCATTGGGGATCAGCACGCCGTCATACAACAAAGCAGTGCCGATCCCAGTGCCGAGCGTGGTCACGATCACCAGACCGGCGCGATCCTTAGCCGCGCCATATCGAGCCTCGGCGTAGCCGGCCGCATCGGCGTCGTTGAGCACGTGGACCGGGCGGTTCAACTTCTCGGTCAGCAAGGTGTCGGCGTCGGTGGCGATCCACGACGGGTCGATGTTGGCGGCCGAGTGCACCACCCCGTGACGTACGACGCCAGGGATGGTCACACCTACCGACCCGGTGTGATCGGAGAACTGGTCGCACAGTTCGCGCATCACCTCAGCTACTCGTTCAGGCGTGGCGGGTGCGGGGGTGGCGATTCGGCAGCGCTCGGCGGTGAATTCGCCGGTGCTCAAATCGACCGGTGCAGCCTTGATTCCGGTGCCTCCGAAGTCAATGCCGATCGGGTGCGCAGACATGAGCGCAAGCGTAGCGCCGAGCAAACGCGATCGACGGTTGCCAAATACCTGGTGGGGTATACAGTCGTGAACATGAACACGAACATGGGTGGCATGGACCGCAAACTGCGCGGAGTCGTCGCAGTTCTCCTGGTCGTCGTTGCCTACTTCGCCGGGTTTGGTTCGACTCTCGGCATCATCGCCTTGGTCCTCGCGGCTGTGATGGCTGTGACCGCAGCCGTGGGCATGTGCCCGCTCTACAAGGTCTTTGGGATCAACACCTGCGCCAAGCAGTAGAGCACCGACCGGCCAGACCGGTGGCAAAGCCCGGCGGGCTAGGGTCAGCCGCATGCGAGCAGCAGTCGTCACCGAACTCATTGGTCCTGACGGAGTCCAGATTCGCGACCTCCCCGAGCCCGAAGGCGACCTGATCGTCGATGTGCACGCGGTCGGAATCAGTTTCCCGGACCTGCTGCTGAGCAAGGGCGAATATCAACTCAAGCCCGAGGTTCCGTTCACGCTCGGCGTCGACTTCGCCGGCGTCGTACGACGAGACGCGGGCGGCTTCGCTGCGGGTGATCGCGTCGCCGGGTGCCTCCCCTATGGCGGTGGCGCCGAAGTGGTGGCCAGCGCGCCCGACTTTGTCTTCCCGCTTCCTGACTCGATCAGCTTCGTCCAGGGTGCAGCCCTGCCGATGAACTACCTCACCGCCGAGTTCGCTCTCGGTGAGCGTGGTCAGGTGCAACCCGGTGAGACCGTGCTCGTCCACGGCGCTGCAGGCGGGGTCGGAACGGCGACCCTCCAAGTGGCCCGCGGCATGGGTGCCCGCACCATTGCCGTGGTCTCGACCGAGGAGAAGGCCGAGGTGGCGCGGGCGGCCGGGGCCGACGAGGTTGTGCTCACCGAGGGATTCCAGGAGGCCGTGCAGGCACTCGGTGGCGCGGATGTGGTGCTCGATGTGGTCGGCGCCGATCTCTTCACCGACTCGCTGCGCTGCCTCAATCCGACGGGGCGGCTGCTCGTGGTTGGCTTCGCCGGCGGGTCGATCCCCGAAGTCAAGGTCAACCGACTCCTGCTCAACAACATCGACGTGCGCGGAGTGGGCTGGGGCGCCTATGCGATGGTGCGTCCGGGCTTCATGCGCGAGCAGTGGCAGCGGTTGCTGCCGATGCTGGAGTCGGGCGTGATCGTGCCGCCCGTGCATGATGTGCGCCCGATCGAGAAGATCAGCGCGGCGCTCCACGACATGGATCAGCGGCGAACTCTCGGCAAGACCGTCCTCACTCTGACCTGATCCAAAAAATGGCGTACGGCGCCTGCGTCTCGGGTCGCAGACGCCGTACGGTCTCGGACGTCGATCAGGGGTGGCTACGCCGTGGCGCGCACCATGATCGGCGAGGTGGTGATGGTCAGCTTGGTGCCAGGCGTGATCGCTGTGGGCGTGCCGTTGACGTCTTCTTTGCTGAACGACGTGGCGGGTGCAGCCACCGTTGAGGTGCCGCTGACGCGCCAGTAGATCCGGCGCACTTCGCCGCCGCCGCGAGCCACACAGCTATACACCCCAGCGCTGTTCTTCACGCACTTGTCGACGGAGGTGTTGTTCAGCCAGGAGTAGCCAACCTGCCAGGACTGCCCAGCGGGAGTTAGGTCAACAAAGCGGCCAGTGCCGAAGAACGGTGTGAGATGAACGCTCACATGCAGGAGATCCCAGGCAAACCACACCATGCGCTGAGCGCCAGCTCCGGCTAAGAGCGCCTGTGTCCGGAGCAGATAACTCTGTTGCATTGCATCCGACAGGGCGGTCGCAGAGGAGATGCCGTTAACCCCGTAGTTGATCTCGGTAACGTAGATCGGCTTCTTGATGCCCTTGCCGGCCGCCATCGTCTTGAACCAGTTGTAGTTGGTCAGCGCCGACTCTGGTCCTTGAGCCGAGAGCGGGTAGGGGTTCACCGCTACCTTGTCGGCCCATAGGCCGAACTTCTTGCCCCCGAAGGCAGTGCCGTACAGCGCCTTGAAGTAGGTCTTCTGCGATGAGAGTCGCACGGGGCAGGCCGGAGCAACCACGGTCGCAGTAGGAGCCATTGCCTTGATCTTGGTGTAGGCGATGCTTTGCAGTTGCACTAACTGTGCTTTGGTGCCCGTCCAGAAGCCGATCACACATGGTTCGTTCCAGGGCAGATACTCAACTCGGTCGCCGAAGTGGTTGGCGATCGCGGTCACGAAGTTTGACCAAGCGCCTACATCCTTCGTCATTGAGGCGCTGCCCAGACCGCCAAGCGCAACCTGCGTGGGCTTGCTCGCCCAAAACTCTGGCGTGCCGGAGAGATTTATCAGGACCTTCGCGCCACGTGACTCTGCGGAGGCGACCCTTGCGTCGATCTGGCTGAAGTCATAGACGCCGGGGCTGGTCTCAATCGAGCGCCAAGACGCGTTAACTGAGATGGCGCCAATCGGCACGGTTGGGTAGAGCCCACCGGATTCTCGGTGAGCATCCCCCACCAAGGGTCGGTGATGTTGTTGCCGGCTGACGCAGGCGCGACGGAGCCAAACAAGACGCCCACCACTGTGGCGAGTATGACGATCAAACGGCGCATTTCGGTTTCCCCCCGCTAAGCCCCTTAAACGGGACAATTCTACCTTGGAATTGTCGGTGGCGCCGCCCTCTTTGTGTGGGACACAGGTCCATGGGGCGGCACCACTGCTTAAGAAACGCATGTGTTGTCTCTCCATGACGCGCTCCCCAGCGGAGATTGTCAAGAGGTCAGGTGTCGGTGATCACACGTAAGGTGGCTGCGTGAGGATTCTTGACGATGCCGTAGCTGGCATGAACCCCGACATTCGCCCTCAAGACGACCTTTTCGGTCACGTCAACGGGCTCTGGCTCGACACTGCGGAGATTCCCAGTGATCGCTCGAGTTGGGGGCCGTTTGTGTCCCTGGCCGACCAGGCTGAGATCGACGTGCGCGCGATCATCGAATCCTGTGCCGCTGGCGAGATAGCAGGCCCTGATGCCGACAAGATCGGGGCACTGTTTGCCAGCTTCATGGACGAGGAGCGGATCGAGGCGCTGGGTTCGGCGCCGGTGCAGCCCTTGCTCGACCAGATCGACTCGTTGACCGAAGTCAGCCAACTCGGCGGATTCATCGGCGCCTTCGAGCGCCGCGGTGGCGGTGGCTTGTTCGGCTCCTACATCGATGCCGACGACCGCAACTCCGATCGCTACGTCATGTTTGTCACCCAAGGTGGCCTGGGACTGCCCGATGAGGCCTACTACCGCGAGGAGAAGTACTCCGAGATTCGCGCCAAATACCTCGCATATCTGGAGCGAATGCTGGAATTGGCCGGTCGCGACCAGGCCGCCGACTTGGCTCAGGGGATCTTGGATCTCGAGACCCGCCTTGCGGCCGGACACTGGGAGCGGGCCGCGACCCGCGATGTGATCAAGACCTACAACTTGATGTCCGGTGACGAACTCCGCGCCTTGGCGCCGAGTTTTGACTGGGATGCCTGGATCGACGGAGTCGGTGGGTCGGCAGACACCATGGCCGAGGTTGTCGTCCGGCAGCCGTCCTACCTCCAACACCTGGAGGGTGTGCTCAACGAAACCCCGATCGAGGCATGGCGGCCATGGCTGCAGGTGAAGGCGCTGCGGGCCAGCGCTGCCTACTTGTCCAGCCCGTTCGTCGAAGCCAACTTCGACTTCTATGGCCGCACCCTGTCGGGCACGCCGGAGTTGCGCGCCCGCTGGAAGCGCGGGGTGGCGCTCGTCGAAGGCGCGTTGGGTGAGGCCGTGGGCCGCGAGTATGTCGCTCGCCACTTCCCGCCGGAGTCGAAGGCACAGATGGATGAGTTGGTGGCCAACCTGCTGGAGGCCTACCGGCGCTCGATCGCGGACCTGGACTGGATGAGCGAGGAGACCAAGCAACGGGCGTTTGACAAACTCGACAAGTTCCGTCCCAAGATCGGCTATCCCGACGAGTTCCGCGACTACTCAGCACTCGAGGTCAGCGCCGACGATCTGCTCGGCAATGTGCTGGCCAGTGCCGCCTTTGAGACCGACCGGCAGTTGCGCAAGATCGGCGCGCCGGTCGACCGCGACGAGTGGTTCATGCTCCCCCAGACGGTCAACGCCTACTACAACCCAGGCACCAACGAAATCTGCTTCCCGGCGGGGATTTTGCAAAAGCCGTTCTTCTCCCCTGATGCCGATCCGGCCGAGAACTATGGCGGCATCGGGGCCGTGATCGGCCACGAGATCGGCCACGGTTTTGACGACCAGGGCGCGCAGTACGACGGCAGCGGCAACCTCAACGACTGGTGGACCGCCGACGACAAGGCGGCTTTTGAGGTGAAGTCGAAGAAGTTGATCGAGCAATACGACGGCTTCTCGCCGCGCACTCTGCCTGGCGAGTTCGTCAACGGTTCGTTGACCGTGGGCGAAAACATCGGTGACCTCGGCGGGCTGACCATCGCCTGCAAGGCCTACCGGATCGCGCTAGGTGACCAACCAGTGCCGGTAGTCGACGGACTCACCGGAGAGCAGCGGCTCTTCTTCAACTGGGCCTTTGCGTGGCGGACCAAGCGGCGCAAGGAGTTGGAGCAGCAGTTGCTGGCCACCGACCCGCACTCGCCGGCGGAGTTCCGGGCCAACATCGTGCGCAACCTCAACGAGTTCCACACTGCCTTCGACACCAAGCCTGGCGACGGGCTCTGGCTGGACCCAGAAGATCGCGTCCGGATCTGGTGATCGCTAGCGGGGGCCGACGTGCATCCGGTTGACCAACTCATCGCAGTCGGCCCCGGTGGGCAGTTGGTCATCGGTGGAAGAGAGGCAGAGCCGACCCTGCGGCCCTGACAGCGTGAGCTCCCAGGTCTGGTGACCGGCCGTGGGGTCGAGTTGGGCACGTTCGACCACCCCACGGTCGACGCGTGCCAACACAGTGCCGTCGAGGGCTACGGCCAGCCCATCGATCTGGTCGCTGGTCAACTCGGCCGGGACGCCGTTGATCGGGGGCTCCAGCCTGACCAGCGCGTGGCTGTCGGCTGGGTTCAACCAGACGGTGACGGGCTGGTGCGCAGGCAGCTCCATCGAGGCGCCCCAGTTGCCGTTGCGGAGGGCCATCGCGAAGTTGGTTGGTTCCGGAGAGGTCAGCATCTACTCATCATCTGTCCTGGCGGCCGTTTGCGCACGACCCCAGAGGGTGATCCTGGCTCCACCCGCATGAGGAATCTGGCAGGCTCAAAGATATGGACGAACTGGTCGCGATCGTCGACCCAGAGGGAACTGTGGTCGGATCGGCGCTTCGCTCCGTCGTGCGTCGAGACAACCTGCGGCACGCTGCGACCGCAGTGTTGGTGCGCAACTCGGCTGGGCAGATCTATGTGCATTTGCGGGCTGCCACCAAGGACTGGGCGCCGAGCCACCATGACGCGGCCGCCGGTGGGATCCTGCGCTTTGGCGAAGACCCTGCCCAGTCGGCGGTTCGGGAGGTGGCCGAGGAGTTGGGCATCCAGGCGGCCGGGTTGCGGTCGCTCGGGCTCTCGGCGTATGACGATGACACCACGCGCGTCGTCGAGCACGTCTTCGAAACCACATGGGACGGGCCGGTGCGGTTCGCCGACGGAGAGGTGGTCAGCGGTCAATGGCTGACGTTGGCCGAGTTGGGGGCGCGCCTGGCTGATCCGGAGTGGCGTTTCGTGCCCGACACCAGGCAACTGTTGGCCGGCCTGGTGGCTCGTGGTGTCGGTGACTATGCCGACCTAGGCTGGGGTGCGTGAGCAACGCGATGTTTGGCATCGGCTGGGGTGAAGTGGTGACTGTCCTCCCACTCCTGGCGTTTGTGGCGCTGATCGTTGTGTTGAGCATCGGGATATCTCGGGGAGTCAATCTCAATGGCGACATCGAGGTTTCCGGTGATTTCGATTCCGTAGACCGACAGATTCAGGCGGCATTGTCGAGGCTGCGCGGGCCGCAGGTGAACTTCGCTGGCGAGGGTTGGTGGGTTGTGCGTCGGCCGGGGACCTCGTGGGTCCTTTTGATGCTTGCGTTCCTGGTCTGCTTGCCAGTTGGCCTGGTGATGCTGGTGTTCTATCGCGAGGAGCGGGCGCTCAACGTCGTACTCCTGGAGCGCAGGGGCACCCTGATGATCCGAATCAGTGGCAACGCGACCGAGCAGGACTGGAAGGCGATCAAGCACGAACTCAGCTATGCGATCAAGGTCGACCTCGAAACCCAGCCGGAATACTGACCGACCGCTCAGGCAAGCAAGGCGGCCAGCGCCATCTGGGTGAGCAGGCCGCGCATCGCGGTCGGGTCGATCCGAGCGCTGCGCGGAGTGGAGTTGATCAGCCCGAAGGTGGCATGAAGTCGAGCCTGAGCCTCCTCAGCGCTCATCTGCGGTCGTTGCTGCTGCAGGGCCTTCACCCACTCCTCGATGTAGGCCAGCTGCAGGCTGCGAACCTGCTCGCGAGCCTGGTCAGGCAGAGCCGACCAATCGCGGTCTTGCACCACGATCAGAGCCGGATAGGTGAGCGCAAAATCCACGTGCCAATCGACCAGGGCGTTGAGTGAGTCACGCCGTCGCCCCTCTTCCAGCAACCGCTGACTAATGTCAACCAGCATGGTGGCCAAGATCGCCTCCTTGCCGTCGAAGTGCTTATAGAGCGCTGGCCCCGAAATCCCGCAAGCAGCGCCCAGGTCGGCCATCGACACACCGTGAAACCCCCGCTTGGCAAACAACTCCGCTGCCGTCTCCAGGATCTGCCCCCGCCGTGAACTCACCCCCGAAGGTTAACGACCGTTAGCACCCCCCACCCCGCCGAGTGGGGGGTTACCGCCGGCCGAGTAGGGGGTTATGGCGCGCCGAGTAGGGGGTTATCGCGCGGCGAGTAGGGGCTTATGGCGCGCCGAGTAGGGGCTCAACTACCGGTGTATGGTTAGCGATCATTAACCAAGGAGGGTCGATGCGCGAACTCGTTGCTCAGTTGCGCGACCGTCTTGCCGTCGTACGACGGGGCGGCAGCGACGCCGCCCGGGACAAGCACACCGCTCGCGGCAAGTTGCTGGCCAGAGACCGGGTCGACCGCCTGCTCGACCCGGGCAGTCCCTTCTTGGAGTTCTCCGCCCTCGCCGCCTGGGAGATGTACGGCGGCGCCAACGCCGTGCCCAGCGCCGGAATCATCACCGGTGTCGGCCTGATCGAGGGCCGGCACTGCGTGATCGTGGCCAACGACGCCACCGTCAAGGGCGGCACCTACTACCCGCTGACCGTCAAGAAGCATCTTCGGGCTCAAGAGATCGCCCGAGCCAATCTCCTGCCGTGTCTCTATCTGGTCGACAGCGGCGGGGCCTTTTTGCCGATGCAAGATGAGGTATTTCCGGACCGCGAGCACTTCGGCCGGATCTTCTTCAACCAGGCCAATCTGTCGGCGGCGGGGATTCCGCAGATCGCCGCCGTGATGGGCTCGTGCACGGCCGGTGGCGCCTATGTGCCAGCGATGAGCGACGAAACCGTCATCGTGAAGGGCCAGGGCACGATCTTCTTGGGTGGGCCGCCGCTGGTGAAGGCAGCGACCGGCGAAGTGGTCACCGCGGAGGAGTTGGGTGGCGGTGAGGTGCACGCTCGCAAGTCGGGGGTGGTCGATCACCTGGCGGCCGATGACACTCACGCGCTGGGAATCATCCGCTCGATCGTCTCGACCTTGCCGGGGGAGTCGACGGCGGTCCGCGCCTATGACGAACCACTCTTCGATGCCGAATCGCTCTATGACGTGGTGCCGACCGACACGCGCACGCCGTACGACGTTCGTGACGTGATCGCGCGCCTGGTCGATGGCAGTCAATTCCATGAGTTCAAGCGACTTTATGGCGAAACTCTGGTGTGCGGGTTTGCCGAGATTTATGGGCATCGCGTCGGAATCGTGGCCAACAACGGCATTTTGTTCAGTGAGTCGGCGCTCAAGGGCGCGCATTTCATCGAACTGTGCAACCAGCGCAAGATCCCGCTGATCTTCTTGCAGAACATCAGCGGATTCATGGTCGGTCGTGAGTATGAGAACGGCGGCATCGCCCGCGACGGCGCCAAACTGGTCACCGCAGTGGCCTGCTCGGTGGTGCCGAAGTTCACGGTCGTGATCGGGGGTTCGTTCGGTGCGGGCAACTACGGCATGTGTGGGCGGGCTTATGACCCGCGGTTCCTCTGGATGTGGCCCAACGCGCGGATTTCGGTCATGGGTGGTGAGCAGGCGGCGTCGGTGTTGGCCACGGTGAAGCGTGACGGCATTGAGTCAAGCGGTGCGGAGTGGTCGAGCGCCGATGAAGAGGCGTTCAAGGATCCGATTCGGGAGCAGTATGAGCACCAGGGCTCGCCGTACTACTCCACCGCGCGCCTGTGGGATGACGGCATTATCGACCCCGCCGACACCAGGCGAGTGCTCGGGATGGGGCTGGAGGTGGCGGCACGTACGCCGATCACCGAGCCGCGCTACGGAATCTTCAGGATGTGAGCCACCCAGTGATGAGTGCGGAACGAACTCAGCGCGTGGGGTGGCTCAGGTTGAGCGAACCGCGCGACCGTGAGGTCGCGACCGGTGAGTCGAAACCCGGGGGTGAGTGATGAGTGAGGAACGAACTCAACGCGTGGGGTGGCTCAGGTTGAGCGAGGTGGTGACCACTCCATGCTGAAGCGACTCCTGATCGCCAACCGTGGCGAGATTGCGCTGCGGGTGGCGCGTACGGCCGAAGCGATGGGCCTCGAGGTGGTGTTCATTTGCACGGCTGCCGATGCCGAGGCGCCGCATGCTCGCGAAGGCGCCGTCGAGGTGCCGACCTACTTGGACATCGAAGCGGTGGTGGCCGCAGCGGTGGCTGCTGGCGCTGACTCGATCCATCCCGGCTATGGCTTCCTCAGTGAACGACCCGAGTTTGCCCGTGCGGTCGAGGCGGCTGGACTCAAACTTGTCGGGCCGAGCGCGACCGTCATGGAGCAGATGGGTCGCAAAGATGCGGCTCGAAAGATCGCGGTGGCCGCGGGGGTGCCCGTCGTACCCCGTGGGGAGGAGGCCGGTTTCCCGGTCCTGGTGAAGGCGGCCGCCGGAGGCGGTGGCAAGGGCATGCGGATCGTGCGTAGCGCGGCCGAACTGGCTGAAGCCAAGGCTGCGGCGGCACGTGAGGCGGCGCATGCGTTTGGCGACGACACTCTGCTGATCGAGAAGTACGTCGAGCACGGCCGCCACATCGAGGTCCAGATCATCGCCGACAGCCATGGCCGGGTGCTGCACCTGTTTGAACGAGACTGCTCGGCGCAGCGTCGCCACCAGAAGGTGCTCGAAGAGGCCCCGGCGCCGACGATCAGCGCGGCCATCCGGGAGCAAGTCACCTCCGCTGCCGTCGCCCTGGCCACACACGTCGGCTATGAGAACGCGGGAACTGTTGAGTTCCTGCTCGACACCGAGACCGACCAAGTCTATTTCCTCGAAATGAACACTCGACTCCAAGTCGAGCACCCGGTCACCGAACTGATCACCGGGCTGGACTTGGTCGAACTTCAGTTGTTGGTCGCCGCCGGTCAACCGCTGCCAGTCGAGCAGGACCAGATCACCACTTCAGGGCACGCGATCGAAGCGCGAATTTATGCCGAAGATGCGTTCGGTGGGTTCTTGCCGCAGGCTGGCCGCGCCGATCTGGTGATGTGGCCCGACGATGTGCGGGTCGATCACGCTTTGGAATCCGGGCAGGTGGTGTCGACCGGGTTCGACCCGATGCTGGGCAAGGTGATCGCCTGGGGGTCGGATCGGTCAGAGGCAATCACCCGGCTGACTGAGGCGCTGGACAACACCGCCATCTTTGGGTTGACCACCAACACCGGCTTCTTGCGAGCGCTCGTGGCCTCTCCTGAGTTTGCCGCAGCCGACATCGACACGGCCTGGCTCGACCACCACCGCTTGGACCGTCCTGAAGACGACACCGCCCTGCAACTTCTGGGCGCTGCTGAGCAATTGGCTTCGCCAACTGCCGGAGCGTGGGGGCTCGATGGCTGGCGCGGCGGTGGGCTTCGGTCCGCGTTCCGCCTCTACGGACGAGACGCGAGCGCCGACTGTGACTGGGTCGCCGCAATTCCGGCCCAGGGCTACACCCGTGTTGAGGCAGAAGGCACCGCACCGGCATGGGTTCGAGCACACTCTCGCTCCCACGAGGTGATCTGGCAGGGCCAGCGCTTCAGCTTCTCCTGGCCGGACTCCGCACACGCCGACGTCGCCGGGCGGGACCAGGGCTCGGTGCGAGCACCGATGCCGGGCACGCTGATCGCGGTCAACGTCGCCATAGGTGACCAGGTGAGTGAGGGTGACACCCTTGGCGTGCTGGAGGCGATGAAGATGGAGTTGGCGCTCAAGGCCACCCGCAGCGGCGTGGTGACCGACGTTGCTGCGCAGCCGGGCCAACAGGTGGCGCTCGGCGCCGAGCTCTTCCATGTTGGGGAGCGTGCCGATGACTGATGTCACCATCTATGAGGTCGGCCCCCGCGATGGCCTGCAGAACGAGGCCGGGGTAGTGCCCACTGCCACCAAGATCGAGTTCATCCGACGCCTCGTCGCCGCCGGACTGCCGATGGTGGAGGCGACCAGTTTTGTGCACCCGAAGTGGGTGCCGCAGTTGGCCGACGCGGCCGAGGTGGTGGCAGCGGTCGGCGGCCAACACCCCGTGCTCGTGCCCAACGAACGCGGATTGGACCGCGCGCTGGAGTTGGGCTGTCGTCATATCGCCATCTTCGGTAGCGCCACCGACACTTTTGCGCGCCGCAATCTCAACCGGTCGATCGACGAGCAATTCGCGATGTTTGAACCCGTCGTGCAGCGGGCACGATCGGCCGGTCTCGACGTACGCGCCTATGTGAGCATGTGCTGGGGGGACCCCTGGGAGGGTGCGGTCGCCGTCGCGCAGGTGGTCGGCGTCGGCAAGCGTCTCCTCGACTTGGGGGCCTCGCAACTCAGTTTGGGCGACACGATCGGTGTGGGTACGACGGGCGCGGTCACCGACCTGCTCGACGCCTTCAATGCGGCCGGTGTGCCTGATCACGCTCTCGCGGTGCACTTCCATGACACCTACGGCCAAGCCCTGGCCAATGCCTACGCCGCTTGGTTGCACGGAGTGCGCACCTTCGACGCCAGCGCCGGGGGTCTCGGCGGCTGTCCGTATGCCGAGTCGGCCACCGGCAACCTGGCCACCGAGGACTTGGTGTGGATGTTTCGGGGGATGGGTGTCGAGACCGGTGTGGACCTCGAGGCGTTGGTCGAGACGAGTCGGTGGATGGCTGAAGTGCTCGGTCGGCCCAGTCCATCGAGGGTGGTGACGGCGCTGCCCTGAGCCGCCGTACGTCGCTAAGCCCCTACTCGGCCCGCGCTAACCCCCTACTCGGCCTGCTATAACCCCCTACTCGGCGGGGGCTGGCAGAATCGCCAGGTATGAGCCGCGTCTACCTGCATGTGGGGTCTCCGAAGACTGGGACCAGCTACTTGCAGGATGTGTTGGGGCGCAACCGGACCACGTTGGCAAGTCACGGGTTGCTGTATCCGGACGCGGCGGAGGGCAGTCATTTTGGCGCTGCGATTGACCTACTCGACCACCGCTGGGGTGGGGCGCTGAGCAAGGCGCGAGGTCAGTGGGATCTAGTCGCCCAGGCCGCCGCGAAGGCCCCCGATCGTGCGGTGATCAGCCATGAAGTGTTGGCTGCCGCTACCCCCAAGCAAGTCGCCCGGGCGCGTCAGTCGCTCGGCGACGCCGAAGTACATCTGATCGTGACGGCCCGCGACTTGGCTCGGCAGATTCCGGCGGAGTGGCAAGAGACGGTCAAACACCGGGGTCGCAAGACGTTTGCTCGATTCATGCGCGAGATCCGCAAAGCCCCGCGGACGGGTTCGGACCTGTGGTTCTGGCGGGTGCAGGGGTTGCCCGATGTGCTCACCAGATGGGGGCACGGGCTGCGGCCTTCACACGTTCACGTCGTCACAGTGCCGCACTCGGGAGCCGATCCAGATCTGCTGTGGCGCAGGTTTGCCTCGGTGCTGGGTGTCGATCCGGCGTTGCAGCTTCAGTCTGGTGAACGGACTAACCAGTCCATGGGGATTGCCGAAACCGCGTTGATCCGACGACTGAACGCGCAGTTGAAGGGCCGACGGATTCAGCAACCGGTCTATGCCAACGTCGTACGTGACCTGCTGGTGCACCAGACCCTCGCCGAACTCGACCTCTCCGCTCGCGCCGCCGTCGCTCCGGCCGACCGACCGATGGTCGAAGAGATCACCGAGGAATGGATCGAATGGCTGGCTGCGTCTGGGGTCAGCGTGATCGGGGATGTTGAGGAACTGCGGCCGCGCTGGCCCGAGGGCGACTGGGTAGATCCGGATCAACCCGACCCCGAGGCCGTCGTTGAGGCAGCAGTGGCGGCATTGGCTGAACTGGTCACCGAGCGGTCGGCGGACTATCGACGTACGTCGAGCAGGACGCGGCGACTCAGCAGCGTCTGGAGGCGGCTTCGTGGCTGAGCGAGTTGTCATTCACGTCGGGGCCCCCAAAACGGGCACGTCGTTTGTGCAGGACCGACTGTTTCGCAACCCCCAAGCCCTGGCCGCCCAAGGTGTGCTCTATCCCGGAGACCGACCGGACGCGCACTTCTTGGCGGCCCTGGATCTGATGGGGCTGAAATGGGGCGGACTGGAGGCAGAAGCCGTCGGGTACTGGCGACGACTCGTCGATCAAGTCAATGCCCATCAGGGCACCGCGATCATCAGCCACGAGATCTTCGGCATCGCGACGGCCGAGCAGGTAGCCACGGCGCTGGCGGAGTTTGGTGGCGCGGAGATTCACGTGGTGGCGTCGGCACGCGACTTGGCCAGGCAGATCCCGGCTGAGTGGCAAGAGAACGTCAAGCACCGCCGCGAACTGCCCTACGCCACCTTCTTGCAACGGATCCAGGACCCGGCTCGCGACTCGGTGTTGGGTTGGTGGTTCTGGGGGGTGCAGCACATTCCCGAAGTGTTGGGGCGCTGGGCCGCCGACGTGGCTCCAGAGCGGGTTCATCTGGTCACTGTGCCGCCCTCGGGCTCGGCTCCGGAGACGCTATGGCAGCGGTTCGTGACTGCTCTGGGAATCAGCGACGAGGGCTTTGACCTGGAGGCTGAGCGGGCCAACCCGTCGCTGGGAGTGCCGGAATCAGATCTGGTACGACGACTCAACGTGCTGCTCAAACCTGTGCTCCCCAACCATCACTACCGACCGTTGGTGCGCGAGGTATTGGTCCATCAGAACCTCTCCCGGCGTCGCGACTCGGCTCGACTGTCACTGCCGCCTGAGGCTTATGACTGGGTTGGCGGTTTGGCTGAGGAGTGGATCTCCGAGTTGGCTGGCCGTGGCTACGACGTGATCGGTGACCTGGCGGAGCTGCGGCCGGCGCCGCCGGCCGACTTCGTCGATCCCGATCACAGTGACCCGGGCCAGGTCGCCGAAGCCGGACTTGCCGGGCTCGCAGCGATGGTGGTCGAGGCCGCTCGGTTGCGCGATCAGCACACCGAGTTGGAAGCGCGGATCGCTGACCTCGAAGGGGCGATCGCCCGGATCGAGGCCGCTCCGGACTATCGGGTGAAGAAGAAGTTGGTCGAGTTGGCGCACACCAACCCGCTCACGAAGAGCGGGTTGGCGGCGTACCGGAAAGCGTTTCGGCGCTAGCGACTACTTCTTGCGAGGCAAGAACTCGCGCTCGACGTAGCGGCCGACCTTCCAGGTGGAGTAGGCATCGGTGCCGGCGCCGACCAAGCCACCGACAACGGGCACCCGCTTGCTGGCTTGTACGGCGAGACGCTTGCCCGCGACCTTCTGGATCAGACTGTTAGCCACCTGCGCGGCCATCACCTTGTCGAGGTTGGAGTCGTAGGCCGGGGCGGTGGCGATGGCCATCGGGGTGCCGGGCAGATCCTTCTTGCGGATCAGCGACATCACCGAGTCTTCGCCCAGCACAGCCGCCAGGATCGCATTGTGCACCTTGGGGTCGTTCAGGTCGTAGCCGCGCAAGTGCGCAATGCCCGCAACCATTCGGCACTGCAGGATCGCCAGTCCGGTGATGTTGGCCGGAATCATCGCGGCCAGGGTGACGAGACCGCCCAAGTTGGTGGCGAAGCCCTGCACGCCTGCCCAGCGCACGTGGTTCTCGATCACCTCACGGATCGCTGCGTCGACGTCACCGTGCTGCTCCTTCAGTTGGGTCTCAGCGGCCTTCGCTGCTGCCGGGAAGGGGCCAACACCGTGAATCGCGCGCTCCAGCGCCTCATGCACGAACTTGGAGGTGAGGTCAGGCGCGATCTCCGTGATGTTCGGGGTGAGCGCAGAGGTGATCTTGCTTCCGAGTCCCATGAGTGCTCCTGAGGTCTGACCATCTGGTCGGTCGATTGGATGGCCGTGTTGGATGGCCACGTGCAGATACAACCACCCCCCAGCAAGTGGTTGTTCCCGTCTGCACGTGATCTGGCTCGCGTTCGCGGTGACTATGTGGCCACTGGTGCCGACCTCGAACCAGGCACTCTGCTGGCCGCCTATCGAGCCGGGGTCTTCCCCATGCCCGGCGATCACGGGGAGATTGATTGGTTCTCACCCCGGCGTCGCGGGGTCTTGCCTGTGGAGGGGTTCGTGGCGTCGCGGTCGCTGCGATCGTCGTACCGGAAGTTTGAGGTGCGGGTCGATACGGCGTTCCGGGAGGTCATGGAGGCGTGTGGCAGCGAACGTTCGGATGGCAACTGGATCACGCCAGAGTTCGTTGACGCCTACGAGCGCCTATTTGCGTTGGGCTGGGCGAGCTCGGTGGAGACCTGGCGCGACGGCGAGTTGGTTGGCGGGCTTTATGGGGTGCGGATCGGGCGACTTTTTGCGGGGGAGTCGATGTTTTTCCGAGCCCCCGATGCCTCCAAGGTGGCCTTGATGCATCTGGTGCAGTCGCTGCCTGCCAACGCGCTGATCGACACCCAATGGTCAACCCCCCACCTGTCTTCCCTGGGCGTGGTCGAGATCCCGCGCGTCGAATACCTCGCTCGACTTGCGTCCGCTCTCGCCGAGTAGGGGGTTATCGCGGGCCGAGTGGGGGGTTATCGCTCGGCGAGTGGGGGGTTAGGGCGGGCCGAGTGGGGGGTTCTCGCTCGGCGAGTGGGGGGTTAGTGACCGCCGCCACTTCGTCATACGGCGGGCTAGGCTGCCCACGTGCCCGAACTGCCCGAGGTGGAGGCGCTTGCCCAGGACTTGGCGCGGCGCCTCGACGGACGCGCGATCAAGCGGATCGACCTGACGGCGTTTAGTGCGCTCAAGACCTTTGACCCGCCCTTGTTTGGGCTGCACGGACAGTTCATCGAGGGCGTGGGGCGGCACGGCAAGTTCCTCGACATCGACGTGTCGGGAACCCATCTAGTGATGCATCTGGCTCGGGCCGGTTGGGTGAGGTGGCGCGAGGAGTTGCCGGCGCTTCCGGCGCGGCCGAACTCCAAGTCTCCGCTGGCCGCGCGCGTCGTACTCGATGACGATTCGGGGTTTGACGTGACCGAGGCCGGCACCAAGAAGTCGCTCGCGATTTATGTCATCCTCGATCCGCACGAGGTACCCGGGATCGCGTCGCTGGGTCCAGACCCGCTGAGCCAGGAGTTCACCCAAGACGTGCTGCGCGAGATTCTGAACCGTGCCGGGCGAGCCCAGATCAAGGGCGTGCTCAGACATCAGGGGACGATTGCTGGCATCGGTAACGCCTATTCCGACGAGATCCTGCACGTGGCGCGCATGTCGCCCTTCAAGCCGGCGTCGGCGATCGAGGGCGAGGAGTTCACCACGTTGTACGACGCCATCCAATCCA
>WBZP01000871.1_pt1 | contig 39553 bp, 56 predicted proteins | sample 5204301 | NCBI WGS metagenome assembly WBZP01 (sample SAMN12412401, study PRJNA552823) | activated sludge metagenome | isolation source: activated sludge from nitrification reactor of wastewater treatment plant... | place: USA: Pennsylvania | collected 2017
CAATGTCTGATCCGGCAGTAGAGGCAGTAGTAAAGCCAGTTTTGGCGAATACCGAGCTAGAGGCTGATTGCATAGCGGTAGTAAGGTATGCGCCAGCGTTCAGTGAAAAACCAGATGAGTTGATAGTCGCGGTGATGTTCGTACCGGCCGTATTCAAGCCGATAGCGTCATTAGAGGCGCGAGCAGTGGTTAGATATGCACCAGAGGTTTGGTAGTCTGTCTTGACGGTTGCTGTAATCACCGAGTTGCCACTTAAACCGAAGGAGATACCATTGCTATCTGCAAAGGTCATCTTAGACAGATTCAAGCTAGTTGTGCCAGCTGATAGGTTAATGTTCGATATAGTCGCTGCGTTCGATGCCATCGCGGTAGTCAGATAGGCTCCACCATCTAGTGAGATACCTGAGCTGTTGACTGTCCAAGTAACGTTAGTTTTGGCAGTATTTAAGCCTACAGCGTCGTTACTAGCTCGCGCCGTAGTTAAATAAGCACCTGGAGCTTGTGCAGTTGTAAGGTATTTAGGTATACCCATAGAGAGGCCAGCGGTGTCGTGCGTTCCGACAATGTCCGAACCAACTGTTGAGGCGGTAGTGAAGCCAGTCTTTGCGAATACGGAGCTAGAAGCCGATTGCATAGCGGTAGTAAGGTATGCGCCAGCGTCAAGTGATATGCCCGACGAGTTTACAGTCCAGGTAACGTTGGTTTTAGCAGTGTTGAGTCCTACAGCATCGTTAGAGGCACGCGCGGTTGTCAGGTAAGCGCCAGGAGCCTGAGCAGTAGTCAGATACTTAGGTACACCGAGATTGAGTCCTGCGGTATTATGGGTCATTACAATGTCTGAGCCGACAGTAGATTGCGAGCCTGTTGTAGTACCTGCGTAACCTCCGGCGTTGAGTGAGAAGCCTGACGAGTTGATAGTTGCAGTGATGTTCGTACCAGCCGTGTTCAAGCCAATCGCGTCATTAGAGGCTCGGGCAGTGGTTAAGTACGCGCCAGAGGTTTGATAGTCAGTTTTGACTGACGCAGTAATTTGGTTGGAGCCTGACATCCCAAAGGTGACACCATTGGAATCGGCGAAGTTCACCGTTCCCGAAGTTGCGGTCTGTGTACCAGCCGCTTGCGCCACTCCACCTCCACCGGCTCCAGCCGAGATAGTAACCGCGTTACCAGCTTGTGAGAGGGTAATATTGTTCCCTCCAGCTAGAGTCAGAGTCCCGCTAGAGATAGCTGCCAGCGCACCGGATGTGTTACCGGAGAGTGTAGCGTTTAAGATGTTAGGATTGTAACCCATATTGCTCCTTAGATTAGCTGCCAGTTAGCGTTATCTGACACCACTGTTTTTGAGGTGTTCTGGACACTTATTACTATACTCGCCGACCCGTCGATTGTTTGACCGCCAGTTGTGTTTATTGTAACGGTGTTGGCGCTGGAGTCTACCTTCTTGACGGTGAATGACTTTACTATACCAACGGCAGTCGGTAAGGTGATAGTGATTGAACCAGCCGTAGCATCCCCGAGAATGACGTCATCAGCCGCACTAATCGTATAGTTAGCTGTCTTAGTGATGACTGAAAGTACAACGGTTGCTGATACAGTATTCCAGTTAAGTCCAGTTGCCTGGGTAGAGTCAGCCATCAGATACTTGCCGTCAGCTCCTACTGGTATACGAGCGTCGGCTACATCATAACCATACAGATCGCCCTTAGTGGTCAGTGGCGATCCAACTACTACCGTACCGCCGCCGCCTGATGATTGCGAACCACCACCGATTATCTGATCGGTAATCATATCCTCTTCACGTATGCGCCCAAGTATGGCGTCAAACTTGCTTTTGCTCATGCTATATTCGCCTTATCACGTAAGACATACGCTAGTTTGAGCCGATCCCTCCATGCTTGCTTGTAGCCACCACGCTTGCCGGTTGCAAAGGTAGAAGTCTCACCCTCCGTACCACTGCCTAACCTTTGTATAAACCAGTCACTATCCTTATTTAGATAACCGATATACCGGACACCGTTTTCTTCAATACTGTTGGTGTAATCATAGCGAGCATATATATCCTGCTCGACTATCTTCGCAACACCCTCAAAAACCGCCTTCAACACGCTTAATTCGTAAGAAACTTGCTTGATGCTATCAACGGTTGGTTTGCTGTCGAGCTTAGCTTGTAGGGCTTCTATTTGCGTCGTTGTCTTTTGTGCAATTATAGCCAAGTCACGTGTGTCTGTACGCACGCTAACAATAGGCGCCATCGCCTCGGGTATTTCTACCTTCAGCTCTTTGGCTTCTAGTTGTTTGAGGCTTTTAGCGATCTGCTCTTGTTGAGCTTCTAACTTCGCACGCTTTTCAGCCCTTTTTCTTAGTACAGCAAGTTTGCGCTCATTCACTGACTAGCCCCTCGAGTTCGGCGGCATAGGCTCGCTCTTGTGCCAGCTCCAGCTTCAGCTTTTCTATATCCTCATCGACTACTGGCTCGCTGTCTTGAGTACGCAGCGACTTGTTGAGCTTCTTAGTAAACTCATCAGCCAATATCGGCAAGATGTCACATCGACAGTGTGGGTGAAGCGGTGGTGAGTCCAGGTTGCCATAGCTTACCTCAAACGATCCAACGGTGTCGCCCTTATCGGCAAACGGTGCGTCGAGGGCTACGTTCTGATAATCTTTTTCAGCTTGCAGACAATCTTCACACACGTCAGCGTCTCCGGCAGTAGTCCACGCCTTACCAACCACAGCGTCAGATTGCTTATAGGCGTCAGTAGTAGCGAGGTTAGCCGTACGCAGCACTTCAGTCCGGACGACGGTATCTATCTGCTTCTGGCGAGCGTTATCGAAAAAGCCAGCCACTTCACTTTTTATATCATTGACACTTGCGCCGTTAGCGGTCAGGGTAACGATCTTATCGGTTAAAGCATTCAAGTCTGTCTCGGTCATCGACTTCGTAAACTTCTTAATACTCGATTTCACCTTCTTACGAACTTCGGCACTCGGCTTATAGTTTAGCTTTTCGCCGATCAGGGCATTAGCGGCCATGCCACCGATCATCGTAGCTTCTTCCATCAGTGGAGCGAATAGGTTGATGCCAAAGCTCACCTCATCTTCAATATCGAACAGGGGATCGAGGGCAGCCTTTTGCAAACCCTTCTCCTCTATCTGGCCGACGGCGACCATAGCCTTATCTTCTAGCCGGTTTAGGTATTCAGTCAGCTTGACCTCAAACCGAGCTTCCACGCTTTCGATCTTGTTGATCTTGGCTCGGTGGTAGCTAATCACCTCATCATTGGTAAAAAACTCCGAATAGCGCACGTCTTTGTTCGGTGCGACGTGTTCGTGTTCGATAAGCCCCTGAGCTTCTTTTACAGCTTCAGCAGCAATTTCTTTGGTAGCCAGTAGCAACGTCTTTTGCTTTTCGACTTGCTTATAAATACCAAGCTGACGGAACCGCTTGACGTAATCGACGTTACGGACGGCCTTCGGCACATCATCTTCCGGTGGGGCTTGGCCGTCGCTTGGTGTAGCTGGTTCTTGCGGTACGCTCTGATCTGACGAACCGAAGTCATCACCGCCCTCTATCGGGGCAAGGTCAAACATCTCTCGGGCTTCGTTACGAGTCAGCCACTTACCATAGCCGGCGGTAGCTTCTGCAATATCTTCAGCACTATCTTCTGGGTAAGGATCCTCAAAGCCAAACACCAAGGCGTCGCTGGTCATGTTTGGCAAGTAAAACTCGTTGAGCGAGTCACAGATAGATTGCATTTTTGGCTTAATAACCTCTTTCAGCCAGCCATACAGTGATGACTCAGCGCTTGCCCTATTCACATCTTCAGTCAGGCCAAGGCTCATTTTCGTATTGCCGAATATCGCCATCATCTTGTCACGTACCCATTTGCTTTGCTCGATAAACTCCATATCACGCTGCGTGGTATTGAGTGGCTTAATATCCAGGCCGCCCTCTAAAATCATGGTCTTGTGAGCGTTACGAGTGCCACCGAAGCGACGTTTTAAGTCACTCTCTAAGCGGCGCATATTCTCTTGAGTAATACGTTGGTCGGTGCGTAGGATCGTGTCTGGTGTGGCGTTATTTAAGAAAAAGCGTTTGTTAAAATCTTCTGCGAACAGATCGGTGTCGATAGTCGCCAGTGCCACCGCTACCGCCCCCATACCCCTTACAGGGTTCAGTGGGTTCGGGTTCTTAAACGGTACAATCTGCTCCGGTGCGTACGTCTCGGTATGTGGCTTGCCGTTTAAGAGGGTAGTGTACTGGTAGCCAGTTATCTTGACCCCACCACCACCGACGTAATCGAATAGCACTTTTACCTTGTTGGGTTCGAGTATGTAGATATTCTGCTTAGCGTCGTCGATATACCAGAAGCAATCACCAGCCATATCCTTATAGGTTTGCGTAATGTATAAAGCGTCAGTGTAGCTAGTAAACGCATTAAGGCGGTCTAGTCTATCTAATACTTCGTGGTTTTCAACTTCTATAAGTTCTGTCGAACCGTTTATTACTCGCACTTTGTATAGCTTGATTTCCATTTTAGAAACCGAAGAAGCAAGTGCGTTTAAGTTCGCATATACCCAGCCATTATAGTATTTCGAGTAATCAGTCGGATCGCCAGTTATGTTTGAGCTTTGTGTAAAGCCGCCAGCCGTATAGACAGTTTTTTCTTGTGCTGGAGCGAGCGGAGTTTCGCTAATCCCACTGGTCGTTGAAGTAATCTGATTGAGTAGTTTTTTCCACATGGTTTGACTCGACAACGGTAAGGTTGGCATAACTCCGTTCTGATTGTTTAGCATAGGCGTACTCAGCTAATGCCCAGCTATCCGCATAATCATCATGCGCATTAGGGTCATCGGGGTGATGTACTGATAAGAGTTGTCCTCGGAACTCCTGCTGTAAATCCAACATTTGTTGCCGAAACTTCTCTGACTCCTTTGTACTGTTATTCGGAAGCGTCGTCAATAACTGTTGTATGCTGACCTTCAAGTTCTTGTAGAGTATGTCTTTCGATACGGCGCTAAACTTGACTCGATACAGGCCATTATTCTCGTCAATAAACTGGCTCTCTCGCTCGAACATATCCGGCATAAAGTCGCCCTGCCCTGTTGAGTCGATCGCCAAAGCAATTACGTTATACCGGCTTATAAACTCAGTGATGTAGTCAAACTGGTCTTTGTAATTCTCGCCCCGTAGCTCTAGCCAGTTGATCAGCTCCTTCTTACCCAGCTCGGTATTATACCGGACTACTGTGACCACCGTACTGTCAGGGTGCTTGGCGGTGTCGATACCAATAAAGCATTCGTGCTTCTTATCGTGGTGCGTACGCCCCCTATCGGCAACCAAGGCGTCTATCTCCTCAGCCGTAGTAAACTGCCCTGTACCGATTAGCCACTTGCCAAAGTAAGGCCGTTGTATTTCGTCGCTCTCCAGCCCATACTTTTCGATCTCTCCCCGAATAGTCTGCTCGTAGATAAGGTGCAAGGGGTCGCCGGTTAAATCATAGACTTGCCGCCGCTGCTCAGCTATCTGCTCAAAATACAGCTTGTTGGCGTCTTTGCCTTGGCCTATACGGTAGAAGTTGCATATCCGCGTGCCAGCCGTACCGATCCAGATGACGGGTGCGTTGGTACTGGCGCGCATAGGTAAGATCTGCTCTTTCACGATTTGGTCAGGTAAGTCTTGGCTTTCCTCGAAGATAATCAGGTGCAGCGTCTTACTCTCCGGCTTGCTGGTTTTACTTACGGGGAATATATAGCAGCTTGTGCCGTTGGGTAATACCAGGGTCTTGGCGTTGTTTTCTTCTTTGGCGTATTTGATTTGCTCCTCGGTCTGATCGAACACTTGCAGGTCGGTGGCTGTCTTACGCAGGGCAAGCTTCAGGCGATCAAAGTCAGTTTTAGCTTGTTCAGCCTGGGGTGCGAAGATGGCGATATTCAGCGGCTTACCAAAAGCTTCGGTGAAAAATAACATTACGAACTCTATGGCGTGGACTACTGCGGTGGTCTTGCCGGACTGCCTGGAAAACTCAGCGTGTATTTCCATCGGCTTCAGCTTTTTTATATCTTCTTCGGTGGCGTGGATCGTGAGTTGGAGGTTAGTAATCAGCGCCCCGAATATCTTACGCGCCAGAATAAGCTGGTACGGGTAGAGGACTAAATCATGCTTCGTCTTGAGGTGCTTCTGGTAAAGCACCATCATCTTTTCCAACATCGTTTGCACCCTCATTTAGATTAGCCGGATCTATTCCATACGCTTGAAGCAATACCCGAATTGGGTTGTCGCCACCTTCCATTTCGATTTTAGCCTTAAAGTCTTTTGCTTTGCGTTCCAGATACCACTGTGCGCTTTTCGGATCATTCAAGCTACCTACCACGGTCATTTTAGCTTTTAATATAGGTTCGTTTTTCCAGGCTTCAATTTTCTCACGAAACTCTGGGTGCTTTTCCAAGTAATTATAAAATGTTTCATGAGAAATGCCAGCATAGCCGTGAGCTTCTTCATTCGTTGCGCCAACTAAGAAGGCTTGGCGCAATTTATCTAGTACGGCTTCAGTCATTACAGTTGGTCGTGCCATCTTCCCAGCCCTCCTCGTTACCGTTAATAAACTTCCAGTATCTCTTGCGTATTACATCCACATACTTTGGGTCAAGCTCCATCAGGCGGGCATGGCGGCCTGTCTTTTCGCAGGCGATCAAGGTTGAACCGCTGCCGCCGAACGGATCAAACACCAAACCTGTGTTATTTGCGACAATGCTTATTCCCTTTTCTGGCAATGCAACCGGGAAGCAAGCCTTGTGATTTTCTGCCTGCGCCCCAGTGTTGCTGATCTGCCAAAAATTACTCGTAACCTCCTTGACCGCGACAGGCTGCTTGTTCGTTGAGAACAAAAACACAGGCTCCCAATCGCGCATCAAAGACCCTTTGAATGGGATTGTGCTGCTTTTTTTCCAGCATATTTGCTCTACAAGGTAAGGCAATCGCCCTGATATTTGCTGGATATACTCAAACCTTGATTTGGCGTTATAACTTACATTCCAAAAGATAAATCCATCAGTTACAGCAAAGCAAACTTCAAGCACAGAAGCGGCAAAATCCACATATTCACTTGATGGGAGTTTGTCTGAATACCCGTCTGAATAAAGTTTGACGCTTTTCTTTCCGTTGAAAATATCTCCCTGCCCGGCTTTTGCATCTGCGTTGTATGGCGGCGATGTAAACACCATGTCGGCCTTCTTGCCATTCATCAGCAATTCAACACTAGCCTTATCGGTACTATCACCACACATAACTCTATGCCTCCCTAGTTGGTAAATCTCACCTAGCTTACTAATAGGTGGCTCACTAGAAACTTCAGGCGGCTCATCTTCCTCAACTTCAGTTGGCGATAGGTCGAGTGGCTCTAATTCGTTTAGTCGTAAGCTGGTGTAATTATCATCTAGCTTTAGCTCCTCAAGTATCTCAGCTAGCTTCAAGTCATCCCACTGTCCACTAATGGCTTGGGAGTTCATAATCACATTCAGCTTCTTCTCTTCATGCTTATCAAGATCAACCACATTACAAACTGCCTCAGTCCAACCTAGGGCGAGCATGGCATTCATACGCTGATGCCCTGAGATGAGTGTCATGTCTTTGTTTACGATAAGGTTTTCTTGTTGGCCGTAGGTTTCGAGCGAATTTTTAAGTCCAGCGAACTCATCTTTGGTGATCGAGCGTGGATTATATTCAGCCGGATTGAGTTTGGTGAGCGTAATGGTGGTTATATTCATAGCACTCCCCTACTCCCCTATCCATAGCGTTTTTTGGAGTTTACAGGTTAGCACACCACTCCCCTACTCTACCGTATGTATTGACATTTCTACTCATTATTGTGTAGTAATACTCTCAATTAGGCTTTTGTACTGCTCGACGCTCTTGCGAACATCATACTCTTGGCGGTATTGCTGCCACAAGGGGAGGGCAGTTTTGGTGCGTTCAGAGGCCGCTGATAATGCTTCAAGCTGCTCAGCCTCCGTAATTACTGGCAAGCCACATAAGGCCGCTTGGACTGGCCGATTGTTGCTCTTAAAGCGATCCTGTGGTCGGGTTCCCTTCGGCAATATAGCGACGTCGTGGCTTTGTATAAGTTGATAAGCAGTTTTGTTTTGCCATTTCTTGTATGTGTACTCAAACGGCAGCCGAGGATCCTCGTTGCTAATAATCGTAAACTCTAAGCCATGTCGCTCGACGGCTGGAATGGCGTAGCGTAAGACTTCGGCGTTATGCGAATAGCCGAACCAAACTGCGCTGGTAAGTTTGCCGACGTGTTGTTTGATCGCCGGAAACTCGTCAATTACGAAACGGTCTGGAATGCACACCACTGGCTTGTCAGTGAGCTGCCGAATAAACTCAGCTAAGGCTTCGGTGCTAGTCACCACAGCATCTACCATTTGTGCGGTTTCGGTAATGTAGCAGGACTTGGCGACTGCGCCTTGGCCTAACCAATCAGCGTCGCAAATATCTAAAACAGTTGGCACACCCATTTCGCCAGGCAGGGTATAAGCCGCCGAGCGAAACGTGTCACCAGTGCGATAGACTTTTTGGAATATCATTACATCGGGCTTTTCGCCGTACTTGTATAAGTGCAGCTCCGGCCAATAGCGCATGAGGTTTTTGATACGTATTTTTGTCGAGCCGATATTGTCTCGATTATGATACTGCTGAAAGGTCAGTGCCGCTACGCCCATCGTTTTACTCCATTCCATTCAGGTCGCCGCCCAGCCGCTACCTCGGTTAAGATATGCCACAGGTCAGCCTGGTACTGATCTTCAGTGAAGTATTGCAAGGCCGTTGCCTTACCCTTCTGACCAATAGCGACGGTTTCCCGATAGTTATAGTTGATAAGTTGGTTGATAGCTTCCACGTAGCTGAGTGGGTTATCCGGCATTATAAAGCCATTTACGCCAGTCTTAATAAACTCATCAGCATTGTGATAGCGACTCGATAGCACTGTTGATCCAGATAGCATAGCTTCAGTGCGGCTGCGAGGCATAGGCGAGTCCTTAAACGGAAAAATCGTTACCAAAGCCCTGCCGATTGTCTCCTTATAGTCTTGCCAGTCCATAACGGCATAATTGACGTTGGTGTGGACTATCTCAAAGCCGGTGCGCTCAGGCAGGGCGTCTTTTATAGCGCTGATAAGCTGGCGATTGTAATACTTATCCAGCCCAGCAGGGGATAGGGGTAGCACTACCATCGGCTCTTTTGGCAAATCGAGCCAATCTGATGGCCGCATACCATGTATAAGTGGGTAGCCCCAGCCCCAACGGTTTACGCTTTCGTAGCTATTGACGATCATAAAGTTGTCGCCGGCCAGTTTTTTCATGCCATCAAGCTGACGTGGTGTGCCGTCAGAGCCGTATATCTCGCCGCCGTTAATGACTAGATCCTCGGTGTATCGCTCATCCCACATCGGTGTGCCATGATTTATTACTATCTTTGGTATATCGGCGATGATTTCGTTAAGCTGGCGGTAGATATGGCCTTTGCCAATCTTCGGGTCAATACACTGCTGATCGACGGATAGAATGGCCACATCATACTGACCAGGCTCGTAGTAGCTCGCCCATTTCAAGTGATCCGGCTGGTTGCGGTGACTGGTGCGCCCCCACCGTCTGACGTTGTTTTTGAGATAGGTAAACTCGACATCGTAGTTTTCAGCCAACCGAAGCTGCTCAAAGTTATTGCCGAGGTGATTGACTACACCGAATACTCGTAGCTTTTTCATAGCCCCATCTTGTATAGCATGTCTTTTGATTGGATAATCTCTTGCCGCTTGGTGTATTTATTGCTCGATTTCTTAGCGGCAGTAGCTTTAGCTGACTCGACATAAGTGTGCGAAAAGCCTTGCGCTCGACTTCTAGCCCTTACTTCCTGGGATAGCGAGCCATATAGGTTGCAGCGTTCGTTAAACATTCCCATCTGTATTATCTCCGAGCGATAGACACAACCAAAGTTTTCCACAAAATCTTTTTTGCCACCCTTGTTACCAAATAGCCATTGCTTCGGCGTCAGGCGAGCCACAAACTCCGTCACCGCTTCCGGCTCCATAATCTGTCGCTGGTCATCGAATACCAGTATGTCACCAGTCCCTTCGATGATCCCCACGTTCCTGGCTCTGGCCAAGCCATAGTCACCTTGGTTGGTATTGTGATACTGGACTGGCTTGCTGGTCATCGAGCGAAACTCCTGCACAACGTTTTGGATATGTGGCTCGTTGCCATCATCGACCACCACTATTTCGATGTTTGGGTAAGTTTGATTTTCGATAGCTACCAGGCACTCTAGCAGTACCCTTGGGTCAGTGGCGGTGGGTACAATCACGCTAACCGGCTGCTCGCTGCTTTGCATTTGCCTATACAGCTTTTTATATAGCCACGCTCTACGCTGGTCGGTGTAGCCTTTGACGGTTTGCCACGCCTTCTGCGCCATCTCATGCAAACCTTTTTTGTCAGCCAAAGTCTTAAATATCAGATCAGCTAAAGCGTCCACATCCTCTTTGTCATTTGGATTGAGTATCAAGTTTTCGCCATTATACAGGTCAGGCACGTGGCCAACGTTGCGAGTCAGTACCGGCACACCAGAAAACATGGCTTCCAGAATAGGCATAGTACCCGACTCGAAATTGTCTTGTGAATTGCAAACGTGCAACGTAGCTTCAGCGTAAGCCTTGGCCAGTTCGTCATCGGTAATACCCTGTGAAAAGGTGACAGTTTTGCACTGGAGTATCTGGTTAAAGTAATTAGGGTCAGATATGTTGCCGACCAGGTGAAAGGCGATATTCAATTTCTCGCAAGCTTGTGCCACTTCAAGTATGCCTTTTTTGGCTTCGATCCGATTGGCCACCATCAAAACTGTATCATGCGTAGTCGCCTCCTCTCGAAACGTGTAGTGCGTTGGGTTACGAGTTATCGGGTGCAATAAAACATTTTTATAGCCACGCTTCAGATCAGCTTCAATACTCTTGTTACAAGCAATTACCCAATCGTAGCCCGACCAGTCACCGTCTATCGAATAGGGGTTAAAGTGGCGCAGTATGCTTGGCTTGGTTTTGAGTTCCGGCATGAGCTGGCGCAGCATTTCAGCAGTGCGGAAGTAATGATAGTCGATGATGTCTGCCTGTTCAGCCAGGCGAATAAAGTTAGCTAGCTCCTGTGCGCTTGGCCGCTTCGGGTGTATGTCGATCACCTGATAATCAAAGCCATTCATATAGCTCATAACACCTGTGGCAAGTCTATCGATTGCACTATTTTTCTTATCTGTCACAGATAAAATTTTAATCATTAGATAACTTCCCGAAATTATTATGTAATTGTTTTGACGCTTTATTATATGCAGCCACAGCATCAGCTATCACAGTATAGCTCCCTAAATATACACTTTTGCCGTTGATACCAATTCTTGCTTGATAACGATTTTTTGCCTTTCTAACGCCTTTTGGTAGACTACGCCCTTTCACGCCACACCTATTCATAAGGTTTTGTGCTTGTGTGCATTGCCTCAAATTACATCTTCTATTATCTAACTTATTGCCGTTAATGTGATCGGTTACAAGCCCATTTTGGACTCCTAAGATCAGCCGGTGCATATAGATAGATTTTTTACCAGACTTATTCATTGCATAGCCGTTTTTAGTAAAAAACCATTTATATTTCGACACAATATCAATATCTTCTTTGTCTATTATGGCAAACCTACCCTGTGTAAGTTCGATTTTAAGCATGATAGGCGTTCTCCATAAAGTTAAAACCATTATACCCGAACTGCTCCGGCTTGAGTAATCGAATAGTCTCCTGCATTATTTTTGGGTGATCTGTCAGGGGGATAGACTTCTGTGGCTTGGCAAAGCGGCCACGTTGCATATACAGCCACTCATCGTAAGCCGTCTCGGTTGTGCCGAGCTTGGTGTCACCAAAGTAGCGAGTCCACGCCCTTGCCATACGCTCGACGTCATCTCGGACTTGTGCCTCGGTCTTGAGTAGCTTTTCGTAATTGTAAAACGGTATGCGTATTTCCGGCACAGTACCAGGCGCAATATAGTTCCCATTCAAACTTGGTTGGCATAAATCACCGCCGGAATCGAACCGTATTTGATCGCCGTAGACCTTTTTATTGACTGCCAATATCAGGCGGCTTTTCAGGTTATACCGATCCGGCTGGATAAATTGCCACTTCAGAAAACTCAACGCCGGAGCTTGTGGGTTATCTAAGCAAGCTCGCCGAATAGCCTGGTAATCGTTTTCGTGGAATATAAAATCTGTATCAAGATGGAATACCCAATCAGCTTCGCACTGTTCGTAGCCACGCTGGAAGTGCTGACCAATCAGTTCCCAGCTAAACTCCTGTGGCCAGGTAGTTTTGCCATCTATAATCGTGACTACATCAAATAGCTCGCTGGCCATCTGTATGCACTCCTTATAGGTATCACCACGCTCGTCTGGTCGGGTAATAGTTACAAACGCCCCTATCACTTCAGCAGCTCATTCAAGCGGCGTGTCAGCTCAAAATCATAGGCCTCTAACTGGTTACGGCGCTGCTTGGTAGCTTCGACGTCATCTATATCTTTTATGCCGTAACCATGTATACCCACAATCTGATTGACGGTTTCGCAACGGCGAGGGTTATAGAACTCGTCGATCCGATACATCTGACTCTCTGGCCGTTCGCTGGTTTCGTACGTGCCGATATTGTAGCGCAAGGCTGGCAAAGCTTCGTAGCCAATAACGTGCGCCCCACCAGTCGTGACGTTTTGCTTATACCAATCAAACGTGCAATATTGCAGCCACCACACTGTCGGCACAGTAGTGAGCTTATCTGGCGCAAAGTCTCGGTTCACAATCACGTCAGCGTCTACCCTCGCAAAGCCATCTTCGGCTTCGTTATACAACCGCTTGAGCTTCGCCCACAGGCTTGTATCGTCTTGGTAAACCACTACCTCCCAGCCGTTACGCTCTAAACTCCAAACACACAAGTCCAGCGTGGCTTCGTCTGTTGCAAACACGTAGCACTTCACAAGCTGGCTCCAAACTTAGCGATCCCTCGGTGTGCGTAGCCGCCATCTTTTTGCGGTATTTCGCCCTCGGCTATCATCTCGCCATTATTTCTTGTAATAAAATGCTTGTACTCGGCTCTCCCAGCGTCGTGCAAAAGCACTACCCCATCGGGGCTTAGTATTTTACGTGCCATATCCAAGCATTGTTCTCTCATCAGGCCATCGACCAATATGAAATCAAACACTCGGCTATGCTTTACGCAGTCAATATACCACTCATTATCTGGCGACCAAATTATCATAGCGTTATCAGGTAGGGTAGGGGCTACCCTCTGTACCCAGTGACCGTTATGCTCGACGGCCACCCATTGCGTAATGCCTGGGTGCTGCTTTGGAAAATACTCAGTCGAGCGACCGCCACCCCACTCCAAACAAAACTTTGGTTTGAGCGTATCGAGAATGTCGTCGATAAGTGCTATCTCGGACTTGCTCATCATCGGCTCATCAGTCATTTGCGTAGCTCCACAATATAACCGAGCGCATTATGATCGTAGTGCTTGGCGGCTCGCAGCCGTTCGACTCGCCATAGCTGCTCGATAGCGTTCGTTTCAGGTCGCCTGGGTATAACCTTTTCAACGGTAAAGCCAACCACCTCGGCCAAGCGGCGCAAACCAAACTCCGTATACCTCAAGCTATCTTCGGCAAGTGGCTGGTGGGTAGGGTAGAATAAGCCGCTACTCACGATACAGCGACCATTCACCGCCGTCAGTTGGTGCAGTATCTTAAACGCATTGACCGGATCGTAGACGTAATCTAATACCTCCAGGCAAAAAACTACATTTCCCAGGCCATAATAACCAACCACGTCAAGGTTTTTCTTATTATTCAGATCGACTACAAAATCAGGTTTTGGGCTATCTATGTGTGGCTGCTCCAGGTCGCCGATATAATACTTCTGTACTGCCCAGCTTTTGACTCGCTTGGGGATAGGTAGTTGGCTGCCCCCCACGTCAATCACCGTATCAGCCGCTACATCTAATTCGGCCAGGTAATTATCCAGGGCAATGCGATAGCTGCTGCTCACGCCAGTAGCTCCAGGTAATTCTTGACCATGCGGTGACTATCAAAATAATCTTCGCCCTCGGTATTCCACTTGGCTAGTATCTCCGGTGAGCCGCCTGTATTGAGCATACCGTAGGGATCGAATACATCGCAGCCACATGATAGGGCTTCGATCAGCGTATTCGAGCAAGCGTCATTGAAGTAGGTGTAGATTAGCTCATCAGTCTGACGGTATATGTCAGCTAAAGCGTGGGGATCGCTGACCACACCCAAGTAGCGGTATTTCTCATCTCGGTAAAAATCAAAGTTATACTCTCGCAGTTCCGGCGAGAATTGCCCGATAATCGTCAGCGAGCTGTTGGGGTTGGTTCGGTATTCACGTTCGTAGATATAGCGAGCCATTTCCCAGTTCTTTGTCTCATCACGATTGTACCGGCTGTATAGATAGCGCATGGTAGTAGCTTCGGTGCGGCCTGTGCCGTTGTAGATAGTCTGGTCGCAGCCGTTGAGTATTACCGCCCACCGCTTCGGACTTACCCAACCAGATAATAGCTTTTTAGCAAACTTGCTCTGGTACACCACCACATCAGCCATAGCTGCCATATCACGCATACGAGTCATGCCGGTATTACGGTTCCGGCTGTTGCGGATAATGTTATCAAGTCGCAGGATAATAAACTTACCATCAGCGACGGCTCGCTCGACATCGGGTCGCTGTACCATTGACGGACTTGGTATCACGTAGACTTGTGCGCTTTCATAATCACTCAAGCGATCTCCGATCCCCTTAGCAAACTCTCGACTCCAAGTCCAGCCACCACCCAAGCGTGTCGGCTCATAGCTGGCGATATGTATTTTAGGCAATAGCATTTTTGCAGAGCTTAATAAACTTCAGCAGCCGATCCCACTGGCCGAGCCGGTGACATTCTTCGCCATGCAGCCAATAGTGCAGCCGGACTGGTCGGCTATCAGCTTGGTCAATACCTCGCTGAAGTTGGTTTTCGGCGTAGCTGTACCAATCTGTGCCATACTCCGCCCGATCATAACCCAAGTGCGCCGTCGTTATAATCTCCAAGCGGTTTTCTGGTGGGTAAATATTGCCAACCTTCACAGTCCTGGCTGACGTATAGCCAGCCTTGGCGACTTTTAGCAGTATTGTCTCATCGTAATAGCCACGTGGGTAGCAGAAGCTTCTAATCGGCTGGTTAAACATATCTTGCAATATTGTGCGACTGTCGGCGATTTCCCTGTCCTGGGTGTTTGAGTCCACTCTGGTTAGTAGCTCGTGGTCTATGCCATGTGAGCCAATCACAAAACGCTTTGCAACTTCGTGCGCCTGTTCGGTAGTCATCGGCTCAATACCTTTGCGTATAAGGTATTTCTGCCAATTGACCGGCAAGTAAAACGTGGCTTCGATATTATTGCGATCTAATACGGCTGCGAGCTTGTAATCATATACCGAACCGTCATCGAGGCTAAAAGTTATCGACAACATCGTTTTGTTTGTGAAAGTCGTTTAAGTCGAGTACAGCGTTTATCAGAAAAGCCAGGTCGCCAGCTTCCACGCTCTCGGCGTAGCTCGCCAAAGCTGGCACGTCCTTATCCCAGCACTTACTTTTCCAACCACGCTCAAAGCCAACAGTGCGAGTGTGCATAGCGTCTACCCGACCATCTTCAGTCCACGCCTGATGGATTCGAATAGGGTTAGCCCCTGCCTTCAGTGCCAGCGTATATATGGCGTTCGCAAACGTCACCTTGAAAGCCCCATAGGTATTCTCGACGAGCTTAGTTATCTCGGCCTCTAGCGCCGTTACGATATGGATACGAACGTCTGGACTCATGGCTCGCCACAGCACTTCCGCACAGGCCGTTGCTGTCTTTTCTTCGCCACCGACGATTAGCATTTCGTGGCGTCGGGGATCGTGCTGGTCTGGGTATTTCCAAAAGTGTACCGGATAGTTGCCCTCGCCGATAAACTCGACCGACACAGCTATGTTTTTACCAGTCTTAGCAACCAGGCGATCGACTGTGCCAGGCATAAGGGCTGATTTAATCAAAATGAGTGGCGTATCTAGCCACTCGACCACTTCTTCGACAATGCTCATATCCAGCTCGCCAGCTTCGTTGAGGTTAGTCGGCACACAAACCAAGGCAATATCGCACTCGTTTACTTCGTCTTTTTCGCCAACCCCGACATCATAAATATATGCTTCCGGAAACATTTTTGCGTAGCAGCTTCCGACTACGCCCTTACCACCAATAATACTAATTTTGGGCATAACGACTCCTTAAAGTAGCACTTATTTTTGCTTTATGATCTTCTGATAATGGCTGTATTTTTTTACCCTTATTCCAAGCTTCGTGTTTATGATAGGACTTATGGCATTTTGCACAAACCGTTTTTAGGTTTTCAACATTATTGTTGGTTCTATCGTGGTCAATATGATGTACCATCAGGTTATTTTCAGAGCTACAATCTTGGCAAAAATCAGCTTTGTACTTTCTGTAAGTCCATATCCCATTTATATAATTCGGCGGTCTTCTGCCAGTCGGATTTTTTGATTGAAAGCGACCCTTCTTAAACTCGGTTTCGGGCGATAAGTGCTTGCCTTTCTGTGAGTCGTTTTTACACTGTTTGCTGCAATACTTACCCCTACCGGTTTTTGTAGCCCAATTTTCACCAAGTCTGGGGTTTAAGGTAAATTCAACGCTACACTGCTCGCACACCCTCATTTGTCTGACTCCTTTTGCTTTAGAATATCATAATATTGCTGTATTTCGGCTATCATTTGTACCAAATCACTGGCCGACAGGAGAGCCATAGGCTCGGAATAATTGCGCTTAAATACCACGATTGGCTTTTCTAGTCCGGTAGCGTCACGACTAGCTTGCTCGTACCATTCCCAAACTTTTGTATTCTCTTGGTTTTTACACTCGAAGCTGTACGGCAGGCGAGTGCGTATATCACTCTTGAAGAAGGTTAGTGCGCCGGAGAGTGGCATAGGTTGTGCTGTCGGATCTGCGCCGGACTTCCGCAGCTCACCAGCAAGCCAACTCTCCAGGGCTTTGCCTTTGGCCTTTTTAGATCGTGCGGTGTTTGCCTTACGCATACCGCCAATATATCACAATGCAGTTATGGCTTATCCAGAAAGTCGTCTTTTAGGACTTCGCTATCTTCGCTTGACCACTTACAATGCAAGCATTTGCGCTTGTAGCCGCTATAACCAACTTCTACCGTTTCACTACCACATAACGGACAAGTGCCATCATCACGCAACCAACGCACAAGCAGGGCTATCATACCGAGTGTGCCGAGTATTACTAGTAACATCAACATTGTGTCACCTCATATTTAAGATTATTGCTGTCAGGTACAGAAGGGCTGCAAGGGCAGCGACGCAGATAAGTACCAACGCCACCGCCCCCAACAGAATCCCTGTTGTTCGTTTGGCTATTTTTTTCACCCTCCGATCCACCTATTGCCAAAAGCCACGCTTGCTAGACTTGGCGGTGCGGAGTAAATCTTCCACCTCGTCGAGCTTACTGTTGATACGTTCCAGCTTGCTATCGAAAGCGGCTAGCATTTCTGTCAGCGCACTATCTAGCTCCTGCTGATCGGGGATAGCCAACTCCGGCTGTTCCGGCTGCTTGTGCGATAGCTTTTTATTGACCGCCTGTCGGATCGCATGATAGTCGTCCAGGTCGATTGACCGAGTGATGTAGGTAAACGTCGTGGGGCTTACGCCAGTGACTTCGTAGATGGCACTACGCTTTAAGCCCATATCATGCAATATTTTTACCTTGTTATACACTTCTGGGGTAAGTCTAGTTCGTGTGCGCTTCTTCATGTCGTGTCTCCTTTTTCAATGCTGCAATTTGCTTGGCTACCTTCTTCATTTCCGCTACCTGCTTACGGTTCGGATCCTGGTTTTTACGCATACCACCGAGTTTGCCCGATAGTGCGGCTAGTGTAGGGTTAGCAGCAAAGCCACCGCCCTTACTTTTCTTACCACCGACTTGGCCTATCTTGCGATAGAAGTCGTCACCATATAGCTCTTTGTTTTTAGCTGCGGCCTTCTTGCCGCCTGATACTGTTCCTGGCATTACTTACCTCCATTCATGCGATCAGTTACAATGCGAGCGATACGCTCTTCTTCGGCTGCCGCCTTCTGCTGTTTGCGTACGGCGTCATCTTTCCAGATGTAAGTCAATGCGACTATTCCGCTTATAAGCAGAAGTATGCCACCTAGAACCGTATAGCCCTCTACTACTTCGGCAAATAGCCCCATCAAAATTGCCAGCACTCCCCATACAGTAATGATCCAACTCCAGATTTTTGCTGCGATATTCATTTGATTACCTTCTTCTTCTTATTACTTAGTAGCCAATAAACTAGATTGCCAATTCCGAACGTCCACCAGAATGTCAGAATAAACACCAGTACGTGACCGCCGAGTGACGCCGTATTGCGTCGCATCAGAAAATACTCGGGGGTTTCTTCGGCCAAATCCCAATCGTTAGCTTGATACATTTTTACTTGTTGTAGTGCCTCTGTCCTACTCATGGCTTGTCATCTCCTTCAATGTGTCCGGCATAGCTAAAATAATCTCTTTTTTGAGTCTAGCGATACCTGACGTGTTAAGTGCTTTGCCCTCCGTTAGTTTGCGTACAATAGTCTTTTTGTCTTGTGGGTCGGTGATACCTTTGTTGTCTAGTATCTCGCTGATTTCTTCTAACGCCCTAGGTGCGGTTTGCTGCCGAGCTTGCTCCTGACGAATATTCTCGGACTCGTTAGCGGCGTTGCCGTCGTCATCCTCGCCAGCCGATAAGCCAAGCAAGGCCATCAGGCTATAACGGCGAGCGTAGGTAATAGCGCTGCCTTGGCCTTGTGGATCGGCGGCCTTCATCATCAGCAACATGGTGCTACTGATTTCGTCTTTGCCGTCAGTGACTACGGTGTTAAGTGCCGGATCGCCGTCTACCGACGTGACCGACTGATACATCACCAGGCCATTGTCATTTAAGACTGGCAGCACGTGATCGAGCAGGTTATCCAGCGATATAAACTTGCTGCGAAAGTGAGGGTTTTCGCCGTCTTTGCGTAGCTTTGGCATCGCTGCCTGAGCTTTTAAGAGTTTGCTATGTAGCTCGCTCATTAGTGCTGATCCTTATACGCCACAGCTAGTGCGCCGATTATAAGACCAAGCAAAAACATCGTGCTTAAAGCCCACATACTATTTGCCCTCCGTTATTCTTTTGTAGCGTTCCAAAGCTTTCTCAGCTTCGGCTTTGGTTATCATGCCAGCGTTATACCAGGCAATTACTTTACTGATCATTGTGTTCTCCTTTTTACTTGTACTTATATTATATACCCTAGCACTATCATAGCGCAAGCGTTTACTGGGAACTTTCTCGCATTCGCTCCAGTTCAGCGTCTCGCAAACTATCGTAGTAAGCGTCGGCCTGAAATGATCGCTCGTCACGCTCCATATCTTCAATTTGCTGTGGGCTATATAGCTCAATAACGTTGGCGTTACAGGCTTCGCATATTACTTCGACCAGGCAAGGCCAGCCGTCGATTTCCTCAAAAACCAACTCCTGCTCGTCATGTGTACAGTCCATAATGTGTCCTCCTTTTTTTACTGCATTCGACCATCAACTTATACCTGCGCCGCCTTATATTATTTAGCTAAGTCGAGTTTTTTGACTCGAACCGTAGTTGTAGATTTTCTCTATCATGCGCTCGTTTTCCTCTTGACCAGGGTAATCCTGGAAAAAGCGTGAGCCATATTTTCTGGCCTGTTCGAGCATATGCTTGTGATCATACTTCCCGAAAGGGTTAGCCCAGATATTCTTAAACGCCAGTGCAAACGAACGGCGTTTATAGCCATCGTAGTAATCGCCTAAGTCCAGTAGCTCTGAGCAGAGCTGGTGGCTAGCTGCAACGTCATCGACTTTGAGCTTGCCGGTCTTAAACATCAAGCTTGTCATTGGCTTACGCAAGCCAAGGTATTGCACAAGAATGTCATGGTTTAAGCCGTACAGCTCTCGAAACTCCAAGTACGTTTTATAGTGCTTGTTGCCACGTGACGCATAGCTATACGCATAGTCTAGCGGCGTCCAGTTTTTCGAGCTGGCATTCAATCGTTGTGCGTCCTCTAGCGTGCCGCCTTCCCAAACGATGTAGTGAACTGGTAGTCCGAGCCGTTGCAAAGCTTTCAGCCGGTGCTGGCCATCTATCACTTGGTTTTTTTCGTTCACGATAATCGGCGTAAACTCAATACTGGCTGCATTCTCGCTGATCGAGGTCTGCAATTGCCGGACATGGCTTTCCGATAGGGTTCGGTTGCCTTTTAGTTTGTTGGTATCCACGTCGAATAAATCATATTCTGTGGTGCTATATATGGTGTTGCCCATAAAACTTTCTCCAATTCTGCGGCGCAGGTATAAACTGATTATCAAAGTGCTAAGCTAATTATAAACCCCAGCGGCATACATTGTAAAGCGGTTATGCAATACTTTTTTCAACAAAATGCCACCAGGGTTGGAGAACACGTTAGTGTAACCTGGTGGCAAGTAGTTATTATACATCATCGTTTTCTTTTCTTACCAACCAGAAAAAATAAGCCGCTGGATTTTTACCTGTTTCTGCCTGTGCTAGTAAGCCATCAAGTCTGCTCTCGCCGATAGTGTGCCATGCCTTATAGTAAGCCAGCCTCATAGGGTTCGGATCGCGTAAGCGCTTGATTGTACGCTCAGCCCAATCTTCTATTTGGCTCTTAACGTTAACGTTATTAAACTCTTTTTTTCTGACGTTAACGTTAACGTGTTTTGTAGTAACTTTCTCGAAACTCATGCTTGACTTCTCCTGTCAAACCACCTAGAATAAGGGTATACAAATTCTGCAACCACTCACTACACCTGGGTGGTTTTCTTTTTAGTTAATGTGAGCTTGCAAGCTGTTGTTTCACACCCTCCAAAATACAAATTCTGAAGTTGTCTGCATTATATACTAGCCGGTTTAAGAATGTAAACTCGTTACGCTTACTTTTATAATAGACCAAGCTTTTTCGCACAGGCTGGCCAGGGTGCGAAGCCCCGTCTGGCTCTGACTTGTTCGGCCTTGGCTATTTGTACTTCACGTGGTGCAAGGTCGGCTCTGGCGTAGCCGCCATAGTTTCCCCACGTGCCAATATCAAACTGTATGCCGCCATAAAAACCGTTGCCGGTATTTATATTCCATCGGCCACCGGACTCACACATGGCCAGGCGATCCCATACACTACCATCAACAATCGGCTGTGGCTTAATAGAAGCGGTTTGGATAGGATTTGGCTTCGGTTTTGGTATAGCGGCTAGTCTCGCAGCTTCGGCGGCTTGTGCGGCCTGTATTTGTGCTATTCGGGCTTGCTCCTGGGCTTCTCGTCTGGCAAGCTGGGCTTTGACGATTGGCTCCCATTTCGGAGCTTCGTATTTCGGTATGTCAATTTTGGTTGATACGGTAGCGGTTTTAGGTTTAGCTGCCGTCACTCTGCCAGCTAGAAAAACTAGACAGATAAGTGCGGAATAGAAAAACCATTTTTTGATACTCAATATCTATCCTCGTTACTGTGCCGTCTATACTACGCCCCGATAGTGCCTTGTCAATAAGCATTTTTTGAGTGTTCTTGACAGTAAATAATCATCGGCGCATACCCTAATTAGTACCTACCAGGAGTGTGCTATTATGCAAAAGTCAGAGGTCAATCATCTCGACGCACGTATCAAGCGGCTACGTCGCCGACATCGAGAGCTTGGCAAGGTGATTGCCGACCTCGAACGTCATCGTGATCGGCTTCGTGCCGAGCAAATCCAATTGACGCTGTTCCCCAGGTGCTTGCCATGATCCGGCTCTGGGATCGTTTCATCGCCTGGCTCGACAAGCCACCCTTGTCTGACCGAGCCGTTGATTGGCTTGACCGTCAATTCGAAAAGCTTGAACAGCGTTACAAGTCTCGGTAGCGTTCCCTCCACCCCAGCTCCGCTACCTTGGCACTCCTGAGCATGAGTGTGAAAACTGCTCACACAAAAAGCCCCTCACATTCGAGGGGCTTCTTACTTTAGTCGTCGCCACGACAACACTTTTCAGTCTACTTCGTGCCAATAGCCGAACGCAAGCTACCCAAGCCCAGGCCATTTAAGACCAAGGTTACAGCAGCGTCTTGCGAGAGCTGGCCAGAATATACGCCAGCGATAGCGTAAACCACCAATGCTGCTGCCACAATAAAAGTGCGCTTTCCAACAATATTTTCTTTATACCAATTTACCATGTTCCCTCCAGTGGCATTGCTTACAAAGCCATATAATATTTAGTTGATTTTCAAGATCATAACCAGCATGATGATGTGCATATATTTTGTCCATAACTTTGCAATTACTACAGGATTCAGGTTTTATTATGTTGCCCCTTCGCAATGCATTGCGAACAGCTTGTCTAGCGGCAATTTTTTCTGGATATTTTTGTAATTGCTTGGCGTAAGCTTTTCTCAAGCTATTTTTACCTTTTTCAGTGGCATAATATTTTCGCATATAGCTATTTACTTTATCGCGATTATTTTTAGCCCATTCAAGCTTCTGCTCATCCCGTTTTTCTCTGTTAGCTATGTAGTATGCCTTCGCTTGTGCTAGTTTTTTTTCTTTGTTTTTATAGTAATTATCTCGAGCATTTTTCTTGTGTAGCTCATAGTCTTTATAAGGCATGATATCCTCCAAGACCATTATACTACATATAAGTTTTCTGCCCCTCTATCCATTCTATTATTGACGTTGTTGGCTCCCACCCGAGTGATCGAGCGAGTGAGTTATCGGCCTGGGTATGTCGGGCTTCGCCCTGTCTATCCCCAATATAGGTGCGCTTGCCACCAATAGCGTCGGCTAATTGGTTGATCGAATAATTGACGCCTGTACCGATATTAGTTACTCCACCCCAATTCAACGCCATATAATTGGCAAGCGCAATATCTTTCACGTACGTAAAGTCACGTCGCTGCTCGCCGTCGTGAGTTATCGTCATTGGTTGGCCATGCTTTTTTTGATTGAGTAATATCCCAACCACTGCGGCATAGTCGCCAGTTAGGATTTGACGTTCGCCGAATACGTTGAAATAGCGGAGTATAGCGTAGTCCAGGCCATAGAGTTCGCCGTAAAGCTTTATATACGCCTCACAGGCGGCTTTTTGTAATGAGTAAGGGCTTTTCCACAATTGCTTGCCATCTTCGTTTGTAGGTATGTCTACGCCTTCGTAGAGCGAGCTAGAGCTAGAGAATATAATTTTGGCTTTGTGCTGGCGGCAGTATTCTAATACTCGCAGGGTTCCGGTCAGGTTTACCTCATGCGCTGGTAAGGGGTTACGAATGCTTGGCTGTATTCTCGCCAGGCTCGCCAAGTGGAAAACACTATCAAAGGCAGTCAGCCGTTCCCAAATACGATGGTCAGTGATCGAACCAATAACCAGCGTGGCTTTGGGGTTCGCATTACTCATGCTGCCGGTAGACAGGTCATCGAGTACAGTGACGGCGTAGCCTTTGTCTATAAGCAGATCGACTACGTGGCTGCCAATAAACCCCAGGCCACCAGTGACAAGTGCGTTATTTGCCACCGAACAGTCTAGCCCAGAGCTGCTTCAGCCAGCCGCCGGACTGATCCAGCAACACAGTGTCAGGGTTTTCTTTTACCTGCTTTTCAAGTTCTGCTACCTTGTCGGCACTGGCTTTGAGCTGGCTGGTGATAGCTTCCAGTTCAGCCTTAGTTGGTCGAGCGGATAGCTCCTGGACTTGCTTGGCGAGTACATCGTAATCTTTTACCTTCTTATCGGTCATCTGCCACTCTGGGGTGGTGCGTAGAACAGCCAGGGCTTGTGCTGGCTTCTGGCCGTTCCATTGTCCGGCGGCAGCGTCACTCTCGGCTGGTCGGTGTAAGCCAGTCTGATATAATTCTTTCCCTGCGGTTGTATCCATAACATCTCCTTGTGGCATTGCTGCCTTAAATTGTAGCCAGCCGATTACTCCGGCGTACGTATAGCGTTTTATTCTCGCCCCCGAACCAGTCGGATCATTTTGTTGAAACACATCGAGCGTGTTGATGTTAGCTGATACTACGACTCCAGTGTGGCCAGCTCCCCCACCCCAGCTAGAGTTCCACACCACAATATCACCAGGCGACGGCACACCGGTAGGAGTGTTCGCTACCCAATTGAAATAGTCAGGCCGTTTGCCAGCCATGAGGTAGGCATAGGCGACTGGAAACACCGGCGTACCAGGCACACCCTGATCTTCAGCCCAGTGCTGGACGAGTGAAACGCACTGGCCGGTAATACCGCCTCGACTTGGCACTTGCTTGCCTGTCCAGGCGTCGATAAATTGTTGCAGAGTTACTGCCATTAGTTAGCTCCCTTCACCTTAAACGATTCGCTGCGCCATTCCACTGGAATCAGGCGGATTGGATTCACTCGATAGCTTTGTCGCCATACAAACACACAATCGGATCCGGCAGCTACCTTCGGGGGTAGTATATACCTATCATTGACGAGCGTATATTTTCCGACAGGCAGATTTAGGACACTCGGGAGGGCTGCGAGAGTAACAAGGTTCCCATCGCTACAGAGCAGCACCCTGGTAGGGTTTTCAGGCACACTGTCGTTAGGCTTGTTGATTTTAAGCTCCTGGATAATCTCCTCACCGATACGGACTTCTTTGTTTGGGTTGAGGATGCGGATTGGTTGCTGGATAGTAGTCACCGGATACGGAAGAATCAGCCAGGCGATAATCAGCATAGATAAGATAGAGATAAAGGCTATTGCTAACCACATTGAAGCTACGAATAGATGGTGTCGTCTCATTGGGCGCTCCTTATGACCAGAGCTAAAAGGGCAGCGATTACTGCCAGCAGTACGGCTCCTACCAGGCCGTAGACAATCTTGCGAACCGGCTCAAACTCTATTAGTTTGACATAGGTACGGTCTACTTTTTGCTCCAATACTGATACCTTATCTTCAATTGTCCGGTCAGCGTCATCTAGCTCATGGCGAAGTTTCCCCAATTCTTCGTAGAGGTCTTTGTTCGTGACTTCGCTCATTGGTCTAACTCTATACTTTTATTTCGGTGACTCGAATAAACGACTTGTTAGTTGTATTCATGAGTCTCGCTCCACCTGCGCCGTTAAACGTAGTTGTGCCAGCATAGTTGCAGCCAGCTCGATACTTGAAAGTCGTTGCACTAGTAGTGCCAGCAGTCATCGTATGCACAACCCTCAATTGTTGTGTTGACCCCACAGCAGTTGTGTAATAATATCCGGCTGCCACAGATGTAGCAGTAGCGTCTTGATATATTGCGCCAATCATGGCGTTACCAGCAGCAGCACTGCTTGAGAGTGAAGCGAGCGTGTCTATAATGAGAGTATTTGTGGTGGCTTTTGGCGTAAAAGTAATGGTCATGTACTGATCGCCTTCTGAGCTAGTTGGTGGCGTGTCATCATATATCATAAGAGTTGATCCAGTAGCCACAGCCGAGTATGCGGTGATTGCATCTTGGACAACAAACCCAGCAGCAGCTTTGGCGTAAGTAATAGCCCCAGAGGCGATCCCTGTTCCATCGTTAAAACTAGCGTCATTTGTACCAAGTATATTCCACTTAGCGGCTGACGGCTGTTCGCCGAATGTTACTGACCATGCTGCGTATGCCATCTATCGTTCCTCCATCGCAAACATCGGGGCTTGCACTTGTGTATTCTTAGTAATTTCGACTACTGATTTCGGGTCAGGTGAGGCAGGGTTTGTTAGCATAGTCTTTTCTTGACTAGTAAGTATATCGTTATTACCACAAACACACTCCCAACCCCATAAGCCATCAAGCCGCTTCCGGCCAGATATAATCTTGACCACCTGTGGATCAGGGTTATTGTCGAGCCAGTCGATAATCTCGCCCTGACTAGACTGGAAAAGCCGTATGTTTCGACTTGCGCCACATTGTTTGCAAGTCACTGTATAGCTTTTTTCCATAGTCTTATCTAATTACCTTTCGTATTATCCGTCAATAACTACTTACGATAGTTCCAGTTGATGCCAGTGAAGTATGGAGCCATCGTTTGCGAGTAAATCACATACTCAAAATATTCGGTATCACCAGCTACGCCAGTAGATTTATAGTAGCTGATTACCAGCGTGTAGGTATAGCCACCGCCACCAACGGCACTTTGTATATCATAGACGGCGTTACGGATTACACTCGCCCCCGAGTTATACACGTAGGGCAAAGGCGTGACCGTTACCGCTCCGCCGCTTGATCGCCAGTGAGCGACTTCGATATTTAAGATACCCAAGGCTGCCGTATTGTATAAGTCAGTTATATCGACAGAGACTGTACCAGTCGTGCCAGTCATCGTAATCGTAGCCTCACCACGCTTGAGTATGGTTTTCTTAAACTCGCTAATGTCACCAGATAGCTCAGCTGGACTGTACTGCGGTAGGTTGGTACTCATGGCATTGCTCTCCTAATATCATTCATGGTGCTACTCGGTCACTTCCGCCAATAGTTGATATACCGACTCGGAAGTAAGTGCGGATCGTACGCTGTAATAAGGCTAGCTCCTGTACAAAGCCATCTTCAGAGCTGACTTTGGTTTTGATCCCATAAATACGCCAGTGCCGCCCTTGCCAGGATATAAGGTCGCCAAGTTGCAACTCTGGCAAAGCTCTAATCTTGATCTGCTGTAAGTTTTCGCCACTAGCAAAGTCATTTAAGATAATGCCGGCGTATGATTGCGCCCAGCTTGCGTTTTGGATATAAGGGTTATCTATCTTGATTGGCCGTTCTTCATAGGCCGTTACCGACAAATCACGCTGCTCTCGGTAGTATACTTCGCTCGTCACCTTAGCTGGTCGGCCAGTGACTACCAGGTTAGTTAGAAAAGCTGATACCGAGTTGGAGTTGTAGAGCGTGAGCTTGGCGGCTTGAGCAAAAGCGTCAAAGCTTTTGACCGATACCGAGCTGGATATATCTGTACCGCTACCATTGGCGGCGGTGTTAGCCACATAGCCACTTGGTCGATTAGCTTGCAGCACTGGATCGTTGAAGTTGATAAATATCTCGTAATTCGATAAGGCCGGAACCTCTATCGTGCCAGATAACTGCCACAGCACTTGCGTCGGCTGCTTTTCTCGTACCTGGCTGCTGATTTCTACTACGTTAATGATATGATCCTCGCCCAATATGTCGGCGTCGATGACCATACTCGTTGGTAAAACACGCTGCACGTTAAAGTGTGGGTAGTTATCCCAATGCTGCCTATTCTCAAACTTAATCAAACCTTCTTCGTCTTGATAGACGTGAGCATTCTCGGCCTGAGCGAGTTCGTGGATCACATCAGAAAAGCGTGCGCCCTTCTCGAACATGGCAAACGGTATCTGGTTTATGCCGTAGTCCAGATCATATTGAGCAGTCGCAAAGCCCAAGTCAGTTAGTAGGGTAGCGATAATTTCATCAGATCGCTTAGCGGTATACATAGCAGTTTGGTCGAGGTACTTGTTTTGCAGGTAGCCAATAAAATCAGTTGCCTCTAAGCTAACGGTGGCTGAGCGCCTGGAATACTCTGGGGTCTTGGAAGTGATACCAATAAACTGCGGTATCAGGTTGTTGATCCCTGAGTAATCAAAGCCAGCCGTAATATTGATTGGTCGCCTGGGCTTTTGTGCCGTAAATAATTCTGATGTACCACCGGCCACCCTTGGAGTAAACCGCCCCGACGTATTATCCAGTACCACGTTAGCGATCCCTGTATGCAAACCACCGAGCGGCATATTCAGCGCCCGTTCGTATTCGACTGACACCACGTAATCAGATTCGTTTGAGTACAGGTATTTATTCCAGTCCGAAGTAATCGCCCCTGATGAAGCAATGCCATCGCCGCCGCCGATAGCCGAGACGCCAATAGTAAACGGCCTATACGTTGCGCTGTACGCCTTTTTCCAGCTTATCTGCGTGCTTTGCGATACATTCCGGTATGTATCGTAGGCTTCAACACTCCAGGCGTCTGCTACGCTACGCATTAGGCTTCCGTCAGTACAAGCTCAAAGCTTGATAAGTAATCAGTTCCGGCGTGTGAAAACTCCCGATCTATCAGGTCAATATGGACGTTAGTAGAAGTGACGGTGTAGTTAGTCTCGGTGATTTCCCAGGTCTGTACGGTGTCAGTGTTCTTGTAGGTATCGTAAATAGTTTTGATTGTAGCGTACTCGGCGGCGGTGGCATTCTCATAGCTCAACGTCCATATCCGCTTTGTACCAACCAGAGAATTGTAATAGTCTCGGTTGATTGTGCCATCAAGCGTTTGCACTTGAGCGTATCGCTCCAGCTTCTTTTCTTGTAGTTTGATTGGTCGCCGTATCGCCGACCCTGCTAATACGAATGCCATGCTAACCTCCTAACATCTGCGTTACGGTAGTATTATGGCTGCCAGCAATAGTTTTTAGGTTATCGGCTACCATCTCAGCCAGCTTGCGAGCTTCGCCAGGTGTGCCAGTAAATATACCCGATAGCGATATATTTATTTCTGTACTGTTCTGACGGTTAATCGCCGTATCTGATTGCGCCATAGGCTTTGGCGTAGCGACAAAATCAGCCACCTTGAAGCCAGTACCCATCGACTTCATGTCGTTAAATAGGCCAGCATACTGGTTTTTTATATCGTCAGTGCCGATATTTATCTTATCGACCAGTGAAGGGCTATGTCGCTTGTTCGGATCTAATGCGCCGGTGAGCGTGTCTTTTACCTTATTGGCTTGGTCTTTTACCCAATCAAAGGCTCGGCGAAATGGCTCTGTGATGGCGTTCCAAACACCACTCAGCGCACTATTTATGCTCGGCACAATCGAGTTAAATATCCCAACCAAGGCGCTAATAACGTTGCGAGTATCAGTCAGCCAGTTGTTAAACGCCTGGCCAACCTGCGAGACGATAAACACGATAACTCGCATGGCTCCAATAAATGCCATGATCGCCCCGACTACCACCACGCCAATCACCACCGCTAAGAATTGCAGCACAGGTATGATCCAATCTTTGTTCTGCGCCCAGAATTGCTGAAGCATAGGCATAACTTGGGTGCGTATATCATCAGCCAAAGCTTGTAGTGAGGGCAGCAAGTAGTTAATAAACGCCGCCGCCACAAACTCGATGGCTGGTTTAAGTATGGTGATATAGAAGTTAGCCAGGGCTTGTACGAATTGAAACAGTGAAGCAAAGCCAGCTTTTATGCCTTCCAGTACGGGGTTACTACCCTCCTGCCACTGTTGCATAAGTGTGGTGATGCCGTTGATAGCAGGGGTTAGCACGTTAGCTATGCCGCCACCGACTGTCTCCATGATATTGCCCCAAGCCACGTTCAAGCGTGCCATGCCGCCTTCGGCAGTCTCCTTAGCTACATCGTTGGTATATTTGAGGTTCTGTGCAAAGCCAGCGTTAATGGCAGCGACTTTTTCCTCTTCTGTACCAAACTCTATAATCTTTTTCTGTGCGTCAGTAAAGCGAATACCTGATTTCTCTAATATCCCGAACTGGCCATTGAGTGCCTTCGCCATCATGTTCGCAGCGTCAGCCGCTTGCTCGGAGGTGGCCGCTACCCCGAACTGGTTGACTGTTAGATCGGCCATCGACTGCCCGAGGTTTTGCACTGCCTTATTACTTAGGCCAAAGGTAGATAGCTGCGCCAGGCCGGTCTTGATTACGTCATCATCAAGCACACCCTTTTTCGATATGGCTTCAGCGAGCAAGTTGGTCTGGTTCAATTGCTCTTTTGTCGCCCCTGTTACTGCGACGACAGCGTGTTCGAGCATCTTACCGGCTCGCTCGCTCTCGGTAAAGGCGTTAAACGAGCTAACACCGAAGGCTACGGCAGCAGCTCCAGCAGCAGCAATACCAGCAGCAGCCGCCATACCCAGGCCGCTAATATTCCCCAGGCCGCCACCGAACTTACCGAGTGTGTCGCTTGCTCGATCATCGGCGGTAATAACGGCTTTGATATGTGCTTCTGCGGCCAACCTATTTACTCCCCGAGTGCTTGCTCATTATTTCTTGCTTCTTATTTATAAAACTATATATTTTAAGGTTCGTAAAGAAGTCATCGACAGGCTCAGCCTCTAGCTCAGCCGCCGATAAGCCGAATAGCTTGCGATATAAATACTTCTGTATAGGCATAGGGATATTTGCACGCTCGTTAAATATAGCGTCTTCAATATCCTCTAGGCTTTTGGGTCTTGACCAGTCAAGCGCTCCATCACGCCAATAAAAAACTCACCTGGAAAGTCGAGCAGGTCGTCTTTGGTAAACTCAGCCAGCTTGCCATCTTGTGCGATTTCGCCTTTGACAAAGCGGCTTGAAAGTAAATCGACCATAAACGTCATGGCGTCTTGATTGTCTTTTGTCTCTTGTATGGCAGCTATTTTTGACTGGATACTATCGTATTCTTTTACAGGTATAGCCTGGAAAATGACATAGCTATCAGCAAAGCCATCGCCCATAAAACTCAGCGATATATGCTTCTCAATTTTAATCATAAACGCACTCCTTAGTTATGCGCCTATGATACCACTAGTAGCCAGTGCCGGCGTAGGTGTTTATCAGAATGCAGGAGCTGATAATGTCAGCAGCGTTGGCGGCATCATAGTTAGCCTTGAACTGGATTGTTTGGCTGACGATATTGTCGAGGCCGCGATCCTGCTCCCATTCGGTAAAGTCCACGCGAGGGAATTGCATTGCCAGGCTAGAGTTTACCGAGCTACGAACAAAGCTCACACCCATCGCCTTGTATGTACCATCCAGCATAAGGTTGCGATAGGTTTCGTCTTGCTTCAGCAGCTCAATTGACCCTTCGACAGCGAAGTTGCTCGCTAGTACATCTTCTGGCTCTACCGTACCCAGCACAACATCGTGTGCGGCACTCTTGGTAAAGTTCAGCTCCAGCTTCTTCAAGCTAATTGCCGAAGCCGCCGCCAAGGTTCCAGTGCTAGCAGCCAGCTTGAAAACTAAGTGCTGATGTAGAAACTTGTTACCGAGTGTATTGAAGGTAGCCGTCTGACGAGTAAAGGTTCGCCCGACTCGGCTTAGAATGCCAACCGTAAACTGTACAATGCCGTTCTGCTCGACGCTGATCTTCAGCGAATCAATAACGCCCAGCGAATACAGCTCAGCGTAGTCGGGGTCTTGATACAGGACTGACAAGCTCTGGTGCTGGTTGCTGTTAGATAGCGTATAGGTGTGCGTGTAAGGGTTAGCGCCGGTAGTGACTGGTGAAGCCCCCATCAGGCCGGTCAGAATGATCCCAACCAGCTTATCGTCGAGGTTGCTCTCAAACTCACCACTTGCCATCTTCTGCGTGACAAAGTTGGCGTCGCTATCAGCCAGTTTGCCTACGCCCTCTGACTCTCTAGCGGTTTCGACTTTATCCTCAAAGCTGATAGTGCTACGAGGGATCCAAAAGCCGTTCGTGATTGTGCCAGTGCCACGTACTGACTCCTTAGCGATTAGTAATTGACCGAGACGGCCTACGTGTTTGCTCATTATTATTGACTCCTTTTATACGATGTAAATACTATGCACTTTAACAGTTATATCCACGCCTCTCGCCCAGCCAGCTTCGTACTGGTAATAGCTTGGGGTGCCGATTGCCGCCTCCATATATATTACTTGGGTATTGCTATCTAGCGTAATATTGCTATCTAGCCTATCCAATACATCGCCAGTTATATCTTCGATGACTTGCTCAGCTTGCTCGACTCGATCCGAGTTGCTTCGGTCTTGACCGATCTGTGCCAGTATCAAGATCCGGTATGAGTGGACACGCTTGTTTTCAGCGTTGGTATAAAACTCATTATCGGATCCAGCGAAGGTAATAAAAGCGCATGGAAAACCAGCAGGGTTTATCTTTTCGTGGTTGTATACCTTGTTAATGGTGCTAATCGCCGATATTTGCGTAATCAGTGACTTCTTAATGTTCTGGATTGCGCCCATATTAGCTCCTTACCTTACTTATCGGATATAACGGCCTTTGCGTCAATAACTTCATACCGCTCGCCCAATATCATCAAGCACGTGCTGTACGGCGTCTCGGAAGTAGCCCTGGATCAAGTCAGTATCTTCTTCTACGGCGTCAGATAAGAATGGTCGGGGAGTAATGTAAGCTGTACCTTCATGCAGATAGGTGGCGTAGTCCATGCGGCTATATATCGTGCCTTTGAGTGGCTGGAACATAGTCGCCCAATTACGGGTCAAGCTATATGTGCGGTTGGTGTAATACTCACCACTGTACCCTTTTTTGGTGACAGTATTCTCTATCCGGTAAATACTGGCTTCAATAGCGGTGTTGAGCCTCTTGACGGTCAGAACTGGTGCGGCTCGAAAGGCCATACGGATCTGCTCCAGGTTTTCTATCTTGATAGTATACTTAGCCATCACGTGACTCCAATATCACCTGGATATGCTCGAGTATCCCACTCCCCTCGAAGCGACTGACGGCTTTCACGCTATAACGCTTACCACTACCGTCGTCGACTTGATCGCCCTCCTTAATAGGCACACTACCATCGATCCACATATCGTACAGGCTACCGATCCGACCATTGACATCATTCACACGCCCGATACCCATCGGCTGTATATCGGCGTTATACGCAGTAAAGGTTGCACTAAAGTTCTGTATGGCGGCTCCATAAGGCCGGAGTCGCCGGATTGTGATATTGTGGCTGGCAAAAAATATGGCCATTAGTTTAGCCCCGATATGGCAATATCTGCGTACACTCCCAGAATATCATCGAGGCCCAGGCTTTCTATCATGCTGCCGTTCGTACCACTATCAAAGTATTCGATTTTCCGTTGGCCTTCTTGCTTGGACTTTATACTCTGACCAGCCAAGCCCTGCTCGGTCATGTAGCCAGCTAAGCGAGCGCAAGCTTCAGCTAAGTCATCGGGGATAGCGGCATAGCCAGCCGTATAAACAACCTTGTACTGATCATAGGTTCCGTTGAAGCATAACGGCGAGCTAATAATGCCAGAGTCCAGATCGACAAAATAATCTTCAGTATCAAACAGCGTCCAGCTATTGTTGTTACCGTACTCGTTGCGATAAGACAGGCTTGTAAGCGTTATCACCGGACGATTGCGTAAGACCAGTTCCTCACCCCCAATACCATCGTAATACTCCGTATAGGCGGTGCTACGGAAGCTAGAGACACCACAGTAGTTGAGGATCATCTTTGTGGCAAAGTTTATATTGCGAGTAATGATATTGTCCTGCGTTGCGCCAGTAATACCCAGCAATTCTTTTACATCAGCAACGCTGGTTAGGGCTTCCGGTGATAGTGCCGTCATTTTTTCGTGTCCGATCTGGTTATCATCTTATCTTTGTAGGCGATACCTTTGCGATATAGCTTGCGAGCTAATGCGCTGGTGACTGTAATTGACTCGCCAGCTAACCGACTGCCGTAGTCTTTCAGTAAGCGTATGCGTACTCGTTCCATGCGTTTATCTAATAACGGCAGGGGTTTTTCGTCAATAACAACGCAAACCAAAAGCCGCCCGAAGGCGGCTCTGGTAGCACTCTCTAATGAGATGTGGCTATTCTATCAGATTTTTATTTAGATTGCGGTTATTTTCTTAACGGCCTCTGTGAGTGTAAGCTCACCATCAACTCGCTTCTCAACACGTACGAATACGAGGTTTTTCTCGAAGGCGCTAGATCCACCGACAGTAGCCTCATCCGAGACACGTACCGAGATACCCGAACGATCTACGATCTGGTAGTAGCTGAAGTCACCGAGGTAGAGTTCGCTCTGAGCCAGGTCGTTCTGCTCGTACATTGGTCGGCCAAGGAGTGATCCGTAAGGCGTGTCACCAAGGTTCTGTACGAGGTAGCGGTTCTGGCTGTCTTTGAGCTGGCGAAGCTGTGCAAGCACGTAGCTGCTTCCAACCCAGACTGCTCGGCCACGATAGCCCTGCTTCATGTCATGGAACAAGCTGATGATCGTGTCGGCAAAGTTGCTGCCCTTGGCACGTGATCCGACTGAGTAGGTAGATACGCCGGTTGGCTTACCTGATCCGTCACCAGTCCAGAATGCCTTGTCCTCTTTCTCAGCCAAGCTCTGTGTCATCAAACCAGCGATGTAGTTGACGATTGAGCCGTTTACTCCGAGGGTAGCGTCGTCGCTAAGCTCCTGCGAAAGTGGCACGATACTAGCCAGCGAGTAAGGTGTGAACACCAGTTCGCTGAACTGAGCAGTAGAGGTTGCCTTTACAGCAGCCTCATTGCGCCATTGTGCCTGAGGGCGAGTGTCTAGGCGTGGCAGGTGAAGCTCGTTGCTGTTCGTGGTGATTGTGTTAGCAATCTGGCGCATTACCGTAGCGTCACGCAAATCTTCGACAATCATGTTCTGGAACTCGACTGGTACAAGGTACCCACCAAGTCCGTCAGTGCCTTCGACCAACACTTGCAGCTTTTCCTTATCACCAGTAATCAACGCATTCATAAAGTGGATGGTCTTACCAGTAATTTCGGTATACTGCTTGCCAGCGCTCTTACGCTCTGGAATAACGTGCTTGATTTCGGCGAGCTTATCGACGCTTACCTTACCAAGTGACTTGTCCATAACGAACTTGTCAGCGCTCATCTTGACGTCAGCGACGACTGGAGTATGTGCTTCAGCCTTCACTTCTGCGTCAAGCTTTTCGCTCAACTTAGCAAATGCCTTGCCAGCAATAGCTTCGGCGAGGTCTTCGACTTTGGTATCTTCAGCCTTTTGAGCAGTAGCTTCTTTGGCTACGATCTCTTGGGCTTCTTTCTTGAGCATTTCAAGCTCGGCCTTTTCCGCTTCGGTAATACTACCGTCAGCGAGTTTGGCTTGTAATTCAGCGATTTTTCCCATATAAATTACAGTCCTTTCTTATTATCTTGCAGCAATTTCTCGGTTACGCGATCAAGTGCTTTGAGTAATGTGCGTTGGCGGTCATCTTCGGTTTCTGCTAGTAGCTGTCCGGCGATCTTGTCGATTGCCTTCAAGCCATTGGCTCGCACGTAGGGATTTCCGTCAGTTGTCGAGGATTTAGCCCGCAAGCTATTCACCTCTTGTGTCAGCTCAGCGACTTGCGTCTTAAGCTGTTCTATATCGTTATGCTGGATATTCTCCGGCTCGTCAATAACTCCAACCACGTTGTCTATTACGCTTTTCTCAAAGCCAGCACTCTGGAGTGACTTGTAGGCCATCACTCGGGCTTCTGGGTTAGCTGGTACATTCACTGCGGATATTTCCAGGAGTTCTTGTTTGGTAAACGTATTGCCCTCGGCTTCAAGCGGCTTAAACCCAACCGAAAAGCTGTTGATAATTCCCTCGCTAAACATCTGCTTGATAGCACGTGCTTCTGGGGTGATTTCGTGAAACTCTGGCTCGAATACTAGTTTGGCATTATCGCCTTTGCCATCGACTCGTAAGTTTTTGGCGTTACCGATTGCAGGGATCGTATGATCGTGCGCCCACAACAGTATAGGGTTTGCCATAAAGTTTTTTGTCTCCCAACCATCGACCAGCACTTTTTCGCCATGTCGATCTTCTACGGCAGTCGAAGCGATGGCAACCAATTTCTCGCCGCTTCGATCTACGCTCGCTTTGACTTGATACATAATGAAACTCCTATTGATATTGCTATCTAATAACCTTCGGAGTTGGCCGTCAATAACTAGAGCAGCTACCTTTTTACTAGCGTGACTACAATATCAGTCACAGCGTTGATCTGCGTACGGATAGCGTTGCTCCGATATTCGTCGTTACGCTGTACAATGCTCGGGTCAATAGCATAGTTGTAGAAGAAGTCGAAGTCGCATTTGACAGGGTAATGGTCAAGCTTATTGTTCTCGCGCCACTCTTTGTTCAGGTAGAGGAAGGAAGCCTCGGATATAGCCCTTATATGTGTGGGGTCTTGCCAAGCCCTAATCGACGAGTAGTAAGGGCAGATGATGCGAGCAAAACCTTTGACCGGAATGTTTGGGTTTTCCTTATCGAACTCAGCCGGTACAAGTATGCGATATACCTCATCGAAAAATTGAAAGAAGGGGTCTTCTGAGCCATTGCCATGCGGTATATGCTCGACGTAGTGCGAGCACTCTATCTCATCGACCGACTTAGTCTTAAACTGCTTCCAGGGGAACTCCATGAGGTTCTGCACGTAGTCAGTATCTTTGGTTTTTATAATATCGACGCCCTTAAAGCCCTCTGGCTTATTCGAGCCGCACGCGAGTGATAGCTTCATATTTCTCCTTACCACATTTTCTTATTAGTCTGATCCCAATGGCCAACCCGAATGCGAGCGTCACAAGCGAACTTGTAGCCGTAGCCTAACGCCTCCTCGAAGAACTTGAGGTCTTGCGTGTAGGCTTTTGCGCCGAGTTGAGGATCATAGGTTTGTAATGTCTCAAACCACTTGCCGTACTTGAAGCGTTTGTCCTTAAACATCTCCATGCGCCATAAATTAAAACCCATCCCCAACCCATTGCAGGGAGTCAACGTGTCAGGGACAGGCACCTGTGGAATAAAGTTGAGTGGTTGTACCTTCGGGTCGCCGTAACACATTGGTTGCCCGTCATCTCCTTTAGTCCAGTAGAGTCCGCCCACGACATCATAATCGTCGATGGCCTCGTACAATTTTAGCAGGCCGTCAGGTGGTGGAGCGTTATCTTCTTCTAGCGTGCAGATAAACTTAAACTTCGATAGTTCGGGGTTCTCGAGTATCATCTCGATACCTCGGTTGTAGGCTTCACCGACTTCCATATCCTCTAAGAAGATTGGCCCGATTACCTTCTGATTCATTGGTCGCATAAGCCCCTGCCAGTTGGAAACTATCCGCGCCGGAATCACACCCCTGGTAGGACAGATGATGACGGTTGATAGGTCACGGTATGATTTGGTTTTCTCGAGTCTCGCAACGTAGTCTGAGCTATTATGATAGCCCTCGTCACTTGGTACGATAATAGTCGGTTTCGACATACTCCCTCCCTGAAGTTGCGGCTATTATATCACGCCCGAAGCCAGGCCACTGGCATAGCCACGTCTTGCATCTTAAACGTTGCAACAGCACAAACCCAGGTGGACACATTCGTTACGGTAAACGTAGCCGTCTGAGCCGCTGTTGAGCCGGATAACGTCTTATCCTCCATGCCAAGGTCTACGGTTGTGCCTATCTTGAGCGTGGTGGCGTTACTGTACCCCGCCCCAGCCGTATAGGTGTTACCCGAGTCACCCGTCCCTCCGAATCCGATTACTAAGTTATTCAAGCCGGTTTGGGCAGCCGTAGCGCCAGAGTTGAGGTTGGCGTTCGCTGAAGCTTCGTGAGCGATAGTGTGCTTATCTAGCGGGTCGGTTGTAATCCCGCCGCTATACTCCCGTATAATCGCCCCACCGATTAGACCTGCGGCAAAGGTTACAGTCAGAGTTGGCGTAGTAGCGCCAGTAATGTTATAGGCATACCAGAGCGAGCCATTGAAAAGGGTATCGCCAGTTTGTAACTCATCTATTTTGGTAAACGTCATGCCGGTGCATGAAATACCTGTAATCCCCCCTAGCGAGCCGGAGTCATTTTGACACCCGACAACCACTAGACTGCCAGTTGTAGTGGTTGCTAGAGAGCTAGTAGCAGTCGTACCTGCGCCTGAAGTCTTACTAGCGGTTTTGGTTTGGAGTAGTGACCAAGCCATTAGTAGGTAGCGTTATAGGCAGCCCAGTAGAAGTTGGCTCGCTGCACATTAGAAGCCGAAGTGTTATTTATGTTTGCGCCGCCTATCGTGCTAGGTAGGGCGGCTGTGGCGGCGGTATAGATACCCTGGAGTAACATCACATCACGGGCAGCAGTTGTTCCTGACCCGATAGGAGTAAGTACGGCGTTAGTCCCTGCTGAAGCGATACGGTCGTTACCGTACATCGTGTAGCCGTATGAAGTATAGGTGGTTTGCTGCGTTATAAGCGCACCAACCCAGTATTGACCAGGCGTCATGTTGATGTTAATCGGCACGGTCATTTGACGCATCGAGTTAATCGACGTGTTCCCCGAGGTGCTACCGACAGCTTGTGACCATACAAATCCGTTGTTGGCCGAACCCGAACTAGCAAGTGATAACGTAGAGCCGTTAAGTGTGTAGATGCCAATATGTAGCGATACGTTCGCGCTTGCAGTCGTGGCAGAAGTGTTAGTAGCACCGGATAGTGAGCCACCAATCTTCATAGCCGTAGCCGTCACGTTAAATGGTACATATGCATGGTTCAGCGAGAGTGACCCCATACCCGTTTGACCAAGGGCTGTGAATATACCCTCTGGATACTCAAAACGTGATAGTGGTTGGCCGTAGCCGATAGATATAGTCGAACCGTTGCTCGAGATACTGAGGCCACCAGTCGCCGATAGACTTGAGGTAGCTGGAGCTGATATAGCCACTTGTGAGCCGTTGGTTCCCGATAAGGTGAGGTTGACGCCCGACAGACCGATAGTCGAACCTGATGCGGTCGTGTTACCGGCGGTGTTCGCGCCTAAGAGGTTGACCCAGTTATTTTCGGCGGCTGCCCCTGGGGCGGCAACTGAGGCGGTGACAATTGAGCCGGCACTGGTTCCAAAAGTCACATTGTTCGCGTTTGAGAAACCTACTGTGCTGAAGGTAAAGCTACCGTTAGACGCTGACGCTGCCGGAGCCGCACCACCACCAGGAGCCGCCACTGATACCGATATACCATTGCTGGCAATCGTACCTGAGGCGTTGGTTCCGTTGAAGGCCGCCGTAGCATTGACGAAATCTGACCCTCGGTTGGAAGCCATAGCCGTAGTCAGGTAAGCTCCGGCGTTGAGGCTGATTCCACTACTATTGACTGTCCAGGTGACATTTGTTTGGGCGGTGTTGAGTCCGACCGCATCGTTAGACGCCCTGGCGGTAGTGAGGTAAGCGCCTGGGGCTTGTGCGGTTGTGAGGTACTTAGGGATTCCCATTGAGAGACCGTTGGTGTTGAGTGTGCCAACCACATCAGAGCCAGCCGTCGAAGCTGTTGTGAAGCCGGTCTTGGCAAACACTGAGCTGGAAGCTGATTGCATAGCTGTCGTCAGATAGGCTGAAGCGTTGAGGCTTATTCCAGATGAGTTTACAGTCCAGGTCACATTAGTCTGCGCCGTATTGAGGCCAACGGCGTCATTGCTTGCGCGTGCCGTCGTCAGATAGGCTCCGACTGGTTGCGCAGTCGTTAGATATTTAGGTATGCCAATTGAGAGGCCAGCGGTGTCGTGAGTTCCAACAATGTCTGATCCGGCAGTAGAGGCAGTAGTAAAGCCAGTTTTGGCGAATACCGAGCTAGAGGCTGATTGCATAGCGGTAGTAAGGTATGCGCCAGCGTTCAGTGAAAAACCAGATGAGTTGATAGT
>WBZP01000872.1_pt1 | contig 39552 bp, 42 predicted proteins | sample 5204301 | NCBI WGS metagenome assembly WBZP01 (sample SAMN12412401, study PRJNA552823) | activated sludge metagenome | isolation source: activated sludge from nitrification reactor of wastewater treatment plant... | place: USA: Pennsylvania | collected 2017
CCTGATCATCGATATGGTGGTTGCCAGCGTGCTAATGTCGATGGGCATGTTGATGATGTCGCCTGTGATGATCGCCTTGCCGTTCAAGCTGATGCTTTTCGTCCTGGTCGATGGCTGGCATCTCTTGCTGGGTTCGCTGGTCATGAGCTTTGCCACATGAGTCCCGAACTAGTCATGAACATGGGTCGTCAGGCCATCGAAATGACCTTGATCCTCGCCGGTCCGTTATTGCTGTCTGCGCTGCTGATCGGCTTGGTCATCAGCGTCTTTCAAGCCGCAACACAGATTAACGAACAAACCCTCTCTTTCATACCCAAGCTGTTGGGTATTTTTGTGGTGTTGATTCTGGCCGGACCCTGGATGTTGCAGATGATGGTCGATTATATCCGGCGACTTTTCGAGAGCATTCCGCAGTTTATCGGCTAACCGGCTCATGATCAGCGTGACTTCAGCAGAACTCAACGCCTGGATCGTTGCTTTCTTTTTTCCGTTGGCGCGCATCCTGTCGTTACTGGTTGCTGCCCCCCCTTTCAACAATGCGGGTTTGACCGTACAAGTTCGGCTGTCACTCGGTCTGGCTATCGCCATCGCCATTACACCCGTATTGCAAAAAGCACCCGCCATGGACCCGGCCTCAGGTCTGGGACTACTGGTGCTCGCACAGCAAATGATCATTGGTTTCGCCATGGGCTTTGCGGTGCGCATGGTGTTTAGCGCCATCGACATGGCCGGCATGATGATCAGCAATCAGATGGGGCTGGGCTTCGCAACCGCTTATGACCCGCAAAGCGCTTCCCAAACTCCCGTAATTTCCGAGTTTCTTGGTGTGCTTGCCCTGCTAATTTTCCTGGCCATTAACGGCCATCTTATGGTCATCGCCACGCTAGGGAAAAGCTTTGCTGTCCTTCCGATAGGAACCGGCAGCTTGGCAATCGGCACCTGGTCCAACATCGCCAATGCCGGAGGCATCATCTTCTCCTCCGGAGTTTTATTGGCCCTGCCTATCGTCGTCGCTCTGCTGATCACCAATATTGCTCTGGGAATACTGGTGCGCGTCGCACCACAGCTCAACCTTCTGGCGATCGGCTTCCCCGTTACCTTGGCCTTGGGGTTTTTCGTATTGCTGGTCAGTCTGTCGCACCTCAGCTTGCCGCTGCAAACCTTGTTCGAATTCGGACTGCAGTCAATGCTGGGCTATTTCATCATTTCTTGAACGGACAACTCAGCGCTTCGGCAACATCCCCACGCGAACAAGCTGGATGGTTCCCTCGGAAACGCGGTGCGTTAGCGGCGTGCTTGATTCAATTCCTTCCGAGTAATCGAGAATCCGATACCCTGCATAACCCCTTTCACGCTGGAGTTGCAAGGCACGCCGTTTGAGTACCTGCATGGCTTCGCCATCGCCGCCCGTACGAAAGCTTTTTGCCTTTAGGGAAAGATAGTAAGTGTCTTCGTTAAGCATTTGTTCTTCGATGCTCCAATTCGGCGCCAGGGGATCGTAGATCATGTAGAGTAGCCCGCCTGCCACTGCCCCCACTGCGATCTGCTCAAAACTATACGCAATATGCGGCGATATATTGAAAGAAGCGTTTGGCAATATCGTCCCGGTATTCGGAATGACGGTTTTCGTCGCCGTACCGCAGGAGGCAAGGGATAACACAGCCAACATAACGGGAAGACATCGGTTGTTTCGCATTTTTCTGGCGCCGGATGTATCAGAGGTACTGGAACAAGCTCAGACCACTGATCTGGGCAAACGATTTTTGCGCCGCTTCCAAATAAGTCTGTTGCAACGTGAACTCGGAAATTGCTTTGGCAAAATCCAGATCCTGGAGTTTCGATAATGACTGTTGATATTGGATATCCAGATCGCTGGAAGTACTCCCCAGGGAATCGAGTTCGCGCATGCGTGTTCCCACGGTTGCCTGTACACGACTCACGTTGTTGAGCCCCTGGTCAAGATTGGTCAACTGAGTACCCAGGTCATTGCCGAACTGCGTCGTCGTGTAGCTTGGTGATGCGATGGGTGTGCGCAGAATGCCGATCAAACTCTGCATGGTCTGGAAGAGACTTTGGCTGCTACTAGGTTCGATTACAAACGTATCGCCATCCGCCGGTTGCTCCTTGACGACGACCTGAGATCCAAAATCGGTGACCGACGCAGCCGGTGGGCTGGTCGATGCAAATGGTATTGCCTGTCCCGGCGTGAATGGAGCCGGCGCGCTGATCGCTACCGGGGTCGCCGGCGTCGATATATCGTACAACTCGTATGTGCTTACACCGGCCGCAACGCTGAATCTTATCTGCAAAGCGGGATTCGTCGGCGTCGACCAAGCAAAACCATTTACCGCAACTTGCCATTTCTGCTGATCAAGCACCGACCCCACATCAATCATTGCCGTGCCTTGGTTGATCCCTCCGGCAATGTTTCCGCCTGTAGCTGTGGCAAAAGTACCATTGCCGCCCTTTACATTCATGAACAGATCGGCGCCAGACACATTGACAGCCATTTGCCGTGATGCAGAGACCTGTAGCAGGCGTTCGCCATCGTCTCCAAAATATCCGTAGGGCGACGTGCTTGCCGGCGCCACCGCGGCCAACGAGGCATCGATCGCGAAAGGAAGCGTCGCCCCCTTGAATCCAGAAAATAAATAATCGCCCGAACCGTTCTGGCTATTGGCTATGCCCAGCAATTCACCGAGGCGTGATTCAAGCTCGGTGGCCAATGCCTGTCGATCCGAGTTATTCAGCGTTCCGGTATTGCCCGCCTGGATCACTCGTTCCCGCACGTTTTGCAGAAGGTCGGTCAATGAACTCAACTGGCTGTCAAGCAACCCCAATTGGCCGCTGGCGTTTCCCTGATTCTCCACGTGTTGGCCATTGACTTCCTTGGTCTGAGTGACGAGCAACGCCTGCGCGGCGGCGACCGGATCGTCTTCCGGCGTGAGAACGCGCCGCCCGCTGGACAACTGGTTCTGCAGCTTGTACAAGGTACTTTGATTGCGCTGGATGCCGAGCGCCCCGGTATCGTAGATTTGGTTCGTGCTGATGCGCATGAAATTCCCCTCAGGATCGAATCGACAACAAGACGTCAAACAATTTGCTGCCGATATCCAGCATCTTGGCCGATGCCTGATACGCCTGTTGATAGCGGATCAGGTTTGCCGCTTCTTCATCAAGATTGACGCCAGAGAGCGAGTCGCGAGCATCCGTAGACTGCTTGAGCAGCGCATTTTGCGCCTGGCTTTTTACTTCGATCTCGCGTGATTTGTTGCCGGCATCGCCGACCAACTGGGCATATGCCGTCTGATAACTCGCCGTTTTCCCCGACATCGTGTTTTGGGTCTGCAGTTGTCCCAAAGCCAGTGCATTGCGCCCGTCGGACACCCCGCCTGTATTTTGCCCGACTGTAAACACATCGCCATTGCCAAGGCTCCCGGAAATATTGAAGCTGACACCGGCAAAGCTTACTATCGCCGTTGATGTGTAGGGAATGACCGGTCCGGGATAAACGGTCGTGGTGTTGCCGGCGGTAACTGAAATGTTGGCGCCCGCGGGCAGGCCAGCCAGGGTTAACGTGTTCCCGGTGCTGTCATAGGTTAACGTGACGCCGCCCGCCGGAAATGCCGGCGTCCCAAAACCATGTAGCGATCTCCCATCCGAAATTGTTCCCGCTCCCGTATTGGCGCTGGCAGCCGCCGTTCTTATCGGCATCGCGGCGGCGATCAGTCGGACATCGGCCGCCACCGTCGGATTGACTGCGATATTCTTGGCGGCGGCACGCGCGGGCTGGATGATGAAGGAATCGCCGCTGGCTACCGTGCCAGACGAAAGCGAAAACGAGAACCCCTCACTCCCGGCGACCGTCGTCGACAAGGTGGCCAGTGAGGCATTCGACCATTGCGTATTGTCTGACAGGCGGGTGACTGAGTAATTGGTGCCATCGTAGTCAAGCCGATAGTCGGAGCTGGTCAGTTTGGTGTAATAGTTGGCGCCATTCGCTGCCGGGCTAAACACCTGAGTCGATGCACCGGCCGCCACAACGGCGCCTGTCAGTGTCAAGGCTTCGCCGGCAGGAACTGCGGCTTGCAAGGCCGCTAGCGTTGCCCCAGTCCAAGCCGTTCCATCCGATTGCCGGGTCAGCGTGTAGAGCGTTCCTGCCCCGTTCAAGCCCAGTGTATAACTGCCGTCGATCGGTGGCGGCGTCACCAGCGCTGCGGCAATCGTTCCCGGTGTAACTGAACTATTATTTCCGTTGGCGATCACCGTCGGCGTCGACACGGTGAAGAAATTTGCCGCAAAGTTCACATCGCCAATCGACTGCCCCAGCAGATCCTGCCCGAGCGCGTGCTGTGCGTTGAAAGTCAGCGCCAGCGACGCGGCATTGCGCCCGAGGTCGTTGGCGACACGGTCCAGGGACCCACTTCTAAAACTCAGCAGGCCTCCAAGGCTTCCCCCGGTAATCAGCGATTCCGGCAACTCTTGGGGCCCGCTGGCGGTTTGCAGCCCAATAGCAAAACGCGATGGGTCGGCGATCGAGGGCAATGCCGTCAGGTTGGTCACCTGCGTTCCGGTCACCAACTGCTGCCCGTTACCAACATAGACATTGAAGCTGCCATCCGAGTTGGTGGTGGTTGTCACTCTGACGAGTTTGTTCAGCTCAAGAATCAGTTGATCGCGTTGATCCATCAGGTCATTGGCCGGCTGATTGATGGAAGATCCGGCGTTGACGATGCTTTCATTGAGCTGGGCAATTTGCTCGGAATACGAGTTAATCGACGCAACTGCTGTGGTTAACTGGCTGTTTAAGCCGTCGTACATCTGGCTGATCCGGTCATCCAGGCCCTGAAATCGGGCCACCAACGCCTGCGCAGAAGAAACCATCGCCTGACGTGCCGGCAACTGCGACGGGTCGGCCGACACCTGTTGAACGCCCCGGAAAAATTCCTGCAGTGCTGGCGACACGCCGGCATTGGGGTCGGCCAACATATTGTCGATCTGTTTGATCTGGGTCGCGTACGCTTCAAGTTCGCTGCTCGTGGTCTGTGTCCGGTTAACCTGTGTCGACAGAAATTGGTCATACATGCGTTCGATAGTCGACACATGGCTGCCCTGCCCAATAAAACCCGAACCGGTCAACATGGCAATATTGCTCACCTGAACATTGCGTTGCCGGTTGAAACCTGGCGTATTGGCGTTCGTAATATTGTGCTCTGTCGTCAGTAGCCCGAGCTGAGCGACTTGTAGACCCGTTATGCCTGTGCTGACAATTCCCATGGAGAGAACTCCTTTACCATGCTTCTAACGGCAATTTTGCCGGAATATTTAGTTTTGACTGCTAACCGGACAACGCTTGCCGCAGGGTTGCGCCGGAGATGATGCGGCTTAATTTGTCTGCATACATAGGGTCGGTGGCATACCCGGATTGCTGCAACGAACGAGAAAACTGGGTGCCATCCTGCTGACCCAGCACATCGGAAAAACGAGGATTGCTGCGCAACAGATTCGTGTAGTCGCGGAAAGATTCGGCATACGACCCATATACCCTGAATTTTTCACGCGATGCCTGCGCAACGCCATTAACGTATTCGGTCGTCTGGACCTCAATTGTCCGGCCCGGCCAGTTACGCCCGGCCTTGATACCAAACAAATTGTAGGTGGGCGAACCGTCAGGTGTACGAATCTCGCTCTTGCCCCAGGCGCTTTCAAGCGCCGAATGCGCGACGAGAAACTGGGGGGGTACGCCGATGGCGTTTGATGCCTCGACGGCATGCGGCCAGATCCGATTGACAAAATCCCGGCCACTTCCCCCCCCACTGTCGGGCAACGGGGGCACGCCGGATACAGCTTCAGTCGGCCTACTACGGATACGCTCGGCGCCGCTACCGATCACGGAACCGGCAGAACTTGCCGCCTGACGTTGCAGCAGACTCTGCTGCAACACCTCTAGCGGCGCGGTCGGATCGATCGACGCTCCGGCCGCCAGACTGCGACCAAGCTGTTTCTCGATCATCTTGGCAAAACCAAGCTTGCCTTCTGCCGACAGATTCTGCGCTAGTTGCTGATCCATGACGGTCGTAAAAAAGCGCGCCTGATCGCTGTCCAGCAAGCCATCCTGCGGCGTCGCTTCACGCATGCTCTTGAGCATCATCTGCAACAGCATGCCTTCAAACTGTTGCGCCGCCTGTTTCAAACCATTCTGCGGATCCTGTTTGAGTTTGGAGCGAAGCTCCGCGGTCGCCTTCAGGTCGAGAACAAAATGATTGGCATTGAGGTTTTCGGCTTTCATGAGCCATACCTCAGCAATTTTCACGCCAGCTAAATCACTTCCAGATCTGCCCTTAAGGCTCCGGCGGCTTTCATCGCCTGCAGGATCGAGACAAGATCCTGGGGATTCGCGCCGAGCGCATTGATTGCCCGAACGACGTCGGACAGATTGGCGCCTGTCTTCAATTCCATCAAGGCGCCTCCGGTCTGCTTGATTTGAATGTCCGACTGAGCCGTGGTTACGGTCTCGCCGCCAGATAAAGCGTTAGGCTGACTGACCTGCTGGTCGGTATTGACCACCACAGACAGTGCGCCATGGGCGATGGCGCATGATTCGATGGTCACGGTCTGATTCATGACCACCGACCCTGTTCGGGGATTGACGATGACCTTGGCCATCCCCTTGATCGGGCGAACTTCGAGGTTTTCGACGCGGCCCATGAACGCCACACGCAGATTGGGCTCTTCAGGGGCTCTGACGCGTATCAGGCGCCCGTCGACCGCTTGCGCCGTACCTGGCCCGACTTCCCGGTTGATTACTTCAACCACGCGTTGCGTCGTACCAAAATCGGTCGTGCCCATCTCATAATGAACGAATGGCCCTTGCCCCAACGCCGTAGGCACTTCACGTTCCACCGTCGCGCCGGCGACGATGCGGCCGGCGAGCAGATGGTTGATCACAGCCTTGCTGCCTGGCGCGGTGGCGCCCACGCCGCCGACCATCAGATTCCCCTGGGCCTGAGCATAAATCTGCCCGTCAGCCCCCTTGAGCGGCGTCATTACCAACGTGCCCCCACGCAAACTCTTGGCGTTACCCATGGATGATACGGTGATGTCGATCTGCTGGCCGATTCTGGCGAAGGGCGGCAAGTTCGCGGTAATCATGACTGCCGCCACGTTCTTCAATTGCAGCGATTGCGTCGTCGGCAAGGTCGTGCCTAACTGCGCGAGCATATTGATGATGCTTTGCGTTGTAAATGGGGTCTGCGTCGTCTGGTCGCCCGTCCCGTCGAGGCCGACGACAAGGCCATAGCCTACCAATTGGTTGAGGCGTACACCCTGAACCGAAGCCAGATCCTTGATCCGTTCGGCCCAAAGATTCCCACTGAGGAACGGCAAGGCACACAAGGCAATAATTGCCGCCCAGCGAGGGGCCTTGCCTGACCGTCTGTTCACGAGACAAGACTCACAATGATTCTCCTAGAAAGGCAGAAACGACAGAAAGAATCTCGCCAACCAACCCATTACCTGCGCTTCGCTGATCACGCCGCTCTCCTTGTATTCGATGCGTGCATCCGCAACCTGTGAGGAGCTGATCGTATTCGCTGCATTGATGAAATAAGGGTTCACAATCCCAGACAATCGAATGTATTCAGTCCCTGCGCCGATTGAAACCTGCTTTTCGCCGGATACCAGAAGATTTCCGTTGGGCAATACTTCAATCACTGTCACCGTTATGGTTCCGGTAAAGACATTGTTGGCTGCCGCTTCACCCTTGCCATCCAGACTGTTCGCACCTTCGGCCGACAACCCGATACCCTGGAAGCTCTTGCCCGGCAAACCTCGGATCGTTGGCGCGGTAGCGCTGATGCTGGTATTGCGACTGGCCTTGGTGTTCGATTTCGTCGATGCCGATGTGGTTTCGGAAATGCTGATCGTCATCGTGTCGCCAACATAACGCGCCCGCCGGTCTTCGAACAGCGTTCGAGAAACACCGGCCTGGAAAATACTTCCCGTGGAGGCCAGATTTTCCTGACGTGGCACCGGACGCGCGGTCATCGGTTGATGCACATTGGTCGGTGGGACGGTCGTACAGGCACCGACCGACAAAACCGCGAGTATCCATAGCAAGAAGCGCTTCATCATCCTCCCTTACAACTGCGACAGACGCGCGAGCATCTGATCGGAGGTCGAAATCACTTTGGAATTCAATTCGTAGGCACGCTGCGTCTGGATCATGCTGACCAGTTCTTCGGCAACGTTGACATTGGACGTCTCGACAAAATTCTGGTTGAGAATTCCCGCACCGTTGGTGCCCGGCGTGTTTGGAGTTGGCGTACCGCTCGATGCGGTTTCGAGAAACAGATTCTCTCCGACACTTTGCAAACCACCCACGTTGATGAAGGTGGCCAGTTGCACTGTCCCGACCTGCGTCGTCGCGGTCGTTCCAGCTTGCGTAATCGAAACAACCCCGTCCCTCGCGATAGTAATCGTCAGGGCATCTGCCGGTATGGTGATACTGGGTTGCAACGGATAACCACTTGAAGTAACCACCTGGCCCTGATTGTCCCTTTGGAAAGACCCGTCGCGAGAATAGGCGGTTGTCCCATCAGGCAACAGCACCTGAAAGAAACCGGCACCATCAACGGCCAGATCGAGGGAATTGCCCGTCTGCAACAGCGAGCCCTGGGTATGGATGCGCGCGGTCGAAACCGGCCGCGCCCCCGTTCCAAGCTGCAGGCCTGCCGGAATCTGAGTCGATTGCGAAGACTGGGCTCCTGGCTGGCGCAAGGTCTGATAGAGCAAATCCTCAAATACGGGTCGCGCGCGCTTGAAACCATTGGTGCTCACGTTGGCCAGATTGTTGGCGATCACGTCGATGCTTGTTTGTTGGGCATCAAGACCAGTACGGGCAATCCACAATGAACGGATCATTATGCGTAATTCCTATTAAGCGTTCATCGAAAGAATCTGGCTGGCCTTGTTGGCGTTCGCATCGGCCGTCTGCAACATCTTGATCTGCATATCGAACTGGCGGGCCAGGCTGATCATATTGACCATCGAATCCACCGGGTTGACGTTACTGCCTTCCAGCGTTTCAGAAGCGACCCTGACGTTTTCGTCAAGGTTGGCCGGCTCCCCGCTCTTGATGCGGAAAAGCCCGTCATCGCCACGTACCAATTCGTTTTCCGGCGGATTGACCAGCTTGATACGGCCTACGACGCTGACGTTGTTCGGCGTTCCAAAGAGGGGAACGACTGAAATGGTGCCGTCGGGCGATATCGTGATGTTGTTGTCCGGCGGAATGGCGATTGGGCCGCCATCGCCTTGAACGTTCAGGCCGCTGGCAGTCTGCAGTTGACCGTTGGCGTTGATTTGCAGGTTACCGGCCCGAGTGTAGGCCTCACGCCCATCGGCAGACTCGACGGCAATCCATCCGGCTCCAAGCACAGCAACATCCAGGGGCCGGCCGGTGGCCGCCAGCAGACCTTGATCGAAGTCATTGGCAACGGAGGCATCGACGACGAATGCTCGGGTTGGCGCACCTGGGCCTTGCACCGGAACCGCGCGGAACTTGTGCTCCATGGCGCGAAATCCTGTCGTTGAGGCATTGGCCAGGTTATGGGCAACGCCAGCCTGCTGCAGAAAGGCGTGTTTCGCGCCAGTCATTGCGGTGTAAATCAGGCGATCCATAGTGGCCTCAGCTGCGCGTCAAGAAAACTTAACGTAGATTCACTAGTGTCTGGAGTATCTGATCCTGTGTCTTGATGGTTTGCGCATTGGATTGGTAGTTTCGCTGCTGGGTAATCATATTCACCAGTTGTGCCGTCAAATCGACATTGGATTCCTCAACCGAGGCGGACTGTAGAACTCCTCGACTTCCGGTGCCTGGAGCGCTGATCAATTCCGGCCCGGACACCGAAGTCAATGCCCATTGATTTTCACCCAAAGACTGCAAACCGTTGGCATTGGCGAAAGTGGCCAATACGACTTGGCCCAGATTGCGCGCCTGACCGTTGCTGTACCTGCCTTGAACGATACCGTCGGCGCCAACGCTCAATCCGGTCAAACTACCCGTGGTGTAGCCGCCCTGCGTCAAGCGATCGACGCTCGACGCACTGCCAAACTGCGTGGTTCCGGTAAAGTCCATGGAGCCAGGCGACCAAGGTGTGGCTGCGCCCGTGGTCAGTGCCCAAGAAGGGAGCACTAACGGCATCGCTGTCGTCAACACGCCCGAGGTATTGAAGGCGAGAGCCGCAGGAAAGGCTTGTGGCGTTGCCCCGTCCAAGGTGCCATACGCATTCCAGGATCCGCCGGCCGCCCGCACAAAATACATGGTCATCGTGTGTGGAACGCCCAACGTATCGTAAACCGACAAGGCGGTCGAATAGTTGTAGGTCTGGGGATTGGCGAAATTGAACGGTGCCACTGCCGGAACGCCCTGCCGGGAATCGAGGTTCAGGTTGGCCGTTAAATTTCCCGCCAAAGGATCGCTGGTGGCTCGCGGACTTATCTGACTTGACGACAATTGAAGATCGACTGGAGTGGATGCCGTAATCACTCCGTTCGAATCGGCGGGGTAACCCATCAACCTTCTCGTTTGGTCATTGATGATATAACCGGCATTGTCCAGGTGGAACTGGCCATTCCGGGTATACGTGATTTCTCCGCTCCGATCCATGCGAAAGAAACCGCCGCCGTTGATTGAAATATCAAGCGGATTGTTGGTCGCCGTCACGTTTCCCTGGCTGAAGGTTTGCTGGATTCCCGAAATCGTACTGCCGATGCCGACCTGCGAGGCGCCGCTACCTGCGAGCGAGTTGGCGAAAACGTCGGAAAAATGCACTTCGGCCGACTTGAAGCCTACGGTATTGGCATTGGCAATGTTGTTGCCGAGGACGTCCAGCGCTTTGGAAGATGAGTTAAGACCGCTCAAAGCCTGTTGGAATGACATATGTTTCCCCTATCCTTAGAGTATCTGTTGAACGCCCTTGAAATCGACGGTTCCGCCAGCCCCGAGATCCAGCAAGAATCCGCTGTTCGTCCTTACAAGAGCAGAAACTGTGCCAATCTGCAAAGCTTCGGCGGCTACTTTATTTGTGCCCTGAGTCGCTTCAACGGAAAAGGTGTATTTGCCGTCGGGCGCTTTGGTGTCCGCATCAGTCATCCCGTCCCAGGCAAAATTGAAAACGCCGGCATCGCGCGCACCCAGATCCTGCGTCTGTACGACTTGCCCCGCTGAATTCAAGATATTCAATTTGACTTTATCGGCGGCGGCGGTCAGATTGACGCCGCCATAGGCGACACCTGCCGTCAAGGACAGTTGGCTACCTGGCGTCAGTACGCTCTTCCCGATCAAACCTGCGGCCTGCATGGACTGGCTGTTGCCGAAGCTGTCGACCAGCGAACCGAGCGTTGTATTGAGCTTTTCAATACCCGAAACGGTACTCATCTGTGCCAGCTGGCTGGTCATTTGGGCGTTGTCCAAAGGATTCAGAGGATCCTGATTTTTCAGTTGCGTGACCAACAGTTTGAGGAAGCGATCCTGCGGATCTTCGGCGGTTGGACCCGTTGCACCGCTCTTAACGGTCGAATTGATCGCCGCAAACGGATCGCTGGCGGCATTGCTTGCTTGCACTGTTGTCATGTTGATCTCCTCGAAATCCCATCACTACTGACCAAGCGTCAAGGTCTTGAGCAGCATCTGTTTAGCGGTATTCATGACCTCCGCGTTGGTCTGATACGAGCGCGAGGCCGAAATCATGTTGACCATTTCGTCGACGACACTCACATTCGGCATCGTCACATAGCCCTTCTCGTCGGCTGCCGGATTGCGCGGGTCATAAACCATACGCCCAGGACTGGCGTCTTCGACGACTTGTTTTACACGCACCCCTTGTGCGACTTGGCCGTTCATGGGCGCAGCTTCGAAAACGACTTGCTTGGCGCGATACGGCTGACCATCCGGCCCGCTAATGCTGTCCGCATTGGCGAGGTTGCTGGCCACCGCGTTCAGGCGCATCGCCTGTGCCGACAATGCACTGCCCGCAATATGGAAAACGTTGAATACGCTCATAAATTTTAACTTTGTATCGCTGACATCAAGGTTTTGATCTGCCCCGTAATGAACGTCAGACCCGCTTCATACTGAACGGCGTTTTCCGAAAACTGGGCACGCTCGACATCCATATCAACCGTGTTGCCGTCGGCACTATCTTGCGCAGGAACGCGGTACATCAATCGCGTCGGGCCGTTCGCAGCGCCTGCCTGAATATGCCGCATGGAAGTCACGGCCAGCGGCAGGTTTTCGCCAGGGCGCCCGGCAACCGTCGCTTTAAGCACCTTGGAAAACTCGAAGTCTCGCGCCTTGTAGTTAGGCGTGTCGGCATTGGCAATATTGCCGGCAAGTACTTGTTGCCGAAACGAACGCAGCCCAAGAGCTTGCTGCTGAAAGGACAAGGCATTATCTAATTTGTTGACCACGGGATCTCCCCATTCGCAGTGACACACCCTTGTGTTGAGCAATTATCAGGCCATTGACCGCGAAGGCCTGAAATCGACCGTTGCTGCTGAGAAGGGCGGGAAGTTGCCGGAAGAAACGGCAAATATTGCCGGGAAATCCTATCGGGAGGCGGCGGCCAAGACGTATTGCTTCGACATTCCGTCGAGTACAGGCAAAATAGCAGGATGAAAACTCATTTCATCCTAGACCTTCTGGTCATTTTCTGTGGAATCGTCTGGCTGCCACCGATGGCCACCGCGCAATCGTTCGCACAGACTCCCCTATACAACTCGCTTGATGACTATTTGCGCACACAGACGAAGGGCCTGCCCGGCAAAGTCACCTACCGCATTGGCTCCCTGGATGAACGCGCCCAATTGTCGCCGTGTGAAGTTTTCGAGCCTTTTCTCCCGGCTGGAGGCAAGCTCTGGGGCAAATCAACGGTGGGTGTGCGCTGCCTCGGGCCATCGACCTGGACGATCTATGTGCCAGTGCAGGTCAACGTATCGGGCAACTACCTCATTTCCGCCCGGACGATGCCGGCCGGATACGTACTGGGTACTGCGGATATTGTTGTTCGCAACGGTGACCTGAGTACGCTGCCGGCGAATATCGTGACCGACAAAACACAGGCCATAGGCAAAGTTGTAAAGAATGGGTTCTCCGCCGGCCAGCCTCTTCGTGGTGACCTGCTGATTGACCCGTGGGTTGTACAGCAGGGGCAAACGGTAAAAACCGTCTCGAACGGCCCCGGATTCAGCGTAAGCAGTGAAGGCAAGGCGCTGAACAACGCCACTGCGGGCCAGCTTGTTCAAGTTCGCACGGCCTCCGGGCAAACGGTCAGCGGGATTGCCCGGCCCGGCGGAATTGTTGAAGTTTCCCATTGAACAGAAGCGCGTGCAGGAGTATCGGAAACACGCTTGACCCTTACGCGCGCAGAAAATAATGCTAAAGTTCGGGCGGTATCAGTCGTTAGCCAGTTTGAACAGGAAACTTTTCGAGGCATCAGAATGAAGATCGAGAGTTCGACCAAGCCCGTCGTTGCGCCCCAAGTCAAAGAAGCGCGCGGTCATTCCGCCGAAAGAGCAGCGGCGCAGACCAACGATGAAGTCAAGTTGAGCGCACTGGCAGCTCAGTTGGGCATCACGGATGACCAGCAATCCTTTGACGTTACCCGGGTTGCGGAAATCAAGCAGGCTATCTCGGAGGGCCGCTTTGCGATCAACGCCGGCACCATTGCCGACCGATTGATCACCTTCGCCAAGGAGCTTGTGGATAGCCAGCGGCAGGCCTGACTTGGCCACGGTGGCAACGGGAACAAAATCGGCATTTCTGCAGACTTTGCTGTCCGAGGCTGAGGCCGTTCAACAGTTCGTTGACTTGTTAAAGCTTGAGCAGAGTGCCCTGAGTACGGGCAATACGGACGATCTGCCTTCCTATACAGACAAAAAAATGGTCCTTGCCGCGAATTTGAATCGCCTTGCGGTAGAGCGCAATGCCTTTCTCGCCACGCAAGGGTTGGGCGCCAACCTCGTCGGAATCGGCGCCTGGTTTGCCAACCATCCCAAGGAACATCAGGCGAACAACACTTGGTCAAGCGTTCTTGCCTTGGCTCGCGAAGCGCGCGAGTTGAATCGTCTCAATGGCGAGCTCATTCAGATCAGGATGCAATACAACGCCAAGGCGCTGGAAGCCCTGAAAGGCGGCAACCATACGCTTAATCTGTATGGCCCCGACGGGCAGTCGACGACTTCGAATCAGAATCGCATCGACGAGGCCGTCTAAATCAAGGGTTCTTCGCCGGTTTAGACTCGAGATCGACCTCTTTGCCCGTCTCGGGAACGGCCGAATCGATGAGAATCGTTACCCGGCGGTTACGGGCTCGGCCATCCGCCAGCAGATTGGGTTCGACAGGGCGCGTATCGGCATAACCAATCGCCGTCAATCGCTCGGACGCAACACCGGAATCCGCGAACAAACGCAAAACGGTCGTCGCCCGCACCGCTGACAGCTCCCAATTGGACGGGAATTGCGCGGTATTGATCGGCACATTGTCGGTATGCCCTTCGATGGTTATCGGGAAATCTGTCGGCGCCAGCACCTCGGCTATGGCACCCATGGCCTTGACCAATGCCGGCTGCAGGAGCGCCTGCCCGGGTGCGAACAGTATACTGTCGTTGATTTCGATGGTCACGCCACGGCTGGTTTCGATCACGCGCACCTTGCCTTGCTCGATCAGCGGCGCCATAACTTCCAGGATATCCTTGGCGACGTTGCGCATTTTGTCGCGCTGTTTTTGTTTTACAGCCTCCTGCGCCCTGTTCGCCGCACTGGGTTTCTGAATCACCGGAATGGGTGGTGTCAATGTGACCGGCAGCGGCGACGAACTGTTGATGGGCACATTGCGGAAGGCGCTGGACATTGAGTCGCTCAAAATACGATATTTCCCCTCGTTGACCGTCGAAAGGGCGTACATCACCACGAAGAAGGCGAACAGGAGTGTAATGAAGTCCGCATACGACACCAGCCAGCGCTCGTGGTTGTCATGTTCCTCGGGTCGTTTCCGGCGGGCCATGGCTAGAAGATGTAGCCCCTGAGTCGGCTTTCGATGATCCTCGGATTGTCTCCATTGGCGATTCCAACCAAACCATCGACAATCAGTTCACGCTGGACGACCAGCCGGTTGATATGTGCTTTCAGCTTGTTGGCTATCGGCAGAAAAACCAGGTTGGCCAGACCCACGCCATAGATTGTTGCCACAAATGCAACTGCAATTCCAGCGCCCAGTTTGGACGGCTCGGAAAGATTCTCCATGACGTGAATCAGTCCCAAAACGGCCCCCAGAATGCCGATAGTCGGTGAATAGCCTCCGGCGGCCTCCCAGATCCTGGCCGACAACTTCATTTCAACTTCAAAAGTGCCGATGTCGACTTCCAGTACCTCGCGCAAACGTTCCGGCTCCGCGCCGTCAACCAGCAATTGCAAACCTTTTCGTGAAAACTCATCGCTCAATTGATTAATCACGCCTTCAAGCGCCAACAAACCCTCACGCCGCGAGACCTGGCTCCAGTTGGAAATTTGCTGAATCAACTGCGGATAATCAACCGTTGGCGGATACCACACCCAGCGAACCATACCCATCCCCCGCCTGAAGGTCGCATAGGGACTCTGCAGCATGACCGCGCCCATAGTGCCGCCAAGAACGATCAACAGCGCTGTTGGCTGGGAAAGCGAGGCGACATGACCTCCCTCCAGCAGTTGACCGCCAACGATCGCTGCAATACCCAGCAGCAAGCCGAGAACGCTGATCTTATCCATTCCGTTTGGCCTTCTTCATGAGGCCAGCTTCGCCAAAGATCCGCGCACGTATTCTGGCGACAGCCTGACTATGCAACTGACACACACGCGACTCGGTCACACCCATGACATCTCCGATCTCGCGCAAGTTGAGATCCTGCTCGTAATAGAGGGCCATCATCAGCTTTTCACGCTCGGGCAGCAGCTCGATGCTTTGCACAAGCAACTGACGCAGGTTTTCATCCTCGAGTATCTTGGACGGGTCACTTGCATCATCGGACAAATGCCTTTCAAGGAAATCCTCGTCGCCATCATCAACCATGTCCTCGAAAGAAATAAGCTGATGCCCCCGTGCATCCTGTAGCATCTTTTGATATTCGGCAAGTGTCATGTCCAGCGCACTGGCCAATTCATTCTCGCCCGGTGCGCGCCCGTACTCCTGCTCGAGTTGAGCAATGGCGAGTTCAATGCGCCGAAAATCCCGGCGCAAACTGCGCGGAAGCCAGTCGTTCTCGCGCAATCCATCGAGCATGGCGCCACGTATGCGTTGAGCGGCATAGGTTTCAAACTGCGCACCCATCCCTGACTCGAAACGGTTAATGGCATCGAGCAAACCCATCATACCGTTCTGGATCAGATCGTCCACCTGAACGCTGGAAGGCAGACGAGCCATCAGATGATAGGCAATGCGCTTTACGAGGGGTGCGAAGTGCTGTACCAGCTGATCCTTGTTGATCTGCCCCGCAGCGTTATACATGTGTATTAACCGTCAAGCGTAAATGGCTATCGGATCAATTTGTTTGCTCAAGTGCAACAACTGCTGCACAAACTGTTCGAGCCCGCCGTCCTCTTCTCCCCGAAATGGCCAGTCGAGCAAATCGCCGGCAATCTTTCGATAGGCCTTTGCGGCGGGTGCATTCGGGAAAAGATCGATGACGGGTTGAGACAGGCGTGCGGACTGTCGCAGTTGTTCGTCCAGTGGCACAAATCCGGCGTGCTCCAGATGCGCCAAACCTCGACTTCGAGCCACCTGCGTGATGTTCTTATAAATCGAGTCGGCTTCTTCCGGGCTGCGGGCCTTGTTCACCAGAATCCGAAAATTCTTGCGCGCATAGCCCAGGCTGACCTTTTTTATCAACGCATAGGCATCCGTAATCGACGAACTGGTTGCCGACATGACGATTACCGCCTCGTGTGCGGCCAGCCCCAGTGGAGAAAAGCCGAGCGGGTGGTCAAGCGAGGCATCGACCAGGATGACGTCGGCTGCCCGCTCCATACCGGTGATGCTTTCCAGGAGCGTTTTTTGCTGATACAGATTCAGCTTTCCCAGTTTCACGACCGTTCGTGCGGCCGGAAGTATCCGCACGCCAGGCGCCACCTTCAACAGGACTTCGGCCAGCGCCTTCTCTTTATTGATGACATGGTGAAGATCGTACTGGGCATGCGCCCCGAAATAGGATGCGACCGATTTCCTCGTATTCTCGTCCAGGACCAATACTTCCTTACCCTGGAGAGCCAACGAGGCAGCGAGGTTGGCAACCAGAATGCTCTTTCCGACGCCTACGCTTCCGGATGCAAAAGTAACAATACGCGTCTGTTCACGGCCAAAGAGACGTCGCAACCCCGCCGCCTGGTCCCCGTGAAACTCAGCCACGACGACCACCGGCGGCGACCAAACCCGAACCCGAACTCGCCATGACCAGGCCTGGCTCCAGACCATCAAGACGATGCGGGGAGGCTTCCGGCACATCCTTGAAGGCACGGTGCAACAGATAGGCTCGGTTGGGCAGATGAAGATCTTCCGGAACGCGCTGACCGTTCGAGACATAGTGCAATCGCAGGTCATGACGGATGATGACGTCAAGCGCCGAAGCAATGCTTGCGGCCTCATCCACCTTGCTCAGAATGCATCCGGCCAGATCGGGGCCGTTATACGCCCGCACTACATCGTCAAGCGTGTCGCCACGCCCGGTGGCCGGCAACAGCAGCAAACGTTTGACATTGCTGTTTCCAAACATCGCCACCTGCTCACCAACCATTCGATCGCGCTGGCTCATGCCCATCGTATCGACAAGTATCATGTGCTTGTGGCGCAAATCAAACAGGGTTTGCTTCAACTCTTCAGCATCTTTTACAAGATGAACCGAGACGCCCAGTATCCGACCGTAGATCCGGAGCTGTTCGTGCGCGCCTATTCGGTAGCCATCGGTGGTCACCAGCGCCACCTTGCTGGCCCCGTGGCGCAATACGCAGCGGGCGGCAAGCTTGGCAGTAGTCGTCGTTTTCCCGACACCGGTCGGGCCGACGAGGGCGAAGACCCCACCCCGGTCTACGATGTCATTATCGGCATCGATGGTCAGCAAAGCCCGGTCGGCGGCGTTCTTGACCCAAGTCAGCGCCTTGGCTGCATTGAGCTCGTTGGGCAAAGCCGCGAGGAGGTCGCGAGCCAGTTTTGGAGAAAACCCGGCGTCAAGCATCTGGCGCAGTATTTCGGTTTTAACCGGCTCAGTACGCGCAGTTTCCCCCCAAGCAACGCCGGCCAGGTGTTGCTCGAACATCTTGCGCAGCGAGCGGATTTCATCCATGACTTCAGCCGGTACGATTTCAGCCTGAGGCTTGTCCACCCTCTGCGTCTGACTTGATGACCGGTCTGATTTTAGCGGTGCGGGGCGGGGCGCCAAAGGCGGAAAATACTGCGGCGCCTGCGGCGGAGGCGCCTCTCTTGTCTTGAAGGACGCATGGCCAGGCGCCGACGATAACTGGAACGTAGAATCCCGGGGCGGTACCGGCATTTCCTTGACGGGAGTCGGCACGATCTTGTCCATTTCCCCGGCGGCGACGGCCATGATTTCAACGCCTCCCGGAATCGCCCGGTTGGAGAGGATGATCGCATCCGGGCCCAAGAGTTCCTTGACCTTGTGCAATGCGTCACGCGCCGTAGCGGCGATGAATTTCCTGACGTTCATACCCTGCCTCCAATGATCGAGGTAACCTTGATGATTTTGCTTTCAGGCACTTCACTGTGAGCAAGCACCTTCAATTGAGAAATGCCTCGCCTCAAGAAACGAGACAAAAGTAGCCGAAGATTTCCAGAAACGAGCAATACGGCGGGCAAGCCGAGTTCTTCCTGGCGTTGCGCCGCGGTCGCCGTCTCGCGTATCAGGGTATCGGCAAGACTCGGCTCAATGCTGGCATTCTCGCCCCCACCTGCAATGGCTTGCTGCAGCACGCGCTCAAGCTGCGGATCGAGCGACATCACCTGCATATCAGCGCCGCCCGGGTAGAGTTGCTGAACGATCGAGCGCCCCAGTGCGACGCGCACTTGCGCAGTGAGTATTTCGGCTTCCTGCGATCTTGGAGCCTGTTCTGCCAGGGTCTCGATAATGGAGCGCATGTCGCGAATAGGGATGTCTTCTTCAAGCAGGTTCTGCAACACTTTTTGCACCACACCGAGCGGCAGCACCTTGGGCACCAGATCCTCGATGAGCTTGGGCATTTCTTTGGCCAGATGGTCGAGAAGCGCCTGCGTTTCCTGACGCCCGAGCAATTCCGCCGCATGAGAGAGGATCAGATGATTGAGGTGGGTCGCGGTCACCGTGCTGGCGTCAACCACGGTGTAGCCATACGCCTGTGCCTGTTCGCGCAACGCGGCATCGATCCAAACTGCGGGCAGACCAAATGCCGGATCCTTGGTTTCCGTGCCCGGCAACTGCCCGGCGACACGACCGGGATTGATCGCCAGCAAGCTGCCAGGGAACGCTTCCCCCTGACCAATCTCGACACCTTTGAGCAAGATGCGGTAGGCATTTGGCTTGAGTTCCAGATTGTCGCGGATGTGCACCGGCGACACGAGAAATCCGACTTCCTGCGCAAACTTTTTGCGAATCCCCCGTATGCGCCTGAGCAACTCACCATCCTGGGACTTGTCAACCAAAGGGATGAGCCGATAGCCCACTTCCAATCCGAGCACATCCAGCGGAGAAACATCAGCCCAGCTCGCTTCCTGGGATTCACTGGGCACGATCGGCGCAGCCGCCACTTCCACTGGCTTGGCTTCTCGTATGCGCCGGTCAATATCCCAGGCCAGAAAACCAAGAACGCAGGCCAGCAACAGGAAGACGAAATTGGGCATGCCCGGAATCAGTCCGAGCAGCCCAATAATCGCTGCCGTCAATCCAATCACCCTGGGATTGTTGAAAAGCTGCCCAAGAAACTGCTGTGAGAGATCCTGCGTATCGCCCACACGCGTAACGACCATGCCGGCGGCAATTGAAATGATCAAGGCCGGGATTTGCGCCACCAGCCCGTCCCCGACAGTCAACAACGTATACGTCTTGGCGGCGGTTCCGATGTCCAAATCATGCTGCAGGACGCCAACAAACAACCCGCCGATAATGTTGATAAACATGATCAGGATACCGGCGACAGCATCCCCGCGAACAAATTTGGAGGCACCATCCATGGAACCGAAGAAATCAGCCTCCTCGGCTATCGTTGCACGCCGCTTACGAGCGTCATCTTCCCCGATCAGGCCGGCATTGAGATCGGCATCGATCGCCATCTGCTTGCCGGGCATCGCATCCAGGGTGAAGCGCGCCGCCACTTCGGCAACCCGTCCGGCACCCTTGGTGATCACCACAAAATTGATAATCACCAAAATTGCGAAAACAACTATACCGACAGCATAATTGCCGCCAACCAGAAAATGTCCGAATGCATCGATCACTTGTCCGGCGGCACCAGGGCCGGTATGCCCTTCAAGTAGCACGACACGCGTTGACGCGACGTTCAGGGACAAACGCATCAGCGTTGTTATCAGCAATACCGTCGGAAAGACCGACAAGTCGAGCGGTTTCATCACCTTGATCGCAACCAGCATGACGATCACGGAGATCGCGATGTTGAAGGTGAAGAAGAGATCGAGCACGAATGGCGGCAGAGGCAGCACCATCATCGACAGGATGACCAGAATGAGCACCGGCCCCGCCAGCTGCTGAATATTTGCGCGCCCAAGAATTCCCTGCAGCGTCAGGGTCGTATCAGCCATTCACACCCTCCAGCGCCAATTCAGGGGGCACCGCGATCTGGCGCGGCGGCATCGGGTAGTTACCTCCGGACTCCCGCCAGCTGGCGAGCTGATAAACGTAGGCCAGCACTTCAGCGACCGCAGCATAAAGGGTCGAGGGTATTTCCTGGTCAAGCTCGGCATGACGGTAAAGCGCGCGTGCCAGAGGGGGCGCCTCAAGCAGGGGCACACCATTCTGCGCACCGATTTCGCGGATTTTCAGAGCAATTTCGCCCATTCCCTTGGCCAGGATTTTTGGCGCGCCCATTCCACTCTTGTAAGCCAAGGCGACGGCGTAGTGCGTCGGGTTGGTGACGATGACATCGGCTGTGGGTACCGTGCTCATCATGCGTTTGCGTGCGGCTTCACGCTGCAATTGGCGGATGCGTCCCTTGATTTCAGGGTTGCCTTCCATTTCCTTGCCTTCCTGTTTGACCTCTTCCTTGCTCATTTTCAGCTTGTCGTAGTAGTGCCAGAGCTGGAATGGGACATCAATCGCCACGATCAACAGCATCGCCAGGACGATCACCAGGAAACTGTAGTTGATCAGGTGCCCTGCTCTGGATAACCCGATATCGATGGGCAACCCGAATAACGAAAAGATATCGTCGCGCTCGCTCCACAAGACCCATATGGCGACACCGCCGACCAGCAAAGCCTTGGCAACCGCCTTGACGAGCTCGACCAACCCATTCCAGGAAAAAAGCCGGGCCAGACCTTTGAACGGATCCAGACGCTCCAGATCGGGGCTCAGCGCCTTGAGCGAAAAATTCCAGTTGCCCAGGAAAAAGGGAGAAGCCAGTGCGGCAAGGACAAGCGCCAACAGCAACGGAGCAAAGGAGAGCAAGGCATCCAGGGAAAGATCCCCGAGGCGCACGACCATGTACTGCGGGTCGCGCATCAATGGCTCCTCGAAAGTCAGCCCGCGCCTGACCATGGACACCGTTCGTTGCACCATCCACGATCCGACAACCCAGAATGCCGTAGCAGAAACAACCAAGACCAAAAACGCACCGATCTCTCGTGAGCGGGGAACTTGCCCCTCCTCGCGCGCCTGTTCGAGTCGCCTCGAAGACGCAGGTTCTGTTTTTTCGAGATCGCTTTCTTCGGCCATCAGCGGCTTCCAAGTGATTTCGACCCATTATATGAAAATTCTTTAAAAAATAAAGGGGTATGACTGTTTATTTACATTGATTCTAGAATAGTATTTTCTGTGCAACACTAGGAATTGGCCATGTAAATTAGAAAGGGAGCCGAAGCTCCCTTTCTAATTTGTTGTTTTAACTAGATTAAATAGATAGTTCGAGGGATTTTGCAGGTCGGGCGCCCGACCCCAGCTCAATTTGAGCATTCAAGTCATTCAGCAATTCTTTCATATCCAGTATCAATACGATTTGGCCGTTTGACAGCGTCGTCACGCCAGCCACCCCGCGTGGCCGGAAATCGTCCAGCGACTTGATTACGGCGTCATCGCGCCCGGCAAAACTATCGACGGAAAGAATGAAGCTACGTTCGGAGGTCTGCATCAACACGCCGTATTCCGGAGTTTGCAATTGCGGCCAACCCAGCAAGCGGGAAAGAGCGACGACCGGCAATATTTCACCGCGCACAACTAGGGTTTCCTTACCACCCACCTCCTGCATCTTCTCCTTCTCGATCGGCAGTATTTCGCGAACCATCGACAGGGGCAGGGCAAAGGGCTGTTCACCCAGCAGAACAAGCAGGACCGGGAGAATGGCCAGCGTCAGCGGCAGAGATATGACAAATACCGAACCTTTGCCAAGCTCGGAACGAATTTCAACCGAACCGTTAAGTTTCTGAATATTCGTTTTAACCACATCCATGCCGACGCCACGTCCCGAAACGGCCGAGGCCTGGGTCATGGTTGAGAAACCGGGAAGAAATATCAGATTGAGGCTCTGCTTGTCATCCAGGGTATTGGCTTCTTCCTCCTTGATGATTCCCTTTTCAATGGCCTTGGCACGAATGCGTTCCGGGCTCATCCCGCGACCGTCATCGGCAATGATCAGGACGATGTGGTCGCCTTCCTGACGCGCCTCAAGCCGTACGATGCTCTTGGCCGGTTTACCGGAGGCCAAACGCTCCTCCGCCGATTCAACACCATGATCGACGGCGTTGCGAACGAGATGTATCAATGGATCGGCCAAGTCCTCGATCATTGTCTTATCGACCTCGGTTTCCTCGCCGATCAGTGCCAGTTCGACTTCCTTGCCCAACTGTCGAGCGAGGTCGCGAGCAATCCGCGGATATTTTTGGAACAACCGTCCGATCGGCTGCATCCGGGTCTTCATCACGGAATTCTGAAGATCGGAGACGAGCAGGTCGAGCTGGCTCACTGCCTGATCGAGCGCATGCAAGGTTTCCGAATCATTCCGGCCAGCAAGAATATCTGCGCGCAGACTGGTCAAACGATTCTTGGTCAGACCAATCTCGCCCGAGAGATTGAGCACCTGATCGAGACGTGCGGTATCGACGCGTATCGTCGATTCACGCGCGACGGCTTTTTCTTCGCTGCGCCGACCCGATGTTGCTCCCGAGACTGCCGCGCCGGGCTTGTCGGACTCGCGTCGCCCCTCAGGGGGGAAGTGGGGCGCGATCTGAACGGAAGAAGCCGCAGGTCCAGAAGCCGCACTCCCGGCCTCGGGCTTAGTCACTGAAGAAGAAGCGGCGGCCGTCTGCGGCGGAACTGGCTGACCGGTCAACGCCCCATGCAGCGCCTGCCAATCCGGCTCTTTGCCGACGTTGGCAACGGGCACCGGCTCAGCGGGCTGGGGGGACTCAACAACAACCGTTGCTTCAGGAATTTCCGGCTCGGCTTTCACGCCCCCGTCAAGTACAGCACGCAAGGCGGCGATCACATCGGCCTGTGCCGGTCTTGGTTGCACGGCCTGAGCCAACTCGCCGAACATATTGCGCACACCCTGAGTCGCCGCCATGATGGTATCCATCAACTCTGGCGTCAGATGCATTTCGGCGTTTCGCAACTGGTCAAAAAGGTTCTCGGTCAAATGGCAAAGCGTCACCAATTCGGTGGCGTTGAGGAAGCCCGCACCGCCTTTGATCGTATGAAATCCACGAAAGATGTCGTTCAGCAAACGTCGATCATCCGGACTTTTCTCCAGATCGACCAGTTTATTGTCGACATCCGAAAGAAGGTCACCTGCCTCCTGCAAAAAATCCTGTAGCAGGTCTTCCATTCCGGAAAAATCACTCATGTCGATCCCCCTAGAAACCTAGGCTGTCAAGCAGACTATCGACCTGCTGCTGACTTCCAACAACGTCTGTGCGCCCTTCGGCATTGATTACCGGGCCGTTAAGCAACGTCTCTACCGACTCGGTTCGCTTCTCTCCCGGCATCGTCTCGACGAGAACGTTCATCAGTTGCGCCTCCAGGTCCTGCGCAACGGCAACGACTTTCTTGATGACCTGACCGGTCAGATCCTGAAAGTCCTGAGCCATCATTATTTCCATCAGTTGCTCTTTTGTCGCTGCGGTTCTCTGTGGCACGGCGTTCTTCAGGTAAGCGCGTGTTTCAGCCGCCAGAAGCTTGAAATCCTCTGTGCCCATATTGTTGGCAAACAACGCATCCCATTTCGTGCCGAGCAAGGCTGCGCCCGCTTCCAATTCTTCCAGCAACGGATTGGCGATGTCCGTGGCATTCAACACCTTGCACGCCGCCTGTTCTGTAAGATTGGCGATGTACGCCAGCCGGTCCTTGGCATCCGGAAGTGCCGACGCTGTCTTTTCGATGAGCTTTTCATAGCCCAGACTGCCCAGGGTGTCGTGCAACTGTCGGGCCATCTGTCCAACCTGATTGAATACCTTGCCCTGAACTGGCCAATCACCGGATTCCGTCGTCGAGCCGTCATCGCTCCCGGCCGCGCCTGCTGAGGGGGCTGGTCGCTTCGCGGCGATCGAATCAAACAGCGCCTGCAATTCTTTGGAGTCGTCGGTAGCGCTATCGACTTCGCGCACCTGCTGCATCAAGGAAGGTTTGGTTGCCGCAGCAGGCGCCGGGGCAGGCGCTTGAGTGCTTGCCGAGCCAACAACGCCGCCCGCGATGCTGTCGAACAAAGCCTCCAGTTCGCTGGAATCACCGGATGAATTCGCGTCGCTCATCTTAGGCGCTCATCTTGTCGAATATCTTCTGCAGCTTCTCGGCCAGCGTTGCCGCAGTAAATGGCTTGACGATATAGCCACTGGCACCGGCCTGAGCGGCGGCAATGATGTTTTCCTTCTTGGCCTCGGCAGTAATCATCATCACTGGCAGATGCTTCAAATCAGGTGCAGAACGAATGGCCTGCAAGAGTTGCAAGCCGTCCATATTTGGCATGTTCCAGTCAGTCACGACAAATTCGAATCCGCCTCCTTGAAGTTTCTGGAGTGCGATCGCACCGTCTTCAGCTTCGTCCACATTGGTGAAACCCAACTCTTTGAGCAGGTTTCTGACAATGCGTCGCATCGTGGAAAAGTCGTCGACTACCAGAAATCTCAATTTTGGATCAGCCATTCCTTACTCCTGAATTACTTCTTATCGTTCAAGCATTGGGCGTAATGTATCCGCCAGAATTTCGGCATCAAATTTTGCCACATAAGCATCGACACCTACCGCCTGGCCCATGGCCTTGTTGGCCTCCGAGGAAAGCGATGAGTGCATGACGACTGGGATACCGGCGAATCGCGAATCACTCTTGATATTTTTCGTGAGCACATAGCCATCCATCTCCGGCATTTCCGCGTCGACGAGGATGAGCCGGACATCATTCCGCAATGGCGAACCGGACTGCTGCGCATGGGCCGCCAGACCCTGCAAACGACTCAAAGCTTCTGCACCATTCGTGGCGTTCTTGTGCTTGACGCCAAGCTTGTCGAAAACTTCCGCAATTTTGCGTCGCGCAACGATCGAATCATCAACAAAGAACACGCTGATCTCTTCGCTAACCTTTGCCGGAGGAATATCGACGATGATGGCCTCGCCAAACGCATTGGCAAGTATCTGTTCAACATCAAGAAGCGACACCAACGTACCGTTCTCAAGCTCGGTAATCGCCGTGATGAGTCCCTGATTCGACGACAGGATGCTTTCCGGCGCTTTTACCTTTTCCCAGTCCACGCGGATAATGCGGTCAACCTCATGCACGAGAAAACCCAGCGTGCGCTTGGAATACTCAGCCACCATCATGGTCTGGCCTCGAGCAACCGGAACATCCTGATGATCCAGGAAGCTGACCAGCGACAGCACGGGAATAACGTTACCACGCAGGGAAACCAATCCTTCGACGCCTTTGGGCATGTTGGGCGTTTTGGTGATATGCGGCGTACGCCCCACTTCACGCACTTTGAATACATTGATCCCGAAAGTCTCGCGCGTCCCCAGTGAAAACAGCAATATCTCCATCTTATTGGAGCCTGCCAAACGGGTTCTCGCATCAACGCTATCGAGCAGGTTCTTCTTTTCAACCAGTTCCATCGTCATCGTCTTACTCCAACGAGAGCACCGCTTCAGGTATTTGACTGCACAACGGGTTCTGATCCAAGCAATCGGCGCGTCAGTGTTTCCGACAACTTCTGCGCTTCAAACTTAGGCACGTACTCATCCACACCGACTGACTTGCCGAGTTGTTGGTTGGACATACCTGAAAGGGACGAATGCATGATTACGGGAACCCCGACGAAACGCGGATCGGACTTAATCTTCTTGGTCAGGATGTACCCGTCCATCTCCGGCATCTCCACATCGGTCAGCACCAGACTGACGAGATCGGAAACCTTCTGCCCGGAAGATTCGGCGTAGGTAGCCATTTTTTCGAGTTCATTCCAGGCTTCGCGGCCATTTATCGCGCCTACGTATTTGACTTTCATCGCCTCCAGCGTGCGTGTGATCTGTCTGCGCGCAACGACGGAATCATCCGCAAAAAACACGGTAAACGTTGGATCGTTCAAGGGTTTGATGTTGCGGAATACAATTTCCTCGTCATAATTTGTCGTCTCCGACAACACCTTTTCGACATCCATCATCATCACCAGACGGCCATCGGGCAACTCGGTCACTGCGGTTACCAGTCCACCCATCTGGGCCACCAGCATCTCCGGAGGCACTCTCATCTGGCTCCAGTCGAGACGCAGAATGGTATCCACTCCCTCAACGAGGAACCCCTGCGTATGTCCGGCGTATTCCGTCACGATCATGATCGAGCGCGGTGTATCGGTGGCCACGCCGGCGTAGCGGGCCAAATCTACGACAGGAACCAGCACGCCGCGCAAGCTGACCATCCCCTCCACAGACGATGGCATCTCGGGAGCAGAAGTAATCACGGGAGTACGCATCACTTCACGCACCTTGAAAACATTGATGCCGAAAGTCTCACTTCGTCCTGTTTTCGAATTGGTACCGAGCGAAAACAGCAGAATCTCCAGCTTGTTGGTGCCAGCGAGCTTGGTGCGCGCATCAATATTTTTTAACAGCTCTGACATGCCTAAACTCCCTCTTGGGAAATTAACCCTGCGGCCTTGCAAGCATATCTTAATCGAACAAGTGTCATTCCACCACAAGCATCTGTAGAATAAAAAGGCGCAATACCGCGTCAAATCTGGAACTTATTGAAGCGGGTAACTCATTTCAGCACCATTTCAGCAAGGAAACAAGTCTTGCGTTTCGGGAATCCAGCTATAGCGGGGCTGAACTTCGCCGGATGATAGGCGCGGCCCGATTCACCGAATTCACGGTCATGTCTTGCTAACAACCGTGAGTACGCGTCTGGCAATTTCATTCAACGCGGCGACTTCTTCGACAGCACCAATCACTGCGGCTTCGCGAGGCATGCCATAGACAACGCAGCTTGCCTCGCTCTGCCCGAACGTACGCGCCCCGGCCTTGCGCATGCGCAGCAACCCGCAGGCACCATCCTTTCCCATGCCTGTGAGAATAACGCCTATGGCGTTTCGTCCGACCACTTCAGCAGCAGAGTCAAACAAAACATCGACCGAGGGGCGATGCCGGTTGACTGGCGGCGTACTGAACAGCTCGGTGACATAACCCGAGGCACACCGCTTGATTCGCAGATGAGAATGGCCCGGTGCAATATAGACGGTGCCCGATTCGATCAATTCACCGCCTTGAGACTCGATGACCCTCGGCTGACACAGGGTGTCCAGTCGGGCGGCGAATGCCGCAGTAAACGATACCGGCATGTGCTGCACGATCAAAATCGGCGGGCAATCCGACGGAATACCCAGCAAGAAGCTTTTAACCGCTTCCGTCCCTCCTGTTGAGGCTCCGACAAAAATGATCTTGCTGCTACCAGTGACTGGTCGCGCCACCGCAGCCTGTGAAGTTGCGGCCTTTTCCATGCTAGCCAGGTTTGGCGGCAAGCTCATAAACCGTTTTCCCCTGCGAGCGAAACAGATCGGCCGCATGCAGAAAGCTCTCGGAATGCCCGGCAAAAAGGAGCCCGTTGGGGCTCATCAAGGGAGCAAACCGCGACAAGATCCGGTATTGTGTCGGCTTGTCAAAGTAAATCATGACATTACGACAAAACAGCACGTCGAACGGTCCGCGAAGCGACCAGTTCGGTTCCAGAAGATTCAGTCTTTGAAAGCTGACCAGGCGACGCAGTTCCGGTCGCACCGTATAGACTCCCGCCTGCAATCCCGAGCCTTTTAGGAAGAAACGGCTCAAGCGCGACGGCGATAATTTATCCACGCGATCAGACGGATAAGCGCCTTTAGCCGCGATTGCCAGCACATTGGTATCCAGATCGGAAGCCACGATGCTCACCGGCACGCTGTAGGCACCAAAGGTTTCGACTGCGGTCATGGCGATGCTGTAAGGCTCTTCTCCGGTCGACGCCGCTGAGCACCAAATCTTGATGGGCGAGCGACCCTGCAATTTCTTCAGGTGATCGGCAAGGATTGGGAAATGATGCGGTTCGCGGAAGAATGAAGTGAGATTGGTGGTCAAGGAGTTAACGAATTTTTCCCATTCGATTTTGTCTCCACGCTCAAGCAGCGCCAGATACTCAGCGAATGAATTCAAGCGGGTTTCGCGCAAACGCCGCGCCAGGCGGCTATAAACCATGTCCTGTTTGGCGACCGAGAGCGATATACCGGCGTGTGCGTAAATCAGTTTGCTGACGCGTTCGAAATCGGCCGCTGAAAATGCGAATTCGCGTACGCCAGGCTCGCGCAGCATTGAGGTCAGGTTCGTAGTAGGCTTTTGCTCGATCACGATTCGGATCCTCGCTTCTTCATCACGCACAACGAACTTTGGTCCGGAAAATCCGGTAATTGCCCCAACAATCGCAACTCAATTCCTGATCTCGGATTTGTCCTGCGTTGTCGGCGCATCGACACTGGCATCGTTATCCAGGTCGATCGTGGCATTTCCATCCTCCTGCAGAATGGCTTCTTCGGTTCGCTTGTTCAGGACGACGATATTGATGCGTCGGTTGGCCGAACTCAAGGGGTCGTTCTTATCGAACAGCACGGAGGAGGACAAGCCGAGCACGCGTAATACCTTGTTCGCATCCATTCCCCCGTTGATCATTTCACGGCGCGCGGCATTGGCACGATTCGCTGACAGTTCCCAGTTGGAAAATCCTTTTCCCCCACCGCCAAATGCCGCTGCGTCGGTATGCCCGGAAAAACTGACCTTGTTGGGCACGGCGTTCAGGGCATTACCGATTTCACGCAGAATCACCCTGGAATAGGGTTTCAGATCGTCACTACCGGTATCGAACATCGGCCGGTTCTTTTCGTCAATGATCTGGATACGCAGGCCCTCGGGAGTCACATCGATCAGCAACTGGTTCTTGAACTGCCTGAGCATCGAATTGCCATCGATAAGCTTCTCGATGTTTTGTTTGAGTTCATTGAGCGTGGTTTTTTCCCGTTGCTCGAATTCCTTGCGCAGCTGTTCCGTTTTCGCCTCTTTCAAATTCGGTGTTTTCTTCTTGGACTCCAGCTCGCCATTCTTCACCTGGCCGGCACTGCTGGTCAGATCCTTGCCGCCGCCCTTCAATATACTGGTTGCGTCACCTGCACCCGAACCACCCTGCATACTGACCTTGACCGGGTTGGTGAAATAATCGGCGATGCCCTTGAGGTCGCCATTTGCCGTCGAACCAAGCAACCACATGAGCAGAAAGAACGCCATCATCGCCGTCACAAAGTCCGCGTAGGCGATCTTCCAGGCTCCGCCATGGTGGCCGCCCGCCACCTTTTTGATGCGTTTGATGACTATCGGGCGTACATCTTCGCTCATTCAGAGTCCTCGCTCATCGGACAGGACCGCTACTTGCCCTTGCGCGCCTTGAGTTCTTCTTCAAGCTCACCGAATGTCGGCCGGTCCTTCGAAAACAAGACCTTCCGTCCGAACTCGACGGCGACCTGGGGCGCATAGCCTGACATCGAGGCCAGCAGCACCACCTTGATCACCTGATAAATCTTCGAGCCTTCCTGTGCCTTCTGCTCAAGCAGTGTGGCAATCGGAGAAACGAATCCGTATGAAATAAGAATACCTAGAAAAGTCCCGACCAATGCGCCACCGATCATCTTGCCCAGCACGGCGGGCGGCTCGCCGACCGAACCCATGACGTTGACCACACCCATCACCGCAACAACGATACCGAAGGCTGGCGTCGCGTCGGCTATCTTGGCCATGATATGCCCAGGGACTTCAACCTCGTGGTGATGTGTTTCGATTTCGACATCCATCAGGTTTTCAATTTCAATGGCGTTCAGGTTGCCGCCGACCATCATGCGCAGATAATCGGTGATGAATTCCATTACATGATGATCCTTCGCCAGAACGGGGTACTTGCCGAAGATCGGGCTATCGTGCGGATTTTCGACGTCGTTCTCGATCGACATCAGGCCCTCCTTGCGGACCTTGGCCAGGACTTCGAACAACATGGCCAGCAGATCGACATAGAGCGCCTTGGTGAATTTCGACCCTTTGAAAATTCCGGGCAGCGCACCGACCGTCGCTTTGATGATCTTGATGTCGTTTCCGGCCACAAACCCGCCGACGGTCAGGCCAACGATGGCGATGTATTCGAGTGGAACCCACAAGGCCGCCAGGCTGCCGTGAACCGAATAGGTGCCCAGTGCCGAAGCCAGAATGATGATGTAGCCGACGATTAGAAACATTTATCCTCCCTGTCATGCCACGCCACATCGGTGTCCGCGCATGAAAGCCGCTCGTTGCGGCATATTGTAGCGGGATGAAACGGCATAAGAAATAAAACTGGCACCAATATTATCCCGAGTGTAGCGTTCTCTCGCGGTTCGTACTGCATCGATGCCATATCGTATAAAATCCCTCGAATGGATACTGGCGTTCCGTCATGAACTACTGCAACCAGTGCGGCGCAACGGTTGTACTGCGCATTCCGGACGGTGACACGCTCCCCCGCCATGTCTGCCCGCACTGCGGCGCAATTCATTATTTGAACCCGAAGCTGGTGATTGGCTGCGTTGCGGAATGGCAAGGCGACATCCTGCTCTGCCGCCGCGCCATTGAACCGCGCTACGGTCTGTGGACCCTTCCCGCCGGATTCATGGAAAACGGCGAATCGACATCGCAGGCCGCGCTGCGCGAAACGTTTGAGGAAGCGTGCGCCCGTATTGAAATCGACGCACCGTTCTCGCTGGTCAATGTGCCCTACATCAACCAGGTTCATCTGTTCTACCGTGGACGTCTGGTCGACACCGATTTTGCGGCAGGCGCGGAAAGCCTTGAGACGGTGCTGGTTTCGGAAAATGAAATGCCCTGGGACCAACTCGCCTTTAGAAGTGTTGCCGCATGTCTCAAGTTCTATTTTGCCGACCGCAGCGCGGGCAGGTTCGAATTTCACGAAATGGATCTAACGCCACCGACCGGTTATTGATCGCCGTCGATACTGAATTTGACCGGCAACACTATCCGGAAATCGCGCCCCTTCAGACCTTCGGGAAGCAGGGTGATTCGCGCTGCCTGTCGGATCATCTCCAATGCCTGTTCGTCGAGGACGCTGCGACCGCTTGAGTTGACCAACTCCACGTCCGGCGCCGGCAGCAGCGCGCTGACCCTGAGCGCAACCTCGGTCGCGCCTTCCCAGCCTCGCTCCCTGGCCAGAGCAGGATAGCGCTTGAATCGCCGAGCCGACGTGGCCAGCGAAAGTCGGTATTGCCTCATGTCATCCGCATTAACGCCCGCACGCGAGGCGGCGGTGGCAGGCGCCGCGCCGCCGCCCCCTTCAACGTTCCGGTCAGGCGACGGTAACGAATCGTTTCCAAGCGGTGGCGATATGGACGCGGTATGCGGCTCGGCTCGCTGGATAGCCAGCGTCTCGGCAGGCACCCCCTGTTTGCTCGTGCGCTGACGAATGACGGGCTTGGGCGGCGCGACGATCCGAGGCGGTGTCGTTTCCGGCGCGCCGTCCGGTAACGACCTTTCCCCTCGATCATCATGGATCAACACCACGTCGAGCGTCGAAAACCGGCTGGCCCACGGCAACGGATACGGGCTGTACATGCTCAATAACAGCGCGGCATGAACCAGCAGGGAGACGATCAAGGCTTGCAGCAGTGTGCGGGGCGGGGAAGGAATCATCGAGTGCACGGAAAGGATCAAGTGTCGGGTCCGGAAAAGCGTCACAAAACAGCTGTTGTCGCTCGCCCCTGGCAATGGTCCAAGTCTACCATCTTGCCGCGCTCGCCGTTTCCGCACCGGTCTCGCGACCGGGCCAGAATGTCCTCCCCGGGCGCCTGTCGTCACCGCTTAGCGAGCAGCACGTGTCCAGGTCGTTTAGAATGCAGTTTTCAAGCTCATCGATGACACAGTCCGTCGCGCCATCTTCTCCATCCGTTACGGCGATTCCGCTTCGCGGCCCGCTCCTGCGTGGCGACAAACGGCCCCGTGTCGCGCTGATCGGCCGCTATGGCGTTGGCAAGAGCACCATTTTCGATGCCGCTTCCAGCCCGGTAGTTCGCCACGAGCACCTGGCCGGCGTCGGTGGCGCTTACCAGGAATGCGTGGTTGACGTCGGACTCGACCAGATCGCGCTGGTGGATCTGCCCTCCATCGACTCCCTGCATCACTTGAGCGCCCACGATCAGGTCGTACTCATGTACCTGCTCTGGGGAAACCATTGGCCGCTCGTGGCGCCGCACGAAGCAGCCCATCAAAACGCCGATTTCCCCGCACCGGATGTCCTGGTCCAGGTGGTCGACGCCACGGCGCTTGAAAAGGATCTCGAACTCAGTCTGGAATTGAGCTTGTTCGGACGCCCCCTGGTCATCGCGCTGAACCGCGTCGACGAAGCGCGGAAGAAGGGGCTGTACATCAATGTCCAGGCGCTCAGCCAACGGCTGGGAGCACCCGTCATCCCGACGATTGCGCACATGGGCAAAGGCATTCTGAAACTGTTTGAAGCGGTTCTTGACGTCACGCGGGAAAAGATATGCCCTTTGCCGCAGCCGCCGACGCGGCACATTGCCGAAAGCCTGCAAGCGCTCAAGGCGGTTATCGCCCGCCCTGAAATCGAAGAGGTGTTCCAGGTGCCGCGCGCACTCCTGCTTTCGCAACTTGCCGAGAACGACGATTATTTCCTGCGCGCACTGAGTACACATTTCCCTGCCTTGTTGCCCGAAATAGGGGAGGCCCGGACGGCGGCGGAACGCATGCTGCCGCGTGCGCTCTCCGAAGAAGTGCACGCCGACCGCCACCATCAGGCCGCCGTACTGTTCGAAGCAGTCACCAGCCCGCGCGGCGTCGACTCCGGCCAGGGCTGGCGACGCTGGCTCGACGAACTATTCCTGCATCCCCGCTGGGGACTGGTCGGCAGCCTGCTGGTTTTCGCTCTCGTTCTGCTGATCGTTTTCGAAATGAGCACGCTGCTCGACGCATGGACCTCGGCACGACTGGCGAACTGGGTGCAACAGTGGCAACCCGAATCGACCGCCGGCGTCGTCGGCCGCGCTGTCGCCGAAGGGTTTGTCGGCCTGATCGGCATCGTCGTCCCGTACATGCTGCCGCTGGTTCTTCTGCTGGTCGCACTGGAAGAATCCGGCGTCATGCATCGCGTGGCGTTTGTCGTCGACCGCGGCTTTCACCACATCGGACTGCACGGCGGGGTTGCCGTTCCTTTCCTGATCGGCCTGGGCTGCAATGTGCCGGCGATATCGGCGGCCGCCACGACGGGATCGCGGCGCGAACGCGTGGTGTCGGCCATTCTGATTACCTTCGTTCCCTGCTCGGCGCGTTCGGCGATCATCCTGGCCATCGGCGGCAAGTATCTGGGCGGCCTCGGCGTGTTCGCGATCTTCATGCTGACCCTCTTCGTCATTGCCGCTCTCGGCAAGCTGCTGGCACACCGCTATGCGGACAGCGCGCCGGGGATGATTCAGGAAATCCCCCCCTTTGCGCTGCCGGTCTGGAGCAATGTCTGGCGAAAAACCTGGGAACGGACCGAAGATATCGTCACCATCGTCACGCCGCTGCTGGTTGTCGGCAGTATCGTTCTGGCGCTGCTCAGTCACTTTGGCGCGGATGCGCTGATCAACACGGCGCTGATCCCGATCACGTCCTGGTGGCTTGGCCTGCCAGTCGTACTCGGCGTGCCCATCCTGTTCGGCGTTCTGCGCAAGGAGTTATCGCTGTTAATGATCTATCAGGCGCTCGGCACGCTGGACATCATGCCCTTGCTCGATCATGTTCAAATATTCACCTTTCTGGTCTTCCTGACTTTCTATGTACCCTGCCTGTCGACCTTTGCCGTGATGCTGAAAACCCTGGGACGTAAAGAGGCCTGGTACTCCGTGACGATCTCGCTCGGATGCGCGCTGCTGATGGCCGGCACGGTCCGCCTGCTGCTCGGATCGGCGAGCTTCTTCGTCTAACCCCGCTTGGACAAATCGCGATGTGGCGTGAAAATGACGTAAAGGAAATCTTGAAGGCACCATGGACCACCTGATCAAAGATACCGCGAGACTTGAGCTATTCGCCTGGCTCAATCCCGATGAGGAACTGCCCGGCTGGGATGTGCTCACCGGCAGCCCGTTCGGCACCACCCTGCCGGAAGACCAATTCACCACGGTGCAGAATTATTTTGCCGAGTACCATCTCGAATACTATCGGCAACGCCTGTTCAGCAATTTTCCCAGTCGCCTGCACGCGCTGCTGTTCTTTGCCACCCGCGTTGACGCTGAAAATTTCCGCGCCAAACACCCAGGCCATGTCTTTGGAAAATACCTTGCCCGCGCCGTCAGCACGGGGCCCTATATCGTCTCGTTTCACGATTCGAGCTGGCTGGATTACTTGCGCCTGCCGCACAGCCTGAACCTGACGACGCTGCACGAAGTCGCCAGTCACTACTGGCGAGGTGCGCTGGTCGAGGAGATCGGCCTGAGTTTCATGAACGAACGCTGGCGTGAGCCGCCGGTGATCGAAGCGCTGTTTCAGGGAACGCTGGAGCCCCTTCATCAGCAGCAGCACACGCCCTGGCTGCCAGGATTTTCCTAGCCGCCAGCGGAATACCCTTAGTCCCGCCGTATCTCGTTTATTTTCTTCGCCGGTTCCAGGGCAGGTCGCGCCTTGGGCTCGGGTAGAGGGGCCACAGGTACGTGTACAGGCCGTTTGGGGCGGTTCGTGAGCGAGGCATGGCGCATGAAAAACCACACCGGCGGGGCGGTCTTCAGCACTTGGCCGACACCATCGACGATACTCGCTTCAAGCAGCATGCTCTGATTGGCCGGTGGCAACGTATCCCCCCAGAACTCCGGAGGTATCATGAACTCGGTAGCCGTGTACCGCTGCCCGACGGGTCGGCCATTGATGCTGACGACAAAGGCGTGCCCCGCCCCCAATTGCAATGACGGATCGACGGCCACGCGCACCTCAAAGACGGCCGTATTGGCCACCACGCTGCCATTGTTTTCAGGGGAAACCACACTGAACAAGCGATACCCGACCACCGCCGCATCCGGCTTCGGGCTGTCCGGTGCCGGTGCGCTTGCCTCAGGAGCGGCGCTCTTGGCTTCCTTGGACGCTTTGGTCTTCTTGGGCGGCGCAACGATAGTCAACGGCGGCAAGGTCACTTCCTTGGCCCCACGTTGCGGCTTGTCGGAAAAAACCGGGCCTTGATCCCCCGGGGTCACATACACGCCCTGCCCTACGGCCGTCGTTGTGTGAGCCATGACAATCGAAAATAGAACAGATGAAACCAAGCATGCTTTCATGTTCATCTCCTGGAATTACGTACTCACTTTAGTCTACTGCCAGTTTCCTGCGCTTCCAAACCTTCCCGCAGAAACAGCGCCACGCGTGGTGAATACAGCATCGACAAATGCCCCAGCCCGTCAATCGGCTGTTGCCGCGCCCGCGGCAACAGCAGGTTCGACGTCGGCATCACGAAGTTGTCATGCGAACTGAATATGTTGACCGTGTCGACGCCGGGTTCTTCACTGGCAAGCGCCGCTAACCACGCGTTGCCAGGCGTCATCTGGCGGGCATTCTCGCCGATCCCGACCCTGGCCAGTTCGCTGCCCAGATGCGGCGTCCCCAGCGTGATCAGCCGGATCGTTTTCGCCACACCGTGTTTGCGCAGATAAGCACGCGCCACCAGCCCACCCATGCTATGCCCGACCACAATCATCTGTGGCGCCCCGGTCGCGGCGAGGACGTCGTCAACACGCCGTGCAACGGCATCGACATAATTTTCGATATCGGTGTAGATCGGCTCCAGGCTGATCGTTGCCACCGTCCAGCCAGCCTGCTCAAGGCCTCGGCGCTGCCACCACCAAGCCGCCCGGGAACAGCCGTAGCCATGAATCAGCAACACCGGCGGACGTTTGCCGTTCGGCGGCAGGCGATCATCGCCCATCCACCAGCGCTCAAACGGTGAAAGAGCAACAAAGTTGAGGATAAATGCCGCAAATTCACCGAGAAACATGCCGATGGCCTGAAATCGTCCGAGCCTTGGCGCAGGCGAACGATGGCGCCAGGCGAATACGAAGGTCAGGCCGACGATCCACAGCCGCAATCCCAGCACGCCGGCCAGCGCGAACAGCATCGCCGTCAAAACCGGCGTCTCAAGGACGTACAGGGCAAGGGCCAGATAAACGGTCAGCTCGAACGCAATAAAACGGCGAAGAAGGGTGGCGAGCATGGCAGGACAGGATTCCCGGAAAATGTGGCAAGGGCTTGGCAAATGAAGCGCCGACTCAATCCGCCGAAGCAGTGTTGATGCACTGGCAGATATTATCAACAGATGATATATTACCTCATGCGTGAAGACCATGGAATCGCCACTCTCATCGACTTGCACGACCAGATCCTCGACCAAGGTGGCGGCTACTGGATCAAGTTCGAGGCTTGGCGCGTAGAGGTGTCCGATGGCGTTCCGCACGGAATTCGTTATTCACTGACCCTGCATGAGCCCTATGGAAAACGCGTTCTTGGTTATGACAACGCCCATGCGCTGAAGCCACCCAAGAAGTTCAAGTATGCGGGCCAGCGATTGGCATACGACCACAAGCACAGACATGTCAGCGACAAGGGTGTGCCCTACGAGTTTCAAGACGCCCAACAATTGTTGGTTGATTTCTTTGCGGAAGTTGACCGCGTGTTACAGGAGATTAGACAGCCATGAAAGCAATCGTGATCGGCATCATGCCGCAAGAGAGCATTCGCGCGCGGGTGTTGTCCATTGCTCGCGGCGAGTACAAACCCAAGCCTTCGGATCCCAAGATTTGGTTCACTTCGATGCGTTCTCTGGCCGAGGTGTTGAGTGATGAAAATCGTGGACTGTTGAAAGTCATTCAAGAAGCCAAACCGCAATCCATCTCCTCGTTGGCGGAACTGACAGGGCGTAAGACGAGCAATTTGTCGCGCACCCTGAAGACGATGTCCAACTACGGCTTCGTCGAGATGAAGCGCGAGAAAAATCATGTTCGCCCGGTCGCCATGGCAACCGAATTCCGGATCATGGCCTGATCGGGCATCAGACCCCCTTCAACTGTCTCGCTCTCCTTCCGGGCAGCCAGCTTGCAGAATACGCCTCCGAGATGCTTGCGTAACTCTCCGCACAATGTCCTGCGCCGACGCTTCGGGATGCAAACCACGTGATATTTGCAGTCCCACGCCGTGTGGCTCAAACTTTCAGACTTGTCCATCGGGTCTCTTTCTTTCATGTGCTTGGCGGCTCACGATTGGAAGTTTCTACGATGGACAACCCCGAAAATGTCAAGCTTCACCGCCTCCCCGGCAGAGCCGGGGGAACTCCATCGGCTGATAGATCGTGTCAGCCGGGCATAAGCAACCACCATGGATGATTCCGAACTCACTGCGGAAAAGCTCAAATGCGGCGAATTCTTGCGCCGTCATTTGCACGCGGCCAGGATGCTCCGGCAACGCGCCAACAAGACGCCCGCCGCTGCCCGCAAGCGCTTGCTGCTACGCGAATGGCAAGCCGCCCGCCTGGCCCGCTGTTATGCCGATCTGCTGACCAGCGCGCGCTATGCCCAGCCCGCGCATTTCATTCTCACCGACCTTTATGGTCCGAAAGATTTCAGCAGTCGCGATGGTGAAATCGAAAGGATCCTGCCGCTCCTGCTCAACCTGCTCCCGCTCTCCGCCCTGCAGACCATCGCTCTGGCCGTTGAAATCGATGCACTCACTGAGAAGCTCGACGCGGCGATGGTCGCCGAACTCGATCGCGCCGGCGCGATCGACAACATCGATGACGACGCCTACAGCGCCGCCTTTCAGAACGTCGGCCGCCGCCCGGACCGTCTTCGTCAGATCGCCCTGATCCGCAATACAGGCGATGCGCTGGAAAGGCTGGCCAGGAAGCCTCTGGTGACGACCGCGCTGAAACTGATGCGCCGCCCGGCTCAGCTTGCCGGCCTGGCTGACTTGCAAACATTTCTCGAAAACGGCTTTACGACATTTCGCTCGATGGGCGATGCCAGCGAGTTCCTCGATTGCATAGAACACCGGGAGCGCCAGTTGATCGAGAACTTGTTCGCCGGCGTTGCACAACCGTTTGACCGGCTCTCCTGAGAAAGACTTTCCGGTTATTTCGCCCGCTTGCCCTTGAGCGCCCTGACCTCAAAGCGAACGGTTTCCAGTTCGCGGCCTTGCCCATCGAGAAGACCCAGTTCATGACGCCCGGGAGAGGGTCGCCACAGCACGTCGCTTGACGCCTTGCCCGCTGGCTGGCCGTCGATCCGCCACTGCCAGCCAGGGTCCGGCGAACCGGAAAGTTGCAGCGCGATGCGCTGGCGTTCGGGAGGCATGTCCGCATCGAGGGCGATGATCGTCCCCTGCCCCGGATAGGCGATGTGCGCCAGGGCTTTGCTTTCGGCCAGGCGGACGACATTCATCCCGGTGCCGGCGATGAACCACTCGTGGCGCGGTGCTTCGTCGATTTTGCCGGCGGGTTCAAAACGGATCGACTGGGGCGCTACGCCCGCCGGCGGCGCCTTGGCCACACTGGTCGGATGGCTGCCGCCCCGATGCAAGTGGTCCATCACTTCGCGCCACACCGGCGCCGCGCCAGAAATCCCCGATACGTCATGCATCGCCTCGCCGGCGGCGTTGCCGACCCAAACTGCCACCGTATAGCGCGACGAGAATCCGATGCACCAGTTGTCGCGCATGTCCTTGCTGGTTCCCGTTTTCACCGCGCTCCAGTAC
>WBZP01000873.1_pt1 | contig 39493 bp, 38 predicted proteins | sample 5204301 | NCBI WGS metagenome assembly WBZP01 (sample SAMN12412401, study PRJNA552823) | activated sludge metagenome | isolation source: activated sludge from nitrification reactor of wastewater treatment plant... | place: USA: Pennsylvania | collected 2017
ATGGACAGCATCAGGGTGGGGACGATGGATACCCGCGCCACGAACCAGATCTGGTCGATCAGTTCCCGCCAGGCCAGCGGCCGACGGAACATCGCGCTGAACGTCTCACCGGCCAGGACGAAGAAGTCACCCATCGCCGTCATGGGTCGCCCGAACGGGCCTGCTGCCGTCGTCAAGGGGACTCCACTTCCATCGGTGCCGGGCGATGGGGAGTCTAGGAGCGCCCGCTGGCACCGGCGAACGGGCAAGCCGGCCCGACGGGTCCGATTTCAGCAACGACAACTCGGTGTCGGCGCTGGCCGCATGCTTCTACGCTGGCACTACCCGGGCGGCGCCGGGCGCGGTACCCGGTGGTCGCCGGTACCGATCACGACGACTCGAAATGGTGGACCGACGGCCGCCGGCGCTACGGGCGCACGCCGATGGCGGGGTGAAAGTGAGCTGTGGGCAACGTATTCGGGGCACGTCGTCCAGCTAAGTCGGCACACCACCTCGGCGCGGACGATGACACCCGTCGAGCATTGGGTCCCCACCGGTGTACGGCGCCCCGGTCCAGCGGAGTGCGCCACCGGCACCACGGCGCACCGCGTGCCGGAGCTTGGCGAGCGACGCGTGGGCGGTCACCGGAAGGGTTCGGATCAGGCCGATCCGAATGAAGCTGCGCCGGCCGTCCCGTTCAGCATCACCGTGCGCGAATGTGTTGTGGAGCACCGCGCGACGGCCGAGACTGGCGGGCATACGACGGAAGGCAATCTTCATGTTCGACAACCGATTTCACACCAGCCTGCCGGTGCGGCGAGCCGGTGATCCGTCCCGCCGGGACATCGACGTGGCGACCGGGATCCTGATCGGCCTGCGCGGATATTCCGAACGCGACGCTTTCGACGAGCTGGTGCACGCCACGCGCCGGACCGGTGCCGGCATCACCGCGGTGGCGCGGTCCCTGATCGCCGTCGCCGGTGGGCGCCGCGACCCGGGGCCCGTGTACGAGGCGGCCCTGGATCTATGGGGCCACGCCCTCACCGGGCGCGCCGTCTACCGCTGAATCACTTGATTTTCGAAGCGATCTCGGTGGCCAGCCGGAGGGCCTGACCGTCGGTGTCCGTGCTGCAAGCCATCACCTCGACGATGTGATTGGTGGCCGCACCCAGCGCGTGCTGGCAGGCCCAATCCCCGGCGTCCTGCTGCCTGGCGGTCTGCGACATCATGTGGCCGTCGATGCCGATTCCCTCGATGCTGAACACGAATTCGCTGTCGGCGTCGTTCACCGTGACATGTTTGCCGATGCAATTGGTCCATTTCTGCACCGAGCGGTCGAAGAAGTCGAGGGCCTGCTGCGCCGAGCCGAATTCCACGACCGACTGCTGCACCCAGTGGCCCTGCTCCGCGTCCTCGTCGTCAACCTGGTCGGCGAGCACCTGGTCGGCCACACCGGTCCAGCCGGTGCCGTCGTAGACCGACTGCTCGGCGTTGTACAGCGCGCCGAGGCATTCCGGGTCGGAGATGTTCGACTGGTTGTCGTCGAGCGTGGTGGCCGAGTCGCTCACCTCGATGTCCTGGGAACCCACGATCTTGTCGACGCGATCGGGCGCGAGCAGGTAGCTCTCCAGATCGGCCACGGACGTCGGGTTGGTGCCCCCGGCACGGTGCGCCTCCCCGGCGGTGGTGTGCACACAACCGCTCAGTGTCACCGCCGACGTCACGGCCACCGCCCCGATCAGCACCCTCGCCGCGGTCCCCCGCATCGCCCCAGCCTATTTCTTCGGCTTGTCGGCGGCAGCGTCGGTGGACAGCGCGGCGACGAAGGCCTCCTGCGGGACCTCGACCCGCCCGATCGTCTTCATCCGCTTCTTGCCCTCCTTCTGCTTCTCCAACAGCTTGCGCTTGCGAGTGATGTCACCGCCGTAACACTTGCTCAACACATCCTTGCGGATCGCCCGGATGTTCTCGCGGGCAATGATCTTCGAACCGATGGCCGCCTGCACGGGAACCTCGAACTGCTGGCGCGGGATCAGCTCCTTGAGCTTGGTGGTCATCTTGTTGCCGTAGGCGAACGCGCTGTCCTTGTGGACGATGGCGCTGAAAGCGTCGACGGCCTCGCCCTGCAGCAGGATGTCCACCTTGACCAACTGCGCCTCCTGCTCGCCGGCCTCCTCGTAGTCCAGCGACGCGTAGCCACGGGTGCGCGACTTCAGCGAGTCGAAGAAGTCGAAGATGATCTCGCCCAGCGGCATCGTGTAGCGCAGCTCGACGCGCTCCGGCGACAGGTAGTCCATGCCGCCGAGCTCACCGCGCCGGGACTGGCACAGCTCCATGATGGTGCCGATGAACTCACTCGGCGCGATGATCGTCGTCTTGACCACCGGCTCGTACACCTCGCGCACCTTGCCCTCGGGCCAGTCCGACGGGTTCGTCACCACCATCTCCGCCCCGTCGTCCTTCACGACGCGATAGACGACGTTGGGCGAGGTGGAGATCAGGTCGAGGCCGAACTCACGTTCCAGGCGCTCACGGGTGATCTCCATGTGCAGCAGGCCGAGAAAGCCGCAGCGGAAACCGAATCCGAGCGCCACCGACGTCTCCGGCTCGTACGTCAGGGCGGCGTCGTTGAGCTGGAGCTTGTCCAGCGCGTCGCGCAGGTTCGGGTAGTCCGATCCGTCCACGGGGTACAGCCCGGAGTACACCATCGGCTTGGGTTCGCGGTACCCCGTCAGCGCCTCCTTCGCGCCGCCGCGGGCGGTGGTCACCGTGTCACCCACCTTGGACTGCCGGACGTCCTTCACCCCGGTGATGAGGTAGCCCACCTCCCCGACGCCGAGGCCCGCCGAGGCCTTGGGCTCCGGGGACACGATGCCCACCTCGAGCAGTTCGTGGGTGGCGCCGGTGGACATCATCGCGATGCGTTCGCGCGGCATGATCTTGCCGTCCACCACGCGGACGTAGGTGACCACGCCGCGGTAGATGTCGTAGACGGAGTCGAAGATCATCGCGCGGGTGGGGGCATCGGGATCGCCGACGGGGGCCGGAATCTGCCGGACCACCTCGTCGAGCAGTTCGGCCACACCCTCGCCGGTCTTGCCGGACACCCGCAGTACATCGGACGGCTCGCAGCCGATGATGTGGGCGAGCTCGCCCGCGTACCGCTCGGGGTCGGCGGCGGGCAGGTCGATCTTGTTGAGCACCGGGATGACGGTCAGATCCCGGTCGAGGGCCAGGTACAGGTTGGCCAGCGTCTGCGCCTCGATACCCTGCGCGGCATCGACCAGCAGCACCGCACCCTCGCAGGCTTCCAGTGCACGCGACACCTCGTAGGTGAAATCGACATGCCCCGGAGTGTCGATCAGGTGCAGGACCACTTCCTGTCCGGCGGCCTCGCCACCCCGGACCTTCCACGGCAGCCGGACGTTCTGGGCCTTGATCGTGATGCCGCGTTCGCGCTCGATGTCCATCCGGTCCAGGTACTGCGCCCGCATCGAACGCTCGTCGACCACACCCGTCAGCTGCAGCATCCGGTCGGCCAGCGTGGATTTGCCGTGGTCGATATGGGCGATGATGCAGAAGTTCCGGATCTGCTCCGGCGCGGTGAACGTCTTGTCCGCGAAGCTGCTGATGGGAATCTCCTGGTCAGGGTGAGCACTGGGCCCGTTCAGCGTATCGACCCGGACCCGCTGCAGCACAATCACGCGGACGCGGGCGTCGCTATGCTTGGCGGCTATGGCGTCGCAGTGGAAGACGTTGCAGCAGGTTTTCCGGGTCACCGAGAATCTGGTGTTCAATGAGGCCCCCAAGTTCATCAAGCAACTGCAGAATCCGCAGGAACTGCAGCGCAACCTCCAGCAGGGGTTGGTGTTCGGCATCCGGCTGGGCCTGGAGGTGCTCGCCGGCGGGCAGTTCGACCCGCCCAAGGCCATCGCGGCCGGCCGGCCGATCACCGATCGGATGGTCCCCACCGCTCAGCGCGCCCGCCGGGTTTCCTACGCACCGGATCTCGACGGACAGGCCGACCCCGGCGAGATCGTGTGGACCTGGGTGGTTTTCGAGGACGATCCCACCCGCGGCAAGGACCGGCCCGTCCTGGTCGTCGGCCGCGACCAGCGCACGCTGCTGGGCCTGATGCTCTCGTCGCAGCACTATCACGCCGAGGATCCGCAGTGGGTGAGCATCGGCACCGGCACGTGGGACTACGAGGGCCGGCCGAGCTGGGTCCGGCTGGACCGCGTGCTCGACGTGCCCGAGGAGGGCATCCGGCGCGAGGGCGCCATCCTGGACCGCACCCGGTTCGAGGCCGTTGCGGCCCGGTTGCGCACCGAGTACTCCTGGAGCTGACCGCTCAGCGCGGCTGCCGCCACATGGCCCACATCGTGGGCCCATCGTCGGGCAGCTCCAACTCGCCGACGACCTCGAATCCGAACCGCTCGTAATACGGCACGTTGTCGGGATTGCTGGATTCCAGGTACGCCGGGGCGAACTCGGCGTCCGCGCGGGCCAGTCCGGACTCCATCAGCGCCTTGCCATAACCCTCGCCGCGATAGGTCGGGTCACTGCCGATGACCGCCAGATACCAGTGTGGTTCCTCCGGGTGATTCCGCTTCATCATCACGTCGAGCTGCTGACCGCGCCGGTACTGCGAGCCGAAGGCGCGCAGGAACGCCGGCAGCATGCGCAGCTCCGCCATCCGCGACGACCGCCACTGCTGCGGCGGCGACCACAGGGCGGCCGCGGCGATGTGCGCGCCGTCGTCGGCGAACTCGACGCCGTCCGACGGCAGGTGGTGGTGGCGGGCCATGGTCGCGAACACCCGGGACAGCGCCCGGGCCCGCTCGCCCGGATCCGGCAGCACCCAGGTCATCACCGGGTCGTCGAAGAAGGCCCGGCCCAGGACATGGGCCAGCTCCTTGATGTCGGCCTTGCCGGCCGTGCGGACGGTGCGCGTAACCACGCGACCACTTTTACATACCGCGCGGCCGGGTCAGCCCTGCGTGATGTACGCCTCCAACTGCTGACGCTCGGTCTGCAGCTCGTCCATCCGGGTCTTGACCACGTCGCCGATGCTGACGATGCCGGCCAGCCGGGCGTCGACGAGCACCGGAATGTGCCGGACCCGGTTCTGGGTCATCAGCTCGGCCAGATCGTCGACGCTGGACTCCGGGCCGCAGGTGGCCACCACCGTCGACATGATCGAAGCCACCGAACGTTTCAGCACGTCAGGGCCGTCGTGGTGCAATGTCCGCACGATGTCGCGCTCCGACACGATGCCGACGACGGTGTCCCCGGCGTCGACGACCACCATCGCGCCGATGTTGCCCCAGGAGAGGCCGGCGAGCAGCTCGGTGACCGTCGCGTCCGGGCCGATCGTCGCCACCTCCGATCCCTTGGCACGCAGCACGTCCACAATGCGCATCGGTAGCCCTCCCCTTGTGTGACAGGAATCACATACCAGGCTAGGACGGTTCGGGCCGGCGGGAGGCCAACTCACCGAACAATCGGGCCGTGACGATCGAAATCACCCTTGTCGGCACCGGCAGCCCACTGCCCGACCCGCTGCGGGCGGGCCCCGCGACGCTGATCCGGGCCGGCGGGCAGAACCTGCTGGTGGATTGCGGGCGCGGCGTGCTGATGCGACTGGCCGCCGCCGGTGTGGGCGCCAACGCCCTGACGGCCCTGCTGCTGACGCACCTGCACAGCGACCACATCGCCGACCTGGGCGATCTGATCATCACCCGCTGGGTCAGCACCTTCACGCCCGATCCGCCGCCGCTGCCGATCATCGGCCCCCCGGGCACGGCCGAGGTGGTGGAGGCGACGCTGCGCGCGTTCGGATTCGACATCGGCTACCGGATCGCGCATCACGCCGATCTGACCGCACCGCCGCCGGTCGAGGTGCACGAGTACACCGACGGCGTGGTGTGGGACGCCGCTGTTGAAGGACATGCCGGCGTGCTGATCACCGCCGGACCCACCGACCATCGACCCGTGGAACCGACGATCGGCTTCCGGGTCGAATTCGACGGCAGGGCGGTGGCACTGGCCGGCGACTCTGTGCCGTGCGCGGGCCTGGACGCCCTGTCTCTGGGCGCAGATGCGTTGGTGCACACGGTAATTCGTGCTGACCTTGTCGAGACGTTACCGATGCAACGGATCCGCGACATCCTCGACTACCACTCGTCGGTGCAGCAGGCCGCCGCCACCGCACAACGCGCCGGGGTCGGCACGCTGGTGCTCACCCATTACGTGCCCGCGATCTCCCCCGGCCAGGAGGACGCGTGGCGGGCGTTGGCCGCCGAGGAGTTCACCGGCCGCATCGAACTCGGGGACGACCTGCACACCGTGACGGTGTAGCCGTACCCCGCTGTCCTGGCGAGCGTCCGCATTGGTACAGCGGGACCGGCGTGTCCCTGTACCAACACGGACGCTCGCGGGAAGTTGTTATGCCAGTCGGGTGATCTCCACGACGACGTCGAGGTCGGTGGAGCCCTCCCCGGAATAGATGCCCTTGAGGGGCGTCACGTCGGCGTAGTCGCGGCCCACCCCGACGCTGATGTACTGCTCGTTGACCTCGGTGTCGTTGGTCGGGTCGTAGTTCCACCACTCGCCGGTCCAGGCCTGGATCCAGGCGTGGCTCTGGCCGTCGACGACGTCACCGACCTTGGCGTTGCGTTTGGGATGCAGATAGCCCGACACATACCGGGCCGGAATTCCCATGCTGCGCAACAGGATCAGTGAGAGATGCGCGAAATCCTGGCAAACGCCGTTGCCCTCGCGCAGGGCATCCAGCCCGGAGGAGTGCACCCCGGTGGTGCCGGGCACGTAATTCAATTCGGCCTGCACCCAGCGGGCCGCCTCGATGACCGCCTGCTGTGGGTCGTGGTACTTCGCGATCCGCCGGCCCACCCGTTCGATGCGCTTGCTGGCCGGGGTGTACTCCGTCGGCGTGAGCAGTTCGTCGAACCGGTCGATCGCGGCCTCGGATCCCAAGTCGTCCCAGGACGCCTCGACCTCCGGCGGCTCCGGCTTCTCGGTCTCCACCACCGAGGACGCGGTGACCTCCAGTTCGGTGTGCGGGGCGTGCAGATCGAACGACGTCACCGCGGTGCCCCAGTAGTCGGTGTACCGGTAGGACCGGGTGGCGGGCACCGTCTCGACCCGGTTGAGGATGACGTTCTGCCGGGAATCCGACCGCGGGGTGAGCCGGGCCTCGTTGAACGACGCGGTCACCGGCGACTTGTAGGCATAGCCCGTCGCGTGCACCACGCGCATGCGCCACATCAGATCTCTCCCTCTTCGATGACCAGCGAGCGGTGCCCGGCGTCGGTCCAGGCCACCCACGGCGCAGAGTGGAAGTACTGCTTCGCCAGTGCCTCCCCGACGTCGAAGCAGGTCTTCTGCAGGCTGGCCAGCCGGCTCTCCAGGGACTCGAGCAAATGCCCGGGCGGCAGGAACTCGAGCTCGCTGCGGGCCCGCCCGAGCAGTCGCTGGGCTTCGGCCGTGGAGCCCACCCGGTTGTGCTGGCGGTGCAGCAGTTCGTCCAGGCTGTGCTCGGCCAGCTTCAGCGAGTAGAACACCGAACGCGGAAAGAGCCGGTCCAGCAACATGAATTCGACGACCCGGACGGCGTCGAGCACACCCCGGTAGGTACGCAGATAGGTGTCGTGCGCACCGGCGGACCGCAGCACCGTCACCCAGGCCGGCGACGACGCGCTGTCGCCCACCCGGGACAGCAGCATCCGGACCGTCATGTCCACGCGCTCGATGGCACGGCCGAGCACCAGGAACCGGTACCCGTCGTCGCGTGACAACGTCGAATCGGCCAGCCCGGCGAACATGGCGGCCCGGTTCTCGATGAACCCCAGGAATTCGTGCGGGCCCAGCCGGCGCGCGGCGCGCTCGCGCTCACCCAGCGCGTTGTAGGTGGTGTTGAGACACTCCCACATCTCCGTCGAGGTGACCTCCCTTGCGCCGCGGGCATTTTCCCGGGCCGCCGAGATCGCCTCGACGATCGAGCAGCCACCGGAGGTGTCCCGCGAGAACGCCACGATGTCGGTCAACGACCAGACATCCAGCGGTTGATCGGGCGCTTCCATGCCCAGCACCTTCAACAGCACCCGGGAGGTCTGGTCGGGGTCGACACTGGAGTCCTCGAGCAGCTGGTGCACGGTGACGTCGAGGATGCGCGCGGTGTCATCGGCACGTTCGACGTACCGCCCGATCCAGTACAGCGATTCGGCGTTGCGGGCGAGCATCAGCGCATCACCCCCTGCTGCTGTTGCTGGCTCTGCTTGACACCGGGGACGGTCGGCACGCTCTGCGCCTGCTGCTGTTGACGCTGCCGCCCGCCGCCATCGGATTCGGTTGCGGCCCGGGCCTTTCCGTTCCTGGAGTTGCTCTTGGCAGCGGCCTTCTCGGACTTGGGTTTCTCGGTCGCGTCCTCGTCGGGCAGCATGCGCACCACCTCTGCGGCCGCGAGCTCACGGTCGGCGACCGATGCCCGCGATGCCAGCACCCAGGTGTCCTTCGACCCGCCACCCTGGCTGGAGTTCACCACCAGCGAGCCCTCCGGCAGCGCCACCCGGGTGAGCCCGCCCGGCAGCACCCACACGTCGTCGCCGTCGTTGACCGCGAACGGGCGCAGGTCGACGTGCCGCGGCGCCAGGACGCCGTCGATCTTGGTGGGCACCGTGGACAACTGCACGACCGGCTGGGCGATCCAGCCGCGCGGGTCGTTCTGCACCTTGCGCCGGATGGTCGCGAGTTCCTTCTCGTTGGCGTCCGGTCCGAACACGATGCCGTAGCCACCGGATCCCTCGACCGGTTTGATCACCAGTTCCGCGATCCGGTCGAGCACCTCCTCGCGCTCGTCGTCGAGCCAGCACCGGTAGGTGTCGACGTTCGCCAGCAGCGGCTTCTCCCCCAGGTAGTACTCGGTGATGGTGGGCACGTAGGTATAGACCAGCTTGTCGTCACCGATGCCGTTGCCGACCGCGCTCGAGATCACCACGTTGCCGGCCCGGGCGGCATTGAGGACGCCGGCCACGCCCAGCACCGAGTCGGGCCGGAAGTGCATCGGATCCAGGTACTCGTCGTCGATGCGCCGGTAGATGACGTCGACCTGACGCTCACCCTCGGTGGTCCGCATGTAGACCGTGTTGTCCCGGCAGAACAGGTCGCGGCCCTCGACCAGTTCCACGCCCATCTGGCGGGCCAGCAGCGAGTGTTCGAAGTAGGCCGAGTTGTAGACCCCGGGGGTGAGCACGACGACCGTGGGATCGGCCTCGTTGGTGGCGGCGGCCTTGCGCAGCGCCCGCAGCAGGTGCGACGAGTAGTCGCCGACGGCCCGCACCCGGTGGGTGGCGAACAGGTCCGGGAACACCCGGGCCATGGTCCGGCGGTTCTCCATCACATAGGACACCCCCGAAGGTGAGCGCAGGTTGTCCTCCAGCACCCGGAAGGTGCCCTGGCCGTCGCGGACCAGATCGATGCCGGCGACGTGGATGCGCACCCCGTTCGGCGGGACGATGCCGGCGGCCTCGCGGTGGAAGTGCTCGCAGGAGGTCACCAACCGGCGCGGAATCACGCCGTCGCGCAGGATCTCCTGGTCGCCGTAGATGTCGTCGAGGTACATCTCGAGGGCCTTGACCCGCTGTTTGATGCCCTTCTCCAGCCGTGACCATTCGGCGGCCGAGATGACCCGCGGCACCAGGTCGAGCGGGAAGGGCCGTTCCTGGCCGGACAGCGAGAACGTGATGCCCTGGTCGATGAAGGCCCGGCCCAGCGCATCGGAGCGGGCCTCGAGGTCCTCGGCGTCGGCGGGTGACAGTTCGGCGAAGATGCCCTTGTAGGGTCCGCGCACATTGCCCTGGCCGTCGAACATCTCGTCGAAGGCCTGCCCGTAGTTACCGCGCTTGTTGTAGCCGTCGAAGATCTTGTCGTGATGTTTGGCCGCGCGTGAACTGCTCGGCGACTGCCGTTTGGCCTGACTGGGCAAGGTTCGAAGGCTCACCTGTCACATGCTGCATCATGTCGGCCGTTTCGGCAGGCCAGGCGGCGCAGTCGGCGATTTTGGGAGTTGGCGGACCCGGCTGGTAACCTGAACAGTCGCTGCACACGGCGATGACCGAAGTGCGCACCCATCCAAGCTTTGAGAAACAGAAGGAACAAACGCGCGTGGCCAACATCAAGTCGCAGGAAAAGCGCATCCGCACCAATGAGCGCGCCCGTCTGCGCAACCAGTCGGTGAAGTCCGCGCTTCGCACGGCTGTCCGCGGGTTCCGTGAGGCCGTCGAGGCCGGCGAGAAGGACAAGGCGGCCGAGCTGCTGGTGTCCACCAGCCGCAAGCTCGACAAGGCGGCCAGCAAGGGCGTTATCCACAAGAACCAGGCGGCGAACAAGAAGTCCGCTCTGGCGGTGGCGCTCAACAAGCTCTGATCCGGCCGCGCCAGCCAGGCGCGCACGTAAGCCACCTCCCGTCGGTCGACGGAGGTGGCTTTCGTCCTTCTCGGGCGTCTACCGGCCGCTGTCGGCCAGTTCGGCCACGCGGCGAACGGCGCTCTCCAACGCGTAATCCGCGTCCGCGGCGGCACCCTTCACATCCGCGTTGAGCGCCGCGACGATCCCCATGGCGGTGGCCACCGTGTCGCGGCTCCAGCGCCGGGCCTGTTTCTGGGCCTTCTGCACCCGCCAGGGCGGCATCTTCAGCTCCCCGGCCAGCCGGTACGGATCCCCGGACAACGGGCCGACCCGGGCGATGGTGTGAATCGCCTCGGCCAGCGCATCGGCCAGCACCACCCGCGGTTCACCCGCCATCATGGCCCAGCGCAGGGATTCGGCGGCACCGGCCACGTCGCCGCTGACGGCCCGGTCGGCGATGTCGAATCCCTTCACCTCGGCCTTGCCGCTGTGATAACGCCGGACGGCGGCGACGTCGACCTGGCCCCCGGTGTCGGCCACCAGCTGCGAGCAGGCCGAGGCCAGCTCACGCAGATCGGAGCCGACAGCGTCGAGCACGACGGTGACGACGTCGTCGCTCACCTTCACCTTGTGTGCCCGGAATTCCGAGCGCACGAAGTCGGCCCGTTCGGTGGCCTTGGTCAGCTTGGCGCACGCATGCACCTCGGCGTCGAGTCGGCGCAGCGTGTCGGCCAGCGCCTTGGCGCGGCCGCCGCCCGAATGCACCACGACCAGCACCGTGCCCTCGGGCAGATCGGCGGCGGCTTCCTCGATGAGCGTCACCGCGTCCTTGCCGGCCTCACCCGCGGCCTCGAGGACGACCACGCGCTCGTCGGCGAACAGCGACGGGCTGAGCAGCTCGGCCAGTTCGCTGGTGCTGACCTCGCCGGCCCGCAGCCGGTCCACCGGCACGTCGCCGGCGCCGGCACCCGTGCCCGCATCGGCCCGGGCCGCGCGGAGCACGCCGGAGATCGCGCGCTCGACCAGGAGCTCTTCGTCCCCGAGAACCAGGTGCAGCTGACTGCTCACCCGACGATGGTGCCACGGGCGGCGGACACATCGGCGACCACCCAGGCCGCCACACACAGTCCGGCCGCGCCGATCATCGGCCGCCGCCAGCGAGTGCGCCACAGCACCGGCACCGCCACCGCGGCCAGTCCCACCACGACGACACCGGCCGCCCCTGCCGGCACCGGGACGGTGGCACCCGGGGCGGCCGCCGCCCACCGGGCGACCGTCAGCAGCCACCAGACGGCGGATCCGCAGAACCGGATCAGCAGGGCCGCCCCGCCGGTCCACCAGGTCGAGATGGCGGCCGCCGCGGTGCCGAGCACCGTGATCGGCGCGATCACCGGCGCCGCGGCCAGGTTGGCGGCCACCGCGACCAGACTGAACCGGCCCGAGATGCCGGCGATCAGCGGCGCGGTGACCAATTGTGCTGCCGCCGAGACGCTCACCGCGTCGGCGAGCGGTTTGGGCCAGCCCCGGCCGGTCAGCCGTGCCGACCATGCGGGGGCGATCACCACCAGGGCGGCGGTCGCCGACACCGAGAGCGCGAAGCCGGCGTCGATCGCCAGTTGCGGTGCCACCGTGAGCAGTGCGAGCACCGTCCCGGCCAGCGCCGGGACGGCCTGGCGGCGCCGCGCCGTCAACACCGCCAACAAGGACAGGCCACCCATCAGGGCGGCGCGCAACACGCTGGCCGTGGGCTGGACCACCACGACGAAGGCCAGCAGCGCCACGCCCGCCAGCAGCACCGCGGCGCGCGGACCGATGAACATCGCGGCCAGCAGTGCGGCACCGCACACGATGGTCACATTGGCCCCCGAGACGGCCATCAGATGCGTCAGGCCGGCCGCCTTGAACTGCGCGGTGACCGGTGGACTGACGCCACTGGTATCGCCGAGTACCAGACCCGGCAGGATGGCCGCCGGGCCGACGGGCAACGTCTCACGGGTGACCGCCGCGAACCGGCCGCGGACCACACCGGCCAGGCGTTGCACCGGCGACGCGGTACCGAACGCCGGATCCCCCACCGCCGTCAGCGCGGCCACCGTGAGATCCCGGCGCCGCGGCTGGCTGACGCGCGCGCGGAAGCGCACCGGCCGGCCCGCCGTGACGTCACCGAACGCCGTGCCCGAGGCAAAGACGACGACCATGCCGCCGGATCCCTGGGGCCCCAGCCGGTTCAGGTTCGCCCGGAACATCAACCGGCCGTTGCCCAACGGGCGGGGATTCTCGCTGGGGGTCACGGTGACCTCCGCGGCCGCACCGTAGCGCGCCGCCAACGGGTGATCGCGGATCATGTTGTTGCGCAGCATGATCGCCGCGCCGAACCCGGCACCCACGATGCCGGCGGCCAGCACCGCGGCGACCACCGGGGCAGGCAGCCGGCGCCGGGCCAGCGCGATCGCTGCGGCGATGAGTGCGCACAGTGCCGTCGACGCGGGACCGGCGGGTGTCAGGATGCCCAGCGCGCTCATCAGCCAGCCGGTCAGCGCGGCGGGCACCAACCGGATGTCGAGTGCCGGGCCGTCGCGCGGGGCGGGGTCGCTCACACCCGAACCAGATCCCGCAGCCGGTCCAGCCGCGCCGGCCCGATGCCGTCCACTTCGCCGAGCTGCTCGACGCTGGCGAACCGGCCGTTCTGCTCCCGCCAGGCGACGATGGCCGCCGCGGTCACCGGGCCGATTCCGGGCAGTGCGTCGAATTGCTCGACGGTGGCGGAGTTGAGGTCCAGCGGGGCGCCCGGGCCCGGCGACGCGGTGGTGGTGGGTTTGGGTCCGGCCGAGGCCGGGGCCCCGCCGCCCACCGAGCTGCCCAGGACGCGGGGCCCGTCGGGTGCCGGTGCGATCCCGACGAGGACCTGTTCGCCGTCGGACAACCGGCGAGCCAGGTTGAGCCCCACGCTGTCGGCGCCGGCCAGCGGACCACCGGCCGCCGACAGCGCGTCGGCCACCCGGGCACCGGGCGCCAGTGTCACCAGTCCCGGTGTCCGGACCAGACCGACCACGCTGACCACGACGGGCACGTCGGCCGGGGGCGCGGCGGAGGTGGGCGGGCCGGGCCGCGAAGAGGTGGTCGAAATCGGTTGCACCGGAGGTAGTTTCGCCGATACGACCGGGTGTGGATCGGATCGGACCAGCGTGAATACGGTGACGAGCACCGCCACGACCGCCAGGGCGCCCAGGGCGAGCACACCGGCCCGGCCCGGATCGGCACGAACCGCCGACAGCCAGCTCGTGCCACTGCCCGGCGCGCTGTCGGGCAGCCACCGCGGCAGCAGCGACCGGCCGTCCTCCGCGGCACCGTCGGCACTGGACTCGACGGCGTCGCGGGCACCGTCGTGTTCCCGATCCGGATGGTCCGCACCGGCAAGGCGGCGCCGCAGCAGGCGCGCGGGTGGTTCGGTTGGCATGCCCCGACCGTAGGGCCGTCCCGGGTCGCCGAAGGTCCTCGTCGTGGCGCGCGCGACCACGGCTGTGGAGAAGGTCCGAACTGTGCAACAAGCGACCGCGAAGTCCGCCCCGAAGTGCCGGTCACGGCGAGTAACGTCGGGTCTGTGGTGACCCATACGCAGCGGCGGAGCCCAGGACTGCGGGAGCGTAAGAAGCTCAAGACACGCAGCTGCCTCATCGAGGCGGCGCTGACCGTGGCCGAGCGGCAGGGTTACGAATCGACCACCGTGGAACAGATCGCCGATACCGCCGAGGTGTCGGCGCGGACCTTCGCCCGGTACTTCCCCACCAAGACCGGCGTGTTCGAGTCGCTGCTGCGCGAAGTCACTGTCGCAGCCAGCGCCGAGCTCGAACGCGTGCCCGCCGACGTCGCCCCGTTGCGCGCACTGCTGGCCGCCCAGCTCGCCATGTTGCGGGGCAGTCCCGAGACACCCGGTCGGCTCTCACCGCACCGCCTGGTCCGGCTGCTCCATATCCTGAGCAATTCGCCCAGTCTGCGGCTGCTGGCCGTGCAGGTGCGCACCCGTGAGACCACCAGGGCCATCGCCCGGCGGCTGGACAAGCCCGCCCACGACCGCAGGGTCCGGCTGACCGCCGAAATCTGGGCCACCGTGGTCGGCGACGCCCTCGAAGGCCTCGCCGAACAGCCCTTCCGGACCGCCGACGATTCCTGGGCCATCACTGAATTCGAGCGGCTTCTCGTCGCGAACTTCGATGCGCTGATCGCGATCGCCGCCGAACTACATGAGGAGACACGTTGACCGATAGGCCCCTGCGCGTCATTCAATGGACCACGGGCAACATCGGGCGCCGCTCCCTGCACGCCATCATCGGCCGGCCCGATATGGAACTGGTGGGGGTGTATGCCCACGGCGCGGACAAGGTGGGCCGTGATGCCGCCGAGCTGGCCGGCCGGTCGGAGCCGACCGGTGTGCGGGCCACCAACTCCATCGACGACCTGATCGCTCTGGCACCCGACGCCTGCTGCTACAACCCCCTGTGGCCGGACATCGACGAGCTGGTCCGGTTGCTCGAGGCCGGGGTGAACGTGTGCTCCAGCGCGGCGTGGATCACCGGGGGCAAGCAGACGCCGGCCGACCGGGAGCGCATCCTGATCGCCTGCGAGACCGGGAAGTCCACCATCTTCGGCAGCGGCGCGCACCCCGGGATGACCAACATGGTCGGGATGGTGCTCTCGGGCGCGGGCGAACGCGTCGACGAGATCCGCATCACCGAATCGGTGGACTGCTCCACCTACGAGTCGGCCGGCACCCAGTCCGCGATGGGCTTCGGCTGCGACCCGGACACCCCCGGGCTGGCCGACAGTGTCCGCCGGGAGAGCGAGGTGTTCGCCGAGTCCGCCGCCATGATGGCCGACGCGATCGGCGCCGACCTGGACCGGATGACGTTCGACGTCGAATTCACCACGGCCACGGGCGATTCCGACCTTGGATTCATGAAGATTCCGGCGGGGACGGTCGGCGGTGTGTACGGTTATCACCGCGGCTGGGTCGGTGAACGCAACGTCGTCTCCGTCGGCTTCAACTGGACCATGGGCCAGCACGTGACGCCGCCCAAGCCACTCGAGCACGGCCACGTCATCCAGGTGTTCGGGGTGCCCAACATGCGGACGGTGCTGCATTGTCTGCCCCCGCGGGACTGGACCGAGCCCGGCTTCATGGGGCTGGGCATGATCTACACCGCGATGCCGGTGACCAACGCCGTGCCCGCCGTCGTCGCCGCCGCGCCGGGTATCGTCACGCTGGCCGACCTGCCGCCGATCACGGGACGCTTCGGCGGCTGACTCCTCTACAGACCGGCCAGCTGCGGCAACGTGGCGTGGGCGATCATGAAGTAGATGATCAGACCGGTGCCGTCGACGATGGTGGCGATCGCCGGGCCGGACACCAGGGCCGGGTCGACCCGCAGCTTCTCGAGCAGCAGCGGCAGCACCGACGCCACGATCGACGCCCACACCACGATGGCCGCCAACGTCAATGAGACGGTCAGCATGACGTGCGGCCCCACCCCGAGCGTCCACGCACGGACCAGACCCACGCCGGCCATCGACAGCGCGATCAGTAGGCCCGTCGATACCTCCTTCGTCAGGATCTGCGGCATGTCCCGGAAGCGCACCTGCTTGGTGGCCAACGCCCGCACCACCGTGGTGGTGATCTGGGTTCCCGTGTTGCCTCCGGTGCCGATCAGCAGCGGGATGAAGAACGCCAGCGAGACGACGGCCTCGAGTTCGTCCTCGAACGCGCGCAGCACGGTGCCGGTGTACGCCTCGGCCACGAACAGCACGAGCAGCCAGACGATGCGCTTGCGCCACAACATCAACGGCGACGCTCGCAGGTAGGGAACGTCCAGCGGCTGCGAACCACCTTGGCGCTCAGCGTCTTCGGTCGCCTCGTCCTCGAGGATGTCGGCTGCCGACTCGGCCGAGAGCACGCCGATCAACCGGCGGGACTCGTCGACGATCGGCAGTGCGGCCAGGTCGTTGTCGACCAGTGCCAGCGCGGCATCCTCGGCGTCGACCAGTGGGCTCACCCAGACCGGGTCGTCATCCATCAGCTCCGCGACACGTTGCCCGGGGACGGCCAGGACGAGATCCTGGAACTCGACCACCCCGACCAGGCCACGATCGGCGTCGGTGACGTAGATCTGCGCGCCGACCTTGGCGCGGCCCCGCACCCGCGGCGCCTGGGCGCGCACCGCCTCCTCCGCCTCGGCCGCCGTCAATTCCGACTCGACCGTGAAGGCCTCCGGAACCATGTGCGCCGCAACTGATTCCGGCGGCCACTGCAACATCTCGCGAATAGTGCCGACGACATCGGGGGTGACATTGGTGAGAACCGCGTCCCGATCCGGACCACGTAGCCGGCGCAGGACCTCGGCGGCGTCATCGAAGTCCAGCGACTCCACCAGGTGCGCCGCCGACCTGGGGTCCAGCGCGCGGACCAGTTCGGCGGCCACATCGGGCTCGACGGAGCGGATCACCTCGGCTCCCGTGCTGGGGCCGAGCAGGGCGGCAAAGCGGGTCAGTTCGCCCGCCGACAGTTCATTGATCTGCCGGCTGCGTTCTGCGGGAGTCACCTCGTGCAACCACGCGCGGACCTGTTGCGCGTCGGTCAGTTCGGCGGCCCGCCGATCGACGGACTCCGTGGACACGCTCACCGTCGAACCTCCATTCGTCGAACGCGGGGACAGCGTAGCTCTGGATGCTGGTCACCGCGCTCGAAAGAATCTCACAACTCCGCTGTCCGACACGGCTATTCAACGCGGAGGAAAACGGATGGCAAACGCTGGGTTGCTCCCACGGAACCGTGGCCGGTCAGTTCACTCCTCCAGGACAGCGACGGCCAGCGCCCCGGCACCCACATGCAGAGCGAGTACCGGACCCAGGTCGGTGACGATCACCGGCGAGCAGGCCGGCAGCCGCCGCTCGAGCACCTCGGCGAGCCCCGCGGCACCCTCCGGGTCCGCGACGTGATGCACGGCAATGGCGGCGGATCGGTCCCCGACCACGCCCTGAACCTGGTCGAGCATCGTCGAGACCGCCTTGCTCGCCGTCCGGACCCGCTGCGCCAGAACGAGTTTCCCGTTGTCCACCCGCAGCAGAGGTTTCAATGAGAGCGCGGTTCCCAGCCAGGCCGCCGGGCCGCCGAGCCGTCCGCTGCGCCGCAGGTTGTCCAGCCGTTGCACGACGATGTAGGCGTGCGTCCGATCGACGGCCGCACGGGCCACGCTCAGCACGGTCTGCAGGTCGGCGCCGCCGGCGGCTGCACGCGCCGCGGCCAGCGCGATGAAGCCGGTGCCCATTGCCGCGGACCGCGAATCGACCACGGCCACGCCGTCCCCCAGCTGTCGCGCTGCCTCCTCGGCGGCCGAAAAGGTGCTCGACAGCTCGGCCGACAGGTGCACGCCCAGCACCCCGTCGCCACCGCTGGCCACCAGCGCGCGTTCGTAGGCCGCGCAGAGCTCGGCGGGCGTCGCCCCGGCGGTGCTGGCGTGACGGTCGTGGATGTCGGCCGGGATCTCATCGACACCGTCGCGCAGATCGATGCCGTCGACCAGGATGTGCAGCGGCACAACCCGAATCCCGTTGGTCGCCACCAGTTCTTCCGGCAGCCGGGCACTGGAGTCGGTAACCACCATGACGGCCATCTCAGGCCCCGGCACCGGGCGGAACGACGCCGGTTTCGGCCAGGGCCTTCAACATCAGGTCGGCGACGTTCTCGTGTGCGGCGAAGTTCCAGTGGATGCCATCCGGATTGCCCCGGCCGGCATACATCTCCGCGGCCACCGCGGCCTCGAGGTCCACCAGCGGAACATCGTGTTCGGCGGCCCACCCGGTGATCGCGGCCACGGTGCCCGCGCGACCCCGGTGCGCCCGACCGTAGGTGTCGGCGACGTGGACGCTCGGCAACGATGCCACCACCGGTATTCCCGGCCGGTTGAAATCAATTGCCGCCCGGGTCATTTCCAGATACTCGGCGGTGAGATGCGGTGGCAGCGCAGCGCGCGCGATCGGGGACAGCCGGGGTTGCACCCAGCCGTAGCCGTCCCGGACCCATCGGCGCAGCGCCGCCGGACGGACATACCGGATCAGTTCGCGCATCGCCGTCGGCAGCGGCGACGGCAGTGAATCCATCCCGCCGGTGGCGAACACCACCGCGCCGGCATGTCGCAACGCGGCCCACGACCGCGGGTCCTGGGTGGCGGCCCACCACACGTCGCGGCAGGTCCAGCCGATCCGCCCGATCAGTTCGACATCCCAACCGAGCTGGGCCGCAACGATATTCGGCCAGATTCGGGGGTCGTCGGACGGCAGGCCGCCGGTGGGGCCGTAGTACGACAGCGAATCACAGAAGATGAGCAGCTTGGGCCGCTCGGGCGGCTCAGAGGACATCATTGGCGACCTGCGCCGAGGCGTTCCACACGTCCAGGCGCCACCTGATGTCGGTGAATTCGACCGGGCGGGCAGCTGTCGGACCGTGGCCCGAGAGTTGGACCCAGCTGGCGTTGCCCATCCCACCCAGGACGGGCCAGTTGTCCACCGGAAGGTCGAGGAGCGCCGCTGTGAGCGCCGCGATCAATCCGCCATGGGCGACCAGCACCACCGGCCGGTCGGACTCGTCGGCACCCCATTCCGGCTGGCGTACAACGAGTTCGGCGACCAGCGGCACGCTGCGCGCGGCGACGTCGACCCGGCTCTCCCCACCGTGCGGGGCCAAACGCGCGTCGTCGCGCCAGGCCGCCCGGACTCCCGGCGACAGCGCATCGACCTCGGCGTGGGTCAGTCCCTGCCAGTCCCCCAGGTGGGTCTCGCGCAGCCGGGTGTCGACGTCGACCTCGACACCGGCTCGCATCCCCAGCGCGATCGCCGTCTCATAGGCGCGGCGCAGATCCGAGGAGACGATCAGCAGTGGCCGGCGTTTGGCCAGCACGTCGGCGGCGGCGACGGCCTGCGCGCGTCCCAGGTCGGTCAGGTCGGTGTCCAGCTGACCCTGCATGCGGCTGCCGGCATTCCATTCGGTCTGGCCGTGCCGCAGCAGCACCAGACGACGGATCCTCACGACCCGTCCTGCGGCGGCTCACCGAGATCCACGTCGATCACCGGGCAGTCGCGCCACAACCGGTCCAGGGCGTAGAACGCCCGCTCCTCCTGGTGCTGGATGTGCACGACGATGTCGACGTAGTCCAGCAGGACCCAGCGCCCCTCCCGGGTGCCCTCGCGGCGGGCGGGCTTGTACCCGGCCAGGCGCATTTTCTCCTCGACCTCGTCGACGATCGCGATGACCTGGCGGTCGTTGCTACCCGAGGCCAGCACGAAGCAGTCGGTGATGACCAGCTGCTCGGACACGTCGATGACCAGGACGTCGTCGGCGAGTTTGGCGGTGGCGGCGCGGGCGGCCACCTCGGCCATCCGGACGGCTTCGGCGGATGCGGTCATTTGGTGCCACTCCTCCTCATCGCTCGTACCTCGCTCTGCATCGTCGCCGGCACGTCACGCGGCACCTTCCTGTCGGTAGAGCCCTCGCTTGGAGACGTATTGGACGACACCGTCGGGAACGAGGTACCAGATCGGCCGGGAGCCCGCGGCGCGCCGCCGGCAGTCGGTGGACGAGATCGCCAGGGCCGGGATCTCGACGAGGGTCAGGGCGTCGGGCGGCAGCTCGGCCATGGCGTCGGAGATGTGCTTGCTGTCCAGTTCGAAGCCCGGCCGGCTGACCCCGACGAACCGGGCCATCGCGAACAGGTCCTCCCAGTTCTGCCAGCTCAGGATCGAGCCGAGAGCGTCGGCACCGGTGATGAAGAACAGTTCGGCGTCGGGATGCGCGGCCTGCAGATCCCGCAGGGTGTCCTTGGTGTAGGTCGGTCCGCCGCGATCGATGTCGACCCGGCTGACCGAGAACCGCGGATTGGACGCCGTGGCGATGACGGTCATCAGGTAGCGGTCCTCGGCGGCGGTGACGTGGCGTCCCTGTTTCTGCCACGGCTGCCCGGTGGGCACGAACACCACCTCGTCGAGCCCGAAGCGATCGGCCACTTCACTGGCGGCGACCAGGTGGCCATGGTGGATGGGATCGAACGTCCCGCCCATCACGCCCAGCCGCCGGCCTGGGCCTGTCCTGGCCATTTGCACGATAGGGCAGCTTACTGGAGCGCGCGCCCCCGCGATCGGCGGCGACGGCCAGCAACGTCGTATGACATGCTGGGGTTGTGCGATCACGGCCTCGCGCGTCCTGGTTCCAACAGGTTGCTATTTCGGCCGGCTTCGCGCTGCTCGTCTTCTCCGCGTGTCTGGTCGGGATCTACAGTCGGATGCCCGGGACCCTTGCGGCGTTCTGGCCTGCGAATGCGCTCCTGCTTGGCCTGCTGGTGCGCTTTCCCTCCAGTGCCACCATCACCACCTGGCTGGCCGCGGCAATGGGTTACCTCGGTGCCGATCTGGCGACCGGTTCGACGATGGCCAAGGCCCTTCTCCTGAACTCGGCAAATCTCGTGGGCGTGCTGGCCGGCTTCGTTCTGGTCCGCCGGATCTTCACTGCCGACCTCCGGCTCACCAGCATGAAGTCGGTCGGGTGGCTGGCCGCCGTGGCCACACTGTCCGCCGCGACGGCCGGGGTGGTCGGCGGCATCGCACAGATCGTGCTGTTTCGAGATCCGTTCGGGCCGGCATGGCTGGGCTGGTACGCCGAGGAAGTCCTCAATTACACGGTGATCCTCCCGGTCATCCTGACCTTCCCGACCCGTGCCACCGCGCAGGGGCACCGGGTCAACGGCCGCCGGTTGGTGGTTCCCACCGTCTTCCTGCTGACGTCCGCCGTCCCGGCGTGGCTGATGCCGGGCATCGGAACCGTGGGGTTCAGCGTGCCCGCGTTGATCATCGTGGCGTTGATGTCCTCCGTGTTCGTCACCACGCTGTTCCTGGTGGTGACCTCGGGATGGTCCCTCAACCTGATCGTGCATCACGGCGCCGAGCTGGCAGACGGGACGGCGATTCCGATCCAACCGTCGGCGATGATCGGCTTGGCCATGCTGAGTTTCGCCCCGTTGACCATCGCCTCCGTGACCGCCGAGCGCCGACGGGCGTATCGGGTGCTGCGAACGGCCATGGAACAGGACGATCTGACCGGCGCGTTCCGCCGTGGTGAATTCCTGCGGCGCGCCGAGTCGGCCCTGCCGGTCGACGGCGGCCGCCCGGCCGCCCTGCTGATGATGGATCTGGACCATTTCAAACGACTCAACGACACCCGCGGCCATCTCATCGGCGACCAGGCGCTGGTCGACTTCGCCACCGCGGTGCGTGAGGTGATCGGCGACGAGGCGTTGTTCGCCCGGATGGGCGGCGAGGAGTTCGCCCTGCTGCTACCGGACACCGGCCGCGCGGGCGCCGTCGAGATCGCCGAACGCATTCGCTCGCGGCAGCAGAACCGCGCGAACGCCGAATTCGACGGCGAAACGGCAACCGTCAGCATCGGATTGGCGTGGACGGCGGGCCGGGCGGTCCCGCTCGACGAACTCCTGGTGGTCTCCGACGAAGCGCTCTATCGGGCCAAGACGAACCAGCGCAATACCGTCGTGGTCGCCGAGATTGCTCCGCGCGACTGACATTCACTCATACGGGTAGCAGAGCATCGATCACCGACGCCAACTGTTTGGCCGACCGGCACTCGTGCATGGCGATGACGTCCTTGTAGCGTGGCGCCGCAGAATCCCCACTGCCCCATAGGTGCAGAGGCTCGGGATTGAGCCAGTGCGCGTGCCGGCTGGCCGTCACCATGTGCGTGAGCAATTCCGTCTCGGGATTGCGGAAGTTGTTGCGGGCGTCGCCGAGCACCAGCAGCGAGCTGCGTGGCGAGAGCACGTTGGGGTACTTGTCCAGGAACGACACGAAAGCGTGCCCGTAGTCGCTGTGCCCGTCGCGGGTGTAGACGCCGGCCTCCCGGGTGATGCGCTGCACCGCAACGGCCAGATCGGCATCCGGGCCGAACAAATGGGTGACCTCGTCGGTGGTGTCGATGAAGGCGAAGACGCGGACCCGGGAGAACTGCTGGCGCAACGCATGCACCAGCAGCAGCGTGAAGTGGCTGAACCCGGCCACCGATCCCGAGACATCGCACAGCACAACGAGTTCCGGACGCGCCGGCCGCGGCTTGCGCAACACGACGTCGATCGGCACACCGCCGGTGGACATGGACTTGCGCAGCGTCTTGCGCAGATCGATCTGCCCGGCCCGATGCCGGCGGCGCTTGGCAGCCAGCCGGGTGGCCAGGGTGCGCGCCAGCGGTGCCACCGTCTTGCGCATCTGCTTCAGCTGTTCTCCGGAGGCGCGCAGGAATTCGACGTTCTCGCTCAGCTGCGGAATGCCGTACATCTGCACGTGGTCGCGACCCAGCTGCTCGGCGGTGCGGCGTTTGGTCTCCGCTTCGACCATCTTCCGTAGTTGCGTTATACGTTGGGCAGCAAGCGCTTTGGCGATCTCCTCCTGGGTGGGGGTCACGTCGTCGCCGTACGGGGCCAGCAGGCCCGCCAGCAGCTTGCCCTCCAGTTCGTCCAGCGCCATCGACTTGAGCGCCTGATAGCTCGAGTACGACGCGCCGCGACTGGAGTTGTACTTGCCGTACTGCTCGACGATCTGGGCGATCATCGCCGTCATCCGCTCGTCCATGTTGGCCAGGTCTTCGTTCTGCGCCAGCAGGTCGAGCAGCATGGCGCGCATCGCCTCGACGTCCTCGGGGGGCAGCTCCAGCGCGTCCTCGTCGGGTTCGCCGTTCTCGTCCTGCAGGACCGTGCGCGCGCCCAGGGCGGCGGGCCACCACAGGTCGAACATCGCGTCATAGGTCTCCCGGTGGTCGGCGCGCCGCAGCACCGCACACGCCAGGCCCTCCCGCAGCACATCGCGGTTTGCCAGGCCGAGCGTGCCCAGCACCTGCCCGGCGTCCACCGTTTCCGACGGCCCGACCGAGATCCCCTGTGCGCGCAGCGCCTCGACGAAGCTGACGAGATGTCCCGGCAGGCCGTGCGGGGCCAGGGGTTGCGGCGGGCGGGTTCGGCGCATCGGTTCGGCTCCTCTAGTTCAGGCGAAGCTCGCCGGATGCCTTCTGCTGATCGGACTGGTGCTTGAGGATCACACCCAGGGTCGCGGCGATGGTGGCGTCGTCGATGGTGTCCAGGCCCAGGGCCAGCACCGTGCGGCCCCAGTCGATGGTCTCGGCGACCGACGGCAGTTTCTTGAGCTGCATGCCGCGCAACACCCCGATGATGCGAACCAGTTCCTCGGCCATCTTCTCGGGCAACTCCGGAACCCGGGACAACAGGATGCGCCGCTCGAGGTCGGCGTCGGGGAAATCGATGTGCAGGAACAGGCAACGACGCTTGAGCGCCTCGGACAGTTCCCGGGTGGCGTTGGAGGTCAGTACGACGAACGGTTTGCGCTGCGCGGTCATGGTGCCCAACTCGGGCACGGTGACCGCGAAGTCCGACAGCACCTCGAGCAGCAGGCCCTCGATCTCGATGTCGGCCTTGTCGGTCTCGTCGATCAACAACACGGTCGGCTCGGTGCGCCGGATCGCGGTCAGCAGTGGGCGCTGCAGCAGGAACTCCTCGCTGAAGACGTCCATCTTGGTCTGATCCCAGTCCCCCGAGCCCGCTTGGATTCGGAGAATCTGTTTCGCGTGGTTCCACTCGTAGAGCGCACGGGCCTCGTCGACACCCTCGTAGCACTGCAACCGGACGAGTCCCGATCCCGTGCACTGCGCCACCGCACGTGCCAGCTCGGTCTTACCGACGCCGGCCGGCCCTTCGACCAGCAGCGGCTTGCCGAGCCGATCCGCCAGGAAAACCGCGGTGGCCGTTGCGGTATCGGGCAGGTAGCCCGTCTCGGCCAGCCGGCGGGACACGTCGTCGATGTCGGCGAACAGCGGTGTCGTCGTTGCGGGGGTGTCCATTGGGCTCCTAGATCCTCGGGTCAAACGGGTCGCACGTGGCCGTCTCCCCAGACGATCCACTTGGTCGAAGTCAGTTCCGGCAGACCCATCGGGCCGCGCGCGTGCAGTTTCTGGGTGGAGATGCCGATCTCGGCGCCGAAGCCGAACTGCTCGCCGTCGGTGAACGACGTGGCCGCGTTGACCATCACCGCGGCGGCATCGACGCGTTCGGTGAACCGTTGCGCCGCAGCCAGATCGCGCGTCACGATGGCCTCGGTGTGGCCGGTGCCGTATTCGTTGACGTGCGCGATGGCCGCGTCCAGGCCATCGACCACCGCGACCGCCAGGTCCATCGACAGGAACTCGGCGCGCAACTCGTCCTCGGACGGATTGTCGTGCACCGTCACCCCGGCCTGCTGCAGTGCGGCCACCAGCCGCGGCAGTGCCACGTCGGCGACAGCGCGGTCGACCAGCAGCGTCTCGGCGGCGTTGCACACGCTGGGCCTACGGGTCTTGGAGTTCAGCAGAATCCGTTCTGCCACATCGAGATCCGCGGCCTCGTGGACGTAGACGTGACAGTTCCCGACACCGGTCTCGATGGTCGGCACCATGGCGTCGCGGACCACCGCGTCGATCAGACCGGCACCACCGCGCGGGATCACCACGTCCACCAGGCCGCGCGCCTGGATCAGGTGCGTGACACTGGCACGGTCGGCGCTGGACAGCAGTTGCACCGCGTCCGGGGCAAGGCCCTCGGCGGCCAGTGCACCGCGCAGCGTCGACACCAGCGCCTCGTTGGAGCGGGCCGCCGAGGAACTGCCGCGCAGCAGAACGGCATTGCCGGATTTCAGGGTCAATCCGAAAGCGTCGACGGTGACGTTGGGCCGGCCCTCGTACACGATGCCGACGACTCCGAGCGGGACGCGCTGCTGGCGCAACTGCAGGCCGTTGGGCAGGGTCCGGCCGCGCAGCACCTCACCGATCGGATCCGGCAGTCCGGCCACCTGCCGCAGCCCGGCGGCGATCCCGTCAACCCGCTGCGGGTTGAGCGCCAGCCGGTCGAGCATCGCGTCCGGTGTGCCGGCAGCGCGGGCCGTGTCGAGATCCTCGGCGTTGGCGGCCAGGATCGCATCGACCGCGCCGAGGACGGCGTCGGCGGCGGTGTGCAGCGCGCGGTCCTTGACGGTGGTGGTCAAGATGCCCAGATCCCGGGCCGCGGCGCGGGCGCGCCGCGCGGCGTCGTGCACCTCGGCCCGCAGATCAGTATCCGGAAGCATCGGTGCTCGCAGATTCATTAGTGCAGCTTATCGGCTCGCCACCGGGTTCGGCGAGCGGTGCCGTTCCGCGAGCACGAGGCCCGGCGACAAGAACAGGCCGATTAGCCTGGGCGGGTGGCGCGGGTGGTCGTGGTGGGCAGTCTAAACATGGACCTGCTGTTCGACGTGGCCGCGTTGCCCAGGCCCGGCGAGACCGTCCTGGCGTCGGAATTGCAGCACCAGCCCGGGGGCAAGGGCGGCAATCAGGCCGTGGCCGCCGCCCGGGCCGGCGCCGACGTCGCGCTGGTGGCCGCGGTCGGCGACGATGCGGCCGGCCGCGCGCTGCTGGACCACCTCACTGACAACGGCGTCGACGTGACTGCAGTGGTCAGGCTGCCCGTTCCCAGCGGCACCGCGGCGGTGGTGGTCGGACGGTCGGCGGAGAACCTGATCGTGGTGGCGCCCGGCGCCAACGCACATCTGACGATGGACTCGGCCCAGGTGCGCGACCTGGTCGCCGCCGCCGATGTGCTGTTGCTGCAGCTGGAGATCCCGCCGGCGACGGCACTGGCGGCCGCGCGCCAGGCCCGGTCCTGTGGTGTGACCGTCGTGCTGAACGCCTCGCCCGCGACGGACGACGATCTGGGCGAGTTGGCCGCGGCGTGCGACGTGGTCATCGTCAACGAGATGGAGGCGGCCGGTTGGCGCTGGCCGGTGCCGTATCTGGTGACCACGCGGGGTCCCCGCGGTGCCGGCTGCGTGGGCCCCGAGGGTGAGTTCACGGTCGCCGCTCCCGCCGTCGAGGCGGTCGACACCACCGGCGCCGGCGACGTCTTTGCCGGCGTGCTGGCAGCGGGCTGGGGCGCGGACCCCCGTCACGCGCTGCGGCGCGCGGTCACCGCCGGCGCGCTGGCCACCCTGGTTCCAGGCGCCGGAAATTGCGCCCCGATCGACGAGGCGATCGAGGACGCACTCGTATAGTTCGCGCCCATGACACCGCGACCGCCCGATGGCGACTGGCTGGGCACCCCGTACCTGAGATTCGACCGACAGGGCCCCTTCGGCGTGGTCACGCTCGATCGTCCGGCGGCGCGCAATGCGATGACGCCCGCCATGTATTTCGGTATCCGCTACGCGGTGGGTCTGGTGGACGCCGACGCCGACCTGGCCGGCCTGCTGATCACCGGCACCGGTGACGTGTTCGCCCCCGGCGGCGACCTGGGCGGCGGCGACGGCTCCGACAATTGGCTCGGCGCGGTGGGCACCGGCATGGACATGGACATCACGCCGTTCGAGAAGTTGCGCCAGTCGATCAAACCGGTGGTCAGCGCGGTCAACGGGCTGGCGCAGGGCGGCGGGCTGCAGATCGCGCTGTGCAGCGACATGGCAGTCGTCAGCGATCGCGCGACGTTCCGGGTGCCCGAGCTCTACCGCGGCATCGCCGACACCTACTACAGCCAGATGCTGGCCCGGTTGATCGGCCCGGTACGGGCCCGGGACCTGATGTTCACCGGCCGGGTGCTCACGGCGCAGGAGGCCCTCGACTGGGGCATGGTCGCGCGGGTGGTGCCGCACGATGACCTGCTGCCGACGGCCCGCGAGGTGCTGACCGCGTGCTGTCGCACCGCACCGCGGGCCCGCGGGGTGGTGAAGGCCAACCTGGATGCCTACCTGGGTCTCTACGACCGGATCGGGATGAAGGCCAGCTACAGCGGGGACGAAGCGCGGCAGGGCTTCGTCGCGTTCAAGGAACGCCGCTCCCCCGACTGGGTGCATCCCGATCTGCGGGGGGACGGCCGCCTGTAGCGGTCGCCGGGATTCACTCCGACGGCACGTTGCGGTCGATCTCGTCGAGCCAGATCCGCGCCGACATGTCCGACGGCGCCCGCCAGTCCCCGCGCGGCGACAGCGCACCGCCGGCGGACACCTTGGGCCCGTTCGGCAGGGCCGAACGCTTGAACTGGGAGAAGGAGTAGAACCGCTGCACGAACACGGTCAGCCAGTGCCGGATCTCGCCCAGCGAGTAGGACGCCCGCTCGTCGAGCGGGTAGCCCAGCGGCCAGTGTCCGTGCTCGGCATCCCGCCAGGCGTGCCAGGCCAGGAACGCAATCTTCGACGGCCGGAACCCGTGGCGCAACACCTGATACAGCGAAAAGTCCTGCAACGCATAGGGTCCCACCGTGGCCTGACTGCTCTGCACCTGCTCACCGGCGTCGGCGGGCACCAGTTCGGGGGTGATCTCGGTGTCGAGCACCGACTGCAGGACCTCCCCGACCGCGGGCTCGAACTGACCCGAGGAGATGACCCACCGGATCAGGTGCTGGATGAGGGTCTTCGGCACCCCGCCGTTGACGTTGTAGTGCGACATCTGGTCGCCCACCCCGTAGGTCGACCAGCCCAGCGCCAGTTCGGACAGGTCGCCGGTGCCCAGCACGATGCCGCCCCGCTGATTGGCCAGCCGGAACAGGTAGTCGGTGCGCAACCCGGCCTGCACGTTCTCGAAGGTGACGTCGTACACCTTCTCGCCGCGGGCGAACGGATGGTCCATCTCGGCCAGCATCACCCGGGCGGTGTCGCGAATATCGAGTTCGGCGAAGGTCACACCGAGCGCCTTGCACAGCGCGATCGCGTTGCCCTTGGTGCGCTCACCGGTGGCAAAACCGGGCATGGTGAACGCGAGAATGTCTGTGCGAGGCCGATTTTCGCGGTCCATCGCGCGAGCCGCCACGATCAGGGCGTGGGTGGAATCCAGGCCGCCGGAGACGCCGATGACCACCTTGGGATACTTCAGTGCCCGCAGCCGCTGCTCGAGGCCGGAGACCTGAATGCTGTAGGCCTCGTAGCAATCCTGTTGCAGCCGTGCGGGATCCGACGGCACGAATGGGAATCTCTCGACATTGCGGCGCAGGCCGATGTCGTCATCGGGCGGGTCGAGCACGAAGTCCACGCGCCGCACGTCGAGGTCGTCGATCCCCAGGGTGCGCCGATTGTCGTCGAAGGTGCCCATCCGCAGCCGCTCGGCGGCCAGCAGCTCGACGTCGACGTCGGCGACGCTGCGCCGGGGGCCCTTGGGGAATCGCTCGGATTCGGCCAGCAGCGAGCCGTTCTCGTAGATCATCGTCTGGCCGTCCCAGGCCAGGTCGGTGCTGGACTCACCTTCACCGGCGGCGGAATACACGTAGGCCGCCAGACAGCGCGCCGAGGCCGAACGGGCGAGCAGCTTGCGGTCCTCGGCACGCCCCACCGTGATCGGGCTGCCGGACAGGTTCGCCAGCACGGTCGCGCCGGCCAGCGCGGCCCCCGCACTCGGGGGTACCGGCACCCACATGTCCTCGCAGATCTCGACGTGCAGCACGAAGCCCGGTACGTCGGCGGCCCCGAACAGCAGGTCCGGCCCGAAGGGCACCGATGCACCGCAGACGGTGATCTCGCCGCGCACGTCGTCGCCGGGGGCCATCTGCCGGCGCTCGTAGAACTCCCGGTAGGTCGGCAGGTACGACTTGGGCACCACGCCGAGCACGGTGCCGCGATGGATGACCACGGCGGTGTTGTAGAGCCGGTTGCGGTGCCGCAGCGGCGCCCCGACCACCAGCACCGGCAGCAGCTCGGCGGAGGCCGCCACGATGGCGGCCAGCGCGTCCTGCACGGCCTCGAGCAGGGTCTCCTGCTGGAGGACGTCGTCGATCGAGTAGCCGGACAGCGTCAGCTCGGGGAACACCGCCAGCGCCACGGCGTCGTCGTGGCATTCGCGTGCCGTGGCCAGGACCGCCTCGGCGTTGGCGGCAGGGTCGGCGATGGTGGTGTGCAGCGTGCACGCGGCCACCCGGACGAAACCGTGCCGGTAGGCCGAGTGGAACCTGTCGGGGCAGCTCACCGTCCCATTGTCGCACCCGGGGGCCGGCGGCCGGGCCTACCCTGGCAACCGTGAACCGCCCCGCACCCTGCGCCGAGGCCCCCGAATTGGTCTCCGCACTGATCGGTCGGCGGCTCGCCGTGCTCACCGGCGCCGGGTTGTCGACCGATTCCGGGATCCCCGATTACCGGGGCCCGGACTCGCCGCCGAGCAATCCGATGACCATCCGCCAGTTCACCGGCGATCCGGTGTTCCGGCGACGCTACTGGGCCCGCAATCACGTCGGTTGGCGGCACATGGCTGCCTGTGCGCCGAATGCCGGCCATCGCGCCCTGGCGGATCTGGAACACGGCGGCGCGCTGACCGGGTTGATCACCCAGAACGTCGACCTGTTGCACACCAAGGCCGGCAGCCGCCGCGTGCTGAACCTGCACGGCACCTATGCCCGGGTGGTCTGCCTGGCCTGTGGTCACACGCTGAGCCGGGCGGCGCTGGCCGACGAACTCGAGGCCCTCAATCCGGGGTTCCTCGATCGCGCCGAACAGGTCGGCGGGATCGCGGTGGCACCCGACGCCGACGCCACGGTGGCCGACACCGATTCGTTCCGTTATCGGGACTGCCCGCGCTGCGGCGGGATGCTCAAACCTGACATCGTCTTCTTCGGTGACAGCGTTGCCAAAGACGTTGTCGAACAGGCTTATTCACTCATCGACGAGTCCGACGCACTGCTGGTGGCGGGCTCGTCGCTGACAGTGTTCTCCGGCTACCGGTTCGTCCGGCACGCCGTTGCGCGGGCCAAACCGGTGGCGATCGTGAACCGCGGCGCGACCCGAGGCGACCCGCTGGCCACGGTCAAGGTCGACGCCGGCTGCTCGGAGATGCTCGCGCTGTTGCGCGACGAACTCGTGTGATCCGAGCGACTTCGGTGCGCTGACCGTCGCCCAGCGACGGCTCCTGCACCGAAGTCCCTCCACCGATCGGGGGACAGCCGAATCCCCCTGCGCATCCTCCGGTCACCCGATTCTGAATCTCCCCGTGCCGCGGCATTGTTGGGTCATCGCCGAAGAACACCGGCCGACAGACCAGAAACAGACTCACACAAGGAGATTCACATGAACGCCATCGCCCGCCGCATCGCCGCCGGAGCCACCCTGGCCATCGCCCCGGCCATCATCGCCCTGGGCACCGCCACCGCCGGCCACGCCGCCACCTCCACGGTCAACGACGGCCCCTCGGTCAGCAGCACCCACACCGACCAGACGCAGCACTGGAACCCCAACACCCCCGGCGCGCGGCAGTTCCCGAACCACCACAACAAGCACTACTTCCACGCCGGCTGACGCGGCGACACCGGAGAGCGCACGGGTGACCGAACCCCGTGCGCTCTCGTCGTCTAGACGGCCACCAGGTCGTCGGCGTGGACCGCGGGACGACGCAGTTCGGGCGGCAGTTCCGACGTCGACCGGCCGATCATCGTCGCCAGTTCGCCCGCGTCGTAGGCGACCACGCCGCGGCCCACCATGGCACCGTCGGGGCCCCGCAGCTCGACGACGTCACCACCGTGGAATCGGCCGGACAACGCGGTGATGCCCGCCGGCAGCAATGACCGCCGCTGCTTCGCGACCGCCCGCACCGCCCCCGCATCGAGTGTCAGCGCGCCCGCCGCTTCGGCCGCGTGGCGCACCCAGAACCGGCGGGCCGACATCCGCTCCGCGCGCGGCGCGAACACCGTGCCGACGGACGCATCGCCCAGGGCGGCGGCGGCATCACCGGCGGCGGCCAGCAGGACGGGAACTCCGGCGTCGGCGGCCAGCAAGGCCGACGACAGCTTCGAGGCCATCCCGCCCGTGCCCAGGTTGCTGCCGGCACCCGCGGTCACGCCGGTCAGATCCTCGGGTGCGGCGACCTCCGGGATGAACCGCGCGGGGCTGTCCGGGGACGCCTTCCGGGGGTCGCCGTCGTAGAGCCCGTCGATGTCGGACAGCAGTATCAGCGCGTCGGCGCCGACCAACTGCGCCACCAGCGCCGAGAGCCGGTCGTTGTCGCCGAACCGGATCTCGTTGGTGGCCACGGTGTCGTTCTCGTTGACGATGGCCACCGCATGCAGCGCGCGGAGCCGGTCGAGGGTGCGCTGGGCGTTGGTGTGCTGGACCCGCATCGAGATGTCGTGCGCCGTCAGCAGCACCTGCCCCACGGTGCGGCCGTAACGGCCGAAGGCCGCACTCCAGGCGTTCACCAGGGCCACCTGCCCGACGCTGGCCGCGGCCTGCTTGGTCGCCAGATCCGTTGGGCGCCTGGCCAGTCCGAGCGGTTCTATACCCGCCGCGATGGCACCCGAGGAGACGATGACGACATCGGAGCCGCCCTTCATCCGGGCCTCGATGGCGTCCACCAGATACTGCAGCCGATTGGCGTCGAACCGTCCCTCGCGGGTGGTCAGTGCGGTGGTGCCGATCTTGACGACGACCGAGCGCGCCGAGCGGATGGCGTTGCGGTGCGCGCTGCTACTGCCCGACGGGTTCGCTCCTCCTCGCGCCCTCGTGCCTCCGGCGCTCGTCGAGTCGCTGCTACTGCCCGATGGGTTCGCTCCTCCTCGCGCCCTCGTGCCTCCGGCGCTCGTCGAGTCGCTCACTCCTGGGGATCGCTCTCGCGGCGCTGTTTACGCGCCACCTTGCGTTCGGCCGCACCCACCCGGTCGTTGCGCTCCAGGCGGATGTCCGTGCCACGCCCGGTCATCGTGACGTCCACGCCGGCGGGGGTCTGCGGCTCCCAGTCGAACGTCATATCGCTGATGGTGACCGCACAGCCCGGTTTGGCACCGAGTTTGAGCAGTTGATCCTCGACACCGAGGCGCGCCAGTCGGTCGCCCAGGTAACCGACGGCCTCGTCGTTGTCGAAATTGGTCTGCGCGATCCACCGTTCGGGCCGGGCGCCGCGCACCACGAAGCCGCCACGGCCGTCGGACTCGACCGAGAAACTGGTCTCGTCGACCGGGATGGGCCGGATGACGGGACGGCGCGGCGCCACCGCCGGCTGCGCGGCGCGGTGCGCCGAAACCATGTCCCACAGCGCAAAGGTCAATGGCCGCAAGCCTTCCCGGCTCACCGTGGATACCTCGAAGACGGGCCAGCCGCGCGCCTCGATGTCGGCGCGGACGAAGTCGGCCAATTCCTTGCCGTCGGGAATGTCGATCTTGTTGAGCACCACCGCACGCGGCCGGTCCGCCAGGTCGCCCAGGGTCGAATCGCCCTGCAGCGTCGGCTGGTAGGCCGCCAGTTCGGCTTCCAGGGCGTCGATGTCGGAGATCGGGTCGCGGCCGGGTTCCAGCGTCGCGCAGTCCACCACGTGCACCAGCACCGCGCAGCGCTCGATGTGGCGCAGGAAATCCAGCCCCAGCCCGCGGCCCTCGGACGCTCCCGGGATCAGGCCCGGCACGTCGGCGACCGTGTAGGTGTGATCCCCGGCCGACACCACGCCGAGGTTGGGCACCAGCGTGGTGAACGGGTAGTCGGCCACCTTCGGCTTGGCCGCCGAGATGGCCGACACCAGCGATGACTTGCCCGCCGACGGAAAACCGACCAGACCGACGTCGGCGACCGTCTTGAGTTCGAGGGTGAGTTCGCGTTCCTCACCCTTCTCGCCGAGCAGCGCAAAACCGGGCGCCTTGCGGGCCCGCGACGCCAGCGCCGCATTGCCCAGGCCACCGCGGCCGCCGGCGGCGGCCTCGAAACGGGTGCCCTCCCCCACCAGATCGGCCAGCAGGCGGCCGTTCGCGTCGAGGACGACGGTGCCGTCGGGAACCTTGAGTTCGAGATCGGTACCGGCCGCGCCGTCACGGTTACTGCCGGCGCCCTGCTTGCCGTTGGGGGCGTTGACGTGGGGATGGAAATGGAAGTCCAGCAGGGTGTGCACCTGCGGGTCCACCACCAGGACGACGCTGCCGCCCCGCCCGCCGTTGCCCCCATCGGGGCCGCCGAGCGGTTTGAACTTCTCGCGGTGGACCGAGGCGCAGCCGTGGCCGCCGGAGCCGGCCCGCGCGTGGATCACGACGCGGTCGACGAAGCGGGGCGCCATCAGGAACCACCTTTCCTCGCCGAAACGTACGTTTGGGCGACTAATCGCGAGTGCGGGCCGCCATAACGTCGATCTCGACGGGAGAGATTAGGCCTCCGCAGCTACCGGCGGGACGATGTTGACAACCTTGCGGCCGCGCTTGACGCCGAACTCGACGGCACCGGCCGCCGTGGCGAACAGGGTGTCGTCACCGCCACGGCCGACGTTCACGCCGGGGTGGAAGTGAGTGCCACGCTGACGCACCAAGATCTCGCCGGCCTTGACGACCTGACCGCCGAAGCGCTTGACGCCGAGCCGCTGGGCGGCGGAGTCACGACCGTTGCGTGAGCTGGAAGCGCCCTTCTTATGTGCCATGTCTCTTCGCTCCTGCGACTACTTGATTCCGGTGACCTTGAGCACCGTCAGCTGCTGACGGTGGCCCTGGCGCTTGTGATAGCCGGTCTTGTTCTTGAACTTGTGGATGCGGATCTTGGGACCCTTGGTGTGCTCGAGCACCTCACCCGTGACCGCGACCTTGGCCAGGTCCTTGGCATCGGTGGTGACCTTCGCGCCGTCGACGACCAGGGCGACGGGCAGCTCGACCTTGGCGCCGGGCTCGGCGTCGAGCTTCTCGACCTTCACCACGTCGCCGGCGGCCACCTTGTACTGCTTGCCGCCGGTCTTCACGATTGCGTATTTGGAATCGCCAGCCATCGTCCTTGGTCCTTCTGCTTCGTCTCGTCTAGCGGGCGCGCGCCACCCGAAGGCTGCGTGCACGGGTCTGGGGTGCGGGCGATGAAGCCCCGCGTCGCCGGGTGCTCCCCTGGCGACAACTGCTCAAGGTTACGTGACCAGCGGGTATCGGGTCAAACCGCGCGGCTGGACGCCTCAGCGGGGCGGACCCGCAGGTCGGGCGGCCGCGCGACGCCGCCGGGGCCGACCGGCCGACACGACGGGTTCGGCTTCCTCGTCCTCGTCGTCCTCTTCGTCCTCGTCGGAATCGTCCTCGTCGGAATCGTCGTCGTCCTCGTCGTCGTCCTCGTCCTCGTCGTCGAGGTCGTCCTCTTCGTCGTCCTCGGAGTCCTCGTCGTCGGAGTCCTCGTCGGAATCGTCGAGGTCGATATCGTCGAGATCGTCGTCGGATTCCTCGTCGTCCTCGTCCAGATCCAGTTCCGAGTCCTCGACGTCGTCGGCCGCCTCATCGACGGTGTCGTCGACGTCGTCCGCGGGCACCTCGGCGGTGATCTCCTCGACGTCCGCGATGTCGTGCTCACCGGGCTCGCCGTGCTCGTCGTCGTGCTTACCGTTTGCCGCGGCCATCGCCTTGAACATCGGGTGGTCGCCGACGGTGTGCGGGGGAACCTTGGCCACCGCGGGGGCCGGCTCGTCGGCACGGGCCTTCTTGCCGCCGCGCTTGCCCCGACGGCCGGTGCTGCCACCGCCCGACTCGGACTTGCGGTTCGACGGTGAGCCGCCCGCGCCGGCTGCGTTGTCCACGGGATCGGCGTGCAGGACGATGCCCCGGCCCGCGCAGTGCGTGCAGGTGGTCGAGAACGCTTCCACCAGACCGGTGCCCAGCCGCTTGCGGGTCAACTGGACCAGGCCCAGCGAGGTCACCTCCGACACCTGGTGGCGGGTGCGGTCCCGGGCCAGTGCCTCGGTCAGCCGGCGCAGCACCAGATCGCGGTTCGATTCGAGCACCATGTCGATGAAGTCGATGACCACGATGCCGCCGATGTCGCGCAGCCGCAGCTGGCGCACGATCTCCTCCGCAGCCTCGATGTTGTTCTTGGTGACGGTCTGCTCGAGGTTTCCGCCGGCGCCGGTGAACTTGCCGGTGTTGACGTCGACGACGGTCATCGCCTCGGTCCGGTCGATCACCAGGGTGCCGCCCGAGGGCAGCCACACCTTGCGGTCCATGGCCTTGGACAACTGTTCGTCGATGCGGTGCACCGCGAAGACATCCGGACCCGGCACCCCCTCCGACGACACCGGCTCGTACTTGGTGAGCTTCGAAACTAGTTCTGGCGCAACCGAACTCACGTATTCATTGATGGTGTCCCAGGCGTTGTCGCCGGACACGATCAGGCTGGAGAAGTCCTCGTTGAACAGGTCGCGGATGACCTTGACCAGGACGTCGGGTTCCTCGTAGAGGGCAACGGCGGCGCCGGCCTTCTTCTCGGTGATCTCCTTGGCCTTGGCGTCGATCTCGGTCCAGCGTTCCTGCAGCCGCGTCACATCGCCGCGGATGTCCTCTTCCTTCACGCCCTCTGACGCGGTGCGGATGATGACACCGGCGTCGGCCGGGACGACCTCGCGCAGGATCTCCTTGAGCCGCTGACGTTCGGTGTCGGGCAGCTTGCGGCTGATACCCGTCGACGACGCCCCCGGGACGTACACCAGGTACCGGCCGGCCAGGGAAACCTGGGTGGTCAGCCGGGCGCCCTTGTGCCCGACGGGATCCTTACTGACCTGGACGACGACGTAATCGCCGGGCTTGAGGGCCTGCTCGATCTTGCGCTGGGCACCGCCGAGCCCGGCGGCCTCCCAGTTGACCTCACCGGCGTAGAGCACGCCGTTGCGGCCGCGCCCGATGTCGACGAACGCCGCTTCCATGGACGGCAGGACGTTCTGCACGATGCCGAGGTAGATGTTGCCCACCAGGGATGCCGAGGCCGCCGAGGTCACGAAGTGCTCGACCACGACGCCGTCCTCGAGCACGGCGATCTGCGTGTAGCGGGCCCCCTCGTGCGGGGGTTCGGTGCGGACCTTGTCGCGGACGATCATGGTCCGTTCGACGGCCTCGCGACGGGCCAGGAACTCGGCCTCGCTCAGGATGGGCGGACGTCGCCGGCCGGCGTCGCGGCCGTCGCGGCGGCGCTGCCTCTTGGCCTCGAGCCGGGTCGATCCGCTGATGCCCTGGATCTCGTCGGGGTCACCCTTGCCGCCCTTGCCCGATTTCGCTCGCGGGGCGCGTTCGTGCACCACTGTGTTGGGCGGGTCGTCGGGTGATCCGGAATCACCATCTTCACCAGATCCGGACTTGCGCCGCCGGCGGCGCCGGCGCCGGTTGGCCGGCTTCTCGGACTGCTCGTCCTGGTCGTCCTGGTCCTCGTCGTCGGCGGAGCCACCGTCGGACTCGGCTTCGTCGGCCGTCCCATCGCCCTGGGCGTCGCCGTCGCCATCGGCGTCCCCGTCGCCGGATCCGTCCCCGCCCTTGCCGCGGCCCCGGCCGCGACGGCCACGACGACGGCGTCGGTTGGCCGGCTTCTCGGCCTGATCGTCCTGGTCGTCCTCGTCCTCGTCGGAATCCGCGGCGTCGGTGTCGTCGCCGGATTCGGAATCGTCAGCGGACCCTGAGTCCGCCGGCGGGGCCGGCGGCGCGGCCACCGGCGTAGGTGCGACGAACAGGGGCAGGTAGTCGGCGGCCTGGCCGGATTCCGGCGCCTCCGGTTCGGGGGTCTCGAGCAGCAACCGGGATTCCGGCTCGGCGTCGGCAACCGCCGGTTCGTCGGCGGCACCGCTGGGCTGGGCGTCGGCGTCGGCGGATTGCGCCAGCACGTCGCGGACCCGAACGGCATCGGTGCGGTCGACGCTGGAGTGTGCGCTGCGGGTGCGGCCGTCGAGCTCGCTCAACGCGTCGAGCACCTTGCGACTGGTGGTTCCGAGCACCCGGGCCAGCGAATGCACCCGCAGGCGTTCGGGCAGGTCGGCATCCGCGCCGGGCGGGGTCAGTTCCCCCGATTCGGCGAGGTGTTCGGTGTGATCTTGGATTGAGGCATCGTCGGCCACGTAGTCTCCTCGAGCCCTCGGGCGCGTCCGAATCGGACGCGGCCGCGCAAGGGCTTCCGCTATTCACCCGACGGGGCTCGCCGGGCTTGTATGGTCTCGCCCCGGGCTGCTCTCGGAGTTCTCCGAGGAACTACACCCGGTGCCTGGGTTGAATGATCGCCCCGACCGTCGGCGCCGCATCGCAGGAAGCGGTGGTCGCGCTCGTCGAAGTCTTCATCCGGGGTTACGACGCCGGTGTGGCGACGTACACCCTGGGCCAGTATCCCATACCGCAGACGGTCTGAAGACCAGGCTGACGATTTGCCGGCGAGGTCAGGCGAAGTTGGGGAACCAGAGGCCGATCTCGCGGGCGGCCGATTCCGGCGAATCCGAGCCGTGTACCAGGTTGAACTGTGTCTCCAGGCCGAAGTCGCCACGGATGGACCCCGGGACCGCCTTCTCCACCGGGTCGGTGCCACCCGCGAGTTGGCGGAACGCCGCGATGGCCCGGGGACCCTCGAGAACGAGCGCCACCACCGGACCGCCGGTGATGAACTCCAGCAGCGATCCGAAGAACGGTTTGCCGTCGTGTTCGGCGTAGTGCGCCCGGGCCAGTTCGTCGCTGACGTTCTTGAGCTCCAACGCGACGACCGTGAGGCCCTTGCGCTCGATCCGGCTGATGATCTCCCCGACCAGCCGGCGCTCGACGCCATCGGGCTTGATCAGGGCAAGGGTGCGCTCGGTCACGGCGACAGCGTACCGGCCGCGCGCGACCGCACGCGACCAAGTAGCACCGTGCGGTTGGAGCCGAACTTGCAGTAGAGCACTACTGAACCGGTTTCCGGATTCGGCGCCCACGATGAGGGAACTGACGTTGGCGACCGAATCTTGGGGGCTGTCGTGAATGGTGGACGTTTCATAGGACGTGTCGGCGGATTGGCAGTGGCGCTCGGAGTCGGTGTCGCCCTGGCAAGTGGGCAGGCGGTGGCGCGGGCCGAGGATGGCGGCTCCGCCGACTCCGATGCGAGCGCGGCTTCGTCGCCCGCCGCGGGTACGGCGCCGCGCACGAATACGCCGTCGGCACCGGCGAGCCCCTCATCGGAGGGCGACGACACCACCGCAACCACCGGAGAATCGGATGACGCGGACTCGGAGGCGGCCGTCGCAGCCGCGCCGGACCCGAGCGATCCCGAGCCTGTGGACGGCTCCGAGCGGCACAGTTCGCAACGGCCCTCGACGAAGCCCGACCGAGCCGCGCGCGAGGTCACCGATGCGACGGCCGAGGTGGACTCCGACGACACGCAGCCCGACGCAGGCTCGGGCCGACACTCGCGGGAACCGAACCCCACGTATCGCCGTCAGCAGATCGACGAACGTCCCGATGCCGGCCGCCATGAGGTCCCCGAACCAGCCGAGTCCCGACTCACTGATGCGGTGCAGAGCACGCCAAGGGCGGGTGCCGTCGCGGCGCGACCGGTCACCGCTGATGCTGGTGCCGTACAACAGATCTCGACGCCCCCGGATGAGGAGCCCACCCCGGAGACGACCGTCGGCAAAGCGGTGGTCACCGTGCTGGCTGCCGCGGCACTGGGGCCACTGACGTCCGATGACCCGGCCGCACCGGTCGACTCGCCCGTGGAACTCGCGCTGCTGGCCGTCGGAACGCGCCTGCGTACGTCGGGGGATCCGACGGACGGGGAGCCAGTCGGCTCCCCGGCCGTCGCCACACTCAGCGTCGAATCCAGTTCTGAAGCAATGACGTTCGGCATGGCCGCCCTGACAGCGCCCAACTCGGCGCCGACCGTGCCACCTCAGCCCATCGGGGTTCCGAACCCGGTGACGGGCGTGGTGGTCGGCACGGTGATCGCGACCGACACCGACGGCAACGCACTCACCTACGCCGTGGTGACCGGACCGGCCAAGGGCACCGTCGAGTTGAATCCGGCTACCGGGGCGAACACCTACACACCAACCCAGCTCGCCCGCCTGGACGCTGGGACGACGGCCGGCCCGGACACCGATTCCTTCACCGTCGCCGTCAGCGACGGCCAGCAGACCACCAACGCGGCTGTGTCCGTGTATGTCTCGCCGCTGCAGTACGCGACGAGCGCGTCGCTGACGACAGGACCCGCACCCTCCGCGGTGGCGGTCACGGCGGACGGGCGGATGTTCGTTGCCAACACAGCCAACTGGACGGTCTCGGTGATCGACACTGCGACCGGG
>WBZP01000875.1_pt1 | contig 39457 bp, 31 predicted proteins | sample 5204301 | NCBI WGS metagenome assembly WBZP01 (sample SAMN12412401, study PRJNA552823) | activated sludge metagenome | isolation source: activated sludge from nitrification reactor of wastewater treatment plant... | place: USA: Pennsylvania | collected 2017
CGCACCGCATGTAGGCGCGTTTCCAGCCGGTTGCAAACAACCGGCGAACACCCGGCATACGATCGAATCGTCCGAAGATGGACGGTGGCAGGATCAATACCGCTCCGGCTTCACGCCTGAACTCTGTCCGCTGATACGGGAGCCACTCCCCTAAGGCGATTCCATGCGACTCATACACCTTGTGGAACCGAACGATCTCGGGGTGGACGAACACTTTTCGCTCGGGGAAATAATCGTGTATCAGGCGGGTGACGCGTTGGGCCTTGCCGAGACTGTAGGCGCCCACTACGGCGGTATCCGTCAGTGGCGGCAACTGCGCCAGGGCCTCTTCCGGATGCGGATGATCATACTCCGGCTGGGCGAAGGTCGTCTCGGTGATGAGGTGATCGCAAGGAACCAGCGCGAAAGGCTCACAGGTCGGGTCGGGTTGTAATTTGAAATCGCCGGTATACAAATAGCGTTCGCCCTCCCATACCATCAGTACCTGCGCGCTTCCCAGCATATGACCAGCCGGGAAAAAGGTCACACTGACCGGTCCAAAACTGCGTGTTTCGCCATAAGCCGTAATGTGGAACTCGCTTCGGTTGGTCGGCAATCGTTGCAGCAGTAGATCCCGCGTTGGCGCGGTGCAATAGACTTCGCGGCTGTGTGGAGCCGCATGGTCGCTGTGGGCATGCGACACAACGGCCCGGTGAACAGCCCGGGTAGCGTCAAGGAAGAAATCGCCGGGTAAACAATACCAACCTTCCTTTCTTTTTTCCAGCAATGCTCCGATCCTGTTCATCGTCGACTTTATTGTGCGGACAAGTTGGGCTGAGCCAGTTGCAGGAACTCCTGATGCAGGGCGACGATGCGGGGCACCAGCAGATCGCGCTCATCGTTCACCAGCACCGCGTCGGAACGACGTATTTTCTCTTCGTCACTCCATTGCCGTTCCATCATGCGCCGGATCTCCTCCTCCGATCGTTGGTCACGCTGTCTTACACGTTGCATCCGTAGCTCGACAGGAGCTGTCACCGTGATCACCTTATCGCAATCCTTATGGGTACCGCTTTCAAACAGGATAGCCGCTTCCCGGATGACATAGGGCGCATGGGTCTGAAGTTTGACCCATTTTCGAAAATCCGCCCGTACACGGGGATGTACCAGCGAGTTGAGTACTTGTAATTTCTCGGGATCCGCGAATACCAGTTCAGCCAGCTTCTTCCGGTCGAGTTTCCCTTCCGGATCGAGGATGGTATCTCCAAACACGTCGCGGACGGAGCGCATCAGCTCCGGGTCACGGTCGTAGAGTTCCTTCGCCGCCTGGTCGGCGTCATAGACGGGTATGCCCAGTGCACGAAACACCTTGCAAACGGTCGTCTTACCGCTGCCGATTCCACCGGTGACACCAACGATCATCATTCCTTTCGCAGTATATAGTCCACCTGGCCGGGCTCCGGCAGGATCGATCGCGCCCAGGATGGCGCGGAGATCACCTTAACGGATAAGCGCTGGGGCTTATCCGTCAGTAATCGGGCTCCGTCGACCACCACATCGAAATCGGCTGCCTGCACTTCCCGGTAATGACTGAGCGGAACCTGAAGCCGGAGGTTGATCTTGTCCGGAAAGGTCTTTAGGATATAGGTAGCGGGCGTATTGATCGTGCGCACCGGAACCTCCAGCTTCGCTTCGGTCAATTCTTCCACCGGAAGTCGGACATGAACGACTGAATCGCTGAACGTCAACAATCGATTCTCCTGTAACCGAAGCTTGGTATTGACCGGACTCCTGAGATCGCGCAGATCAAGCGGAAGGGTGCTGATACCCTTCAGGTGACGGATCAGACTGGGTGGACCCGTCACGGTGACAGAATCGGGGCGGATCGATAGCGATCCTGTGGTGTCGAACTGCCTGGCCAGCTTGATGGTCAAGGGTACCTGTACCGGCAATCGCACGGTTTGCTGGTCGCTGAAATAGAACACGATCGAATCCGGTTCATAGGCCTGCAAGCTGACCTGCGTCCCGAGTTGCCGGGTGAAATCGGGTTGAAACATACGCGTTGCCAGCGCCAGGGCATCCGTTCTTCCTCCCTTGCCTCCGAGTTTGGACGCCACATCGATTTCAATGGGCGAACGTTTACTGCTGAATTCGTACGAAAGAATCCGAAAGCCACTGGTTCGAAGCGTGATCGATACCTTCTCCGGTAATTCGTTCATGACGACCTTTCGATCGGGCAGATTGATATAACGAACAGGAAAGGTAATGGTGGCTGCATAATCGTGTGACAAGGCGATCAACAACCAAAAGAGGGTTGCGATACCGAAACAAGCGAGTACGATCGAGATCCGCTTGTTAGCGCCTGGCCGAGGCGTAGATCCGGCTTGTGGGTCTTTCACGAATGGAAATTACTCCCGTAAAATAACAAAAAAACCGCCTTTCGGCGGTCTTGAAATCACTTGGCAGAAGCCGGTTGATCAAGTGCCTTCGTGGCCTCCGCGGAAATGGCGGATCGTTCCACCCGTACGCGGACATTGTTGTCGATCTCCACCATAAAGGTGCGGTCAGCTACTTCCACGATACGACCATGAATTCCCCCGATGGTGACGACTTTGGCGCCTTTCTGCAAAGAGTTCCGGAATTCCTGCTCCGTCTTCTGCTTACGCATCTGCGGACGGATCATGAAGAAATAGAAAACGACAATGATACCAACCAGGAACAGCATCTGCATCAGCGCGCCGTTCTGTTGGGATTGGAGGAGTACGAGGTTCATGAGTGAAGTTTCGTTTAAGGAATTTGTTTAGGTCAGAATGTTTCTAGGATCACTTGGGCAGGACTTCCCCGGTTACGTTGATCACTTTGGTATTGGGAATGGTATTCGAAATTAATGTGACGGTCTTATGCTGCATGCCGGTCTTTCCGTTACTGTCAAAGGTCACATTGATGATCCCTTTGCCGCCGGCCGGGATCGGATCCTTCGGGAATTCGGGTACCGTACAACCACAACTGCCATTCGCCGCCCGGATGACCAATTCGGCATTTCCGACATTGGTAAACTGATAGGCAAACGAGATCTTCTCCCCTTCGGTGATCTGACCGAAGTCCCAGGTTTCCTGCTCGAACTTGAACTCCGGAACACCTTTCTTGGAATTCGTCCCGGATGCCGAAGCGGGATTCGTAACGACTTCGGTGGAAATCGCATCCGGTGGCTTTACCGGATTGTTGTCGGCCTGTTTGCAAGACGAGGCGATCAGCAGCAGGATGGCGAAGGTGCAGGTGAACTTTCTCATGGTAGCAGTGATTGACACAACAAAAATAGCGGCTGTTCCAGTTACTCCAGCAACCCGCGTCCGGTCTTCACGATTTTTCCATCCGCTTTGTAATCGGCAGCGAGTTTGTCAATGATCCCGTTGATGAATTGCTTGCTTTTCGGCGTACTGAAATCCTTCGAGATCTCAATGTATTCGTTGATCGACACTTTCACCGGAATTCCGGGAAAATGCACCAACTCTGCCAGAGCCATTTTCAACAAGAGGATATCCATCATGGCGATCCGCTCCACGTCCCAGTTTTGGGTGCGCTTACTGACCGCGGCCTCATACTCGCGATTGTTGAGGATGGTTTGTTCGAACAACTGACGGACGAAGTCCTTATCGTCCGCTTCGTCTTTGTATACGGGCATCAACTCCAGGCGCCCTGCATCATAGAAGGTGCGGATCGTCCGGTTGATGATATGGCAAACGAAACTGAAGTCCTCCTGCCAGAAGATATTCTCCTCCTCCACATGATGCTCCAGGGTCTCGTTCGGCTCGAGAAAGCGGGTCATGATCAGCAGAAGGAAATCCCGCTCGTTGGCCTGATCGTCGAGCAGAAAGTTCCGATACTCCTCCGACTTTTTGATCTCCAGGAAAAGCTTGCGGACAAGGTCCAGGTCTTTCTGCCAGGAAGTATGATAGCGACGGGTAAACAGCTCAAAATCCCTGGAAGCGACCATGGCCTGGATGAACCGGATGTTGAACAAGCGGTGCTTGGCATTCACTTCCTCCGCCTTCGGGAAAAACTTCAGGTGGAGGTCGTCGGCATCGGCCTGATCGGAATCCGCCAATTCACGCAACAGGGAGAGCAGGTAGATATACAACTCGTGCACCTTCTCGATCGAACGGAACAACTCACGGCCTGCAACTGCCAGGTCACTCTTATCGGCCTGGAAGTAGGCATACAAGGCTTGTAATACTTTGACTCGGAGTTGGCGTCGGCTGAGCATGGATCGATAAAGAACGTTCTGGCGGACCTGCATCCGCAAAGGCACTCGGTAACTACTGGGATCAGGCTTTAACCTGGCGGGCGGAAGCCAGGCGCTCCTCGACAATCGCCTTCGCGGCCTGGATGGTGGTGAGGCTTTCCGCCTCCGCCTTGGCAAAGATCTCCAACGTGGTATCGTAGATCTTACGGGTATGCTCCATGGCTTGTTCACGGTTGTAACCCTTCAATTCCGAATAGACGTTGATCAGTCCCCCGGCATTGATGAGGAAGTCGGGGGCATACAGGATACCCTTCTCCAACAGCATCCGGCCATGTTCGTTCTCGTCGGCCAACTGGTTATTGGCCGCACCGGCCACTACGGCACACTTCAATCGTCCGATGTTTTCGGTATTCAGGGTGGCGCCGAGCGCGCAGGGAGCATAGATATCGACAGCCTGTTCGTACACCTTATCCGGCGCGACGATCGAAGCGCCATATTGCTTGGCTACGGCGTTGAGGTTCTCCTGGTTGATATCGCTCACGGTAACGATGGCGCCCTCTTCAGTCAGCAGTCGTACGAGGTTTTGTCCCACGTGTCCGACACCCTGTACCATTACGCGCTTACCGTTCAGTTGCTCGGATCCGAATTGCTGCTTGGCGGAAGCTTTCATGCCCATATAAACGCCAAATGCGGTTACGGGCGAAGGGTCACCACCACCACCAAGATTCTCCGGAAGTCCGGTCACATGCTTGGTACGCTCGTGGATGTACACCATATCCGAGGTGCTGGTGCCGACGTCTTCCGCGGTGATGTATTTACCGGAAAGGGTCTCAATGAACTCCCCGTATCTGCGGAACAGTTCCGGCGTTTTCTGGGTCTTGCTGTCACCAAAGATCACAGCCTTTCCGCCACCGAGACCTAAACCACTGATTGCAGCCTTGTAGGTCATGCCGCGCGACAGGCGCAGCACATCGTTAAGCGCTTCTGCCTCCGACTGATAGTTCCACATCCGGGTTCCGCCAAGGGCAGGTCCGAGGGTCGTATCGTGGATGGCGATGATCGCCTTGAGTCCGGTGTTTTTGTCGTAGCAAAAAACGACTTGTTCGTGGTCGGCAAAGGATGGATGACCGAAAATCAAACCAGAACCCGTTTGGGTGCCTTTTACCTCTTTCACATCAAGCATCGGGAAACGTTCTTAATTAACTTTGTCCAGCCGTACGAGAAAAACGGCGCCGCAAAGTTAGGGTTATTTTTTTAGGCCGCCAAGACACACCTTTCTGCCTGATAATGTTGTCATTAAGCTATCTGAACAAGTACTTCTGGAAGTACCGGAAGTTCCTCCTGGCAGGAATCGTATTCGTTATTCTGCAAAATTTCGGGGCAATCTACCCTGCCCAGGTGGTGCGAAAGACCCTGGATGAGGTGACGGGAGCGCTTCATCAGGTGGAATCCCTGGATGCCAGCGGAAGAAGCGAGGTATTGGATACGGTTACCGGTCAGGTCTTCCGGTTCTTTCTGTTGATTCTGGGCGTGGCGCTGCTCCGGGGCGCCCTCATGTTCCTGATGCGCCAGACCATCATTGTCATGTCCAGGCACATTGAGTACGACCTGAAGAACGAAGTGTTCGACCACTATCAACGGCTCTCGCTCTCCTTCTATCGCCGCAACAATACCGGTGACCTGATGAACCGGATCAGCGAAGATGTCAGCCGGGTGCGTATGTATGTCGGACCTGCGGTCATGTACGCGATCAACCTCATTGTCATGTTCGTGCTCGTGATCATCAGTATGTGGCACGTGAATCATACGCTGACCCTCTATGTCGTGGCTCCCCTCCCGCTGCTTTCGCTGAGCATCTACTTCGTCAGCGACATCATGAACCGCCGCAGCGAAGAGGTACAGACACAACAAAGCAGGCTGAGTACGTTCGTGCAGGAAGCGTTCAGTGGAATTCGGGTACTCAAATCATTCGTACGGGAAAAATCATCCGTCGAGACCTTTCGTAACGAAAGTGACGCATACCTGCGGCACAACATGCACCTCGTGCGGGTGAATGCGATGTTTTTTCCACTCATGCTCTTGCTGGTGGGCTTGAGCACGCTATTGGTCATTTACGTCGGTGGTCGCGAGGTAATCGCCGGAAGGGCGACAACCGGAAACATTGCCGAATTCATCATCTACGTCAACATGCTGACCTGGCCGGTGGCTTCACTGGGATGGGTGACCTCGCTGGTGCAACGCGCTGCGGCTTCACAGACCCGACTCAACGAATTCATGTTGCAAAAACCGGAGATCGTGAGTACGGTTACGGAACCACGCGAAATGAAAGGCGCGATCACGTTCAGAAACGTTTCGTTCGTCTATCCGGATTCCGGCGTCCAGGCTTTGCAAGACGTGAGTTTCACCGTAGCGCCCGGTCGATCGCTGGCTATTCTCGGCAAGACCGGTAGCGGTAAGTCCACCATTGCCAACCTGCTTGCTCGACTCTACGATCCTTCGAAGGGGAGCATCCTGATCGACGATACCGACCTGCGCGCATGGCCGTTGGACGCACTACGCCGGCAGATCGGCTACGTGCCGCAAGACGTGTTTCTTTTCAGCGACACGATTGCCAACAACATCTCGTTCGGATTGGAAGGAAACGAAGATCCGGTCGAAACACGTCGTCGTGTGGAAACCGCCGCACGCAACGCTGCCGTGGAAGAAAACATCCTGGAGTTTCCCGACCGGTTCGAAACCATGCTCGGCGAACGCGGCCTCACCTTGTCAGGCGGTCAAAAGCAACGGGTCTCCATCGCCCGTGCGATCATTCGTGAACCCAAGATCCTCGTATTCGACGATTGCCTCAGCGCGGTCGATACCCAAACGGAAGAAAGGATCCTCCGTAACCTGCGCGATGTGATGAAAGACCGGACCACCCTGTTCATCTCCCATCGCGTAAGCACGGTAAGGAATGCCGATCACATCCTGGTCCTGGACAACGGTAAGATCCTGGAAGAAGGGACGCACGAAAGCCTGCTGAAAAAACGCGGAGCCTATTACGACCTCTACGAAAGTCAGTTGCTGGAAGAGCACCTGAATTGAATTATCCTCACGCCAAAAGAGGCGTTCGGGTGACGTCCGGTAAACAATCAGAATTTATCAGAAGGGCGGCTCTTCCGGCATATCGTTCATCCGTGACCCCACGATGATCCGGTTGCTCTGGTAATCCACCACGCTTCCACTCGGCGCGGGACTGCTGTCGCCGAAATCGCGTTGATCGAGATCGGTGAACTTGGCCAACCGGTCCACAAAGCGCAGCTTCACGGTATCGGTCGCGCCGTTTCGGTGCTTGGCGACGATGATCTCCGCCACCCCCGTCGTCGGGTTGTTGTCTTCGTCGTGCGTCAAGCCGTAGTACTCCGGACGATAGATGAACATGACCATATCGGCGTCCTGTTCGATAGCGCCCGATTCGCGCAGGTCGCTGAGCTGCGGGCGCTTCGACCCTCCGCGGGTCTCCACCGCACGACTCAACTGCGAGAGCGCGATGATCGGTACGTTGAGTTCTTTTGCGATCGCCTTGAGTGAACGCGAAATGGTGCTGATCTCCTGTTCCCGGTTGCCGCCTTTGTTCTCCACATCGGCACGCATCAACTGCAGGTAATCGATGATGATCATCTGCACATCGTGCATCGCTTTGAGACGACGACATTTCGAACGAAGATCGAAAACCGAAAGCGCGGGCGTATCGTCAATGAAGATCGGTGATTCGGACAGCCGGCCGGTCATCGATACGAGCTTTTGCCACTCCGTTTCGTCCAGCGTACCCTTTCGGAGTTTATCCGACGGAATACCGGTCTCGGAAGAGATCATCCGCTGCACCAACTGGATGGAGGACATTTCCAGCGAGAAGACAGCGATCGGTTTGTTGAACTGGATGGCCGCGTTGCGCGCAAGGGACAAGACGAATGCCGTCTTACCCATGGCCGGGCGGGCCGCCAGGATGATCAGATCGGATTTCTGCCAGCCGGATGTCAGTCGGTCCAGATCGGTAAAGCCGCTCTCGACGCCGGTGATACCCGTACCGTGCTTCTTGGCGGCTTCGATCAGACGAGTTGCCTCACTGACCATGGCACTCATCTCCTGGAAATTCCGGCGGATGTTGCCCTGGACGATGTCGAACAGGTTCTTTTCCGCACGATCCAGCAAGTGGAATACGTCCGTGGTATCCTCGTAGGCATCCCGGATGGTCTCGGAAGAAATGCGGATCAGTTCACGCTGAATGTGCTTCTGCAGGATGATCCGCGCATGGTATTCGATGTTGGCGGCGGAAGCGACACGGTTGGTCAGTTGTGTGATGACGTACGGGCCGCCAACCAGATCCAATTCGCCGCTTCGCTTCAATTCGTTGCTGACCGTCAGGATGTCGATCGGCTCCGAACGTTCAAACAAACGTCGGATCGCCTGGAAGATCAGTTTGTGGCTGTCCTTGTAGAAGGAATCCGGATGAAGAATGTCGATGACCGAGGTCAACGCGTCCTTCTCCAACATGAGCGCTCCCAGCACCGCTTCCTCCAACTCAACCGCCTGCGGCGGGAGTTTTCCGAATTGCTGTGCCTGCAAAGCCGTAACCGCGGAAGTCTTGCTTCCGGTACGCCGACGAATCGTCGTATCGCCGCTTTGGGTGGGTTCTCCCGGCTCGATCATGGTCCTATCAAAGATAAGCTTTCGGATTCCGCTTCCGTTATCGGTAGCGCTTTTTCAAAAGGGGGACGAAGCTAATGAATCAGCATCGGGAGGGCAAGTCTGTTTATAACTTTCCTACCTTTGACCACACACAGTTTACAGACAATCAATTCAATGAGTAGAGTCAGGATAATCGGAGCTTTAATTCTTGTGGTTCTTTCATTCAGCCTTGGCTGCCGGAAAGACGATGACGAAGTTGCCCCGATACCCGTCAATATATTGAGTCCGTCCGCCGGCACTTCCTTTCGCGTATTGGAAGATACGATCCGCATCATCGTCACAGCAAAAGTGCCGGATGATGGTCCCGCCTCGGTCTACTTGTTTCTTAAAGACGAATCCTCCGGCGCACTGGTTGTTCCGCCGAACTTTAATTATGTCATCAATACCCGGAACGCTCTCGAATTCAATTACCGGATTACCGATTCGTTGCTGAGCAGCGGCACATACAAGTTGGAAGTCAAGGTGAGTACTTCCGACAATTCGGGAAGTTCCAGTGTACCCATCAACGTGGTGGCAGTTCCAAAACGGAAACTCGCCACACTATTGCTAACCCGCCCCGACAGTAGCCGAACCAGGCTTTGGATGGCTGACGCGTCGCTCAACCTTTCGCTTTTCCGGGAAATGTCGGGCGACTATGCAGGCAGCACCTTGCAAAATGCAACCGGCACTTTTCTCATCGCCCGTCGTACCGTTTCCTCGACTTTTTTCAAAATATCGGACGGCACTGTACTCCGCACGATCAACGGCGAGCAGGCAGCTCCGGTCCCCTCCTTTTCCTTTGCCGACTTTCAGGAAGGAACACACTTCCTATCCTTCTATCAATCCACCTTGCGCGGATACGACAGCAATGGGAACGAAACATTCCGCTCCGCTTCCCAACCGTTGGACTATGACTACCGGAACATGCTGCGCGCGGGGAATTATATCTACGCCTATGCGCACCTGGACTTACCCGCCACTGAAAAATTGTTTGTGATCAATTACCCGTCCGGCGCATCCCGATCCGAATGCACGCTGGATATGCGGGTCACCGGCATGCTGCCGGGTGTAAACAACGACATCTATCTGTTTGGAACACGCACCGATGGCGCGCTTAGCATCGCGCGTTATTATTTTACGACGAATGTCGCGAATGAATTGATCGCCAATCCCGGTTTACAATTGCTGGAAGTGGTGCCGGGCCCGCTCGGTGCCGACGCCCGATTGCTCACCAACCAGGGCATCTATCGCTTCGATCCTACTGCGCTTACCCTTCAACAGGAATCCTCCCTTTCCGGTGATCGCATGGTCCGGGATAGTGACAGCCAGTTGATCTACCTGATCGATTCGCTGGAGGTGAAACTTCTTTCCGACATCGACCTTTCCGTGACCGGAACGATCACCAGCACCGAGCCCGTGAAAAACGTGATCAACTGGTACAACCGCTGAAATCCGGCGCTTTGTATATTCGTAGTGCAATGACAAGCGAACTGAATTGCAAGTCGTTGATTAAAAGCTTATTATGAACTTCCTCGACTTTGAAAAACCGATCTCGGACCTCCTGGACCAGATCGACAAGCAGAAGCAGATCGGTGAAAAAAGCAAGGTGGATGTCAGCGTAGCCGTACGCCAGTTGGAATTGAAACTGGAAGAAACCCGCAAGGTCATCTATAGCAAGATCACACCCTGGCAACGTGTTCAGTTGTCCCGTCACCCCGACCGACCCTACACCCTCGCCTACATCGAGTCGATTACCGAAAAGAATTTCATCGAACAATTCGGCGATCGTACCGTGCGGGACGATAAGGCCATCGTGGGCGGCTTCGGTTCTATTGACGGACAGACCGTCATGTTCATCGGACAACAGAAGGGTGCCACCACCAAGCAACGGCAATACCGAAACTTCGGTATGGCCAACCCGGAAGGATACCGGAAAGCGCTTCGACTCATGAAGCTGGCTGAAAAGTTCAACAAGCCGGTCGTTACTTTCATTGATACGCCGGGAGCATATCCCGGTCTGGAAGCCGAAGAACGGGGCCAGGGCGAAGCCATTGCCCGCAACCTGTTTGAGATGGCCAAACTCAAGGTACCGGTCATTTGCATCATCATCGGCGAGGGGGCTTCCGGTGGCGCGCTCGGCATCGGCATCGGCGACCGCGTCCTGATGCTGGAGAACACCTGGTACTCGGTCATCTCACCGGAATCCTGTTCCTCTATTCTCTGGAGAAGCTGGGACTACAAGGAAAAAGCCGCGGAGGTCCTGAAACTCACCGCGGAGGATATGCTGAAGAACAAACTGATCGACGGAATCATCCGGGAACCGATCGGTGCGGCGCATACCCAACCCGAACAGATGTTCCGGATTGTCAAAGCTGAAATCAAGAAGCACCTGGCCGACTTACTCGCCAAGGATCGCGCGACCCTGGTCCACGAACGGATTGAAAAATTCTGTTCGATGGGCGTGGTAGCAGAACAATAATGGCAGGATGGCGCAACCGGTACAACTTACCCGCTGCCCCTTTCCGGCGTTTCGCATCGCCCCGTGATCAGCTTTCCGAATTGCAAGATCAACCTGGGCTTGCACGTCCTTTCCCGACGTGAAGATGGTTTCCACGAACTGGATACGGTCTTTTATCCTGTTCCCTGGACGGATATCCTGGAGATCGTACGCGACGAAGGAAATGAATCCGACATCGATTTCCGCAACAGTGGCATTCGCATCTATGGACCGCGCGACAAGAATCTGTGCGTTCGCGCGTATCAATTGCTGGCCGCCGATTTTCCCCTGCCGCCGATCCGCATGCACCTCCACAAGAACCTGCCCATAGGCGCGGGACTCGGCGGCGGTTCCGCTGATGCTGCCTTTGCCCTGCGTTTACTCAACGACCTCTTCCGCCTGAAGATCCCGGTTGCCCGCCTCGAAACCTATGCGGCTCTGCTTGGAAGCGATTGCCCCTTCTTCATCCAGAACAAAGCGGTTCGTGCCACCGGCCGGGGCGATGTTTTTGAATCGGCAAAAGTGGACCTCAAAGGCTATCAACTGGTGATCGTAAAACCGCGCGCGCATGTCAGCACTGCCGAGGCTTATAGCGGTATTACGCCCAAGGCGGATCGGGAATCTCTTCGGGTACTGATCAGAAAACCGGTGGCGCAGTGGCGGGAGGTACTCGTGAATGATTTCGAAGAAACGATCTTCGTCAAGCACCCGTCCATCCGCAAGATCAAGGAGCAACTCTACAAGCTGGGTGCGGTTTATGCTTCCATGAGTGGAAGTGGCTCCGCGGTCTTTGGAATTTTCGAACAGCCCACCGACGTACACATGCACTTCAGGAGCGCTACGGTCTGGCAAGGCCGGCTCTGAGCTCAGCTTTGCTCATCTCCGGCGCCGCTGTTCATGACCGAACTGAAGAGGTCCTTGAACCGTGCCCCGGTCTGCAGATTACCACGACTTAGGAGCGAGAATTCTGCGAGACCGTGCAACAGGAATTCCATCAGGAGCAATTGCTCATCACCTTTGGCGTGCGGATGGTATTGCTGGACGGTTTCCTTCAGTCCCGGCACGCTGCTTAGCATCTTCTGATACTGCTTTGCCGGGATGTCGTTCAACAGGTCCAGCTCATGGCCGCCGGCGAACCAGTCGAGTATCGCCTGGTAGGGACTCGGCTCTTTCCGCTTCTTGCTCTTCTCCGGGCTGGGAAAAAAGCGGGTGAATAAGGTCCTCACGGCCTTTCCGATCAGGTTCTGGGCTACGATCTGCGTTCCCTCCTGCTCCCCTTCGTATACCAATTCGATCTTTCCGGTGATGGAAGGAATGACACCCTGGAAATCCGCGATGCGCACACAGCCGGTCGTTTCCTTATTCAGGATGATCCTGCGTTCCACCGTACTGTAAAGATTCTCCTTGGCCGAGATTGTCAGACGAGCCGATACCCCGCTCTTGGGATCAATGTACTCGCTGGCGCGTGCTTCGAAGGCGACTTGCTCCAACAGGTCTTCCGCGAGTGGCGGGATTCGAATGGCCTCCGCCTGCTCCCTGCTTGGATGCGCCTCCTGCCGGGTGATCTCCCGCGCGCTCTCCAGGTCTTTCGGATAGTGCGTCAGGATCTGGCTTTCGATGCGGTCTTTCAGCGGGGTGACGATCGAACCACGGTTCGTATAGTCCTCGGGATTGGCCGTAAATACGAACTCGATATCGAGCGGCAGGCGCAACTTGAATCCACGGATCTGCATGTCGCCCTCCTGGAGGATGTTGAACAAGGCCACCTGGATGCGCGCTTGCAGATCGGGTAGTTCGTTGATGACGAAGATGCAACGATGTGACCGGGGAATAAGTCCGAAGTGTATCACCCGTTCGTCGGAATAAGGCAGCTTCAGGTTGGCGGCTTTGATCGGATCGACATCACCCACCAGATCAGCGACCGACACATCGGGCGTCGCCAGTTTTTCGGTGTAACGTTCATCGCGGTGCATCCACTCGATCACGGTATCGTCACCCTGACCGGCGATCAGGTCACGCGCGTAGCGGGAAATCGGATGAAACGGATCGTCGTTGATCTCCGACCCTTTGACCACGGGGATCCATTCATCCAGGAGCCGGGTCATCATGCGCGCCATCCGGGTCTTGGCCTGGCCGCGCAGGCCGAGTAACAGGATGTTGTGGCGCGAAAGGATCGCTCGATCGATATCCGGTATGACGGTCGTATCGAATGCGCGAATGCCTTCGAACACTTTTTCACCTGACTGCAGTTTCTTCAACAAATTCGCCCTCAGCTCTTCCTTGATACTGCGGGATTGATATCCGGACGCTTTCAGGGCGCCAAGTGTGGTCAGTTTGGTCAGTGACATATCAGTCAATTTTTTTTACAACATGGATCAGCGCCTGCGTACCCGGTTGCGTTCAAAATCTTCCAGGACGAATTGTCCCAGCCCTTTCAACGATGTATAAAAGGCCTTGCCCCCATTCGCCTCCGAGAACTCGTGAATAAACGAACGCAGGTAGGGATCTTCCGCAACCATGAAGGTGGTGATCGGAATCCGTAACCGCTTGCAATTGGATGCCAACGTCAGGCACTTGTTGACGATCCTGCGGTCAAGGCCGAAACTGTTCTTGTATAACCGGTCTCCGACCCGCATGCAACTGGGCTTGCCGTCGGTGATCATGAAGATCTGTTTGTTCGGATTCTTCCGCCGGCGCAGCAGGTCCATGGCCAGTTCCAGTCCGGCGGGCGTATTGGTATGATAGGGGCCAACCTGCAGGTAGGGCAAGTCCTTCACGGAGATCGGCCAGGCATCGTCACCGAAGACGATGACATCCAGCGTATCCTTCGGGAAGCGTATCCGGATCAGCTCCGCCAGTGCCATCGCGACTTTTTTTGCCGGCGTGATACGGTCTTCGCCATACAGGATCATCGAATGACTGATGTCGATCATCAGGACGGTTGAAGTCTGCGACTGATGCTCCCGCTCCGAAACCTCCAGGTCGTCTTCCATCAGGTGAAAGTCGAGCAGTCCGTGGTTGATCTGCGCGTTGCGGATCGATTCGGTCATGCTGATCTGATCGGCCGTATCGCCGAAGCGGTATTCCCGCAGATCACCCGTGGGTTCTTCGCCGATTCCGGTAAAACGCGTGGAATGTCGCCCGGGCGCGCTGCGCCTGAGCTTTCCGAACACTTCCTCCAAAGCGGATTTGCGGATCGACTGCTCCGCTTTGGGTGTCATCACGAGTCCACCGTTGGTATCGTCGCGCAGGTAGCCTTTCCGCTTTAGGTCTTCTACGAAATCCCCCATCGAATATTCGTTGTCGGTCAACCCGTGCTCCCGGTCGAGTTCATTCATCCATTGCAACGCCTCGTTGGCATCACCGGCCGTATAGGTGAGCAATTGCAAAAACAGGTTCAGGAGCCGATCGAAGGGCGACCCCTGCTCCGGACCGGGTTGAAATTTACTGAAGCGAAAACCGATCATGCTGTACTTCCAAAGTTAACCAAGAGCGGGGAGAAAACGCTGTACTGGAAACAAACTTTGTCGGAAAAAGTTCGCGAACGCCGCTACGGACAACACAAGGCGGCTATCTTTGAAAGGTGAACGCGCTGAAGATCTACCGCTCATCCGCAGGCTCAGGCAAGACCTACACGCTGGTGCTGGAATACCTGCACCTCGTTCTGCGGCATCCGGAAGATTACCGGCACATTCTGGCCATCACTTTTACCAATAAAGCCGCGGATGAAATGAAATCCAGGGTCATCCGCGCGCTGACCGAACTGCAGCAGGAATCAAATCCCGGCCTCGCTGAAGCATTACAGCAACTACTGCCGGAAGTCATCCTTCGGGATCGAGCGGCGCTAACACTCAAGCTGATCCTGCACGATTACAGTTCGTTCTCGGTCAGCACCATTGACAGTTTTTTTCAACGGCTGCTGCGTTCCCTGGCACGCGAGATCCACCTGCCCCTTCGACTGGAGATCGACCTCGACGAAGAGGATGTCTGCAAGGAGGTCGTGGACCGCCTGCTGCGGGAAGCCGGCAAAGATGAAGAGCTGACGAGATGGCTCGAACAACTGATCCTGCACAAGATCGAAGCCGATCGTGGCTGGAACATCGAACAGGACCTCTTCGTGGTGGCCAAACAGCTCTTTCGTGACGACCAGGGGAACACCCGGGTACTGGACCGGAAGACTGTTCACGACTTTTACCACGACCTGACTACGTTTCGGAAATCCTTCGAAAAATCTCTGCAGGAGATCGGCCGCGAAGCGATCGACGTGATCCGTAATGCCGGACTGAAGGTGGATGATTTCAGCTTTGGCAAAAGCGGAGTCGCGGGCTACCTGGATCGTTTGCAAAACGCGCGAGATCCCGATGCCGTCACGGCAACCAAACGAGCCCTTGCTGCCGCGGAGAATCCGGAAGCCTGGGCCGCGAAAAAGTCGGAACACCGGCAGGAGATCGTGCACCTGGCTGAAAGTCGTTTGCTGCCACTCCTGCGCAAAGCGATCGAGATCCAGGACCGGGACCTGCGGCGCTACGCCACCGGTTTCCAACTGCTCAAGACGCTGTACCTCTTCGGGATTGTCAACGACCTTTCCCTGCACTACCGCGATTACCGGAACGAGAACAATAAGATCCTCATCTCCGATACCCCTCGCCTGTTGGGAGCCGTGATGCAGGAATCGGACGCCCCGTTCATCTATGAAAAGGTCGGCACCCGATACAAGTATCTGCTGATCGATGAATTCCAGGACACCTCCCTCATCCAATGGCAAAACATCCTGCCCTTGTTGGAACACACGCTGGGCAGCGGCTTCATGGCGCTCGTGGTGGGCGATGCCAAGCAATCCATCTACCGCTGGCGGGGCGGCGACATGTCATTGCTTTTACAGGGAATCCGGCGAGACTTGCGGGCGTTCGGCTCGCTCTTCATGGAAGATGTACTGGACACGAACTATCGCAGTAAACGCGAGATCGTCTTGTTCAACAACAGTTTCTTCGAAAAAGTACCACCGCTGCTCGAAGACGTGAAAGAAGCCGGAGCTTTGCCGCTGCTGCGGCAGGCCTATGGAGCCGGACTGGCACAGGCCGTTGCGAAGAAAAACGACATCGGCGGTTTTGTTCGGATTCGCCCGCTCACCGCCTCCACCGATCCGGCAACCGGTGAAGAACGGACCTGGAAAGCTGCCGCCATTGAAGCGACTGCCGATACCATCGGGCAATTATTGAAACGTGGCTATCAGTTGCGCGACATCACCCTCTTAGTGCGCAACAACCGCGACGGCAACCTGCTCGCCACCGAACTTTTTCAGCGGGGCATCCGCGACATCATTTCTCCGGATTCATTGCTCCTGGGAACGCACCCGTTGATTCAGTTTCTGCTGAACGTATTCCGCTACCTTGCCGATCCCGGCAACAGCATCGCCAAGAGTCAATTGTTGCATTACTATGTCACCCAGTTACGGGAACAAGACGGCGTCTCGCTCCATCGGCTTTTTGCCGACCATCAGCTGAAAAGCCGCAAACGACCGTCCGCAACGATTTCGCTCTTCGATTCGGAAGTCCATACCGACAATGCGTTTAACCAATTACTTCCCGAAACTTTCACCGCGCACCTGCCCTATCTCTCGAAGCTGCCCGTTTATGAGCTCAGCGAACAACTCGCCGCGATTTTCCTGCTCAACCGTGAACCCGATGCCTACCTCCAGCGCTTCCAGGACCTGGCACTTGAATTCACCCAGAATGATTCCGGTAATCTGACGGCCTTCATCAGCTGGTGGGATGAGAACGAGATCGGTCTTACCAAATCGGTGGTGGTCCCGGAGGATGTGAACGCCTTGCGCATCATGTCGATCCACAAGTCGAAAGGACTGCAGTTCCCGATCGTCATCATTCCCTTTACCGACTGGTCACTTTTCCCCAAGGCGAACGAATGGATTTGGGCTACGACCGACGAACCTCCGTTCGATCAGATCGGGAAAGTAGCCCTCAATACCGGAAAGAAACTTCTTGGCACCGCGTATGAAGCCGCGTACCGGGAAGAGATCCAACAGCAACTCGTCGACAACGCCAACTTGCTTTATGTCGCCTTCACCCGAGCCGAACACGAATTGCACGTATTCCTTCCGGAAGATTCCGGCGGCGAACTGAGCAAAGTATCGCAGTTGGTCAGCAGGACCTGCGACAGCATGGACAAGCTGATCCGGTCCGGCGAGGAATGGCAGGCCGGTGAACCTTCGGTCGCGCCAACCGACTCGAGTAGCGGAACTACGACCGACGTACTCCGCTCCTATCCCATACACCGCTGGCAGGAACGGATCAGCATCGCTTCCAAGGCACGCGATCTCACCGGTATGTGGGAGGAAGAAAAATCCAGCGGAAAACGGTTCGGCATCATCGTCCACCGCTTGCTTTCCGAGATCACCGCATCGTCCGATATCGAACGGGCCGTACAAGCACAGGTGTTTGACGGACTCCTTCGGGAAGAGGAAGCGGAAGAGGTCGAACGTCAGGTCAGGGCCGGAATGGAACTGCCCGGCATGGAAGCTTACTACGAAGACGGCTGGACCGCGCGAGCAGAACAAGAGATTCTCTTACCCGATGGTAGCAGTCAACGCCCGGATCGCGTGGTCTTCAATGCAAACCGCATCCGGATCGTCGATTTCAAGACCGGCGCGGAACGCCCTGCTCATCGTCAACAATTGTCCTCCTACTGCGACCTGTTGAAACAAATGGGCTATGCGATCGACAGGGCCAGCCTGGCTTACCTTCGAGAGAACAAGGTTGTTGACCTTTGATCACTGGATTTCGATGAATTTTTGATTAAGTATTTGGCGCTTTTATCCCGCATATCCTGTTTTTCGGCGGTTTTCTGCCAAGACATTTTGCATGCACGGCCTTTCAGACAGACCTGCTCCAACAGCCGGAAACCATTGGGTTTTCACGGTTTTTTTGATTAAAATTGTCGGACTTCCCAGCCAGTCAGCCTGCAGCAATGCGCCATTACCTGATCGCCCTGTTTTGCCTCGGGGCATTCATTTTATTTGTCAGCTCCATTCCGGACGACGAGCCGCGTCCGCGTTTCCATTCACCGGCTGAACTCGAAGCCTTACAACAACGCGTTCACTCACCCTTGGTTCCGGGTGAATGGTACATGACGTCTGCAAGTTGCCGCGGTTGTCACGGACACGACACCCTTGGTCTGGCGAACATCAACGAGAACGGCGAAGACGTGAACCTCTTTTCGCATTGGGAAAGTTCCATGATGGCGCTCAGCGCGAAGGATCCGCTCTGGCGCGCGAAGGTCAGTCAGGAAATTCTCGTCAATCCCGGACATGCCGCGGAGTTGCAGGATAAATGCACGTCCTGCCATGCACCCATGGGACGGTACAACTCCCTTTTCCGTGGCAATGCCCACTACGGTCTGACCGATCTCTACGCCGACAGCCTCGGACTCGATGGCGTCTCCTGCGCCGGCTGTCATACGATTGACTCCACTGTCGGACTTACCTTCTCCGGTGAAATTCCATACGACACCACCCGCACGATCTACGGCCCCTTCACTTTCCCGATGACCGGCCCGATGCAGTTGTACGAAGGCTATACGCCGACTTACAGTCCGCACATGGACCGATCGGCCGTTTGCTCCTCCTGCCATACACTCATTACCAACACCGCCGACCTCAATGGAAACGCTACCGGCGGTCAGTTTGTCGAGCAGGCTACTTATCACGAGTACCTGAACTCCAATTATCCGGCGAACAACATCAAGTGCCAGACCTGCCACATGCCGCAACTCCCGGACCCGGTGGTCATCGCCAACGGCTACATCGCCCTTACGCCGCGTTATCCGTTCAACCAGCACACTTTTGCCGGTGCCAATCACTTCATGTTGCAACTCATTCGCGACAACAAAGCGGCACTGGATGTCCAAGTCGAGGATGCGCGTTTCGACAGTACCCTGGCCGCCACCGCGCAACTCCTGCAGGAACGTTCCGTGGCGCTTTCCGTCAATTTCGACAGCACGGCCTCCGACACCAGCTACTATCAGGTTCGATTGGAAAACAAGACCGGCCACAAATTCCCTTCGGGCTATCCATCACGCCGGGCGGTGTTGCAGTTCATCGTCCTGGACAATGCCGGTGATACCGTTTTTGCCTCGGGTCGCTACGACAGCGATGCGCGCGTAACCGACGAGGATGCCGGCTTCGAAAGTCACCACAATGTGATTACACGGGAGGACCAGGCCCAGATCTACGAAATGGTGATGGGTGACGTGAACTACGATTTCACTTCCGTACTCGAGCGTGCCGCTCATCTGCTCAAGGACAACCGGATCCCGCCCGCCGGATTCACGACCAGCCACTATGCCTACGACACCGTTGCCATTTCTGCGGATGCCCTGGCCGATCCCGACTTCAACAAGGACAACGCTACAGAAGGTACCGGTGTCGATATCGTTCACTTCCACGTTCCGTTGAACGGCGCCGTGGGCCCTTTCCGGGTCATCACTTCCCTCTATTACCAGAGTGTGCCGCCGAAGTGGCTCGACGAGATGTTTACGCTCAACAGTGCCGAGATCGACAGCTTCCGGCACATGTTCCAGAATGCCGACAAGACCCCGTTCCTCATGCTGCGCGACAGCCAGTGGGTGAACACTACATCGATACGCCCCCTGAACAAACCCCTGGTCGACCTGTACCCCACGGTCTCCTCCGGTATGCCGGTTACGATCAAAGCGATCAACGGAAACAAGATTCTGGCAGTCGACTGCTACTCGGCTTCCGGAACGCGCATCCAGTCGGTACGTCCTTCGTCCAAAACCACTGTACTGGAAATCCAATTGGACGGATCCAATGGCTATTACTTCCTAAGAATAAGGACCGAACAAGGCGACACCGTGCGCAAGGTCCTCCTGAACCGATAATCCAACCAACCAACCCTAACAACCTCATCACCTCAAACGCATGAGCATCTCTACCCGAATCCGGACGCTACTGGCCGCCTGTGCCATTCTGCTTGCTCCGGCCACGAAAGCTCAACTGAGCTTTACCAACGCGAACAACAAGATCGCCGGCCCGATGTACAGCGGCTGCGCGGTCACGGTGACCGACGTGAACTTCGACGGTCTCGACGACATCCTGCGCATGGACCAGGGACACAACGTTAGCCTGGAACTGCAGAACCGTGACGGTAGTTTCAGCAATCACTACCTCACCAGCATCGGCTCCGGCAGCGCCTGGGCCATGACCTGCGCCGACGTGGACCATAATGGCTGGAAAGACATGATCGCCGACGGAAACTCCGGAATCGAACTGGTCAAGATCTTCGAATCGGGCGGTAACATCACTTCCACCACCACCACGCTCCCGAATTCGGGATTCTTCCTCCAGAACGCCACGTTCTGTGATATGAACAACGACGGCTGGATCGACCTGTTCTGCTGTGATGACAATGCCGTCAGCAAACTCTATGTCAACGACGGGTCGGGCAACCTGTTCCCGAGCACGATCGTCAATTTCGCAATCAACCCCGGCATTAACTACAACGGTGATCCGGCTGATTCGGGTAACTATGGCAGTTGCTGGATCGACTTCGACAACGACCACGACCTCGACTTGTACGTCGCGCATTGCCGTCAGAGCACGTCCAGCCCGACCGACCTCCGCCGCATCAACCGCCTCTTCGTGAACGATGGCAACAACAACTTCACCGAAGCGGCCGGCACCTACGGTATCGACATCGGCTGGCAGACCTGGACCGCGAGCTTCGGCGACATTGACAACGATGGCGACCTTGATCTCCTGCTGACCAACCACGACCACACCAGCCAGATCTTTGAAAACGACGGCACCGGTCATTATACCGAGCTCACCGGTACCGGTTTCAACACGAATACGATCACCCCGATTGAATCCGTATTCGAAGACTTCGATAACGACGGCTACATCGACATCCTCGTTACCGGCGATGAGTGGGTGTACTACAAGAACAACGGCGACAAGACCTTCTCCCAAGTCAGTGGTCTCATGGCCAACAACGGCATGCTGTCGTTCGCCATCGGCGACCTGAACCACGACGGTTTTGTGGATGTGTATGCCTCGTATGGCGACATCTACACCAACCCGACCAACATTCCGGATGTACTGTACCTGAACAACGGCAACAGCAACCGCTTCATCAACTTCCAGCTCGAAGGCGCTGCCTCGAACAAAGGTGCAATCGGCGGTCGTGCTACCATTTATGGCGACTTCGGTGTCCAGGTTCGCGAAGTGCGCGCCGGTGAAAGCTACGGCACCTGCAATTCTTCGCAACTCCACTTCGGTCTCGGCAACGTTGCCCGTGTCGACTCCGCTGTCATTTGGTTCCCTTCCGGTTACAGCACCACGTTGTACAACCTCGAATCGAATCAGTTCGTCACCGTGAAAGAAAACTCCTGCGTGATCGCCGGTAACTTCGTAACGGGCTCTTCCGTCCTGTGTACCGGACAGACGACTACGCTGAATGCCATGAACGGATTCGCCTCCTACGACTGGTCCACGGGCGACAACACCCAGAACATCCAGGTTTCCGCTGCTGGTACCTACAATGTCATGGTCACCGATAACACCGGCTGCACCAACATCAGCCCGAATTTCACCGTACAACTGAACCCTGATGAAACACCTTCCGTCACCGCTTCCGGCGAACTGAACATCTGCCAGGGTAACGCGGTGACTCTGACCAGCTCGGTCGCGGTCGCTTACAACTGGAGCAACGGTAACTCGGGGCAATCCATCTCCGTCGATCAGACCGGCGATTACAGTGTGACGATCCAGGGAGTATGCGGCAGCTTCACAAGCGATCCGGTACACGTCGAAGTACTCCCGGCTCCTGCTCCTTCAGCAACCGGTGCCGCTGCCAGCGGTCCCGCTTCGGTTACCTTGAATGCCGTAGGCTCCGATCTCTATTGGTACGACCAACAGTCGGGCGGCAACCTGCTCGGCCAGGGTGCCTCCTACGTGACGCCGGTGATCAATGCTCCTACGACCTATTGGGTGGAAGACCGCGTCCTGTATCCGGGTGCGTTGTCCTACACCGGCATGCCCTACCACCAGGGCACTGAGTACAGTGGTACCAACACCAACGGTACCGTCGATTTCAACGTACTCGACAACTGCACGGTCGTTTCCGTTAAAGTGTACACCGATACTCCGGGCCTCCGCGAATTCCAGCTCCTCGATGGCGGTGGTAACGTCGTCAACAGCATGCAAGTCAACCTGCCGGCCGACACCACCCGCGTGAACCTCAATTTCAGCATCACCCCCGGTACCGGCTATCGCCTGACCACGAACGCCTCCATCAACCAATCCACCCTGGGCACCACGACCCCGCGCCTCAAGCGCAGCTCGCTGGGTGTCGCTTATCCGTATACCATTAACAACGTGATCAGCATCACCGGTTCCAACCAGGGCCAGAATTACTACTACTACTTCTACGACTGGGAAGTTCAGGAACCCGGACTGGTTTGCGTTTCCGAGCGCACGCCGGTATTGGCCGACATCACCACCGCGGTCGGCGAACTCGCCGCTAACAGCGGACTGAGTGTGTTCCCGAACCCGGCTACGTCCTTCCTGAACATTCGTTCGGAAAAGGCCGGTGACGTGAACGTCCGCATCTACGACGCTGCCGCCCGACTGCTCCGTCAGGATTCCTTCCGCGGCATCAGCCACCAGGTCTCCATCGAAGACCTCGCCAGCGGCATCTACATCCTCCATCTCGAAAAAGAAGGAGCCGTCTATCAGTACCGCCTCACAGTGAATTGACAGTAATTCAAAGCATGAGAAAAGCGACTGGGGTTAGCTCAGTCGCTTTTTTTGTAACTCGTAGTTAGTAATTAGTAATTAGCAATTGGTAATTGGTGATTGGTGATTGGTGATTGGTGATTGGTGAAAAGACAAAAAAAATTCTAATTGAATCACTAATAACAAATAACAAATCACTAACAACCCGGAACCCGCCAACATGCCGTAGCTTTGGCAAAGGCAGAGAACACGGAACAACAAACCCCCTTTCTACCCTGCCAGCCGCGCGAGAAACTCCTCCTTCTTCCTGCGGGAGACGTCGACCGAGCTGCCGTCGGTCATGACCACATAACCGCCTTCGCCTTTGACGTAGCGCACCAGGTGGTTGAGGTTGACCATGTGCGAGTGGTGGACACGGAAAAAGCCGTACGGAGTGAGTTGCTCTTCATACTCCTTGAGGTTCCGCGTCACGACAATCTTGCGGTTTCCTTCGAGAAAAAAATCGGTGTAGTTCTTGTCGCTCTCCAGACGGATGATCTCGTTGACTTTGATGAAGAGCAGTCCATCCGCGGTTGGTACGGCGAGTTTGTTGAGCAGTACGGTAAATGAAGGCTGTCGGGCCGCTAATCTTTCTTTGCGCAGCCGATCCACTTTTTGCAAAGCCTGGGTCAGTTCCCCGGCGATGATGGGCTTGACCAGGTAATCGAGCGCGGAATGTTTGATCGCTTCCAAAGCGTGTTGATCATTTCCCGTCGTGACCACTACATCGAACCCGATCGGTCCCAGTTGCTTCAACACTTCGAATCCGGATCCGTCCTTCAATCCGATGTCGAGAAACACCAGGTCGGGTGCCTGCTCCCGGATCGTCTTCACCGCTTCGCGGATCGAAATCGCCGGACCGCTGACCGTCCAACCCGACAGTTGCTCCTGCAACTGATCCTTCAGCACTTCGAAACTGAGCGCATCATCCTCGACGATCAAAACGTTTGGCATGCCGCGAAATTAATAAGATTTTCGTTCTTTCCCGGACCCGATGGACGCCCTTCAGCCCCGACGACTCCACTACCTTGACGCTTCACGCGGTATCGCGGTCTGGCTCACCATTCTCCTTCACCTGCAATATGCGGGCTGGTTCAGCTTCAACACCAGCGCATTGGCGAAATTTCCATTTCGCCTGCTGTGGGACGGTAACCTGGCCATCCTGTTTTTCTTCGTGCACAGCGGCTTCATCTTAACCTACCGTTTACAACAGGAATACGCCGAAGCCGGATTTCGAAATGCAGCCGCCTACTACGTTCGCCGGATCCTGCGGCTCTACCCTGCTTATTGGTCCTGCCTGCTGCTGGTCTTCACCTACCGGCAGTTTGCCGTGGCTCCTGCGTTCAACCTGAGCGACAGCGACTGGCTTCGTCAGTATTGGCAAAGCACACCCGACGTGTCTGAACTGGCCGGTCAGGCTGTGCTGGCGATCCGGATCCCGAACGATCCCGGTTTACGGCTACTCCCGAACGACTGGACCCTCACCATCGAGTGTTTGGCTTCGGCCATCCTGCCCTTCATGGCCTGGGGCTTTCGCAGATTTCCGATCCTGCTGCCACTCCTCACCTGGCTCCTCGTACAAGTGCAATGGCTCGATCCCTTCCTGCTCGACTTCTCCCTGGGCGTGACGCTCGCCTTGTGTTACCCGCGCATGGGAACACCGGTTGAACGTGTTGGCTGGAAAGAAATCGGTTTGCTGCTGCTGGCAGGCTTTTTCTGGTTAACGGTCGAACATTTCCCCGTCGCGGGAGAGAACTTCGCACGCGCATGGTTCATCCATCCCAAAGGCTGGAGTGCCGCGATCATCTTCCTGCTCTTGTTGCGGATCGGATTCCTGCAACGCTGGCTCGACCGTTCACTCCTGATCACCAACGGGCGCGTTTCCTATAGTTTGTATCTCGTACACGTACCCTGGCTGTTCTTCCTCTGGAGTGACCGCTTCGCGGGTTGGAATTCCGGCGTTCGACTGTTGCTCTTCTTCACCGGCACCCTGGCTTTCGCCTGGCTGCTGCACCGATTCATAGAACGTCCTGCGCTCGAACTGGGCCGGAAATGGGCGAATCTGCTACAGAAACGAAATTAGCGAACGCTCGAAGCTGACGCCGGACATATCCTTAACGGGTCGAATTCCGTACCTTTGCACCGAAATTCAGACCCCATGTCGAACGCCATTTCCCTTGTACCGGTAGCCGTCAACGAGCCTGTCCTCAACTACGCTCCCGGAAGCCCCGAACGCGAATCCCTCAAAGCCGCCATCCGCAAGATGCGGAGCGAGGTGCGCGACATTCCGATGTACATCAACGGCAAGGAAGTGCGCACCGGCAAGACTTCCGCCGTTCGCCCGCCGCACGATCACCAGCATGTCGTCGGGAATTTTCACGTCGGTGGTAAAGAGCACGTCGAACAGGCGATCGAGGCAGCCCTCGCCGCCCGTCAGGCCTGGTCCGACCTTCCCTGGGAACAACGCGCCGCGATCTTTCTGAAAGCAGCCGACCTCCTCGCCGGCCCCTACCGCGCGATCATCAACGCCGCGACCATGATCGGTCAGAGCAAGAACGTGTACCAGGCCGAGATCGACGCCGCGTGTGAGATGATCGACTTCCTGCGCTTCAACGTGCAGTACATGCGCCAGATCTACACCGAACAGCCGATCTCTTCCAAAGGTATCTGGAACCGCCTCGAACACCGCGGCCTCGAAGGCTTCGTCTTCGCGCTCACGCCCTTCAACTTCACCGCCATCAGCGGCAACCTGCCGACCTCGCCGGCCATGATGGGCAACACGGTCGTATGGAAACCGGCCAACACGCAGGTATATGCCGCTTCGGTCCTCATGCAGGTGTTCATGGAAGCCGGACTTCCTCCGGGCGTCATCAACCTGGTGTATGTCTCCGGCCCCGTTGCCGGTGATGTGATCTTCCAGCATCCCGATTTCGCCGGCATCCACTTCACCGGCTCTACCGGTGTCTTCCAGGATATCTGGAAAACGATCGGCACGAACATTCATCGTTACAAAGCTTATCCGCGCATCGTAGGCGAGACCGGTGGCAAGGATTTCATCATGGCGCACCCCTCGGCCGATGTTCCCGCGCTGGTAGCCGCCATCACCCGCGGCGCGTTCGAATACCAGGGACAAAAATGTTCCGCCGCTTCCCGTGTCTATATCCCGAAGAGCCTCTGGCCCGAAGTGAAGAAGGGGCTGGTCAACGATATCAATTCCTTCAAGATCGGACCGACCGAAGATTTTTCGAATTTCGTCAACGCGGTCATCGACGAAAAGTCGTTCGATAAACTCGCGAAGTACATCGACGATGCCAAAAAGAGCACGGACGTTGAAGTGGTAGTCGGCGGCACCTACGACAAGAGCAAGGGCTGGTACATCCACCCGACCGTGCTGCTCGCGAAAGACCCGAAGTATGTGACCATGTGCGAAGAGCTGTTTGGTCCGGTCCTCACGGTCTATGTGTACGAAGACGCGCAGTACGAGCAGACACTTTCGCTTGTCGACCAGACCGGCACCTATGCCCTCACCGGTGCCATCTTCTCGCAGGATCGCTATGCCATCGACCTGGCCATGCGTAAACTGACGCACGCGGCCGGTAACTTCTACATCAACGACAAATGTACCGGCGCCGTGGTCGGCCAGCAGCCTTTCGGCGGCGGCCGTGCTTCGGGTACGAACGACAAGGCGGGTTCCATCCTCAACCTGCTGCGCTGGGTTTCGCCCCGCGCCATCAAGGAAACCTTCGTTCCCCCGACGGATTATCGCTACCCCTTCCTCCAGGAAGAAAACGCCAACGGCAGTCCGGTCCGCCAACAGGCGGAAGCCGCGAAGTGATCAAACCTTTACAAAGGCCGGTGCTGAATGCACCGGCCTTCTTATTTTCACCGGGTGAGCGGCACGTCCTTTTCTCCTCAACAGCCTTTCCTGTTGCGAACCTTCAGCATCGCGTTGCTTGCCGCTGCGGGTCTGGCCGGCGTATTCGCCGGTCCGCAACTCATGAGCTGGATCGTGATCCGGCTACACGCCGCGCTCGACACTTCCTTCTGGTCGGAAGGCTTCATCGCTTCCAGCTGGTGGTTGCTGACGTTCGCTGCTTCACTCGTGCTGGTCCGTTCCTCGGTACACAGCCCCATCTACCGATGGGTTAACCCGCTCTTGTTGCTGCTGTGGTTCGGATACTTCCTGATCATCCAGTTCCGGCATCCGATCCTCCTGCCCTTCTTCGACGACTACACCGGCTTCCTCGACGATTACTCGTTGATCCTGTCCGGTAACTATCCGCTAACCCGGATCGAATGGTTGTGGCAGACGTACTGGGAATGCCGCGTGCCAATCCCGCGCCTGCTGTTCATCCTGCTGTCGGCCTGTTTCGGCAACCAGGTCTTCTTAGCCGCCAAACTGCTGACAACCCTGCTGCTGGCACTCGTCGGCTACCTGCTCCTGCTCCATACCGAAGCCCGGAAAAAACCGGTGACGAGCCTGCTGATTCTCGGTGGATTACTCCACTTCGGTTTCTTCTTCTCTTCGCTGAGCGGACTTTCCGGAACCTGCTACTACGGCAGTCTGCTGGGTTCGCTCTGGGCACTCCACCTCCAACACCGCAACCGATCGATCGGTCTGGTGTTACTGGCTGCTACACTTGGAGCGCTTTGCTTTGCCTCGGGCTTCGTCGTTTTTCCGGTGCTGTTGTATCGGGCCTGGAAGGCAGGCGCTAAACGGTCGATTGGCTGGATCGCCGCCTGGACTGCGCTGTTCTGTGCTCTGTACTTCTATGGATACCACCCGCAGCGGCTGAACGCGCTCGACGGCTTCTTCCCGATCGCCTTCCTGGCGTTCATCCCGATCTTCCTGGGCAACAGCCTGCAGTTCCTCTACCACTGGTCACTGCCGCTGCTGGGCGGATCGATCCTGACCTGGATCGGCGTTCAGCACCTGCGCGTTAAAAATGCCGGATACTATGCCGATGTCTTGCTGGTGCTCATCGGTATCGCGGCCATGACGGCTTTCTTCCGTCACCCCGCCGGAGTCGAATGGGCCCTGAACATCCGGTATGGGGTCTTTTCGTCGGTTGCCCTCCTGGCAGCAATACTGCTGCTGAGTAAGTCCGAAAGTGCTTTGTTAAAATGGTTGTTGCCCCTCCTCCTGGTCGGACTCCTGCGCTCGTTCTTCTTCTATCCGGAAATGGCGCTCACGCAGGAAAAGAACCTCGACATGATCCGGGCCTGGCAAAACGGGCGGACCGACCGCCCCAGCCAGCCTTTTTTCCCCGACAACACCGAAACGGTGCTGACCCAAAGCCGGGACGCCAACCTCTGGCAACTACCCGAAAACCCGCCTCAGGGGGATTGAACATCCCACTGTTCATACTCGAAAAACGGCCCGGCGCAGGGTCGCTTCCGGATGCTCATTTTTACATCCGCGAAAGCCGTACAAGGATGTCGAAGGGATTCAAAAAGTTCAAGAAGCACTACTGGCCGTGGATGAAGAACAAGTTCGTCCTCACGGGTTTTGGCTTTTTAGTGTGGATGAGCTTCTTCGACCGCAACGATTTCATCACGACCTGGTCGTACCGGCGAAAGCTGAACGAGCTCGAAGCGCAACGCGATTACTACCGCGACGCGATCCGCAACAACAAGGCGAGTCTTCAATTATTGGAAACGGATCCGGAAAACCTCGAACGCTACGCGCGCGAGGAACACCTCATGAAACGCGACAACGAGGACGTGTACGTGATCGTGGATGCCGCCCAGCCGGCCGAAGAGTAAACGCGATCAGGCGTTGTATTCGCCAAAGACTCTTCGCATCGCGTCGGCGATTTCCCCCAAAGTACTGTAACACTCCACCGCTTCCAGGATGACCGGAAGCAGGTTGCCACCGTCACGCGCAGTTTGCTCGACCGCGGCAATGGCTTTCGTCACGGCAGCCTGATCGCGCGCCGACTTCAACTGCTTCAGCTTTTCAATCTGCACGGTACGGATGCTGTCGTCCACCGTGAAGATTTTGTCGAAGGGCGGTTCCTCGACGGTGAATTTGTTCACCCCGACGATGATGCGCCGCCCCTGCTCCACCGACTGCTGGTACTCGTACGAGGCCCGCGCGATCTCGTCCTGGATGAAGCCGGCCTCAATAGCGCTCACCGATCCGCCCATCGCGTCGATGCGGTGGATGTATTCCCAGGCCAGGCGTTCCACTTCGTCGGTGAGGTTTTCGATGAAATAGGATCCCGCCAGCGGATCGACCGTATCCACGGCTCCGCTTTCGTGCGCGATCACCTGTTGCGTGCGCAGGGCGATGCGCGCGGCCTCTTCCGTCGGGAGGCTGAGGGCCTCGTCGTAGCCGTTGGTATGCAGCGATTGCGTTCCGCCCAGTACCGCCGACAACGCCTGCAGCGTGACCCGCACGATGTTGTTCATCGGCTGCTGGGCGGTGAGCGTCGAACCGCCGGTTTGCGTATGGAAACGCAGCATCATCGCGCGCGGATCGGTGGCGCCCAGCTCTTTCATGATCTTCGCCCACATCCGGCGCGCGGCGCGGAACTTGGCGACTTCCTGGAACACGTGGTTGTGCGCGTTGAAGAAAAACGACAAACGCTTGCCGAAGACGTTGATGTCCAACCCCTGCTCCAGCGCGGCCTTCACGTACGCTTTGCCGTTCGACAAGGTGAACGCGAGTTCCTGCACCGCGGTCGAGCCGGCTTCGCGGATGTGATAACCGGAAATGGAGATGGTGTTCCACTTCGGGACTTCCCGGCTGCAATAGGCGAAGATGTCGGTAATGATCCGCATCGACGCCTTGGGCGGATAGATGTACGTACCCCGGGCCGCGTACTCTTTCAACAGATCGTTCTGGATCGTGCCGGAGATCTGCTTCAGGTCGGCGCCCTGTTTCCTGGCCAGCGCGATGTACATCGACAACAGGATCGCCGCCGTCGAGTTGATGGTCATCGAGGTGGTGATGCCTTCCAGCTTGATCCCGTCGAACAGTATCTCCATGTCGCGCAGCGAATCAATGGCCACGCCGGCCTTGCCCACCTCGCCGTCGGACAGGTCGTGGTCCGAATCGTAGCCGATCTGCGTCGGCAGGTCGAACGCTACCGACAAGCCCGTCGTACCCTGCGACAAGAGATAATGGTACCGCTTGTTCGATTCCTCGGCAGTCGAGAACCCGGCATACTGACGCATGGTCCACAGCTTCGTCCGGTACATATCCGCCTGCACACCCCGCGTAAACGGAAACTCCCCCGGCTGTTCGCCAGGCCCCGAAGCGGGATGATACACCTGCCGGATCTCAATGCCGGAATCAGTGACGAAGGTTAGTGGGGACTGTTTCATAAGACGAGGGAAAGAGGGTTCCGAGTTCCGGGTTTCGGGTTCCGAGTTGTTAATATTGTTTGCCGTTAATTGCTTACTGCCTACTGCCTACCGCCAACAGCCTACCGCCAACTGCTTACTCCTGCCTTCGCTAAAGCTACGGCAGGCAGGCAGGTTCCGAGTTGTTAATATTGTTTGCCGTTAATTGCTTACTGCCTACCGCCAACTGCTTACTCCTGCTTTCGCTAAAGCTACGGCAGGCAGGCGGGTTTAGGTTTATTCTAATTGTTAGACTTAATTTCTTACTGCTTACTGCCAACAGCCTACCGCCAACTGCTTACTCCTGCTTTCGCTAAAGCTACGGCAGACAGGGTTCACTATTTACTATTCGCTATTGGCTATTCGCTATTCGCCACTCACTGTTCACTGTTCACTGTTCACTGTTCACTGTTCACTACTAACTAACTCAACAGCCTCTTCGCCTCCGACTTCAAAAAATCAATCGCCTTCTGCGTCGGCAGTGTTTCGAGTTTGAGGACTTGTTCGAAGATCGAAGAGCTCATTTGGATGCCGGAGGAATGGTTGCCCACGTTCGAGAAGGCGTTGTTGATGATGCGGATCATCTCTTCCTTCGAGCTCTTGACTTCGTCCCAGGCCTGCTCGGAGACGTAGATCTGCTGCGACAGGTTGTGTTCGAACTCGGCGCGGATCGTGGCGACGAGGTCGGCCTGGAGCTGCTGCGCTGTCATCCCGCCCCGGTGCACGCGCACCAGGATGCTGTTGGGGTTGATGCGTTCGAGGAACAGCACCATCCGCTCGTAGGCCTGCAGGCGAAGCGGCAGGGCGTCTTTCTGCTTCGCCATCCGTTCGTCGACGGCTTTGGCCTGCATGTCTTTTTCCAAAAACCGCCGCAACACCTGTTGCTGGGTTTCGAGGAAGCGCTTCATCACCATGAACATCCCGGCCATCACGAGGAAAGCGGGTACAAAGTACAGGAGGACGTCGGTCCAGTCTTGTTGGTTCTGCATTGTCGTTTGTTATTTACCAGGCACGGTACTTCGTGCTCGAATCATACAGGTGTCGGAAGATGCGTTGCTCCGCCTCGTTGAACGCCAGCTTGCGCCGCTCGAAGACGCGGCTGGCCACTTCGATCGCTTCCTCGATGCGGTAGGTCGAAAAGCCATCGGAGCCGCCCCAGGCGAAGGAGGGCACGAACTTGGGCGGGAAGCCGGTGCCGAAGATGTTCGCGCTCACGCCCACCACCGTGCCGGTGTTGAACATGGTGTTGATGCTGCACTTGGAATGATCACCCATGATCAGGCCGCAGAACTGCAGCCGGGTGTTCACGTAGGTCTCTTCCTCGTAACTCCACACTTTCACCATCGAGTAGTTGTTCTTCAGGTTGGAGTTGTTCGAGTCGGCGCCAAGGTTGCACCATTCGCCGAGCACCGAATTCCCGAGGAAGCCGTCGTGCGCCTTGTTCGAATAACCGAAGATCACCGAGTTGCTCACCTCGCCGCCGACTTTGCATTCCGGTCCGAAGGTGGTGCCTTCGTAGATCTTGGCGCCCATCTTCACCGTCGAATGTTCGCAGAGGGCGAACGGCCCGCGGATCATCGCGCCTTCCATCACCTCAGCGTCCTTGCCGATGTAGATCGGTCCGGCGCTCGCGTTCAGGATCGCGCACTCCGCTTTCGCGCCGGGTTCGAGGAAGACGCGCTCCGGCGCGATCACGCGGTTCGATGCCGACAGCGGCGCCGACTTCCTGCCCTTTGTGAGCAGGGAGAAATCGGCTTCTATGGCTTTGCCGTTCTTCGAAAAGATATCCCAGGGATAGCGCACCTGCTCCGGGCTGCCGCCATACTCCACGGCGTTCATGGCGGAAAAATCCGGATCGCTGCTACCGTCTTTGGCGGCTGCCCGATCGGTACGCGCGGCGATCACCACTTCTCCTGCACGCAGGCAACTGCCTTTTTCCAGTTGCTGCACGGCCGCCACCAACGCCTCATCGGAGATCACCGAGCCGTTGATCCACAGGTTGTCGTCCGTCGCGGCAAAGCCGTACTTCACGCGCAGGTAGTCGGCTGTACGAAACGAACTGCCGCCCGCGCCGAGCCGCCGTTCCCACTTTTCACGCAGCGTCAGGATGCCCAGCCGGATCTCGGCCACCGGCCGGGTGAAGGTCAGCGGCAGCAGGCGTTGCCGGTTTTCGTCGTCGAAGAAGATGAGGTGCATAGTGTTGTTGAACTGCCCGATGCTTACATGCATACTACTCAGGCAGGATACCAGTCAGGTTTACGGAAGTGAAGAACAGCCAGGGCCAGGAATGGCAGGATCGAGAGCACCATCCAGATGTTGCGGCTCAGGATACCGACCAACAGGATCATCAGCGCCAGCACACCCATCAGCACAAGGCCGAAGGTGCCGAGTCGCCGACGCGGCTTCGGCAGGAAGAGGTTGACCAGCAGCAATACCTGTCCGGCGAAGGGCAGCAGGATGAGCGGATGGGTCATGGAATCCGACGAGACGGGCTTTTGGAAGAACAACTGGTATTCCGCCTGGGCCAGGGTGATCGATTGTCCCCCTCCCCATTCCATGTAACCACACAGGAAGGTCAGCACCAGGGCCAGGAGCAATACACGGACTTTAGTCATCGACGGCGATTCCGGTCAAATTTAGCCAAACACAAAAGAAAAAGTCCCTCTTGCGGAGGGACTTTTTCAACGAAAACCGAATGGTTTTATTTCTTGTAGCGGTTGCGGAACTTGTCGATACGACCGGCCGTGTCGACGAGCTTCATCTTACCGGTATAGAACGGATGCGACATGTGGCTGATCTCCAGCTTCACCAGCGGATACTCATTGCCGTCGGTCCACTTGATGGTGTCTTTCGTCTCGACCGTCGAACGGGTCAGAAAAGCGTAGTCGCAGGAAATGTCCTTGAATACGACCATTCGATAGTTCTTGGGGTGGATCTCTTTCTGCATGGATATTCGAAATTGGTCGGCAAAGATACGTCTTTTTTCCAAGAAACCAAATACTTTGCTTGACTTGTCCCCTTTTCGGGTGCTATCTTCCGTCCGAGGCGGGAAGTCCCGAAAATCAGCCACTTCCGGCTGATTGGACGCGAAAAACGCTAAATTTGATACCCCGCGGGACCGATCCCGTTAATTTACCCTATCCAATGAGTGTGACCAAGGACGAGCTGATCCGTCAGCTCGAGGAGCTTGCACGGCAGGAGATGACCGAAGAGGTCACCCAGAAAGCCGACGAGCTCAAGAACGAGTACCTACGGCTTTCCGAACACCGCAACCAGGAGTTGCTCGAGCAGTTCATCGCAGAAGGCGGCACAGCCGACGACTTCGAACCGCGCAAGGATCCGGATGATGGCCGTTTCGCCGAACTCATGCACATCCTGCAGGACCGGCTCGAGAAAGCGAAGAAATTGAAAGCCGACGAGGTGCAGACCCAGCTCAAGGCCAAGGAAGCCATCGTGGCCGAACTGGAGAAGCTGGTGAACGAAGAGACGAACATCGGCAAGGCCTTCAACACCTTCCGCGAGTTGCAGAACCGCTGGAAGGAGATCGGCAACCTCTCCCACCGCGACTACCGCAACATCCAGAGCGCGTACCACCGCCACGTCCACAACTTCTATTACAACATGAAGTTGAGCAAGGACCTGCGCGACCTCGACTTCAAGCGCAACCACGAACACCGCACCCAACTGCTCACCAAGATCGAATCGCTCGGGCAGATGGAATCGGTCAAGGGCGTGGAACGCCTGCTCAACCTCTACCGCATGGAATGGTCGGAGCTCGGTCCAACCGCGCCCGAGACCATCGAACCCCTCCGGACCCGCTACCGCGAACTCATCGGCGGGGTGCTGCAACGCATCCGGGATTTCTATCAGTCGCGTCAGAAAGAAGAACAGGCCCACCTCGAGACCAAGAAAGCCCTGCTGGAGCGCGCCAAAGGCATCGCGGCCGAGACGTTTGACAACCCCAAGGCCTGGCAGACGATGACCGAGACCCTCAACGGCATCTTTGAAGACTGGAAAAAAGCGGGCTTCGGCCCCAAAGCCGAGAACGAGAAGATTTGGAACGAGTTCCGCAAGGAGCTCAACACCTTCTATACCAAAAAGCGCGAGTTCTTCGGCGAACTGAAAAAGTCGCACAAGGCCGGTCGCGAGAAGAAGCAGGAGCTCATCAAAAAGGCCGAAGCCATCGCCGCGGCCACGCACGAGACCTGGGAAGAGCCCACCAAGCAGGTGATCGCCCTGCAGCAGGAATGGAAAGCGGCCGGACCGGTCGAAGGCTGGGAAGAGAACAAGCTTTGGAAAAAGTTCCGGGAAGCCTGTGACAAGTTCTTCGAAGCCAAGCGCGGCCATTTCGGGCAGCGCGACGCCGAGCAGTTGGCGAATCTGCAGAAGAAGAAAGACCTGATCGCCAAGATTGAAGCCTTCACGCCCACCGGCAATACGAACGAGGACCTCAAGGTCCTGCGCGACTTCAGCGCCGAGTGGAAGACCATCGAGCACGTGCCGTTCAAGGAGAAGGAGAAGATCTGGGACCGCTACAAGAAAGCCATCGACGCCAAGTACGCGTCCATGAAGCTGGAAGCCGGCGAAGCCCACCTGGCCCGCTTCCGCAGCAGCGTCGAACTCCTCGCCCAGAGCGACGAAGCCGGCAACCTGCTGCGCCGGGAGAAGAACAACATACGCGAAAAGATTGGCAAGCTGCAGGCGACGATCAACCAATACGAAAACAACCTCGGCTTCTTCCGCAACTCAAAAAACATGGGCGGCCTCCTCGACGAAGTCGAAAACAACCTCAAACGCGCCCGCGAAGAGATGGAACTACTCCAGAAGAAGCTCAAAGCGTTTTCGGAGGTCCAGCCTCCGGCGGAGAATCAGTAAATTCAAGAAGGCACTATGAAAGGCGGCCTCAAAATCATTGGGGCCGCCTTTTACTTTCACCACACGCTCGGTACCACGAACCCTCTCTCTAACAGGCAGGATTGGCGCATTGCGTGATTTATTACTAAGAGTTGATTTTACGCGAAAAAGGCTATTTTAGAGGGATGAGAAGTTGGTGGGAGTTGCGGATATTATAATGTTAGGCGTAATTATTAAAGACATCGATATTATGAAAAAACCAAGAATTTCTCCAGCTGGGTCGTACGTTAATGGAGCACCAAGAATATGTCCTGACGGGACGTATGTTGGAGACGGAGGCGCGATATCAATTGCTCCTGATGGAACTTATGTTGCAGATAGACCGAGAATTTGCCCTAATGGAAAATATGTCGGAGATGGTGGGCCCATAACTATTGCTCCTGATGGAACTTATGTGGCAGGAGCTCCAATGATTTGTCCTGACGGATCCTACATCTAAGTCACAGTTCATGACAAAATGAGAACTAGACCGAGTGAGATATTTTTTGTAAACTTGTAATAGTTCTTAATCAATAAAAATGGCCTTTGAAAGCTTAACAGACGACAAGATTGCTGACCTTCTTAATTGCCCTAAACACTTGACTAATCCCCAAGCAAGGAGTAAAAACAAAGACGGACACGAACAAGTTAATTACAAAGTGTCTGCCACAGATGGTTCCGATCACGAATTTGAACTTTACAAGAGACAGAATTTAAGAGATGGGATGGAAGATGATTTTTCTTGTGGTATAAGCTGGGTCGCGCCCAATGGAGAAACACTTACACTAAAGAGATACAATGGCCCAAATCACGACCACCCAAACCATCTTGAAAAAGTTCGCTTGGGCTTAACATGTCATATTCATATTGCAACAGAGAAGTATATTAAGGCAAACAGAAAAGCAGAAGGGTTTGCTGAAGCAACTAATAGATATAACACAATTGAAGGAGCATTACATTGTTTAGTTACTGACTGCAAGATTAAAGGCATTTCAACTGAACCAGATAATCTTAGCCAAACCACCCTATTTGAAGAATGAACTTAGATATTAATAAGCTACAACAGACTCTTTGCTCATTGCTATGCGCGGAAGTTAAAATACGTCCGAAAAATGGCAAGCTTTTATCTGTTTCGACACCTTTCTTCTTTGCAGATGGCGACCCTTATCAAATCTATATTAAAGAAATGCCCGGAGGTGTAATTAGACTGACTGATATGGGTCATACAATGATGCATTTAAGTTATGATAACGATATTGATAAATTCAGAGAAGGAACTCGAGGGAGAATATTTGACCAGATAAAAGCAGAAACTTTCGTTGAAGAGGATAATGGAGAGTTTTATATAGAAACCCCATTAGATAACTTGGGCTTCAATATTTTCAGGCTCGGACAAGCTTTAACGAAAATAAATGATTTAACATTTCTTAATCGTGCCCGAGCCGAATCAACATTCTATGAAGACTTGCAAGAGCAGCTATTCAAAATTGTTGGAGAAGACAAAGTGAAAAAAGATTATTACTATGAAGGAATGGAGAATGCGAGGGACTATCCGATTGATTACAGAATTGAAGGTAAACACGCCCCACTTTTTCTGTTCGGCATTCCCAACCGTGACAAAGCTCGTCTGACAACTATCATTTTGGAAAGATTATTAAGAGTAAAAGCAGATTTTGATAGTTTACTGATTTTCTCAGATCAAGGTGCCCTTCCCAAACAAGATTTAGCACGTCTCTCTAATGCAGGTGGAGAAATGATTGCTTCGCTAGATGCTGAAGCTGACTTTTCTAGAAAATTGCTGAGAAAAATAAATCCTAACTAACAACTAATATATCTTTGCTTAATGTTTAAGAAAGATCAACCGATTTGGACAAAGAAACTCCAAGAGCATTTGCTATTTCAAGCAAAGTATAAAGTGTAGGATTCACTTTCCCGTTTTCAAGTTTCTTAATCGATTGGCGGCCTTTATTACAAGCTCTCGCCAAGTCGGACTGGCCCCGCTCAACGGAAAATTCTACGCCACAATTGCTGGTTGGAATGTTCAGCGCCTTCCGGCAGTTGATCAATGAATTGCCAATGCAGCGCGCATTCCACCCGATGCAGGTACGAGGAACGAGACCAAGACCGAGGGAAAAAGGGGCGAGGGACGTGGAACATTGGGCAAGGGACGAGATGCGAGGTGAGACGAAGCCGGTGCGACCTGATCTCCGTAATTGCGATTCTTTCCTCCCTGCACTTGCGCAAAGAGTGTTTCCGTACAACGGCTCCGGATGCCATGGTTATTACCCACCGGGACCGGCAGAGGATGATGTGGAGTGGAAGTTATCCGATGCATTTTACCACCAGATCGCTGCAGCACATTCCCCAAACCTCATGCGGTCGGCGTCACCGGCAGCAGAGTCGACAAAAAGACAATCGTTAAACTTTCCCTTTTAACAATCCTGCACCAGCCTGGAAAGTAAATTTGGCTGGAACCCGAAGTATATGAGTTTCCTTCCGCCTGTACGTCCGAACTTCCATCAGCCGGAGTAGAATGCCGGGATTTTGAAACCCATGGTACGTGACCGTTAGTCCAATCGGGGTGACAGCAAAACCATACTGATACATACAAGTCCCTATGCTTACAGCGAAACGGCCGCAATGAACCCTTAAAACAATCCCCATGACAAGATATTTGATTGTCTGCGTCTCCGTTCTACTCGTATCGATCCGGTATGCATTCGGGCAAAACAGCTCCCGGGCTGATGAATACCTTCAGGTAGCGGAAAACTTCAAAAAGAATTCGATACCCGATAGCGCCCTGCTCTACTATGAGAAAGCCGCTGTCGAATTTCAAAAGGAGGTGAACCTCGAAAAGGTTGTTCACGCCTATAATCAGATCGGCATCCTACTTACCCGACAGGATAATTATGAAAAAGCCAAATACTACCTGGAGAAAGCCCTTTCAACCGGACTGTCCTTGCCCGACACGAACAATCTGTTAGTCGCAACTACCTATATCAGTTTGGGGGTGATCTTCAATGCGGAAGCCGAATACGAGCAGTCATTGGCTTATCACCACAAAGCCCTTGCGATACGACTCATGAAATTGGGTGATTATCATGCGGAGGTGGCGACCAGCTATGGAAACATAGGAAATGTTTACTTCAACGACAAAGACTATGAAAAAGCCATCGCCGCGCATCTGAAAGCGATGTCAATTCGGGAAAAACTCTTTGGTGAAACCAGCGTCGAAATTATTCAATCCTACACGAATCTCGGAAATGCCTACCGGGCGAGCAACGATTATAGCACGGCCTTAGCGTATTTTGAAAAAGCCCTGCAGAATAAACTACTACAAGTCGGTCAGGGACATAAGGACCTTGCGAAATTCTATAAAAATGTTTCCGACATATATGACCGACTGGGCAATGTGGCGCAACGGGATTATTACAAAAGCAAATCAGAAGAAGTATCCCGGAACTGATCTTACAGCGTGTTAGCCTGTGCACAATATGCAGCGGTGTGAGGGACGTGGGACGTGGGGCAAGCTCGGCTCAATTCGCTATTCGCTATATACTGTTTATTGTTCACTACTCACTACTCACTATTCGCTATTCGCTATTCGCTATTCGCTATTCGCTATTGACTATTCGCTAAATAACCAATTTTGTCCAGCACCCGGTTTTCACTACATTGTAATGACCAACCACCACCATGTCCCCTACCCGCCCCTGGCTGTACAGCATTGTCCTGCTCTGTTTTCTCTTCATTCAACAACCCGGCATCAATGCCCAGCCCGGCCTCTGGACCTGGGTGCACGGTGATTCAGCCTACAACGTACCCGCCCGCTATGGCATCCGCGGTGTAGCCGACAGCAGCAACCTCCCCGCCGGGGTGTATGCTCCGGTCTTCTGGACCGGTAAGGACGGCCAGTTCTGGCTGTACGGCGGGAAGGACGTCACCTCGCATTACCTCTCCGAACTGTGGCGGTTCG